>Ga0182021_10001666_pt1 | contig 25718 bp, 17 predicted proteins | sample 612E3MmetaG_FD_120493 | JGI IMG/M metagenome (GOLD analysis project Ga0182021, IMG submission 120493) | Permafrost microbial communities from Stordalen Mire, Sweden - 612E3M metaG (Illumina Assembly) | ecosystem: Environmental > Terrestrial > Soil > Wetlands > Permafrost | place: Sweden... | reverse complement strand
TGGGAGTTCTCTTTTCAGAAAAATACAGGCACCTTGTTAAAGGAATTGAACGTTCCGATTCAGTTGTAATTGATTTCCATAAAATGTTTCTTGTACCGGCGCTTAATACCCTTGTGATGTTCAAAAAAGGTGAAAGATCTTTCGAGACTTTTGCCCAGAAAGCTTCATATCTGTTCCATAAATCACAGAATAATGCCTGGTATGACAGCGCAACTCGCACAATTGAGTGTACTAAGAGTGCTTTGGGCATAATTGCATATACTGCACTGAAGTATTATGGAAACAGATATTACAAAGAGTATATTGAAAGCAGATATGACCTTGCCCGCAAATTTGTCAGGATGCTGGAAGCTCACCCCGGATTTGAACCGGCGGTTGACGCTGAAAGCAATATCGTTTGTTTCAGGTATATCAATGATGGTCTTAATAATCATATTCTAAATGAGTTAAATGCGGCAATCAGAGATAAGATCATGAAAGAAGGATCGTTCTATATTGTTAAAGTAGAGCTTGAGGGGAAAATATGGATAAGACTTACAATAATCAATCCAATGACGACAGAGGATGATCTGAAATCTCTGTTGAGCAGAATAAGCGAAATTGTTTACAACCTGATGAAATAATTATTGTCCAATTCCTTTTGTTAATAATTTCACAATAACTGTTATAAGAATAACAGTAGAATCAGGAAAAGCCAACCTCAACGATATTTAAATACACTCAATAGCCGGATAATTAATTGACCTGTATATTTAACGCAAACAAGCAATAAATGTGGCTTTCAGATGTATTAAATTTTTAATGCCTCCACGAATACCTTCTGATTTTCCGGGAATTCTGGAGTAAATATTCTAATCACATGCTGCAAAAGTAGGACTAAGTACATATTGCGTTATATGTATAAATGCTCATACAAGTATCGCAATTTTGCCACTGTATCCTTTTATTGCCCTTCTTATCTTTGATTAAAACATTATTCTATCACTATGCTCGATGTACTTTTAAGTCAACCTGAAGCAAATCCGGGTTCAAAAGGTGTCATTAAGGTTAGTGACAGAGTTGATAAGCCGATAAAAAGTGTCATGAAAGCTGTTTCATGGCGAATCGTAGTACGCTCGATACTATGGTGATCAGTTTTTTAATTACGGGAAAAGTCACTGTCGCAATATCGATCGGAAGCGTTGAGGTTTTAACAAAAACCATACTCTACTATTTTCTTGAAAGGCTTTGGGCTCATATACACAGGATTAAACTAAAACTTTTGATAAAATCGAATGGAAAGAAATATGAAGTTAAAAGAGTTGAACGATCAGCTGTCGGATAAATCGATTGATGAACAGTTGGATAAGCTGTCTGCCAGCTTTCCAGGAAAAATAATATTTACAACCAGTTTCGGCATAGAAGATCAGGTTATTACCCACAAAATATTCAAAAGGAACCTGGGTATAAAGATTGTTACCCTCGATACGGGAAGGTTGTTTCCGCAGACTTATGATGTTTATTCAAATACAAACAGCAGGTACGGGAAAAAAATTATTGCCTATTTCCCTGAATATGCAGCTGTAGAAAAGATGGTTTCGGAAAAAGGTCCCTTTAGTTTTTTTGAATCAAGGGAGAACAGGTTGGAATGTTGCAGAGTCAGAAAGGTTGTTCCGCTCAACAGGGCATTATCCGGTATGGAGTGTTGGATATCGGGTATAAGGGCGGATCAGTCTGATGACCGGAAAAAAATGGAATGGCTGGAATGGGATGAAGAGAGGAAACTTATTCGATACTACCCCCTGTTCGACTGGTCACTGGAGGATGTTGAAAACTTTATAAAAGAAAATAATGTTCCTTACAACTCTCTGCACAACAAAGGTTATGTAAGCATCGGATGCGAACCATGTACCAGAGCCGTAGTCAAAGGTCAGGACTTCCGCTCAGGAAGATGGTGGTGGGAAAACGACGGACCTAAAGAATGCGGATGTCACATAAAAACGAAAAGCGCAGGATGAAAAATGTTTTAAAAATAAATGATGAACATCTGAAGGAGCTTGAGAACGAAGCGATCTTTGTGATGAGAGAGGTAGCTGCTCAGTTCGAAAACAAAGTATTATTGTTTTCAGGAGGGAAAGATTCAATAGTTCTAGTTCACCTTGCCAGAAAAGCATTCTGGCCGGCCAGGATACCTTTCAGCCTGTTGCATATCGACACAGGTCACAATTTTGAGGAAACATTAAAATTTCGTGACGATCTGGCAAATGAATTTGGAGCCGACCTTATCGTAAAGTATGTTCAGGATTCTATTGATAACGGCAGAGTAACCGAGGAACAGGGTATTAATGCCAGTCGCAATACGGCGCAGACAATCACTCTTCTTGATGCAATTGAAGAACTTAAAATTGATGTTGCAATTGGTGGTGGACGCCGTGATGAAGAGAAAGCCCGGGCAAAAGAACGATTTTTCTCTCACAGGAATGAATTCGGCCAGTGGGACCCGAAAAATCAGCGCCCCGAACTATGGAACATCTTTAACGGCCGGAAAAATTCGGGGGAGCACTTCAGGGTTTTCCCGATAAGCAACTGGACAGAACTTGATGTATGGCAATATATTATGAATGAAAACATCAAACTGCCTGAGCTTTACTATACACACAGACGAAAGATTTTCAGCCGTAACGGAGTATACCTTGCCTGGGCACCATTTATGCAGCTGAAACCAAATGAAGAAGTTTTTGAAACTGATGTAAGGTGCCGTACTATAGGAGATATAACATGCACAGGCGTGACACTTTCAAAAGCTGAATCGCTCGAAGAGATAATTACTGAGATTGCAGCAACCCGTGTCACTGAAAGAGGTGGCCGATACGACGATAAACGGTCAGAGGCAGCTATGGAGGACAGGAAGAAGGAGGGGTACTTCTGACGGGGAATGGCTCAGAGCACAGGCCTAAGGCACTGACCGACGAAGGAGCGTCAGTGGCACAGGGCGCAGGGCGATGGGCAGTGAGGAATCTTGAATTGTATTTGAAAAAATTAGCAGGACAATGGGAATAAACGGTAAGAAAACATATAAAAGTCTTTTAAGGTTTACAACAGCAGGAAGCGTTGACGACGGGAAAAGCACTTTGATCGGAAGGCTTCTGTACGACAGCAAATCTATCTTCGAAGATCAGATGGAGCATATTGTTCAATCAGGCAAACGTCTCGGACGTGTAGGACTCGATCTTTCACTGCTTACCGACGGATTAAGAGCAGAACGCGAGCAGGGTATTACTATTGATGTTGCCTACAGATATTTCGCAACACCGGCAAGGAAATTTATCATAGCCGATACTCCCGGACATATTCAGTACACACGTAACATGGTTACCGGTGCAAGTACTGCTGATCTTGCGGTTATACTTATCGATGCCCGTAAAGGTGTCCTTGAACAGACTATCAGACATTCATATATTGCATCGCTGCTCGATATCAGACATATAATATTCTGCATCAATAAAATGGATATGATAAACTATTCGGAAGCAGTATATATGAATATAAAATCCATAGTAGATGTATTGGTAAAAAAATTACAGATTGAAGATTCACATTATATCCCTATCAGCGCAAAATACGGAGATAATGTGGTTGACAGGTCTGAGAATATGCCATGGTACAGCGGAAAAACATTTCTGAACCTGATAGAGACAATTGAAATAAGCAAAAATAAGAATCCTGATAATCCCCGTTTTCCGGTTCAGACAACGATACGGCCTTATCTGGAGGAATTTCATGATTACAGAGGCTATGCTGGAAGGATTGCCGGTGGCATTTTCAGGCCTGGCGATGAAGTAACATTGCTGCCATCGCTACGTCGATCCAGGATAAAAAGCATTGATGTTCAGGGTAAAACCCTTTCAGAAGCTATTGCAGGCGATTCGGTTGCAATATCCCTGGAGGACCAGATTGATATTGGCCGTGGTGATATGATAGTTTCACCTAATGATATACCGGTCATAAGCCAGGATATAGATCTTATGATCTGCTGGTTTAATGAGCGCCAGCTAAAGGTCGGAGGAAGGTATCTGATACGAATCAACAGCAATGAAGCAAGATGTGTAATAAAATCAGTCAATTACAGGATGAACATTGAAACTCTTGAACAGGATCCTGAAAATACTGTTATAAAAATGAACGATATCGCACATATCAGCATAAAAACATCAAAACCGGTTTTTTTTGATTCCTACAAAAAGAACAATATAACAGGCAGTATGATTTTCATTGACGAAGGAACCAATGAGACTATTGCAGCCGGAATGATTGTATCAGAACAAACCCTCAACTGATAAATATCGCTCACCTGTGTCATAACAAAAAGTGAGTATTCTGGATCCTTTGGGAATCTCATTCAGTTTCTGAGCTACAGCTGCCAGTGAGGCGCCTGAAGATATTCCTATAAATAAACCCTCTTCTCTGGCAGCTCTTCTTGTAAATTCAAATGCAGCATCTCTGCTTACTTTTATCACCCCATCCAGCAACTCTAAATTTAAAATTGAAGGAATGAATCCGGCGCCTATCCCCTGTAAAGGGTGTGGTCCAGGAGCTCCGCCACTTAAAACCGGTGATGATTCCGGTTCAACAGCAAATACTTTAAGTGCCGGAAATTTCTTTTTCAGCACTTCTGCACAACCGGTAATGTGGCCGCCGGTACCAACACCTGTAATCAGATAGTCAATGCCTTCGGGAAAATCATTTAAAATTTCCTGCGCTGTGGTCTCTTTGTGAACATTTGTATTGGAAGGATTATCGAACTGCATTGGCATCCAAGAGTCAGGCGTTTCCGATACCAATTCCCTTGCACGGTCGATAGACCCTTTCATCCCCTTTTCACGTGGTGTCAGAACAAATTCCGCACCATACGCACTCATAATTTTTCTTCTTTCAGGCGACATTGATTCCGGCATAACAAGAATAAGTCTGTAACCTTTGATCGCTGCGACTATAGCCAACCCGATTCCGGTATTCCCCGAGGTAGGTTCAATTATGACACTGTTAGCTTTAAGTAAACCGCTTTTTTCCGCATCAGCTACCATTGACAGGGCAATACGGTCCTTGATACTGGCTCCGGGATTTGATCTTTCAAGCTTAACCCATACGTCGGAATCAGCGCCAAAGAGTCTGTTTATCTTTAAATGAGGTGTATTCCCGATTGTTTCAAGAAGTGATTTTACTTTCATAATTTTTATTTTAATGTTATTTTCAGATAACGAAATTTAAAGGTTCCTGAAAATCATTCTGGCTTTTTACAATTGTTTCGCTTTTGTGATAAACCACGGAATAAGGTGCGATACTTTCTGTCAGCCAGACGTTTCCACCGATGATACTGTTCCTTCCGATAACCGTCTCACCTCCAAGGATTGTACAGCCGGCATATAAAACAACATTATCTTCAATGGTTGGGTGTCTCTTTTTTGATGCTTTACTTTTGTCTACGCTGAGAGCACCCAGCGTAACTCCCTGGTATAGTTTAACATTATTTCCTATCATCGCAGTTTCACCGATAACAATACCTGTTCCATGATCTATTGAAAACGGGCTTCCGATTTCAGCTAACGGATGAATATCAATACCCGTTATTCTGTGTCCGTATTCAGTTATCATTCTGGGAAAAAGGGGCACATTCAATTCTGCCAGATAATTTGCAATCCGGTAGCAGAATATGGCAAAAAATCCAGGATATATTGCTATGACTTCTATAAGCTGAGTTGCAGCCGGATCAGATTCAAGAATAAATTTTGCATCTTGAACTAACACTTTCTTTATTTTCTCCAGATTCCTGAAGAATTTCCTGGTAATTTCTTCATTTTTTTTTGTAAGTCCGGAAAGAATATACAGAATCTGGTTCATAAGTGCATTCCGGTTGCACTCAATCTCAGCCTCAGAAAATGAATGCGTAGTCGGGAATAGCAGATCAAAAACCGATTTAATAGCCTTTTCAACAGCCTTCTGATTTGGTATGATATAATCTTTCATTGTTTTGAATTATGATTTGTTTTGTAAATGTACAACACTTAAACCATAAAAAGTGTTGTACATATCCAACCTGCCAGTTAAACCAAATCACCTTTTTAACTATTATCTGCAAGGTAATCAGAGCCTGTACAAAATCATTCCAAATATTTGATTTTTACTAAACAGGGAGCTTTATACTATGATTTAATAAGCTTTACTGATTTCCTGAAATTCGAACTGGTAACATAAATGATATAGACACCTTTAGGTAGTGTACTTACATCAATCTCTGTAAGGAACCGCAAATTTGAATGCTCGCGTATTAATCTGCCCGAATAACTGAAAATCTTTACATCATAAGCAGCGTCATCACTCAGAGCAATACTAAATGAGCTGCTTGTCATAGTCGGCCAGACAAAAACTTCGGTAGCATCTGATGTATTGTCTTTCTTGACATATACATAGATGGTGTCGCTCACCTTAGTTCCGCATGCTCCCTTTACAATGCTCTGATAAAGCCCAATAGCCTGGGCATTAACACGCCGTATACTGAATAAGGCGTTATTGGCATCGGTGATAGAAACTCCATCTTTTTCCCATTGATAATTCAGATCGAATCCATCCGCAACAACCTGAAGAGTAGCATCACCACCGAACGGAACTTCAACATCAGGCGATATAAATGTAATATTGGTGAGCGGATGGACAGTAAGGTTTATATCCCTGGATAAAACCGTACCGCATGAACCTGAAACTTCACATTTATATACTCCGGAATTTCCGGTCGTTGAATTGGCAAACACCAGCTGACTTGAATTACCTGACTGAACAAGATTATTATTTTTAAACCATTTATAAACCAGTTGATAGCCTTCAGCTGCCATATTAAGATAGATCGGCTGAGCTGCACAAATGGTGGTATCTCCGGATTGACTGAGCAGTCTGGTATTCCGGACAATATTCACATTAAGCGATGACCAGTCGGAAACAACATTATCGACAGTCACCCTTACCATAACAGCAACAGAACCGATTTTACTTATGTCCCACAAAACAGAGGCATTCGAGGAAATTCCAGTTATAGTACCTGCATCTGACGGAAATAACCTCCATTCATAAGATGAAGCATTAAATCGATTTGTTACCGAATACTGACTGGATGTCGTTCCCTGACAGATAATCGTATCTCCTGCAGGAGCCGGAGGAACGAATGGTATCTGAATTCCTGTCTTTGTCCTTATCCATGTTTCAAACAATGAAACCCTTGTATAAGCTCCGTATGTATTACATTTATCACTGCCCCAGCTTACTAACCCGGCCAGTTTATATTCACCCAAAACCGGAACTACCATTGGTCCTCCGCTATCTCCGCTGCAGGCATCTTTATTTCCATTACGAAAACCTGCCATTATATCAGTACTTGGGATATCCGGCCAGACTGTGGATGCCTGTGCGTTGGAAACAATAGGCAGCTGTACCTTCTGCAAACTTGTCGGGATAATTTCAGGAGTAACATTTGTAAGTCCCCAGCCTGTAACCCAGGTTAAAACCCCGGGATCGGTAGCCCCTGACGCGGCATTATTTGCCGATAATAACTTAATAGGAGTTGCATTAGGATAATTTATTGAATCCCTTATATGTAATAAGGCGATATCATTTTCAAGAGTTACATTGTCATATCCTTCATTTACAATAATATCACTGACTACATATCTTTTACCGTCAAGAGAATTGTTCGGGTTATTGGATCCTACTTTTACAGCCATACTGGCTACAGGTATCGGATTGCCGTTATCATCCTGTGTACAATGGGCGGCTGTCAGAACCCATCTGCCACTGATTATTGAACCGCCACACCGGAAATTGCCTGAAATATAATAGACCTGCCATGGAAAATCTGAAATTGAAGCATTTGTACCTCCTGTAATCTTCACATCTCTGCTACGGATTCCTGTAAAAAAAGGGAATAAATGATCTCCTGGTTTTGTATTGGAATTAATAAAAATCAAAGGTTCTCCGTTAAGCAATAATGAATACAGACTGGTATCCGGTTTATAAACCTCATAAACAGCAATCTGCAGAATATACTTTTTATTAGCTTCCAATGAAAAGGTTACTGTGTCGACACCGGAATATTTGTTCCCGGAAAATACGGATTGATATTGTTCATCAAGAATCTGCCAGGATGAAGAAGCAATATTCCCCGTCTGAACCACCTGAACCTTCACTTTCTGTGAACTGGCTGAAAGAGATATCAGAAAGAGAAGGAATATGATTATGAAATTCTTCATTCGCAAATATAATTCTTGTATTTGAATATAAATACTATGATCTTGACTTAGACGACAACTCCTGACCCTAACCGCACATGATTGAAAAGTATTTTTTTTGTATTTGTGATTGAGGTCAATCATGTGGGTATCATTTGAACAACAATTATTGCATATTATTGTTTATACCCAAATGTATAATTGATTTTAAAGCCACTTCCTATCTTAATGTCCACCAGTTGTTTCAGAGCTAAGTTTGTAATATAATTCCGTTGAGGAATTATTTATGCGATAAATATTTCAATAACCAGTCTGATTGCATTTAACGGCATGAATCACCCTGAAGTAGAAACCTGTTTTTTATCATTTCTTAAAATATTGACTCTTAAAATGTTTATTATTGTAGAATTTATTTAATTTGAAGTGTCTATTAATATTATATTTTATGAAAACAATTAAATTATTTTCCGTTGTTGTATTACTTATAGCTGCAGTTGCAAATCTTTCAGCCCAGGCAGGTAATAAAGATTCCGGGAAGCAAAAAACAGAATCATTTAAAGTGTGGGGAAAATGCGAAATGTGCAAGGCACGCATTGAAAACGGGCTTAAGCTTGACGGAATCAGTAAGGCAACATGGGACGAGAAGACGCTGCTTGTAACAGTTACCTATGATCCGGCAAAAACCAACGTTGATGTCATGCAGAAAAAACTTGCTTCGGTCGGACATGATACAGAAAAGTACAAAGCACCTGATGATGTTTATTCAAAACTTCCCGGTTGCTGCCATTATACAAGGTAGAGCCATTAAGGGTAATGAACCCACATGATTGATCTTGATCACTTCCTCCATGTTGCGATCAAAAGGATTGATCATGTGCGGTCAATTCATTTATAAAGAATAATTCTGACTGTCGGCATAAGCATCTCTCTGACAGGGAATTTCTAAAGCGATTTCACTTTTTGAGTCTGTTCTTTATTAAATATATTGCAAGGATTATAACGGCAACTACTAAAACCGCTACCAGCGGAGTCGTCCAGTAATTTCCACCCATACCCCAACCCCAGGAATGATCGTTCATCATGATATATTTTTTTTAATCGTTACATAAAATGGATTTATTCATTTTAATTATCTGATCCATTACTCCATTTTCATTCCACCTTTATCTGTGATTTTTTTGACTGTTTTCTTAACCAGATCCATTCCACACTTCGGACATTTTCCTGGTTTGGCAGCGATTATTTCAGGATGCATTGGGCAGGTATAGTATACACTGTCTGCCGGCATATTCATGCTTTTCATTTCTTTCTTCATTTTCATCATACTGGTATCGCCCATCATCATCTTCATCATCCCTTTATTTTGCATCATTATTTTACAACTCACGGGACTTTTGATCAAAACATTGGTAAACTCAGTCAATAATGTTGAATCGCTAATAATGGTATTAAAAATTTCCTGCTTTTTGTTGTTGTCTTTCAGCAACTGTCCGGCAGTCTGGCACTGTGCACTGATGCCCCACAAAATAATGGATATGGCAACAACGCTGAATTTAAATAGATTCAATTTTTTCATTTTACTTTATTACTTATCAAAAAACTAATATTATCAACTTATAAAGATGAGGATCTTTATCCTTAAATGTGTTACACTATTTTGAAAATGAATTACATGATTCACACTTTACAGTATTTTATGTCTCTTTTTACAAAATGCATGAACTCAACCCCCTGCCTCATAGCCATCAACTTAAGTGGTTAGTGATAATCAATTTTGAATTCGTGTTTGTTTTTAGCATGATTCAAATGTGATTGTTTTTGGATTAAATTTGCAAAAAAAATAAATGAGACATACTTATTCAATTTCCGGTATGCACTGTGATGGCTGCCGCAACCGTGTTGAGGAAGCTCTTAAAAGCGTAAAAGGAGTAACCAGTGTGTCCGTAAACCTGGCGGAATCAGAAGCAATCATTGAGATGGATTCGCATATACCTCTTGAAAAGTTTGAAGATGCTCTGAAAAAAAGCGGTGGAAATTATTTTATTTCTTTGCCTGGCAATAAGGATAACATACATAAAAAACGGAAAGCAGAAGTTAAATCAAATCACGAAATAAAAGGTTCGGGCGTTTTTTATTGTCCTATGCATTGCGAAGGAGAGAAGACTTACGATAAGCCGGGCAGTTGTCCGGTCTGCGGTATGGATCTGGTGGAACAGCCTTCTGTTAAAAGGAGTTCTGTATACACCTGCCCTATGCATCCCGAGATTATCAGGAATGAACCCGGTTCCTGTCCGATCTGCGGGATGGATCTGGTACCAGCCGCATCAGACGTGGAAGAGGAAGATAAAACCTATAAAAATCTGCTCAGAAAATTTAAGATTTCAGCTCTCTTCACTTTACCGGTATTTCTGATTGCAATGTCAGAAATGATTCATAATAATCCCTTAATGGGAATTATGCCCTGGAAGTATTGGAACTGGGTACAGCTTGTCCTGTCAGTTCCTGTGGTATTTTATGCTGCATGGATGTTTTTTGAGCGGGCCTGGCGCTCTGTCATTACCTGGAATCTGAATATGTTTACCTTAATTGGAATTGGTTCAGGAATAGCCTGGCTCTTTAGTATTACAGCAATGCTTATGCCGGGAATATTTCCTGACCAGTTTAAAACCCATGCCGGTACCGTCTATGTCTACTTTGAGGCTACAACTGTAATTTTGACATTGGTACTCCTGGGACAGCTTCTGGAAGCCCGGGCTCACGGGAAAACAAACAGTGCGATCAGAGAACTGCTGAAACTGGCCCCGAACAATGCAACAAAAATTATTGACGGTAAAGAACAAATTGTCGCTATAGATTCTATAACGAAAGGAGATCTGCTCCGGGTGAAACCCGGTGAAAAAATACCTGTGGATGGGAGCATTCAGGAAGGAGAATCCACTGTAGATGAATCAATGATTTCCGGTGAACCAATTCCCGTGGATAAGAAACCAGGAGATAAGGTGAGCTCCGGAACCATTAACGGCAACAAAACTTTTGTGATGATTGCAGAAAAGGTGGGATCAGAAACTTTACTTTCTCATATTATCGAAATGGTCAATTCCGCAAGTCGCTCAAAAGCTCCTATTCAGAATCTGGCTGATAAAATTTCCGGATATTTTGTTCCAGTTGTGGTAGCCATTTCAGTCATTACTTTTATTTTATGGATACTTTATGGCACTGAAAACTCTTATATCTATGCACTTGTTAATGCGATTGCCGTTCTTATCATAGCCTGCCCGTGTGCCCTGGGTCTTGCTACTCCCATGTCGGTGATGGTCGGGGTGGGGAAAGGCGCACAAAACGGAATACTTATCAGGAACGCTGAATCACTGGAAAAAATGAATGCAATTGATGTAGTGATAATCGATAAAACAGGAACAGTTACAGAAGGAAAACCTTCTGTGGAAAAAGTAATCAGCGCTGTTGCCGGTTTTTCTGACAAAGATATACTTCAGAAAATAATCTCACTGAATAGCAGTAGCGAACATCCTCTGGCACAGGCAACAATGCGTTACGGTAAAGAACAAAAATCAGATATTCTGCCAGTTTCTGATTTTGAAGCAGTTACAGGAAAGGGTGTTATCGCAGTATTGGGAGATAAGAAGCTGGCATTGGGCAATGAAATGCTGATGGGGGAACTCAATGCTGTTATTTCACCTGAATTAAAAAAACAGGTTCAGGCAGAGCAAAAACTGGGAAAAACAGTCTCTTATCTGTCTGAAGGCAATCTCGCAATCGGATTTGTGGTCATTTCGGATAAAATCAAGGAATCCAGTAAAGAAGCAATTCACAATTTACAAAAAGAAGGCTTGCAGGTGATAATGTTGACGGGCGATAACGAAGAAACCGCCAAAGCGGTGAGCGAGGCATTGAATCTGGACGGATACAAATCACAAATGCTTCCCGAAGATAAACTTAATGAGGTAAAAAGACTGCAGGCTGAGGGGAAAAGAGTTGCAGTAGCAGGCGATGGCATAAATGATGCTCCTGCATTGACGCAGGCAGATATCGGCATAGCCATGGGCACGGGAACAGATGTTGCAATTGAAAGTGCGGGAATAACTCTTGTTAAAGGAGACCTCAAAGGAATTGCCCGAGCAAGATTGTTAAGCCAAAAGGTAATGCTTAATATCAAAGAAAATCTGTTTTTTGCTCTTGCCTACAATTCACTTGGGATTCCAATAGCTGCCGGAGTGTTATATCCCTTTTTCGGAATTCTCCTTTCCCCTATGATTGCAGCTTTAGCTATGAGTTTCAGTTCGGTATCGGTAATAACTAATTCTCTGCGGCTAAGAAGCATTAAATTGATTTAAGAGTTTCGGAGACTTAAGGAAAGTCCCGGAATTCTATTTTAGATATTGAAACGGATTATTTTGTTAATTTTGCAACCTTATGATCAATAACGATAAATACAAAACGCTTATTTCGCATCTTACAGGTCTAGGAAAGATTGCGGTTGCATATTCAGGAGGTGTTGACAGCTCATTCCTGCTGGCTGCAGCAAAAATTGCAGTCGGTGAAAATGCCGTAGGAATTACTATCGACTCCCCTGCCCTGCCGAGGTATGAACTTGAGGATTCAAAAAGAACCGCTGCACTGATCGGCGCAAAACATATTATAATTGAATCACCTGATATTGAAGAAGAGGTGAAGCAGAATCCTGTCAACAGGTGTTATTTCTGCAAAAAGCTGGAATTTGGATCAGTTATAGCCGAAGCATTAAAACTCGGAATTGTTAATGTGATCGACGGAAGTAATGCTGATGATGTAAAAGACTTCAGGCCAGGTTTTAAGGCAACACGCGAATTGAAAGTAGCCAGTCCCCTGCTCGAACTCGGAATTACAAAAAGTGAAGTCAGGGAATTTTCCAAAGAACTCAATCTCCCGACGTGGAATAAACCTGCCTATGCATGTCTTTTCTCCAGAATACCATATGGGCAGGAAATAAAACCAGAGGATCTTATTAAAGTTGAAAAGTCGGAAAAATTCTTCATTGACAAGGGATTCAGAACGATACGTGTCAGGTGCCACGATACAATTGCCAGAATTGAGGTTTTAAAAGAGGAGCTTGAATCACTTTTCCGGGAACCGCTCAGAGAAGAAATTAATCTTACTCTGAAAAGTTTCGGGTTTAAGTATGTAACCATAGATATCGAAGGTTATAGAATGGGAAGTATGAATGAAGTCTTAAATAAGCTTTAAAGACTTTGTTCAGATTCAGATATCGGAATTCTCCGAATAGGCATCTGCGATTTCTGGTTACAAATCCGGGCTATTATTCTATTAATCTGATAAGCATTAATCCCAGCCTGCTGACAGGCATGGATGAACAAAATTATTTGTGAGAGAAGATGACAACACTCTGCGACCTTAAGGAAGGTGAAGAAGGGATCATACTTAAAATAAAGGGAAGAGGCATTTTCCGTCGCCGGTTAATGGAGATGGGATTCCTTGCCGGGAAGAGAATTAAAGTTATTAAAAAAGCGCCACTACGCGATCCGGTCGAATATACCATTATGGGTTACCAGGTTTCTTTAAGGAACAGCGAGGCTCAGCTTATAGAAATCGGAAAGGGAAATGAAGCTGATGTTATACATTTTTCCGGTGGAACAGAGACAGTGGAAAATCAGGAAGAATCATGGTATGAAAAAAGCAGAAATATTAATGTTGCACTTGTCGGAAATCCAAACTCTGGCAAAACAACATTATTCAACTTTGCTTCAGGATCAAAAGAAAAGGTAGGTAATTATGCCGGCGTGACCGTTGATTCTAAAGAAGCTAAGCTCAGGCAGAGCGGATATACCTTTTCAATTGTCGATTTACCCGGGACCTACTCAATAAAAAGTTATTCTCCGGAAGAGATTTTTATCAGAAATTATATTTTCGATAATAAGCCTGATATTATTGTAAATGTTGCAGATGCATCAAACGTGGAGCGGAATTTATATCTGACCACCCAGTTAATAGATATGGGAGTCCAGGTTGTAATTGCTCTCAATATGTATGATGAGCTGGAGAAGAAAGGTGATGTGCTTGATTTTTCAGCACTGGGAAATCTTTTGGGCATTCCGGTTGTCCCAACCGTCAGTTCAAGAGGTACAGGGATCAAAGAACTCTTCGATAAAATAATCGAAGTTTATGAAAACCGTGAACCATCAGTAAGACATATACATATAAATTATGGTAATGAAATAGAAAGGTCTATCAGTGAGATTCAGGCTAAAATTAAAATTGAAGAGAACAGGGAATTTACAAATATTATATCCTCAAGATATCTTGCAATAGAATTACTGGAGAATGACAGTGAGTTTACGCATAATATCTCGCATTGTTTCAATTCACGGGAAATAATAAAAACTGCAAAAGTTGAATATATCAGGCTTGAAAAATCCTTTAATGATCCTGTGGAATCGGTAATAACTGATTTAAGATACGGATTTATTGCCGGGGCTTTGAAAGAAACATTTCTAAAAAACAAATTTGAAAAAAGAAGAAAATCCGAGCTTATAGATAACTACTTAACCGATAAATTTCTGGGGATTCCCATTTTTATATTCTTCATGCTTGTTGCATTTTATTGCACTTTTTCAGTAGGAAGTTATCCAAAGCACTGGCTGGAACTTTTAATTGCCAGATTATCGGAGATTATACATCTAATAATTCCTTCCGGCATAATCAGGGACTTTCTCGCTGACGGAATACTGGCAGGCGTCGGTGCTGTAATTGTTTTTCTTCCTAATATAATAATCTTATTCCTGTTCATTTCATTCATGGAGGATACCGGCTATATGGCAAGAGCTGTCTTTATCATGGACAGAGTAATGCACAAAATAGGATTGCATGGCAAGTCATTTATTCCTCTGCTGATGGGTTTCGGTTGTAATGTTCCTGCAATACTTGGAACACGGATCATTGAAAGCAGGAGAGACAGGCTTATTACTATGCTTATAACTCCGTTTATGTCGTGCAGCGCAAGATTGCCGGTCTATATTCTGTTTATTACTGCATTTTTTCCCAGGAATCAGGGCCTGGTATTGTTCATTTTGTATCTTATTGGAATTATTTTTGCGGTAATTTCAGCTCTTTTTCTGAAACGTGTTTTCTTCAAAAAGGAAGATATACCATTTGTTATGGAATTACCACCATATCGTCTTCCAACATTCCGAAGCATTATGAAGCATGTCTGGTTCAGAACCGGCTTTTATCTGAAGAAGATTGGAGGAGTGATTCTGGTTGCTTCAATAATAGTATGGGTTCTGAGCAACTTTCCCAGAAATATTTCTTACTCAAAAGATTATATCCATGAAATCGGTTCTGTCGAAAACATGTACAAACAACAAATAAGTAATATTGATAAAAGTTCAACTGAAACACAACAAACTCTCGAAGAAAAAGAACAAGCAGCAGTTGATAAGTTGTCGGCTTCTCAAAGAGAAGAAAAACAAAGCAAATCATACATGGGACTGATAGGCCGTACTATCGCACCTGTCATGAAACCTCTCGGGTTTGACTGGAAAATGAGTGTCAGTATTCTTTCAGGTTTCGCTGCCAAAGAGGTAGTTGTCAGCACCATGGGAATATTATATCAGACTGATGTAGCCCATGCACCCAGTTCACTGGTTGAAAAAATCCAGTCACAACAGTATTCCTCAGGTAAAAAAGTATTTACACCACTTATTGCATTTTGTTTTATGCTGTTTATTCTGACCTATTTCCCTTGTGCCGGCGTTGTTGCAGCGATAAAAAAAGAATCCGGAAGCTGGAAATGGGCGGCATTTACGGTGTTTTACACTTCAGGTATTGCCTGGGGTGTAGCATTTTTAACTTATTCTATTGGGAGTCTTTTTAGGTAAACTTCGCCTGTTTCGCAAATATTATAACTATTCTTCAAACAAGTCCAACTGCCTGTAATCAGTATCTTCATTCTCCAGATTTGAAATACTTAATCCCAAAAGCCTTATTCTTGTTCCTTCAAGCTTTAATGATTTTCGTATTTCAGATACTTCCTTATGCAGTGTATCAAAATCACGTATATAATTCTGCAGAGTTTTACTTCTGGTTATCTGCCTGAAGTCAAAGAATTTGACCTTCAACGTGATTGTTCTCCCTGTAGTCATGGCATGTTCAAGCCTTTCCATTAATTCCTTCTCAAGCTGATATAATTCAGCGATTATCTCAAAACCGGTTGTAAGATCTTTCTCATATGTAAGCTCAGTTCCAACAGATTTGCGTTCCTGGTGAGGTTCAACAGGGCGGTCATCTATTCCTCTGACAATTTCATAAAAAAAGACTCCTGTTTTTCCGAAATTCCTGACAAGAGATATCATGTCCCATTTTTTCAGATCTGATCCTTTATGAATTCCAAGCTTATGCATTTTCAGAGCTGTAACCTTGCCTATGCCATAGAACTTTTCCACAGCCAACTCCTCAATAAACTTTTCAGCTTCTTCGGGACGAATAAGAAAAAGTCCGTCAGGCTTGTTGATATCCGATGCAATTTTTGCCAGGAATTTATTCACGGAAATACCTGCCGATGCTGTAAGACCGGTTCGCAGTTTAATTTCTTCCCGTATTCTTTTTGCAATAAGTGTTGCTGACCCGATTTTCTTTTTATCATCGGTAACATCGAGAAATGCTTCATCGATTGAAAGTGGCTCAATAATATCGGTATACTCACTAAAAATCTCGAATACAGCTGATGAGACCTCATTATATCGTGAAAAATTATGTTTAACGAATATCAGATCCGGACAAAGACGTTTTGCAATAACTGAAGGCATGGCAGATCTTACACCATATTTTCGTGCTTCATAGCTTGCGGCAGCAACCACGCTTCGCGGTCCGCTGCCACCAACTGCAACAGGTTTGCCTCTGAGCGCCGGATTGTCGAGTTGCTCAACTGATGCAAAAAATGCATCCATGTCAATATGTATAATCTTTCTCAAATTAAAATGTCCTGATTCAGGAGTTCCTAACAATCCTGAGAAATTCAGAGTTTAAAAATAATCTGAGTCACTTTCAGTTCTTTAGATACTCCGGTCACTTATTCATAACAAATCTAATAAGAAATTCCTTTGAAAATTGGCTAACATTAGCCAACATTGCAGGATATTCAAGACTGAACTGATTGGAAACCGGTACTGAGAAAAAAACGGGGCTCTTTGCACTTGTGCTTACCAACCATAGATTATGGGGATCTGTTCTGCTGCCTTATATTATTCAAAAAGAGTCAAACAGGGGCTATTTTAAGCTGTCAGAATGCCTCTCACCTTTTCCAAATGTGGATACCGTAAGTTCACTTACACCGGAAGAGAGGGAGGTTGTGGAGAAAATTAATGAGTATAACGACAGAAATCTGTTCAAAGTATACTCAAGGGATCGCAATGTAAAGGAGTTTCTCGCAAATGTAGATCCTGACAAAATCGAAAAATTCATCAGACCATATATTGAAAGGAGACTCTATAACTGCTTTATTATTTCAAGATACGAGAATATTCCTGTTTTTTACCTGAGGACAAAGTCAACTACTCTTCATCTGGAGGATCAACTCTCACTGAATGAGGATAATGCATTGCCTGTATTTAGGTTCTTCAGAAATGATGAGCAAACTACTTATAATCTTAGTCTGGAGTCAGGTGGCAAAATCATTGGAATGTTAAATGCTTCCATCGATATTTTATGTATGTCACCCTGTCTGATAAGAGTGGGTCACAGGATCCTGTTTGTCTCAGATATTGATGGTTCCAAACTAAAGCCTTTTCTCACTAAAGAAAATATTCTGATCCCGAAAAAAACCGAATTGAAATATTTTGGTGGTTTTGTGCTGAATGCCGTAAACAATTTCAGAGTGGAAGGCTCCGGTTTTGAAATCGTTGAAATCACTCCGGTGAAAAAAGCAATTCTTTATCTTGAGACATCGCTGAACGGGAACCCTGTGCTAATATTAAGCTATAATTACCAGGGAAGCGTCATTTACGCAAACGAACCCTCCGGCTCTTTTACAACTTTTGAAAAGAAAGAAGATAATTTCATTTTTAAAAAATTCCAGCGTGATTATCAATGGGAAAAGCAATGCCGTGAAACACTGGGTGAACTTGGTTATTTCTCTGATGATGATATTAACTTCTATCCGTTTTCCGCGGGAAGTAAAAGACGCGAAGAGCTTTATACAATGATAGAATCCTTGAACCGCAATTATCCGGAAATAATAGATTCGGGTTTTATCCTTTCCTCAAAGCTCGATCTGAATTTTAATCTTAAACCTGTAAATATTGAAATTAACAGTCAGCTGGTAAATGACTGGTTTGATCTGAGGGCGATTGTTAAAATCGGGGAATGGGAAATCCCGTTTACCCGATTCAGAAAAAATATACTTGAAAATATAAGAGAATATAAGCTACCTGACGGATCAATTGCTATCCTGCCCGAGACCTGGTTTTCAAGGTATAAAAACATTTTTGAGTTCGGGAAAACGTCGGAAGATTCCCTGAAAATTCACAAACAGCATTTTTCATTACTTGCTGAAACTCTCAAAGATGATGGTCAGTCGGGGTTCAAAAAGCTTGAAAAATTGCTGACTCTCGATCAGATTCCAGTTACTACCCCTCCCCTTGGACTGGTAGGTATAATGAGACAATATCAGTCTGAAGGTCTTAACTGGCTGAATTTTCTGCAATCAGCCGGCCTGGGAGGATGCCTGGCAGATGATATGGGTCTTGGAAAAACAATTCAGACTCTTGCACTTCTTCAGCTTAACAGGGAAAACATGACTCCTATGGTAAGTTCTGAACAAATATCTGTTCCTGCAATTCAGGGAACTCACCATCCGGAACTTACCTCACTCATAATCATGCCGGCATCGCTCATCTATAACTGGGAGAATGAGATAAAAAAGTTTGTTCCTGAAATGAAGGTTTACTGTTACAAAGGGAATCAAAGAAAAAAATCAACCTCATATTTTCGTAATTACGACATTATTTTGTCGAGCTACCACACTATACGGCAGGACATTGAATTAATCAGTTCATTTACTTTTCATTATATCATTCTGGATGAGAGTCAGGTAATCAAAAATCCGGCATCAATGCTGTACAAAACCGTTACAAGACTAAAATCTGAATTTAAGCTTGTACTTACAGGAACTCCGGTTGAAAACTCACTGACTGATCTTTGGACACAGCTGAATTTTGTTAACCCGGGATTATTGGGTGACTTATCATATTTCCGGAGAGAATTTGCAAAACCAATTGAGAAAACCGGAAATGACGAAAAAGAGATAAAACTCAGAAAGATCATTCAGCCTTTTATTCTCCGGCGAACCAAGGAGATGGTTGCCCGTGATCTGCCTCCTGTAACAGAACAGACTGTATTTTGTGAAATGACTGAGGAGCAATATAAACTGTACGATGAAGAAAAATCTTCAGTCAGGAATAGTATTCTCAAAAACATTGAATCAATAGGTATCGAGAAATCAGCAATTGTAGTATTGCAAGGGCTTATGAAGCTGCGCCAGATATCAAATCATCCTGTGTTGGCCTATGAAGATTATAAGTCGGGTTCAGGCAAATTTGAAACCGTTCTGCAGGATATGGAAAGTGTTATATCTGAGGGCCATAAAATACTTGTTTTCTCTTCTTTTGTCAAGCATCTTGATCTATATTCCCAGGAGTTAACAAAGAAAAGATTACAATTTACTATGTTGACCGGATCGAGTGTCAACAGGGAAAAAATCGTAAACAGCTTTCAGAACGATCCTGAGAATAAGATATTTCTTATTTCTTTAAAAGCCGGAGGTGTCGGACTTAACCTCACTGCTGCCGATTATGTTTTTATTCTTGATCCGTGGTGGAATCCGGCTACGGAAATGCAGGCGCTTAATCGTGCTCACAGAATAGGTCAGGATAAAAGCGTATTCGTTTACAGGTATATCACAAGCAACAGCATTGAAGAAAAGATTGTCAGACTTCAGGAGAAAAAGTCAAAGCTGGCAGATACTTTCATTACAAGCAACAATCCATTGAAGGACCTGGATATACAACATATTCTCAATATAATCGGCTAGTATTTTAAAAGGTATACAATGAAAGTACTTGGAATTAACTGCAGTCCCCGAAAGGGTGGTAACACAGAAATACTTATTAAAGAGGTTTTTAAAGCTTTGGAAAAAGAAGGAATAAAGACAGAGCTTTTCCAGCTTGGAGGAAAAAAGGTTAACGGTTGTATTGCATGCATGAAGTGCAGGAAGGAGAAGGACGGAAAGTGTCATCAGAAGAATGAAGTTATAAATAATTGCATTGACAAAATGGTAAAAGCAGATGCGATTATTATCGGATCGCCGGTATATTTTTCTGATCTTGCAACAGAAGCCAAGGCTCTGATTGACATTTCAGGCTATGCCCTGAGGGGTGCTGGAGCTCCGCTCAGGCGCAAACCAGGTGCCGCTGTAATAGCTGTCAGGAGAGCCGGTGCTATCCATGCTTTCGATAGTATAAACCATTTTTTTCTTATAAATGAAATGATAATCCCCGGTTCATCATACTGGAATATTGCATTTGGCAGAGAAAAGGGTGAGGTCCTTCAGGATGAAGAAGGTATGAAGACAATGAAAGTACTTGGTGAGAATATGGCATGGCTTCTTGGTAAGATAAAAGACAAAAGATAAAAGTAAAAGACCCGAACTCACTCCCTCCCGATAGCTATCTGGACCCTCTCTGCTATGCAAATAAGGAGCGTAATAGATTGTATTTCAGAGTCTTCCCCCTCTTTACGAAGTAGAGAGGGGAAAAAAAGGGGGTGAGTTCATGAGGATCGAGAAAAGGGCTAAGTGCATATAGAGAATAAGTTACATAAGAGTATTCATCACCTTGCGATATGATCATACAAAAAAGCCGGCTGAATAAGCCGGCTTTTTTAAGGTTAAATATGGTTTGGTTAGTTTGATTAATAATTATCACGTTCCACATAATGTGTATGAAGCAGTTCGTGTGACTTGTGGCTGTTTGGGCTGTCAAGAAATTCTTTGTAAATGGCTATTACATCAGGATTTTCATGTGATTTCCGAAGCACCATATTCTCATCCTCAGAGTAGATAGCATCCATACGTTTTTTCCTGATCTGGATATTTGTAGGAATTGGCTGTCCGCCGCCTCCGATACAACCACCAGGACAAGCCATTATCTCAACAAAATGATAAGGAGCTTTCCCTTCCCTTACAAGCTTCATGATTTTATTGGCATTTACAAGGCCATGTGCAATTGCCACTTTAAGTTCAACACCTTCAAGAAACTTCCAGTCATCAACGCATCCTTCAATTTTTATAGTTGCTTCCTTTACTCCATCCATACCTCTGACAGGAGTTATATTCAGGCTTTTGAAAGGAACTTCACGACCGGTAACAATCTCATAAGCAGTACGTAATGCGGCTTCCATAACGCCTCCAGTGGCGCCGAAAATAACAGCTGCACCGGTTGAATCACCCATTATTGAATCATATTTTGCCGGTTCAAGGTTTCTGAAATCCAAACCAGCCTGCTTGATCATAACCGCCAGTTCTCGGGTTGTAAGAACATAATCAACATCTTTGAATCCGCTGGCTCTCATCTCTGGTCTGTCAGCTTCAAATTTCTTAGCCGTACAAGGCATAACCGATACTGAAACTATTTTAGACGGATCGAGATTACGTTTCTTTGCATAATATGTTTTTGCCAATGCACCAAACATCTGCTGCGGAGATTTGCAGGTAGAAAGATTGGGCAGGAATTCGGGGTATTTATGTTCAACGAATTTTACCCAGCCCGGAGAACATGACGTAAACAGAGGTAGTGAAATTTTAGTATCTCCGTCAACCAGCGCTTTCTTCAATCTGACAAGGAGTTCAGTACCTTCTTCCATGATAGTGAGATCGGCAGAAAAATCCGTATCCAGTACGGAGTTGAATCCAAGCTGCCTCAGGGCATTCACCATTTTTCCCGTAACCCGTTCTCCCGGATCATATCCCAGGTCCTCACCAAGGGCAACTCTGACGGCAGGAGCAGTTTGCACTACAACATGCTTTTCAGGATCGTAGATAGCATCCCAGACCTGGTCGATGTAGGTCTTTTCAACCAGGGCACCTGTAGGACAACGGTTTACGCACTGGCCGCAATTGGTGCAGACAACATTGCTCATCGGTCTGTCGTGAAAAGATGAGATCTTTTGATGAGCGCCTTTGTTAGCAACATCAATAGCGGATATATACTGCAATTCGGAGCATGTTCTGACACACCTCTGACATCTGATACATTTGCTGTCGTCTTTGACAAAGGAAGGTGAAGATCTGTCTATATTATATTTTTTCCCTTCAACAAGGTCAAGCAGGATATGGTCACCGAAAGCAAACTCATTTGCCAGGGACTGAAGTTCACAATTCTGGTTCTTGTAGCATTTTGTACAATCCGATCTGTGTTCTGAAAGCAGAAGTTCTACAACATGTTTACGTGCATTTCGCACTTTAAGGGTATTGGTATGTATGTCCATCCCTTCGGAAACAGGGGTTGCACACGATGCAACAAGGGTCCTTGCTCCTGTTTGCTCAACAACGCAAACGCGGCAGTTACCTGCAACACACAGGTCATCGTGATTGCAAAGTGTTGGTATATTAATTTTAAGTTTCTTGGCTGCCGCAAGAACTGTGGTACCTGCCTGAACCGAAACTTTCTGGTCATTTATAAGTAGATTTATCATAATTCTCTGTTTTAATAAAATAATTAATAGATGATCTCTTCCCTGAAATTGCCAACTATGGATTTGAACGCATTTCCAACTGATTGGCCGAGACCACATTTAGCAGCTATCTTCATGGTATCTGCAAGTTTCATGAGCTCTGTCAGGTAGGTCGATTTGACCTCTGATTTTTTGACTTTCTCAATACCAAGAAGCAACTGCTGGCAGCCTACGCGGCATGGAGTACACTGACCACATGATTCTTCGGTAAAGAAATCAAGGTAATTATGCAGTACGTTGTACATTGATCTCGAACTATTGAAAAGTTTCATAGATCCGCCGGTTGGTACTCCCTCAAAACCTATAATTGTTTCGTCGAATTTCTTCCTCGGAACGCAAAAGCCGGATGCTCCTCCAACCTGAACTGCTTTTGTATCACCATCACCAAATTCATTAACAAACTGACGGACAGTCATTCCCAGTTCAAGCTCGAAAATCCCCGGTGTCGGAGTATCTCCTGATACGGAAAACACTTTTGATCCCCGTGAATCTTTCGTGCCGTACTGAATGAAATTCTTAGCTCCATGATTTATGATCATCATGGCTGTAACAAGTGTTTCAACGTTATTTATTGAAGTTGGCTTGTTAAAAACTCCGGAAACTGTAGGGTATGGAGGTTTATTACGAGGTTCACCACGTTTACCTTCAATCGATTCAAAAAGAGCGCTCTCTTCACCGCAGATATAAGCACCGCTTCCCATACGATATTCAATATCAAACTCATAACCAATCTCTTTTATCATCTTATGAAATGATTCAAGTTCAATCATAAGTTTTGGTAATAGATATCTGTATTCGCCACGGAGATAAACTATTCCTTTTTTCGCACCGATTGCCCTGCCGGCTATAGCCATTCCTCCATGAACCTTAACAGATACACGATCAAGAATTTCACGGTCTTTGAATGTACCGGGTTCTCCTTCGTCAGCATTACAAACAATGTATTTTTCCGGACTCTTCTCAGCAGAAGTATATTTCCATTTCAGACCCGTCGGGAAACCGGCGCCTCCCCGTCCTTTAAGACCTGAATCAAGCATATTCTGAATTATTTCAGTGCTGCTCATCTTGAACGCTTTAATCAGAACCTCTTTCGGTTCTATATTTTCGAAAATAAGGTCAACCTTATTTAATCCTTTTTTTTCCATGATTTTAAATGAAATTTATTTCTGCATGTAATCTTTAATAATCTCGCTTACTTTTTCAGGAGTCAGCTCTGTGTAGGGCAATTCGTTAATCAGAATTGCAGGCGCTTTATGGCACCATCCTATACAGTTAGTCTCAATCAGGCTGAACTGCCTGTCGGTAGTTGTTTCCCCGACCTTAATCTTAAGCATCTCTTCAATAGTGTGAATTATATCACTCTTCCCCTTCATTGAACATGTAATTGTTTTACAAACCCTAATAATATATTTACCTTTCACTTGCGTGTCAAGAAAAGTATAAAATGAAGCTGTTCCATAAACTTCCGCTGCTGAGATATCGAGTTCCTTTGCAACCTCAACCATTGCCTCATCAGTAAGATAATTGTGTTTTAGTACGATTCCCTGAAGTATTGGCATAAGGCTCTCTCTCATACGACCATGTTTGTCGGACAGTTCCTTAACCAGATTTCCTACTTGATACATATCTATTCTATTTTTAAGTAATTAAATAATTTTTTTTATAAAAAAACCCATTTTTAAAAGAGCTGTTAAATTAATAACAATACTTTTTAAAAAAACCTTACATATGTCATTATTGCTAATTTAGAATGAAACTAAATAAAGTTATATCGACGATAAGGCCCAATAGTTGCGAGGCACAGAGGTATAGAGCTTCTATAAAGTCTGCTGACTTCACCGCTGAAAAAATGCTGAATGAACAGAAAAATACATTAAAATGGATGTCAGGAAGCTTCGCTTTCCCGGTTAATGAATACCGATATTAGTTTATCACGACAGGAATCATACTCAACAGAGTAATATTCTGAACATTGGAATATTTATATTGATACAATCCATCATCACCGATAAGTACAAGTACATTCCCGATCGGTATAACATCAAAAGCATTAATATTCGGATAAGTATAAATAAGGTGGTTTAACATCTGTTTCGGATCTGTTGCATCATAAATTTTCAATCCGGCAGAGCCATCGCAGATAAACAACAGACTACCGTCTTTGCCTAAACCGTGTGGATTGCTCATCTGATACGATACCACAGTGATTGGTTTAGAAATATCTTTAATATTTACAATATCAAGGCAATTTACGTTGCCACCGCAATTGGTCCCTGTCCTGAGAGTAATATAAGCCAGTGAATCATCAACTATAACCGGATCACAACTCCTGGCATGATTGAAAAATGTCTTAGGCGCCGGAGAGGCTGGATTTGAAATATCATAGACTGCCATGCCTGTGGTAGTTCCAAGGAACATCAATTTTTCAGTAAGGAACATGGTTTCAACATTCCAGCCCGGATTGAGATCATTTAATTTTGCAGGAGCTGCGGCATTGGTTATATCGAATACTTTTAAAGTGCTCTGATCGACTACATAAAGTATTTTACCTTTAATTCCAAATCTGGCCATAGAGCCACCTATACCTACACCACTTCCGCTGATGCCGGAAGAAGCTCCAGAGGAATTAACCTGGTCCATAAATGCCGCACCGGTCTTATAGAAAAC
>Ga0182021_10001665_pt1 | contig 25721 bp, 26 predicted proteins | sample 612E3MmetaG_FD_120493 | JGI IMG/M metagenome (GOLD analysis project Ga0182021, IMG submission 120493) | Permafrost microbial communities from Stordalen Mire, Sweden - 612E3M metaG (Illumina Assembly) | ecosystem: Environmental > Terrestrial > Soil > Wetlands > Permafrost | place: Sweden... | reverse complement strand
CGCCAGGCGCTACGTCTGGAGTGGGCCAATCCACTGGTGGAGGTGATTCGCGGGGAGGTCGAGGCAGCCCGCGACGCTTCCCTGCCTTCCAGCGCCTTGGGCAAAGCGGCGCACTACACGCTCTCGCTCTGGCGGAAGCTCACGCGCTTCCTGGAGTATCCCGAGTTGGAACTGAGCAACAACCTGGCGGAGAACTCGATGCGCCCGGTGGCTTTGGGCCGGAATTATGTTCATCTCCAGGTTATGTATGGTGCCTGCGAGTCGGCCCATCGCTTCGCCGCCTGATTCGGGCATTTCAAAGCACCGGCCGCTCTGGAATGCAGGACATAACAGAGATGCTTGTCAGTGGACGCTGAGGCGTCCTCAGGAGAGCATCGATGTTCCATTCTTCAAGTCGGGAATGGCTCGCCGCGAGCGTGCTGAGCCAGAGTGCTGATTCTTTTGTCGCCTACCTGCAAGAACACCAGTTCGAGGCGGCCACGGTTCAAGTCTACCTGCATGTCGCCGGACACTTCGGGCGCTGGCTGACAGAGCAGCGTCTTCCTCTTTCGGCGATTGACGAACTGCTTGTAGACCGGTTCGTGGTGGAGCACCTGCCTGAGTGCCGGTGTCCTGCCCCGTGCCAGCGCGGAAAGCCGAACATACGAGCGGCCGTCACGCACCTGCTTGAGGTGTTGCGGAATAGGGGTTTGATTTCGACTCCGCTTCTGGGCCCGCTGGCCGTTCACGAAGAACTCACGGACTTCGACGCGTATCTGGACGGCATCGCCGGCCTGGCCGCGGCGACCCGCACGTCACGCCGGATGTGGGTCCGGAAGTTCCTGTTGGATCGTTTTGGCAACGGCCCAATTCGCATCGACCGGCTCAAGCCCGGAGACATCGCCGCGTTTCTGCGCAACAACTGCGGCACCTACACACCGGGGACCTGCGGCGTGCTCGGGGGTTCCCTGCGCAGCTACTTCCGTTTTCGCGCCCTGCAATTCGGTGACCGGGTGGAGCCACTGTCGGCCGCCGTTCCAACGGTGGCCCGGTGGCGTCTGGATACGCTCCCAAAGCATCTTACGGCCGAGGAAGTGAGACGGTTCCTGGCCGCGTTTGATCGAAACAGTAGCGTCGGCAAACGCAGTTTTGCGATGGCCCGATGCCTTGTAGACCTGGGGTTGCGCGCCGGTGAGGTGGCGGCCATTGAGTTGGAAGACTTGCGCTGGCGCGAAGGCACGCTGGCAGTCTCCGGCGGTAAGTCACGACGCGTAGACATCCTGCCGCTTCCTGATCTCACCGGCCGGGCCATTGTCGAGTACTTGCGCAACGCCCGTCCTCACAGCGACAGCCGCGCTCTATTCCTGCGTCATCGTGCGCCCCTCGACGTGGCCATCACGGCCGAGTTCGTCCGTGGGGCGGTCCGCCGGGCCTTCGCGTCGTGCGGCCTGGCGGACCGATATACCGGCACCCATGTACTGCGGCACACCGCTGCCCAGCGCATGTTGTGTGCCGACGCAAGCCTGAAAGAGGTCGCCGACGTATTGCGCCACCGTAGTCTGGGTACGACCACCATCTATACCAAGGTGAATCTACCCAGACTGGTCGCGATTGCCGCGCCCTGGCCGGAGGAACGGCCATGACGGAGACGCAAACGATGGCTGCCCGCGTCGAGGATTACCTGACCGCACGACGCCAGATGGGGTTTGATCTCGGCATCGCTGGCTGCCAGTTGCTCTCCTTCGCCCGCTTTGCAGACGAGGCCGGGCATTGCGGTCCCGTCACGCTCGATCTGGCGGTGCGATGGGCCCGCAGTGCATCCCGGCCCACGGCCTTGACCATGGCCCGTCGGATCGAGGTTCTCAGACCCTTTGCGAAATACAGCGCCCAGTTCGAAGCGGGAACCGAGTTGCTGCCCAACCGATACTTTGGTCCGGCCCACCGCCGGCTAGTGCCGCACATCTATACCGAGCAGGAAATCGCGTCTTTGCTGCGGGCCGCGAGTCAACTGATGCCGGTCGGCGGTCTGCGCCCGCTCACCTACCACACGATTTTCGGTCTGCTTGCAGCCACCGGACTGCGGATCTCCGAAGCGCGCCTCCTGAAAGTCGAGGACGTAGACTGTCGGCAGCAGTTGCTGACGATACGCCGAACGAAGTTCCGCAGGTCGCGGCTCGTTCCGCTCGATCCGACGGTTGTCAGTGCCCTCGATCGCTACTCCAAGACGCGTGAACGCCTGTTCAGCCACGGCAAACTCGATGCGTTCTTCGTTTCCGATCGCGGTTCGGCTCTGGCGGACCGCACCATTCACCACAACTTCGAACAATTGCGTTCCGAACTCGGCTGGGCCGCTCGCGGCGGCCACGCACGCCCACGCATCCACGACCTGCGCCACACCTTCATCTGCCGGACTCTACTGCGCAGTTACCAGCAGAACCAGCGCATCGACCACGTGATCGATGCCCTGTCCACGTACGTCGGCCATGCCAAAGTTTCCGACACCTACTGGTACATCACCGCCGTGCCGGAACTCATGGCCGCCGCGGCGCGGCGCTTCTTGCCGTTGCCTGCCGGAGATGAACTTTGAAGCCCTCCAGCGTTGGGAACGGATTCGGCACGCTACTGCAGGAGTTCTTTCTGGAACGTCTGATTCAGCAGCGCAACGCCAGCGCGCAGACGGTCGCCAGCTACCGCGATAGCTTCCGCTTGCTGTTGCGGTTCGCGCAACGTCATCTTGGAAAGACGCCGGAGTGCCTCGCCCTCACCGACCTGGATGCGTCGCTGGTGCTGGCTTTCCTGAACCACCTCGAAAGTGAGCGCCACAACACGATCCGCAGCCGCAATCTGCGGTTCGCGGCAATCCGCTCGTTCCTGCATTTCGCGGCGCTCAAAGAGCCGGAGACCCTGCCAACGATCCAGCGGGTGCTCGCCATCCCGTCCAAGCGCTTCGACCGACCGCTGCTCGGGTTCCTGTCCCGGCCCGAGGTTCAGTCGATCCTGAATGCGCCCGACGGCGACACCTGGAGCGGCATGCGTGACCGCACCCTTCTGGCGACGCTCTACAATACCGGTGCAAGAGTCTCCGAAGTCATCGGCCTATCGGTGGCGGACGTGGTACTCGACGGTAGCTCCTCCGTGCGCATCCAGGGAAAAGGACGTAAGCAACGCAGCGTACCCTTGTGGCGCGCCACCGCTCTGCAGATTCGGCACTGGCTGCCACACATAGATAGCCGGCCGGACCGGCCGCTTTTTCCCAGTTGTTCGGGCATTCGGTTGACCCGGTCCGCCGTCACAGCCAGACTGCAACTCGCGGTCCAACACGCCGCCGCAACCTGCCCGTCACTCACCGCCCGCCACATCTCGCCGCATACGGTTCGACATTCGACTGCGATGCACATGCTTCAGGCGGGCGTGGATATTACGCTGATCGCCCTGTGGCTCGGGCACGAGAGCCCCACCACAACTCACGCTTACGTAGAGGTTGATCTGGGCATGAAGCAGCGTGCCCTTGACGCCGTCCACGCTTCTCAACTCAAACCGTCCCGCTACCAGCCCGGCGATCGCATTTTGAAATTCCTGGAGTCTCTTTGATTATGTGCAGACGACACGCCTCAACTCCGCGGCCCGCGCGTCCGCAACGCGGCCGACTGTACATGACTTGGGGCTGAACATGATTACGGTTATGGATCATGATCCATAACCGGAAGAACTGGATCCACGTAGGAAGCCAGAAGGCCGGGCCGAAAGTGGCGGCCATTCTGTCCATCGTGGAGAGCTGCCGCCAGCTGAAGATTCCAATCCGGGAGTACTTAGCCGCCGTTCTGCCCGGCCTAGCTGACATCTCGATTCGGCGTCTGGCAGGACTCACGCCCTCAGCTTGGGCGGCCGAGAGCAGATAGCCCCAACCACCGCCCTGTCAAGCCTGTAGTTCCTCTGACGCATACAGTCAGCCCGCGGATCACGCGGGTGAAGTCCAAGTCCGGTTCTGGGGAAGTTGACAACCTCCGTCCGTATCACGGCGCCACTCGGAAACTGGTCGGACTCGGGCGCCACGAGATGTCTCGTCGGGAGCGTGATCCCGCGGGCTCGGGAACTCGCCGGCGGCCCAGACCGCCGGCGCTATTTGGCCCCTATCCCCGGAACTCCACCGACCGCGCGAACTTCACGGCCGGGTTGTCGCGCAGTTGCGCCAGCACCGACTCCGGCACCAGCTCGTCGGTCGACACCAGCGCTACCGCCTCCAGCGGTTCGCCGGGCGCGGTCGGGGCGTCGCGGCGGCCTAGCGAGAAATTCGCGATGTTGATCTTATTGCGCCCCAATACCGTTCCTACGTGGCCGATTACGCCGGGCACGTCCTGGTTCCGCATGTAGATCAGGAAACCGGCCAGCGTGATTTCGCAGTGGATGCCATCCACCTGGATCAGGCGGGGTTTGTCGAGGAGCACCACGCCCTCTACAACCGTGACGCCCGCGTCGGTCTCCACGTCGAGGCGGATGGAATCGGTGTGGATGGAGCGCTTCTCGTGCGCTTCCGCCACGTTCCAGCCGCGGTGCTCGGCCATTTGTCCGGCGTTCACCAGGTTGGCTTTGCGCGTGCTCGACCGGGTCAGCAGACCGGCCAGGCCGGCGTTGCGGAGCAGGCTGGTGTTGCCGTCGCCGATCTTGCCGAAATAGGTCAGCCGAACGGTGCGCGGGTTGCCCGTGGCGATGTATGAGGCGAATTCGCCGAGGCCCTGCGCCAGGGCGATGTAGGGACCCAGGGCGCGGTACTGCTCGGGCGAAAGCGAGGGCATGTTAACGGCATTGATGGCGATACCGTTCTTGAGGTATTCCACCACCTGCTCGGCGATGCGCACGCCCACGATCTCCTGCGCCTCTTCGGTGGAGCCGCCGATGTGCGGGGTGGCGAATACGGCGTCCAGGGCGAACAGCGGGAATCCGGCCGGCGGCGGTTCGGCGGAGAACACGTCCAGCGCCACACCGGCCACCTTGCCGGATTGCACGGCTTCGAGCAGCGCCGCCTCATCCACCAGCTCGCCGCGGGCGCAGTTGACGATGCGCACGCCCGGTTTCATCTGGGCGAACGCCTCGCGCGAGAGAATGCCCTGGGTTTCGGGCGTGGTGGCCACGTGCAGCGAGATGTAGTCGCTGGCGGCCCACAGCGCCGGCAGGTCGACCAGCTCGACGGCCAGGTCCTGCGCCAGTTTGGAAGTGACGTAGGGGTCGTGCGCCACAATGCGCATCTCGAAGGCCTTGGCCCGCTTGACCACTTCGCGGCCGATGCTGCCGAGACCGATGATGCCCAGCGTCTTGCCGCGCAGCTCATTGCCCATGAGCTTTTTCTTCTCCCACTTGCCGGCGCGCGTGGAGGCGCTGGCTTGCGGGATGCGGCGCGCCATGGCGAGCATGAGCGCGAGCGTGTGTTCGGCCACCGAGACGGCATTGCCGCCGGGCGTGTTCATCACCAGCACGCCGGCTTCGGTGGCGGCGTCGAGATCGACGTTGTCCACCCCTACGCCGGCGCGCCCGATGACGCGCAGTTTGGGCGCCTTTTCCAGCACCGAGGCGTTCACCTGCACGGCGCTGCGCACGAGCAGCGCGTCGGCTTCCGCCAGGTGCTGGGCATGTTCCTTGGGATTGGAAACGATGACGTTCCATCCGGGCTGGGACCGAAATAGTTCGATCCCGGCCGCGGCGAGAGGCTCGGCGATGAGGATATTCATATGGTTTCGATTATGCCTTTGCGGTTTGAGGTTTGACGGCGGCGTTCGCGTAAATCTCCTGGACGGCCGCGACGCCGGTTCCATACTTCACCGGATGCCCGTTGGCGCCGAGAATGATTTCCAGCTCGGCGACGACGCCAAACAGGTCCGCGAAATCGAAATAGCCCAGGTGCGCGATGCGGAAAATCTGGCCCTTCATGGTGCCCTGGCCGTTGGCGATGATGGCTCCGAAACGCGTGCGGAATTCCTTGACGATGACGCCGGAATCCAAGCCGGCCGGCGCCTTCACGGCGGTCACCGAGGAGCCCGGCGAACCCGGCGCCCACAGCTCCAGACCCAGCGCCTGCACGGCGGTGCGCGTGGCCTTGGCCAGCAATTGGGCGTTCTCGATGAGGTGCGGCATGCCGATCTGCTTGATATAACGCAGCGCCTCGGCCATCGCCAGAATCAGGGAGGTGGCGGGAGTCCAGCTCGATTCGCCCGCGTCGCCGCTCTTCTTTTCCTTCTTGAGGTTGAAGTAGTAGTGCGGCAGGGTGGCGGTTTCGGCCAGCTTCCAGGCTTTGGGGCTGACCGTCATGAACGCCAGGCCCGGCGGAATCATGAAAGCCTTCTGCGAGCCGCCGATGGCCACGTCCAGTCCCCAGCCGTCGATGTCGATCGGCATGGTGCCCAGGCCGGTGATGGCGTCCACCACGAAGATCGCACCGGTCTTCGCAATGGCGCGGCCCATGGCTTCGACGTCGTGCATGGCGCCGGTCGAGGTCTCCGAAGCCTGCACAAAAACGCCTTTGGTGGCAGGCTCACTGGCGAGCGCGGCTTCCACCCGTTCGGGGGTCACCACGTCGCCGTAGGGCGCGGTCAGGACGGTGGCGTCCAGCCCGTAGGCCTTGGCAATCTCGGCCCAGCGCTCTCCAAACTTTCCGGCGGAGCAGACGATTACCTTGTCACCCTTGGAAAAAAGGTTGGACACGGAGGCATCCATGGCCCCCGTACCCGAGGCGGCGAACATGAGGAGGTCGTGGGAGGTTCCCAGCACCTCCTTGAGGTCCGCCAGACACGAGCGATAGATCTTCCGGAAGTCCTCCGTGCGGTGATGAATATCGGACGCCATCATGGCGTGGAGAGCCGGCGGATAGAGAGGCGTCGGCCCCGGCGTTAGTAATCGTTGTTTTCGGATGTACATTGTACCTGCTGGTCCACTAGAATATCAGACATTATGCCCCTTATCGACCAGTTAGCGCAAGCCATGGTGGCGGCCATGAAGAGCCGGGACGAGGCGCGGCTCAGCGCGCTTCGCATGATGAAGGCCGCGCTCATGAAACAGAAGGTGGATTCGCCCAAGCCGGTGGACCAGGCGGCCGAGATGCAGGTGTTGAAAACATTGATCAAACAGCGCATCGAGGCCGCCGAGGCGTTCCGCAAGGCCGGCCGCGAGGAACAGGCGGCCAAGGAAGAGGCCGAGCGGGCGCTCATCGAAAGCTACCTGCCGGCGGGCGCCACGGAGGAGGAGATCGAGGCCGCCATCGCCGAAGCGCTGGAGGAGACCGGCGCCACCTCGCTCAAGCAGATGGGCCTGGCGATGAAGGCGGCGCAAGCCCGGCTGGCGGGCAAGACCGTGGACGGCAAGGCACTCAGTGATAAAGTGAGGTCGAGGTTAACATGACGCCTCCCGAACCCGAAACGAAATTCCGGTCCTACGTGCCGGATAAGACCAACATGCGCGAGTTCACCTTTCGCGCGGTCCTGATCGGCCTGGTGCTGACGGGCATTCTGGGCGCCGCCAATGCGTACCTGGGATTGAAGGCCGGCATGACGATTGCCGCCACCTACCCGGCGGCGGTCATCGGCATGGCGCTGCTGCGCATGATGGGCGGCTCGCTGCTCGAAGAGAACATCGCGCGAACCGTGGGATCCATCGGCGAATCGGTGGCCGCGGGCGCCATCTTCACCATTCCGGCATTCGTCCTGTCGGGCGCCTGGCAGTCCTTCGATTTCGGCGTGGCCTATTGGAAATCCACCGTGTTGATGATGGTGGGCGGCATCCTCGGCATTCTTTTCGTGACGCTGCTGCGCCGCGTCATGGTGGAAGACCCGGACTTGCCGTTCCCCGAATCGGTGGCCGCCTCGGAGATCCACAAGGCGGGGCAACAGGGTGGCAAGGCCGCGAGCCTGCTGTTCAAGGCTATGGGATTCGGCGTCCTTGTCTATGCCCTGGGGGCGCTCAAACTGTACGACCAGAGCCGCGATTTTCTGGTGAAGATCGGCAGCCTGGGCGTCACCAGGGTCAAAATCGGCGTCGGAGCGAACGCCCAGGCCGTGAGCGCGGGTGGCATCACGGCGATTTCGGCGCCCGCCGTGAGTCCGGCGTTTCTGGGCGTGGGATACATTATCGGCCCGCGGCTGGCGGCGTTGAATTTCGCCGGCGGTGTAGTCGCCTGGGGCCTGCTGGTGCCGCTGCTGATCTACTTCCTGGGCCCGCAGCTCAAGGACCTGATGCCGCCGGGAGCGGCCGAATCGTCCTGGGGCGGGATGAACGTGGCGGTGTGGAAGTTCATCGTGCGGCCCATCGCGGTGGGCGGCATGCTGGTGGGCGCGGGCAACACGCTCTTCCGCATGCGCAAGAGCCTCGCCATCGGCATGAAGCGGGCGGTCTCCGACCTGAAGAAATCGGGGGCGCAGGCCGAATCCACGTTGCGCACCCAGCGGGACCTCGGCGCCAGGGTGGTATTCGGCGGGCTGGCCGCGACGTTCCTCTGCATGATCGCGCTCTACACCTACTACGCCGGCATGCTCTCGGGCGGCATAGTGGCGGCGGTGGTGATGATCATCCTGGGCTTCTTCTTCGCCGCCGTGTCGGGGAACCTGGTGGGCATGATCGGCTCGTCGAACAACCCGGTATCGGGCCTGACGCTCTCGACCCTGATCGTGGCGGCGCTGCTGATGGTCACCATCGGCGTGTCGGGCAATTCCGGCGTGGCGGCGGTGCTGGGCGTGGCGGCGGTGGTGTGCGTCTCCTCGGCGGTGGCGGGCGAGATGTTGCAGGATCTGAAAGTGGGGCACATTCTGGGCGGCACGCCCCGGTACATGCAGATCGGCGACATTCTGGGCGTCGTCGTGGCCAGCCTGGTGCTCTACTTCCCGCTGTTCATTCTGCACGCCGGCAACATCAAGGCCGGGGGCACGGGTTTCGGCGACCTCAAGCTGCCCGCGCCGCAAGCCGGCCTGATGGCCATGCTGTCGCAGGGCATCGTGGGCCACAATATGCCCTGGCCGCTGGTGGTGGTGGGCATGTTCATGGGCTTTGCGCTGATCATGGTGGAGGTGCGCAGCCCCATGCTGTTCGCGGTCGGCATGTACATCAATCTCGAGACCACCTTCGCGATTTTCCTGGGCGGCGTCTTCCGCTGGATCACGGACACGCTGCGCGACCGCCGCGGCTTTAACGACGCTCAGAAAGCGCGTGTGGAGAACGCCGGCGTGCTAACGGCCTCGGGTCTGGTTGCCGGCGAATCGCTCACCGGCCTGGCGTTGGCCGCCTGCCAGTTCTGGAACGTCAGGCTGCCGGAGATCTTCAAGGCGCCCAACGTGCTGCTGGGCTTTGCGGCACTGGCGATCCTGGCGACCTACATGATCCAGGTGCCGCTCGCGAACGCGGGCAGTCCGGACGAGCCGGCCCCGCCGACGGCCATCATGTAAGAAGTGAAGCCGGTTGGCAGGCGAAAGCGCCTGCCCCACAACGTGGGACAGACGCTTTCGTCTGTCAATCTGCTTAAGGAAATGGAATTATGAAGAACGTATTTCGCTATCTGTTGGCTGGTTGTTCCCTCGCCCTGCTGGCCGCCATCGCCTTTGCCCAGACGGACTTCTCGGGTCACTGGGAAGGCGCGGTGGAGGTCCCCAACGGCCCCACCCGGCTGGCGCTGGATCTGGCCAAGAACGCCAAGGGTGTGTGGGTGGCCAGCCTGGGCGTGCCGGAGCAAAAGATTACCGGGCTGCGGGTGACCGACGTCAGCGTCGTGGGCAGCGAGATCCGTTTCGCGGCGCCGGATCTGCCCGGCAACCCAACCTTCGAGTTGACTCTGGCGAACGGCAAACTGACGGGAGCGCTGCTGGTCGAAGCCCTGTCCCTGGTCTTGGAAATGCAGCGCACGGGCGATGCCAAGGTGGAGATTGCGCCGCCGAGCCCGGCGGTCTCCAAGGAGCTGGAAGGGGATTGGGAGGGCGCCGTCTCGCCTCCCAGCGGCCAGAGCATTCCGTTGGCCTTCCATTTCAGGAACCAGCCAGACCAGACGGTGGAGGCGACCATCGACAGCCCGAGCCAGGGCGCCAAAGGTCTTCCCCTCAAAGCGGTCGTGCAGAAAGGCGCGGTAGTGGAGTTTGCGGTTGGCGTGGGCGGAAGCTACAAGGGCACGCTGAACAAGGAAGGCACCCAGATCGCCGGCGAGTGGACGCAGAGGCAAGGGGCGCCCCCCATCGCCCTCAACCTGAAGAAGAAGTAGGCGCGCCGCGGCCGCCTGCGGCTATCATGTAGATATGTGCCCCGCCGACACGTCGCCGGAAGCGTGGAAAGTCCTGATCGGCCTTCTGCGCAAAATGCCACCCGAGGAGAAGCTGCAGCGGGCGCTGGAATGGTCGGATATGATTCGCCTCGCCGGCGAATCGGGTCTTCGCCAGGCTTATCCGCGGGCGAGCGATCGTGAGATTTTCCTGCGGAGCGCCCGGCGCCGCCTGGGCGCCGAACTGTTTTGCAGAGTCTATGGCGACGAGCTTCCCGACGATGGACCCGCTCACCGAATCTCTTAGTCTGATCAAAGCCGCGCTCGAACGGCTGGGGATCCGCTACGTGGTTGGCGGCTCCGTCGCTTCGTCCGCGCGCGGCATCTGGCGGTCCACCCTGGATGTGGACCTGGTTGCGGCAATCAAGGCGGCGCAGGCGGACGCTCTAGTCGAGGCGCTTGGCCCGGAGTGGTATGCCGATTCCGAAATGATGCGGCGGGCCATTCAGGCGCGCCGCTCCTTCAATGTGATTCACATCCGTCTCGCACAGAAAGTCGACATCTTCCCTGCAACGGAAGCGTTTCATGAAGCGCAGTTGCAACGTGGTACGGTTATTCCTCTGGGCGCAGGCGGAGTTCCGTGTCCGGTGGCCACGGCCGAGGACATCCTGCTGGCGAAGCTGCAGTGGTATCGCATGGGCGGCGAGGTTTCCGAGCGTCAGTGGAGCGACATCGCAGGCATCCTCGCCGTGGCCCCCGAACTCGATGCGACTTATCTGCGCGCATGGGCCGCGCGGCTGGGGGTCCAGGACCTGCTGGATAAAGCCGTGGCCGAGTCGAAGCGCGATCAGCCCTGGTAGACTTTCCAGAACACGTCGCGGAATTTGGCCATCTCGGCGTCCGTGCCGATGGTCGCGCGCAACATGTTGTCGAGCGGCGGGAAGGGGCGGCCGGGAGCCACGCCCAGGCGCGGCATGGCGTTGATGAACTCGCGCGCGTTGCGGCCCACGTCGATCATGATGAAGTTGGCGTGCGGCTCGATGAAGCTTAGCTTGCGCTCGCGCAGCCAGTCGCATAACTCGCGCCGCGTCTTGACGAGCGAGGCGCGCCGCTCGCGCAGAATGTTCTCCCGGTCGGCCAGCGCGGCCACCACGGCCTGCGCGCTCACAATCGAGACAACGCCCATGCGCAAGGGCGTCATGCGCTGGATGAGGTCCGGTTTGGCGGCGGCGAAGCCCACGCGCAGGCCGGCCATCCCGTAGATCTTGGAGAAGGTCCGCGTCACAACCAGGTCCTTCGCCTGGCGCACATAGGGCAGCGCGCTTACCAGGTCGGGGCTCTCGCCGAAGTGGATGTAGGCTTCGTCTACCAGCAGGATGGTGTTGGCGGGCAGGTTGGCCACCAGCCATTCGAGGTCCTTGCGCGTGGTGATGGCGGAGGTGGGGTTGTTGGGGTTACAGATGTAGATCAGGCCGCCATGCGCTTTGTCGGCCTCTTCCACCAGTTTGTGAACGTCGGCGCTGTAGTCGGGCCGCAACTTGGTGAGAACCACCGGCCGGCCGAGACCACGCGCCACTTCCAGGGGGCCTTCAAAGGTCGGGGTAGCGGCGATCAGCGGGCGCGTCGGGGAAGTAAACGCCTCAATGGCCAATTGGAGCACTTCGCTGGAGCCGGCGCCGACCATGGTCTGGCCGGGATCGAGATCCTCGCTCCTGGCCACCGCCGCGTAGATGTCGCCGAATTCCTGGTAGTGATACCGCCCGGAGGTGGGCAGCGCCTCCCGCATGGCGGCCAGCGAGGCGGCCGGCGGGCCGAGGGGATTCTCGTTGGCATTCAGCCATACCATGTCCTTGGGAAGGTCGCCGGCCCGGACGAGCGCGCGCTGCGCGTAGGCCATCTCCGGCAACATGCGAACAGCCGCGGCGCCCAGACCCATACGCGCGGCAAAAGCCCTTCTGGTAAGCATGGAGAGTCCTCCTGAGTTTATGACGGTCATCATACCGCCGCGGGTGGAGCGGGGGCAAATGAAATAGAATTGAACCTGTGCGAACTCAGTTGCCGGGCGCGCTCGTGGTGCTGGCGGTTTCCGCGATTTGTACTTCCGCCGCGGTTGTGGGCAGCAACACGGCGGCGCAGCCCATCACGGCGGAGCGCATCGCCAGGTTGCCGCTCAAGCGGCAGGCGGCCTGGAGAGAATACCTGGCACGGTCCGTCCGGCAAATGCAGGCGGACCGCGCCAGCCTTCAGGCTGAATTGAAGGCCGCGGGCCTGGCCGAGCCTTTGACGCCACCCAACGGTCTTGCCGGCAGGAGTATGCCTCTCACGCAGCCCGCCGAATGGTATGGCGGCGCCGAGGCCCGGCACGTGGCGGATATCGTGGTCTCGTTCCAGACTCCGGCCGGAGGCTGGGGCAAGAACCTCAACCTGGCCGACCATGTGCGTAAGAGGGGTGAGAGCTATGTTTCCAACAACCTCTCCAAATACCTGGACCCGGACGACTTCGATGCGCCGCGCGACCCGCATTGGAACTACGTGGGGACGCTGGATAACGACGCCACGGCGACCGAGCTGCAGTTTCTCGCGAGGGTGGCGGCTGTCGTAGATGCCAAGGACAACACCCGCTACCGCGCATCATTTCTGCGCGGGCTGGAGTACCTCTTTGCGGCCCAGTTTCCCAACGGCGGCTGGCCGCAGGTCTGGCCGCTCGAGGGCGGGTACCACGACGCCATCACGTTCAACGACAACGCGGTCGCTAACACGCTCGAATTGCTCGAAGCCGTGGCGGGCGGGAAAGACGAATTCGCGTTTGTGCCGGATCAGGTCCGCCAGCGCGCCTCAGCCAGCGCCGCCCGGGGCTTGCAGTGCATCCTGGCGGCCCAGATCGTGGAGGACGGCCGTCGCACCGTGTGGGGACAGCAACACGACGCCCTCACCATGCAGCCGGTGGCCGGGCGTAATTATGAGCCAGCCGCGCGGTGCAGCAGCGAAAGCGCCAACATGATGTTCTTTCTCATGCGTCTGCCCAAGCCGAGCCCGGCCATGGTTGGCGCCATTCATGCGGCCGCCGCCTGGTTTCAAAAGACGGCGATCCGCGACCAGGCATACGAACGCGGTCCGGACGGAGGGCGGCTCACTCCGGCCAGCGGCGGGAAGCCGATATGGGCACGATTCTACGAGATGGGCACGGACCGTCCCATCTTCGCGGATCGGGACAAGAGCATCCACGACAGCGTGGAGGAACTCTCGCGCGAGCGGCGCATGGGCTATAGCTGGTACAACTCCGTTCCCCAGGGTGCGTTGGACCGCTATGTTCAATGGGTGAAGGAATCGCGGGGGAACTGAGGCGGCGAAGCCCGCTCCCTCACGGGAGCGTAAAAGAATCGGTTGGCAGGCGAAAGCGCCTGCCCCACAAAAGGGATTTTTCACAGCCCCGCCAGGGCGGACTTCGCTACCATAGCGGAATGCGTTCCCTAATGCTGGCGTGGACAATGGCTGCACTGGCGGTGGCTTCGGCCGCGGCCAGAGAGCGGCCCATCGCGGTGAAAGTGGTGGTGGTCGCGATGTTCGAGCGGGGCGCGGACACTGGCGACGAGCCGGGCGAGTTTCAGTATTGGGTGGAGCGCAACAAACTCGACCGCGTCATCCCGTTCCCGCAGGGCTACCACGACCTGCGCATGAACCGCGACGGCGTGCTGGGGATCGTGACGGGCGTGGGAACGGCGAAAGCCGCGGCCAGCATCATGGCGCTGGGGATGGACCCGCGTTTCGACCTGCGAAAAGCCTATTGGCTGGTAGCGGGGATTGCGGGCATCGATCCGGCCGACGGCCCGGTCGGGTCGGCGGCGTGGGCGGAATGGGTGGTGGATGGCGACCTGGCGCACGAGATCGACGCGCGTGAGATCCCGGCGGACTGGAAGACGGGCTATGTGCCGCTGCGGAGGTCGGTGCCCTACGAGCAGCCGCACGAGGCTTCAGCACTGGGCGAGAGCTACCACTTGAACGCCCAGTTGGCCGACTGGGCCTTCGGCCTGACCAGGAACGTGCCGCTGGTGGACACCGAAACGATGCAAAAGGAGCGGAGCCAGTACGACTCGCCGAACGCGCGGCGGCCGCCGCTGGTACTGAAGGGCGACGAGCTTTCGTCCTCCACCTTCTGGCACGGCAAACTGCTCAACGAGTGGGCCAACGACTGGGTCAAGTACCACACCGACGGCAAGGGCAACTATGTAACCACCGCGATGGAAGACACCGGGAGCCTCCAGTCACTGACCTTCCTCGCCAGGGCGGGGCGTGTGGACCTCAACCGGGTGATGGTGTTACGAACGGCCAGCGATTTCGACCAGCCAAGACCGGGCATGAGCGTGGCGGAGAGTCTGGCACAAACCAAGATCGGGCAGTACTCGGGATACCTTCCCGCCCTGGAAGCCGCCTGGCGCGTGGGGAACACGGTGGTGGCGAAGCTGTTGGAGGGCTGGAAGGAGTATCGCGAGCATGTGCCGGGGGGCTAATCAACCCCGCTTGAAGTACCAGATCCAGAAATCCTGCGTTCGAGCACCGAGGCGGTAACGGGCTTCAAATCCGTACTGACTGGCCATCCCACGTATCATCCGGGCTTGGCCGGAGCTTTACACAGCTCTGGACCTGGCGCATCTTCGCAACCCGATCCTCGACGGGAATGCGGCTCAACTGGCTCCATCGCAAAAACGACAGGAGGTGTCTGAGACGAGTCTTGATGAGAGATGGCTTGCTCGGAGCGAGGCCGGCCGCGGTCTCAGTGCGTCATGGAGTAGACCACGTAGTTCACGCCGATGCGAAGGCCCAGCGCTGAGTATTTCTCCGGGTAGCGCGGATCGTCGGCCCACTCCCAGGAATCGCCGATGTCCGAATTGAAGGACATCGCCACCATGACGCGGCCGCGGTCGTCGTAGATGCCCCGCCAGTGGGCCACGGCGCCGTCGTTCCGGTAGGTGGTGCCGCGCGCCAAAGCCCACTGGCCGGGGACCTGGTAGCGGTCGTCCAGATCGTAGACGGTGTGAAAGATCGGATCGTGGTTGTCCATTTCGACGATGGGCCGATCCGGGAAGACCAGCCGCATGCTCTCATAGAACCGGTCCCATTCCTCGGTTCCCCAGAAATCGTCCAGCATCAGGAATCCGCCGCGCAGCAGATACTCGCGCAGGGTTTGGGCTTGCGCGGAGGTGAGCTTCCAATCGCCCATCTCGCCGGCATTCATCCAAGGCCAGTTGTTGAAATCGTCCAGGTCGTCGGGGTTCACGGGTTGTTCCACGGAGCGCGCGTGAACGCGTGTTAAACGCCGCACGGCGGCGGCGAAGTGGCGGTCCGCGCGAGGATAATCCTGGGTCCAACTGGTGAGCCCCTGGCGCCAGTCGAGTGGGCTTCCGAACCGGCCAAAGCGCCCGAAGCGGCCAAAGCGGGCTGCCGGGTGCTGCGGATACATGAGCCGGGCGAACACCCATTCGGCGTTCTCGCGCCAGTCGGGCGGGAGCGGAACATTGTCGTACGGCTCCATGCTGGGGTAGACGCGGAAAGGGCGCTGGAAGGCGCACAACACGCCGATCAAGGCCAAGGCGGATGCCACTGGCCACAGCCCCCTCTGAAATGTCATACCGCCTACCACGCCGCCGGGCGGCGCGCCCCTACTTCTCTTGTTCGGACGCCAACTCTCCAGCGGTCGCCGCCTCCGGCCCCGCCAACTTGGCCTCTTCGATCAGCCGTTGGGCTTCCATGACTTTGCCGCGCGGCACCTGCACCTGGAAGCCGAGGTTGGCAAATTGCGGCGCGCCTACCAGCAGCGAGGGTATCCCGCCCGAATCCAGCACGCCGCGGATCATGTCCGCTTCCACCTCCGAATCGATGGCCGACGAATCCCACAATGCCACCATGTCCAGAGCGTGGGACGTCAGCAATTGATCCTGATCTCGTTCTTCATCGTTGCGTTCGGGGTCTTGCGCCATGACTCAAGGATATCGCAGAATGTGATTAGGCCTAGGCCGTTCCCACGGAGGCAGCGGAATGACGCAAGAAGACGGAACTAGCAGACTCGCGTGGTTTTTGACCGGCGTCGTAATCGGCGCCACGGTGGCCGTCCTGTACGCGCCCAAGAGCGGCAAGGACACGCGCCACTTTATCTCCGAAAAGACGCAGCAAGGCAGGGACGCCGTCGCCGAGACCGGCAAGGACGTCGTGGACGCCAGCAAGGAAGTGTTCGATCGCGGCCGCAAGTTGGTGGAAGACGCCGCCGATCTGTTCGACCGGGGCCGCAAGCTGGTCAGGGGCTGATTTCCGGCAATCGCGGCGGCGGGTCGGGGTAGTATGGAGTCCATGACGCCCGCAGTCCTTCCCGAGTTCCGCAACGAGCCGTACGCCGATTTCTCCCAGCCGGCGGTTCGCCAGGCCGCGGAGGGAGCCCTTCGCCAGGTGCGCTCCGAATTCGGCCGCGAATACCTGCTGCGCATCGGAGGCGACTGGATCGCCACGGGAGACGCGCTGGTCTCGGTGAACCCCTCCCATCCGCGCGAAGGCGTGGGCGCCCACCACAAGGCCACGCCGGAGTTGGCCAACCACGCCGTGGAAGCCGCGCACGCGTACTTCCCGCAATGGAGCCGCACCCCCGCCGGCGAGCGCGTCCGCCTGCTGCTGGAGGCCGCCCGCATCCTGCGCGCCCGCAAGATGGAGTTTGACGCGTGGCTGGTGCTCGAGGCCGGCAAGACTTGGCCCGAGGCCGAAGCGGACGTTTCTGAAGCCATCGATTTCTGCGAGTACTACGCCCGCGAAATGCTGCGCCTGGCCGGTCCGCGGCGCATCCACCAACTTCCCGGCGAGCGGGACGAGATGATCTACATCCCGTTGGGCGTGGGCGTCGCGATTCCGCCATGGAATTTCCCGCTGGCCATCCTGGCGGGCATGACGGTGGCCTCGCTGGTGGCCGGCAACACGGTCATCGTCAAGCCGTCGAGCGAGACCCCCACGATCGCGGCTAAGTTCGCCGAGGTGCTGCTCCACGCCGGTTTCCCCGAGGGCTGCTTCACACTGCTGACCGGCAGTGGCGCGACGGTTGGCGACGCGCTGGTGGAACATCCCAAAACGCGATTCATCTCGTTCACCGGCTCGCGCGACGTGGGCCTGCGGATCAACGAACTGGCCGCCCGCCATCGGTCCGGGCAGGTCTGGATCAAGCGTGTGATCGCCGAGATGGGCGGCAAGGACGCCATCATTGTGGATGCCGACGCCGACCTCGACCGGGCCGTCGACGGGGTGCTGGCTTCCGCCTTCGGTTACCAGGGACAGAAATGCTCCGCCTGCTCGCGCGCCATTGTCGACGCCCAGGTCTACGATGAATTCCTCGAGAAGCTGGCCGTGAAGACGAAGAACATCAAGATGGGCCCCGCCGAAGATTTCGGCAATTACATGGGCCCGGTGATTAGCGAAGCCGCGCGGCGGACCATCCTCGAATACATCGAGACCGGCAAGCGGGAAGGCCGCCTGGTGGCCGGCGGCGAGGCCGGGGCGCCCTCCGGGCCGGGCGGTGGCTATTTTGTCCCGCCCACCATCATTGCGGATGTCGAGCCGGGCGCTCGAATCTTCCAGGAAGAGATTTTCGGCCCTGTTCTGGCCGCCGCCAAAGCGCGCGATTTCGAGCACGCGCTGGGCCTGGCGAACGACTCGCAATACGGTCTCACCGGCGCGGTTTTCTCGAACAACCCCGACCACCTGCGCGAGGCCAAAGAGCGCTTCCACGTCGGCAACCTGTATTTCAACCGGAAGTGCACCGGTGCGATGGTGGGCGCCCACCCCTTCGGCGGCTTCAACATGTCCGGCACGGATTCCAAGGCCGGCGGGCCGGACTATTTGTTGCTGTTCCTGCAAGCGAAATCGATAGCGGCGAAGGTGGGGTAGACGACGCTCCCGGCAGAAAAGCTATAGTACCGACATGAGCTACCTGGTGAACCTGACCCTGGAGGGCAAAGCGGCGGTGGTGATCGGCGGCGGCGAGGTGGCGGGGCGCAAGGTTCGGGACCTGCTGGCGGCCAAGGCCCATGTCACCGTGATCGCCCCTCAACTTTGCGACCCGATCATGGCGCTGGCCGAGGAGAAACGGATCGTGGCGCATGGCCGGCCCTACCGCACGGGGGACCTCGCCGGCACGTTTGTAGCAATCGCCGCAACCGACGACGAAGGCCTCAACGCCCGCGTAGCCGCGGATGCGGCGGCGAGGAACGTGCTGGTCAACGTGGTGGACCGTCCGGCACTGTGCACCTTCACGGTCCCCGCCACTGTCCATCGCGGCGACCTGACGATAGCGGTCTCCACCGAGGGGCGTTGTCCGGCGCTGGCGGGAATCCTGCGGGAGGAACTCGAAGGGCGATATGGGCCGGAGTATTCCGAGTTGGTCGACCGGTTCGCCGAGTTACGGAAGAAGATGATCGAACAGGGCTGGGACGGGCAGCGCATTCGGGAGACTCTAGCCCGGATGTATCGGGAGCTTATGCCTCCCCAAGCGGTTGCTCCTCCGCCGCCTCGTGGTGCTCCCGGTACCAGCGGCGATAGTGATGCTTCGCCCAATGCCGGTCGACGAACCCGGTGATCATGCCGGTCAGCCCGACGCGGCTGGCCGGGTTGATCACGGCCATGATGAGATGGCCTCCAATGAGCGGCACGGCCAGCGTGGCCATCGGGAAGTGCATGATCCACGAGAGTATGGCGTAGTGAGTCACCCACATCAAGAGGCCAGTCAGGACGTACGGCGGGTAGGTGATGAAGTTGATCTTCTCGGCGGCCGAAACGCAGTATTCTGGCGTGGCCAGCCGGGCTGGACGCGCCCTTGATGGCCGCGGGCGTGGCAGGTGCGGACACCGATTCGCTAGCCGCGAGGGGTTGCTCCGCCCAGATGAGGATCGGCGGCATGGCCGCCAACGCCGACTGGCGATGGGGGCCAGCGACTGGCCGGGACAAGGGGGGCGTCAAGGCCGGCTGGTGCGTTCAGGCGATTTTGGATTCCTTCTTCAGGGCTTCGTGGAGCAGCGTCTTGATCAGGGTCTGGTAGCCGACCCCCCGCTTCCCGGCCAGCTTTCGGGCCCGTTCGATATCTGTAACCGGCAGCCGGACGGAGACGTTCTTCGTGGGCACGGCGCCGCGGCGGCCGCCCTTCATCGGTCAGTCCGGCGCACAGCACCCTTTCCTCTGCGTTACGCTTCTGGATGGCAAGCACGACCAGGGGATCGTTGGCGAACGCCTGTTCGACCTCCTCCGGCGTAACGTCGTGCAGCGCGACGTGCCCGGTATTGGCTTCGTCCCAGTCTAACTTTGCCGCCCGGTTCACGTATGGCACTATTGTATATACAAATCTGCACGGCGGCAAGCATTCGGCGCGAAATCGCACGCGTCATGCGCCAGGTGCATCCGCCGGAGATCAAAAGCTGCCGGACGATTCTCCGCGTGCCCGCTCGGGATCACACGCCGAGCTTGCGGAGGATCGTCATCATGGGGCACCAGTTGGTGAACGCGGACTGAAACAGGTTCAGCCCCACGAATGCCGTGAATAGGAACCACGCCGGGTTCACGTAGTAGCCCAGAGCCACGCTGAGCATCACGAAGAATCCGGCGATCAGGCGGAGATATCGGTCGACAGTCATGCAAGTTTCCTCTTTCGGTTTACAACGAAATAGACAATCGGTACGGTCATGCGCGAGAGGGCCAGAGAAGCCACTTCACCGGCCATCAGCGCAATTGCCAGTCCTTGAAATATGGGGTCGAAGAGAATTACGGCGGACCCCACCACCACGGCCGCGGCGGTCAGCATCATGGGACGGAAGCGGACCGCGCCGGCATCGATCACGGCGGCATCGAGCGCCATGCCCTCGCCCAGCCGCAGCTCGACAAAATCCACCAGGATGATCGAATTCCGCACCACGATACCCGCTCCGGCGATGAAGCCGATCATGGACGTGGCGGTGAAGAAAGCGTGCATCAGCCCGTGCGCCGGCAGGATGCCGACCAGCGAGAACGGGATGGCGGCCATGATCACGAGCGGTGTCACAAAAGACTGAAACCACCCCACCACCAGTGCGTAGATCAGAATCAGCACGGCGGCGAAAGCGATTCCCAGGTCGCGGAAGACTTCGTAGGTGATGTGCCACTCGCCGTCCCACTTCATGGAATAGTGCTCGGCATCCGATGGCAGGGCGGCCATGTGTTGCTCGATGGCATATCCCCCGGGCGCCTTTGAACTTGTCCATTTCCGGCCCCAGCTTCAGGACGGCGTAGACCGGGCTTTCCATGGCGCCGGCGATGTCCGCCGTCACGTAAGTCACCGGCATCAGGTTCTTGTGATAGATGCTGGTGTCGACCATGGCCGGTTCGACCCGCACCAGTTCGCGGAGCGCCACCAGCCGGCCGTTGCGGCCAGCCACCTTGAGGTCCTCGATGCGTTCGAGATCGGAGCGGCTGGCGCGGCTGAGCCGTACGTTGAGGGGCACGTCTTCCTTCTCGGAATCGACGTGCAGCAGGCCGGCCTCGTAACCGGCCGAAGCCAACTGCATGGTACGGGCGATATCTTCCTCGGAGATGCCGTTGAGCGCGGCCTTCTCCCGGTCCGCCAGGATGCGGTACTTCGGCTGGTCGTCTTCCACGTACCAGTCCACATCCACCACGCCATGGGTGCGCTTCCAGAGATCGCGGATGCGGCGCGCGATGGCGATGCGCTCGGTTTGCGCCGGCCCGTAGACCTCGGCCACCAGGGTTTCGAGCACCGGCGGGCCGGGAGGAACCTCGGCTACCTGGATGCGCGCCCCGTAGCGGTTGGCGACGGGGACCAGGCGCTGACGCACCCGCTTGGCGATCTCGTGGCTTTGCAGTTTCCGCTGGTCCTTGGGCAGAAGATTGATCTGGAGGTCGGCCACGTTGGCCCCCCGGCGCAGGTAGTAATGCCGCACCAGGCCGTTGAAATTGTAAGGGGACGCCGTACCGGCGTAGGTCTGCAGATCGACCACCTCGGGCTGATCCAGCGCGGCGCGGGCCAGCGCATCGGCGACGCGCGCGGTCTCCTCGAGCGTGGTCCCGTTGGGCATATTCACGATCACCTGGAACTCGCTCTTGTTGTCGAAGGGCAGCATCTTGACTTTGACGACCTGGAAGTAGACCAGCGACATGGAGCCGAGCAGCAGGAATGCGATGCCGCCGAGGAACCCCCATCGCAACGCCGGTTTGTGCAGGATGGCGCCCATGAAGCGGCGATACCAGCGTGTGACCATGTCCTCCCGCTCGCCGTGGTCCGAGGAGTGGCTGGGCTTCAGGATACGAACCGCCGCCCAGGGCGTGACGACGAAAGCCACCAGCAGCGAGAAGACGATCGCCGCGCTGGCGCCGATGGGGATGGGACGCATGTACGGCCCCATCAACCCGCCGACGAAGGCCATGGGGAGAATCGCGGCCACCACCGTCAGGGTGGCGAGGATGGTGGGGTTGCCCACTTCGTCGACGGCTTCGATGGCCACGTCGAACGACGGCCGTTCGCGGTTGGCGGGCATGCGCCAGTGGCAGACGATGTTCTCCACCACCACGATGGCGTCATCCACCAGGATGCCCATGGAGAAAATCAGTGCAAACAGGGTGATGCGGTTCAGGGTGTAGCCGTAGAGATAGAAGACCGCCAGGGTGAGGGCCAGCGTGACGGGGATAGCGATGAAGACGATGAGGGATTCGCGAAACCCCAACGTGATGGCGATCAGGACGCTCACCGAGACTACCGCGATCAGCATGTGGAAGAGCAACTCGTTAGACTTTTCCGCGGCCGTCTCGCCGTAGTTGCGCGTGATCCCGACCTTGACATCCGACGGAATGACGCTGCCCTTGAGCGGCTCGATTCGCCGCAGCACGTTGCCGGCGACCAAAACGGCGTTGGTGCCTTTGCGCTTGGAAATCGCCAGAGTCACGGCGGGAAGGAATTGCCGCGTAGCGGCGTCGGCCGTGCGAACGTACTCGGTGGGTTCCTCGCCGCCGTCGCTCACCTCCGCCACGTTGCGGACGAATACCGGCTTGTCGTTGGCCACCGCGACTACCACGCTCCGCACATCATCGGCGGTGCGCAGGCACTCGCCGGTTTCGAGCACATACGCGACGTTGCCGCTCGAGAACTGGCCGGAGGGCAGACGGCGGTTGGACATACCGAGCGCGCCGGCCACCTGGAGCGGCGAGAGGTTATACGCCGCCAGCTTGGACTCATCGAGCACAATGCGGACTTCGCGGCGCTGCCCTCCGATCAGGCTCACCACGGAAACGTCGGGCACTTGCTTGATGGCGTCGTCGAGCTGGGCGGCGATGCGGCGCAGTTCGAAATCGCCATAGCGCCGGCTGGACAGGGTCAGCGCAAGGATGGGGACGTCGTCAATCGAGCGCGGTTTCACCAGGGGCTGGGAGCAGCCCGGGGGAATCAGGTAGGCACCGTCCTGTTCGATGGTGAGCAGGGGAACTCCGGGAGTCGCCAGATTTCCAGGCTCAACCGATTTGGCGGTCACGATGCCCGCAAAAGGGGGTCGAGATTTTGACATAATCCCGCATGATGGCGGCGGACCGCAGTTCCTGTTCGGCGCGTGCCAGTCTGGGATCGATCTGGGCGCGTTTGGAGCCAACCATTTCGTAGCTGGCTTGCGCGGCTTTCAGCTTGGCCGACGCCTCGTCGAACTCCTGGTTGGAGATGGACTTCCTGGCGGCCAGGTTCTCCATGCGCTGGAAGGTAGTCTGCGCCAGATCGAGATTGGCCTCGGCGCCGCGCACGCCCTCCTCCAACTCGCGGACGTTCAAGGTGACGAGGACCTGCCCCTCGCGAACGCGGTCTCCCACCTGCACGCTCACCTGTTGCACGTAGCCCATCACCTTGCTGGAGACGGTCCCGGTGGTACGCGCCCGAACCGTGCCCGTGGCCTCGTAGACGGCCGGCCACTCCTGGGCCGAGACGGTGACGACCTGGGCCGCAACCGGCGCCGACGGCGAGGTGGCGGAGTGTCGCGGCGGTTCGTTCCCGCAGGAGGTCAGCAAGGCCAGGGAAACCGATAACCAGAGCGACATGAGTGATGGCGCAACCGCTCCCTCACGGTCGCGGCTCGGAATGGGGCGTCGCGCTGAGCCGCGACCGTGAGGGAGCGGCGGCCCCGCAGACAGCAAGGACGCCTGGTCTTGGAGAAAAAGGGCGAGCGGCTTCATTAGTTCGTACCTCCGAATCCGCGGAGAGACGCCCCGCGGCGTATTCCAGCATGGTGGCGGCCACGCGCTGGTCGTGCACGGCGGCCAGCAGGCGTGTGCGACTTTCGAGTAGGGCCGTTTCGTTGCGCAGCAACTCCGTCACGTTGGCCATGCCGGCCTCGTAGCGGTTCTGCACGATGCGCAGGCTCTCTTCCGCCTCCGCCACGGCGGCCTTGGCGACGCCGATGCGCTCGACGGCGGCCTGGAGGCCGGCGGACGACCGTCGCACCTGGAGCCGCACGGCGGAATCGGTGCGCTGCGCGTCGGATTCGGCGCGGCGCAACAGGTGGTTGTTCCCGGCGATGCGCGCCTGGTCGGCGAAACCGTTGAACAGATTCCATCGCAGGGAAACGGAGGCCATCCAATTGGCGCCGCCGCGGGTGACGAAGCGCTGGCGGTCGGCCTCAAAGCCGGCCCGGAAACTCACCTGCGGCAGCAGTGCGCCGCGCGCCGCATCCACCTGCGCCTGCGCCAGGTCCTTGGCCAGCCGCATCTCGCGCGTTTCGGGACGGTCGGTTGAAGCCGCGCGCTCCAGGCCGGCGAGAAGGGAACCAGCGGGGGCAAGCGGGGTCAGGCCGGTGGTCAATCGATGGAGCGTATCGAGGGGCAATCCAAGGGCATCGTTGAGCGCGGCCTTGGCGACATCCAGATCGGCCGCGCGGGTGATGCGCTGCTCCTGGACGGCCGCCAGGTGCACGCGAATGGAAAGCACATCCACATCCGTGGACATGCCCGCCGCGTGCACAGACTCGGCGCGTTTCAGATCGGCTTCCGCCGAAAGCACCGCCTGCTCCGCGGTTTTGAGGCTCTCCGCGGCCAGCGCCACTCCGTAGTAGGCCCGAGCCACTCCGGAGATAACTTCCATCTCGACGCGCCGCTGCTCCTCCGCCGTCAACTTGCTCGCCAGTTGCGCCGACTTGACCGCGTTGCGGGTTTGGCCGGCGTCGTACAACATCTGGTCCACCGTGACCTGCGATTGAAAGTCATTCAGAAAGTCGGGACGGTTCAGCGGGCCAATGTTGAAGTCCTCGGCGCCAAACTGGTGCTGGGCCAGCAACGAGCTGAACACGAATACGGGGTTGTCGCTGCGCGCGAAGGACTCGGAGTAGTTGACCTTGGGCAGCCGCCCGCTGCGCGCCTCTGTAATGCGCGCCCGGGAAGCCTCGACTCCCGCGGCCGTGCCTGCAATGGCTTGGTTCTCACGGATAGCCAGGCGGACTGCATCGCGTAGCGAGAGCGGGTCCTGAGCCCATAGGTACCCGGAAAACAATAAGGAAGAGTGTCTTTCGCATAGGATTGGGACTGGAACTGCGGTCTCACAAGCCAAGATGCGGAAAAAGCGCTCTAGGTGACACGGTGGCGCGGACGATCGTGTTGAGTCGTCTGCGTTTCCTGGGAGTTGGCAGGCTTCGTGGTCTTTTCACGCCGCGCCGCGGCGTCGCAGGAGTTGGCCATTCAAGTGGGCACTCCAAACCGCGGCAAGACCCACTTCATTACGACGAAATACAGCAGTAGGAAGCTCGCGTAGGCCAGCCACTCAGTCATGAAGAGTCTCTACCCTCAAAGGATGCAGTTGCGGGGAATAGGTGACACCGTGGGGCAGAATGGTATCCCGCAGCGGTTTGGCAACCCGCCAGTTGCGCAGGCAGACAACCAGAATTGCCGCAAGCCGTAAACGGTGCTGGCGATTCGCCGCGGTTGCATCCAAGGGGGCAGGCGGATTGCCAATCTGCCGGTCGCGGTAGGGACAGCGGTTGACCCGCTGCCCCCCGCACGGACCCGTGCTGGCGCTACTAACGCACACGGTTCTTACCTCGGATATTGGGGTGCTTGGCGTCGAAGCGCACGTTTGGGTAGGGTTGCAGAATCTGGACTGGCGGCAACAGTACGGCAAGACGCTCAAAGAAAGAGGGCAGCCAAGCTCAAAGACATCTTCGACAGTTTGCGGCCGAAGATCTCTGTAACTCATTGATTCTGCTTGCAGGGGCGGTCTCTGACGCGAAAAGGTAGTGGCACGTTTGCTCCAACTAATCTGTAATTGACCATTGTATTGTGGTTAATAGTGTGGGAATAATGATGACACAGGAGCGCCCGTTTGTTCGTTCGCACGCAGACCAACGGTTCCCGAACCTACCTGCTCATTGTCGATAACGTCCGGGTCGGCGGCAAGGTCAAGCAGCGTGTTTTGCACCGTCTCGGCCGCTTGGATGAGTTGCTGGCCAGCGGCCAACTCGACGTGCTGATTCAGTCCCTCAGCCGGTTCTCG
>Ga0182021_10001664_pt1 | contig 25727 bp, 17 predicted proteins | sample 612E3MmetaG_FD_120493 | JGI IMG/M metagenome (GOLD analysis project Ga0182021, IMG submission 120493) | Permafrost microbial communities from Stordalen Mire, Sweden - 612E3M metaG (Illumina Assembly) | ecosystem: Environmental > Terrestrial > Soil > Wetlands > Permafrost | place: Sweden... | reverse complement strand
GTGCCCGTTGAAAAAATGCCCAATGAGCTGGGCGTTCTTCAAAACGCTTGCAATTGGGCGTTTTTAATATAAGAACCGATTGAGTGAAAAGCAAAAAGGGATTCACAATGAATCCCTTCCTGTGCTGCTCTTTGAAAATAAAGGATTATTTGCCGGTTCGTTGAAGTTCATTGAGTTTTGTGAGGAAATCAACCGCCTCTTGTTTCGTGGGATCAAGACCAATGGCGTTGTTAAAATACTCCCGCGCTTTCTGGTAGTTTTTTACATTCTGATGTGCCAAACCGATTTGAATATTCGTTTGATAGCTTCTCGGGTTGAGCGCGAGTGCGCGTTCAAAGCTTTGAATTGCGCGTGCAGGATCCGCATCACCGGCGAACGCTACGCCAAGTTTGTAATTGATTTCCCAAAAGTCATTCCCTTTGGAAAGTGCAATTGTGAGCACATTAATAATTTCTTTGAAATTGCTTTGTCTCATGTAAAGATTACAGCTTTCACGATAGGCACTTACATAGAGCGTATCAATTTGAGAGGCGCGTTGAAATGAATAGTTGGCGCGAATGGGGTCACCCGTACGGTTGTAAAACTTTCCGAGTGTGAAGAATCCGTACGCAAAATTTGGTGCAATCAGAGTGATTTGGCGGTACTTGTCCTGCGCATTTTGAATGTCTTTTGCCCTCTCTAGCTGCTCCGCTTCGTCAAGCATTTTCATCACATCCGGCGCAACATGCTGTTCGCGGTTAATTATGATAACGCGCAGCATATCAAACCGGCCGATAATTTCTTGGTCATAACATGTGCGGAATATTTGCACAATCTCTTGTTTCGCACTAGCCAAATTGCCGTAATAATAATCGTTCACTGCTTTAAGCATGGAATAGTACGGCTGTGAAAATGAAATTGTATCTTTCTTCAAATTCGGCAAGAAATCAATTGGGAAGATGGGTAGATGCATTTGCCATCGTTCGTTGCAAATCCGGATGAATGTTTCGTACGATTCGGTGTCGTTATATTTTGTCAATCGCGCCTGATAATCTTCTGGAATTCTCGTTTTTAATTCCTGAGCAATTGTATCTGCAAAGTTGAGCGATGAAAAAGCCGATGCCAAGGCTTCGATGATATTAACATACCGGTAGCCATTTTTACCTGTCGCGGATCCTTCAATAATCCATCGTACATTCTGATCGTCCAGAGCATGCTGCAATGAATCCCGAAAGCCAGTGGCTTGAGTAAGAGACGTACGGCATCTATCCAATATGGGTGCGATTGCAGTGTCGAGCGAACCGATATTCCATTCGGCTCGCGGCAAAGAATCGAGGATGTACTTGAAGGTCGGCTTGAAACCATCTACCAGGGCGATGCGTGATTTTAAATCCATTTGTGCGTTTGCAGCCGCTCCTTGGAATGCAACAGAGGTTTCCTTAAAATAATCATCGAAGCATTGAGTGCGTTTAGATTTATATTCATCGTACTGAGCAAATATTTTAAAGTTCGCGTTCCCTAAAATTTGTTCATACGAACTTATTGCCGACTTGAAATGTCTTGCAGCTGCTGCGGTTTCTGCTTGTTTTGCCAGCTCATTCACCATTGTAAAGCCCGGCCAAAATTCCTGAGGAACTTTAAATTCTACCTGACTCATTGCATCATCAATAGGGCATTGGAACAAAAAAAGTTGATTCAGTTTGATGGTTTTGGGGAAGCCGAGGAGAATAGAATTGGTCGTTCCGGATACGAGCTCACCAGTCCAGGCAATAGCCTCTTTTTTCTCGTTCTGATAAATGTTTACTTTCGTGAGTTGGTCTTTTACAAAGTCGGCATTCAGTTCCCAATCTCCGGCTGGAGCAACAAGAAAGTAGTAGTATTGCCCGTCATTGACATTTTCACTTGTCAAAGCTTTTTGACGATTCTGGTTTGATAGTTCTATCTGGATGATACGTTCGCCCCTCAGAAATCCCTTTTCTCGTACTTTGAGTTGACAAGAAGGAGTCTGCGCGTTTAGTATCGTTGTTAAAAAAAAGATACCAGAGAGCAAGGACAAGAACCTCGTATTCATTTCAAACCTCGGGCAGTCAAAGTGAATAGAACAATCTAAATTCTTATGAACAGAATATAGAAAAACAGAGTCGTAGATGCAACGATTCAGACAGGGAACTTCTTGAATTCCTCCACATTTTTTGGTACAGTGAGTAAGGAGAGAAAATGTTTTATAACCGTCGTACCCTGATGCGTGACGGTTTGACTTTTTTTAAGGATATTTCGTTGGATTCGCTTTACATATTGCCGATTCTTCTTTTTTCTATTGTGGTGCATGAAGTTGCTCATGGTTGGATGGCGCTGCGGCTTGGTGATCCTACTGCACGCGATTCCGGCAGGTTGACACTCAATCCGATTCCCCACATTGATCCGATTGGATCCATTGCTATTCCGCTCCTTTCCTACATCTCCACCGGCTCTGTTTTTATTGCATGGGCGAAACCGGTACCGATCAATCCGGCAAACTTTCGCAATTTCCGCCGCGATGACATCTTGGTATCTCTTGTGGGCCCATGTTCCAACTTGATTGTAGCGTTTTGTTGTGCAGTATTTTACATCCTTTCGCAGCGTTTTTTCAGTCCATTAAATCTCATGGAAAATAATTTACAGCGTGAAATCGCGGCATTTTTAATTCACATGTTTGCAGCCGGAATCACCTTAAATATTTTTCTTGCAGTTTTTAATTTAATACCAGTACCGCCGCTGGACGGTTCGCATGTCCTCTCATCGATGCTTCCGGCAGAAATGGGCGAGCGGTATCGGCAAATAGGATTCTTTGGAATACTTCTTGTCATTATGTTGATGCGGTTGGATCCATTTCGAAATTTTATTTTTACGGTTGTGACAACCATCCGTATTCCGTATGAAATTTTTGTCAACCAATTTTTGTCCACCGTGTAAGCTATTCATCATTGGTATAGATTGAAAATTGCCCATGAATTATATCGCCTATAAAGAAAATATTCTGCATTGTGAAGATATTCCGCTCAGTGAGTTGGCTGAGGAATACGGTACACCGCTCTATGTGTACAGTAAGAATCAGATTGTAGAAAATTATCGATTGCTCAACGGTGCGCTGGGAGAAATCAGCCATCTGGTGTGCTATGCGCTGAAGGCAAACGCTAATCATCATATCTTACAACTGCTTGCTGCAGAAGGCGCCGGAGCGGATGTCGTCTCTGCAGGCGAGTTGTATCTGGCGCTGAAAGCCGGATATTCTCCCGATAAGATTGTTTTTGCCGGTGTGGGGAAGCGGGAAGATGAAATCGAATTTGCGTTACAACAAAATATATTTTCCTTCAACGTTGAGTCGGTGCCGGAATTGCATACTATTTCACGTGCTGCACTTCGCATGGGAAAAAAAGCCCGCATCTCACTGCGTATTAATCCGGATATAGATGCGCAAAGTCATCCGTATATTACGACAGGCTTGCAATCGTCGAAGTTCGGCATTGAAGCATCAAAGGCAATAGAAGTATACACGTATGCGGCAACATTGTCATCGCTGGAATTGGTCGGCATACACACGCATATCGGTTCACAAATCACGAAAGTAGAGCCGTTTGTCGCAACAGCGAATTATATTGTCGGGCTGGTCGGTAAATTACGTGAAACTGGTATTCATTTAACACATATTGATTTTGGCGGAGGTTTTGGCGTTCAATACACGAACGCTGTTTCGCATGAGGCGATCCCCCAAGAAGGAACATTGAACAGCGACGTACCAACCCCCGCAGAATTTCTTACTGAAATATTGCCGATCCTGCAGACAACGGAATGTTCCCTCTGGATTGAACCGGGCCGCTCGATTATTGCAGACGCCGGGGTTTTGATTACTCGTGTTATTTCCACTAAAGAAAATTCGACAAAAAAGTTTGTCATTGTGGATGGCGGGATGAATGATTTACTCAGGCCAAGTTTGTACCAAGCTTACCATCAAATTGTTCCCCTGTCTATAAATACGTACGAACACGAAAAGGTGGATGTCGTAGGCCCGATTTGTGAGAGCAGTGATTTTTTTGCCCGGGATCGATTACTTGCTAAATGTAATGCCGGCGATTATCTTGCAGTGCTCACCACAGGTGCATATGGTTTTGCCTTAAGTTCTAATTACAATGGCCGACCACGCCCGGCAGAAATTTTGGTGAATGGAGATCGCGTCCGTGTGATCCGTCCCCGGCAGACAATGGAAGAGTTGGAATAATCTCTTCATGTGAGCGTATAAATTTTTCTGCTGTATTTTTATCGCTGATGATTCCGGGCACGAATATATCTGCCGCAGGTTTAAAACCGTATATCTTTCATGTATGAACTGTATCGTCGTTATTCCTTCCAAGAATGTTTATCTCGCAAAACTACTCATTCTAGTTGAAGTTGTTCATTTATCTTTCTTACTTTGTTTATACAACGATGAATAAGGCTCCTAAAAATAATCTCGAAAGAATGATACAACTTGCAGAAGTGTTTTTTGAAACAAAAAACGATCCTTCACAAATTTCTATCAATAGTAGGGTTATGCTCAGACTTAAACATATTCATCCGGACACGATAACAGAGAAAAGAACAAGCAAGGGGCCGATTGCCTGGATTCTGGTCATTCCAACGTCGCGGAAATTAATGGAACAGTTCATAACGAAAAAAATTAACGAGCGCGAATTATATCATAAAATTCCATTGCACGTAAAGTATGATTCCATCTACCTTTGTTCAGCATTAGTACTTCCGGAATATCGCGGTAGGGGATTAGCAACGAGATTAATGATAAAAGCGGTCAAATCGATTCAGAAGGAGCATGCGATCAAATGTTTATTCTATTGGGCGTTTAGTATTGAAGGAAAGAAACTCGCCGCTTCCGTTGCCAGAACATTTTCATTGCCGCTTTACAAGCGAGTGTAATTGCTCCTTTCATTATTAATAGAATGGGTTACAATTAAAATATACATAATAGATGCGAAGATAATTTATAAAACGACATTCTTTGTTCCATGCAGGAAAACAGAAATACTACCGATGAGGGATTGTTTCATCGCATCAAGAACGATGATCCGCAGGCATTAAAAATTCTGTTCGAAAGATATTTTTCTGCATTGTGCCACTTTGCATGCAAGTTTGTCAGAAATACAAATCTTACAGAAGAAATCGTTTCAGATGTGTTTCTCAATATTTGGTTGAAGAAAGAAAAAATTGAAATAAAAATAAATTTGAAAACGTACTTGTACACTGCAGTAAGAAATCAATCGTTAAACTACCTGAAGAAAAACAAGATTCATTTAGAGGACATTGAAACGGTCGTCAAGGAAAACAAGACTTCCGACATGAATGCAGACAATTCTATCACGTACGAAGAATTAAAATATGATATTGATGCTTTGCTTCAACAACTGCCAGAGAAAAGACAAAATATTTTTAGGATGAATCGCATAGATGGATTAAGCTACAAAGAAATCGCAGAAATTCTCTCAATTTCAATATACACTGTCCAAAACCAGATGGTAGCCGCTGTCAAATTCTTAACAAATCAATATCCGCGTTATAAATAACTGTCTTGTCAGGTCATCGTATCGTTGATTCAATAATTTACCATTCATCAACTTCCGATAATATTTTTCTTATTTAGAGTAGTAGGTGAGGAGGGAAAATATTGTCTTATAGATAACACCACCTTTTTCTAATTAACTCATCAGGTGTTCGTTGACGGAAAAACTTAAGGGCCACATTTTTAGCGGCCATCCGTTAGGGCGCACAAACAACAATAATAATCATCATGGAGAATAATATGCAATCTTTAAAATTCACTGTACTCATACTTTGTATTGTGTTTTCATTTTCTTGTAAAGACAACTCTACAAGTCCAAATGCGACTCTCCCGACACGAGCTTTATCGCTAAGTGCAAGTACAACCACAGGCACAGCACCCTGCGATGTCATCTTAACAGGCACATTCAATGCTTATACCGATACAACGAAAATGTATTACCCCGACATGTTTATCGTTGGTGGTCCAGGAAGAATAGTCATGCCCTATTCTGTCGGAGGTGCAACGATTCCTGCTAAAAGAATTTATGTTGACACTCTTCATTTACCTGCAGGTTCATTTTCAATTCATATGGTATTGTCAACAACAACTCAAATGATATCTTCAGATACAATTGCAATTACTATTCATTAGTTGTGCGTTCTAACCAGGTATTCGAGCTCGGCTTGTCCAGATGATTGAATCACGCGAAGCGAGATATTAACACATTACATTCGATTCATTAGAAGCAGGAGGAATAAAATGAAAAGAAGTTCAGTATTGACTGTAGCATTACTCATTATTGTTTTTGCTTCTCATGTGCAAGCTCAAGACGAAGCAATGAACACCGGGTATGGATTCGGTTTTCAAATACTTCAATTTCAGAGAGATTTTGGTTTAGGATTGAATATTACAAGTTCGTATTTCTGGCACGATAAAATTGCTGTCAGATTAAGAGGCAATTTGATGTTCAATGAAAATGTGCAAAATGCAAATACTACAGGACACCGTACTCTAGCATGTCTTTAGGATTAATTGGTGTTGGAGGCAAGGTTGGCGATTTTATCAGGCTCTATGGTGAGGGAGGAATTATTGGCTTAAAGCCTTCCAATGAATTTTCGACTCAAAACTTTTTGTTTGGTGGTTATGGTTTATTTGGCTTTGAGTTTTTCATGAACAATTGCAGCAATTATTTTATCGAGATTGGCGGTGTTGGCACGGGAGCAAAAGCAGATAAGATTGTTACCAAGCCCATATATTCAAATGGATTACTCATTAGCGCAGGATTTAGAATCCATTTGAAATAAAAACATATGGCTAAGTTGCATTAAATATTCTACCGCGGGTGTTCTAACCAGATTAAAAAGGAAAGAGTCAAGAAAATAATATTCTCCCGATGCATTCCGATTTATCGGGAGCCAATCCGTTAGGCGGTTGTGAGTAAAAAAAGGAGATAAACAATGCGATCTATGATTATTCTTTTTTAACAATATTTCTTTATGGTTGTGCTACTACGTTTAAAGGTTATAAGTCCTCTATTGATCTTGAAGGCCTGACTGATAGCACTCAAATATTTACAAAGGATGGAGTTCCTATTCCTGTCTTAATAAAATACGAGCATGTTGGGAAACTAGACACGGTTACCATGGAAATGAGATATCACGATTGTAGACCGACAAATAAGAAGTATATTCAGCTCCGATCGAAGAACGAATATATTTTAGTGATTCGAAAGGCACAATCTGAGAATCGTATTGAAGTCTCTCCGAAATTGAATGTCTGGTGGTTTTTACTCGATCTTGTTTGCGGTGGCTTTCCAGTCATTATTGACGGAGCAACAGGAAATTGGAATTATTTTGAAACAATTGAATTAAACAAATTATTGCAACCGCCTAACCGGGTACTCGAGCCCGGCTTGTCCAGATGATTGAATCACGCAGCCGGAAGCCTGAGAATGAATCGCGCGAAACGCGATACAACTTCTTATTAAAGATTCAATAATTAATGAGCAGACTGCAATATTCATGGCGAGCAGAGGTCGGGCACAAAATTGAAAAATATCAGTGTGAACTCATTTCGTTTTGTGCATGTTGAAAATTATCAACGTCGCAATGTCGCTGTTCGTCATGGCGCGGATCACGACAGTGTGAGGCGCCACTTAGCTCCAGTCCATTAGAACACATGGAATATCTATGATGTGTTCTACGAATTATGAGCAATGTTTACTCAAAGAAAAATATATCACTGATATGAGGAAGATATCGATGAAACAAAAGAGAATTTCTATTGTAGTTGTCATTTTCTGTTTAGTTTCCATAGCGATAACAGGCACCATCTTCGGGCAGGGGACAGTTCAGAACACCAGTTTCTTCAGTAGTTCGCTCGGGACTAACCGAAACGTACAAATATATCTGCCGCAGGGTTACAATTCTTCTGATACTACAAAAAAATATCCTGTCATCTACTTTTTACATGGCGCCGGCGACAAAGACACAAGTTACTCTTTCCTTATCCCCATCCTTAACCAGTTGATCTCATCGAAAATAATAAAGCCTGTGATTGTTGTTAAACCAGATGGAAGTGCACCACCGTATCTCGGCAGCTTCTATACAAATTCCCTGTTGTATGGCAGGTTTGAAGACTACATCGCCTTTGACCTTGTGACATTCGTTGACAGCGCTTACCATACACTCCGCAAACGCGATCAACGCTGCATCATGGGACACTCTATGGGTGCCTATGGTGCGATGAAACTGGCATTAAAGCATCCGGACATTTATCGAGGCGTGGCATCTCATAGCGGTCCGCTCGATTTCAACCATATCTCTGATGCAATCCCCCTTGTTCTTGCAGAGAATGGTAATTCTCCTCCTTATACATATACACCCACTGCTGGTATATTTTCAAGTCTCATATTCACTCTAGCGGGCGCCTTTTCCCCCAATGTATCAAATCCCCCGTACTATGTTGATTTCCTGCTTAATAGCACTGGCACTATTATTGACTCGACCTTCGCCAGATGGCTCTTGCATAATCCGGCACGTCTCGCATCTGCACTTCGTACCAATGCGAACCTTGCCATTTATTTTGATTGTGGTATGCAAGATGAACTCACTCTGTTTGCCTGGAATACAGCCTTTAGAGATTCCTTAAATTTGCGAGGTCTGGCGTACACTTTTCTGCCTTATGCAGGGACTCACAGCGAACAATTAAATAGCCGTTTCCCAATCTCTCTGGTTTTTCTAGACTCTGTAATGCACATATCGCCGAATGCAGTAAATCACGAGAGTTTACAGTTGCCTTACTCTTTTGTTCTTCATCAGAATTATCCAAACCCATTCAATCCGTCAACAACAATTTCATTTAGTATTCCGTACCGATCTTTTGTGTCATTGAAGGTCTTTGATCTGCTAGGAAGAGAGGCTGCTTTATTAATTAACGAGAACCAAAACGGTGGAAATCATTCTACTACCTTCAACGCTGCAAATTTGCCGAGCGGAATTTATTTTTACAGGTTACAGGCCGGATCGTTCTCAGAAACAAAAAAACTTGTATTGCAAAAATAAGTGAACAACCGTGTTTATTAAATATTCTACAACGTATGTTCTCACCAGCGGCTCCCCGCTAAAAAAAAGCGGGGCAGGCATTGGTACGTTAGGTATGAATATCAGAGACGCAATGAACTATTGAAAGCTCAGTGAATGAATTTATTTTATTTAGAACAGTTGGAATATTTTCACCCATCTATGAAATGCATCCAGTATACACGCAAAGAGCATAGTCACTAATAATAATGGAGAATAAGATGCAATCTTTAAGACTCACTCTTTTCATTCTTTGTGTTGTTTTTTCTTTTTCTTGCAAAGATAATCCTACTAAACCAGATAATACTCTCCCGACAAGAGCCTTATCGCTAAGCGCAAAAATAACCGCAGGTACAGCTCCTTGCGATATTATCTTAATTGGTACTTTCAATGCATATACTGATACAACAAAAATGCGTTATCCTGACATGTTTATTATTGGTGCTGCGGGATTAACGGTCATTCCTTATTCCCTATCGGATACAACGGTTTCTGCAAAGAGAACATATATCGACACTCTTCATTTTCCTTATACAGGTACATATTCAATTCATATGTTGTTGCAGACAACAACTCAAAATATATCTTCGGACACTATGACAATCACCATATATTGATTTATGCATTCATTCTTAGCCGACTGGAAAAATATTGTCTAATAATTAACAACCCTTTTTCTATATCACTCATCAGGTGATCTTATGAACGAAGAACTATTTATCACATTAGTGACAAGATATTTGTCAAGAGAAGTTTCTGTTGATGAAATTGAACAGTTGAATTCACTTCTCAAGCAAAAGAAGTATTCCACTCTGTTCAATGCAATCAAAGAAAAGTGGATCGAAGCAGAACATGGAGAATCCTCCTTTGAATACAATCCTGAAAGAGGTCTCACGTTACTCACTGCAAAGATCCGGAAATACAATCCATCATTTCAGTGGGAAAAAAAGGTAAAACAAAAATATTTGTTCCCGTATCAACCTCGGAGCCTGAGAATTGCCGCTTCAATCGCTTTTTTGTTTGTTCTTGTCACTGGTGCTTTTTTTGTTGTCAACGTCCTGAAACAGAAATCGGTTGCAATTACATGGAATGAAAAGAAAACAGTCATGGGAGAAAAAAGCATTGTCACCTTACTTGATGGAACGAAAATAACGCTCAATGCCGATAGTAAACTGAAATATCCGGTGCGTTTCGGGGAAGAATCACGTGAAGTCTCTTTAGAAGGTGAAGCGTACTTTGAGGTTACTCATGATGCGAAGAAACCATTTGTTGTTCATACGGGACGTGTTTCAACGACGGATCTTGGTACGAAGTTTAATGTATATGCGTTTCCCAATGAAGAGAATATTATAGTCTCTCTCGAAGAAGGAAAGGTGGAAGTGTCCACGAACAAATCGAGTGCGAAAAAAGAGGATGTCGTTTTATCTCCCAAACAGCAATTGGTGTATAACAAAGAGAATGAAACAAATACAATAGAAGAATTCGATTTACAAAAAGTCATCGGATGGAAAGATAACATACTTGTTTTTGATAATGAACCATTGTCAAAAGTACTTGTGCCTCTGGAAAGATATTTTGGTGTCAAGTTTGAAATAGCGGATCAATCATTAGCCAATCGAACCATTAAAGCTAATTTCAAAAACGAATCTTTTTGGACGGTAGTGAACGTCCTTGAGAAAGCGACAGGCTTAACCTATAAAACAAGTAAGGAAAACAATGAATTTAAAAAGGTCGTTTTTTATAAAAAATAAAATAATTTGGATTATTCACATAATCATATTCTATTCGCTCATTGGGATAACAGTACAAACCATGTTCATTCATATTCTTCATGCTGCTCAATTTCCTGAAGATAAAGACTTGCAGAATGTGAAAGTAACCATGAGCGATACAGAGGTATCTCTTGAACAAGTATTCCAAATCATCGAGCAGCAAACCGATTTCAAATTTTTTTATATCATAGAAGATGTGCCTCTTAAAGAAAAAATAAAAACACATCAGAACGAAAAACCCCTCTATGACATCCTTCAAGACATTGCCCGGGAGACAGGTCTCATATTCGATAGAATTAATAATCAGATCGTTGTGAAAAAAGGAGCACCCAATCAACAAACAGCAACCGTTCATGGATTTATTCGAAATAAAAGCAATGGCGAATCGCTGCCTTTTGTTACAGTTATGATTAAGGGGTTGAAGGTCGGAACGACGACGAATACAGAAGGATTTTATGTCCTTTCAAAACTGCCCGAGGGAATCTTCACCGTTCATATGTCGCTGATTGGATATAAAACCGAGCAATTTGAAATCAATACAAACGAATCCAAAACTATTACGCATACGGTACTGCTGGAAAACGAATCGCTGGAAGAAAAGGAAGTCGTCGTTACCGGCGATCGGTTGGATCTGCAAAACAAGACACAGACAGGTTACATTATGGTAAAAGGGCCCGAGCTCAATACTCTTCCATTTATTGGTGAAGCAGATTTGTTCCGCGCGCTTCAGGTTATGCCGGGTATTAAAGCAGTTTCGGAAATGTCCAGCGGTTTATACATTCGCGGCGGTTCTGCAGATCAAAATCTCATTCTTTTAGATGGTACAGTCGTGTACAATCCATCACATTTATTTGGTTTTTTCAGCACCTTCAACAGCGATGCAATTAAAAATGTTGAGTTGTCGAAAGGCGGATACCCGGCAGAATATGGCGGGCGATTATCATCAGTGCTGAATGTAACGAACATAGATGGAGACCGAATGAAATTCCAGGGCAAGGGTTCTATCAGTTTGATTAGCTCGCGTCTAACCGCTGAAGGACCGTTGGGTAATGGTTCCTATTTTTTTTCCGGCCGCCGAACGTATTTTGATCAAATGGTAAAACTGGCACGCAGGGACACAGGCGCAAATGCATTGCCGCTCTACTATTTCTATGATGCGAATGGAAAAATCAATCAGGACATTGGTGAGAATGATAAAATTTCTGTTGTAGGATATATTGGCAAAGATAATCTTCATTACAATGTGGATCGGGGTACTATGAACTTAGATATGGATTGGGGAAATGCGACTGTATCGTCCAAGTGGACACACATTTTCAGCCCAACCGTATTTTCGAATTTCTTCGCAACCTATAGTAATTATATCGCCAGCACAACAGTTATGCTTGATAACACCAAATATACTCAAGATAATAGTATTAACGATCTTTCGTTGAAAGGAGATATAAATTTTTACCCGACAAATGATCACCTTGTGAAACTAGGGTTCTGGTGGTCACAATATAAGATAGCGTATAGAGAACGGTTTGGCGACGAATTAAATAATTTTTTAACGCATCCAAAACAATTAGCGATCTATGTACAAGACGAATGGAAAGCGTCGCCATTGCTGGCAATTCAAAGCGGAATACGAGCGGAATATCAGACGCTGACCCGTTCTACAACATTTGGCCCGCGTTTATCGGCAAGATACTTTTTAGCGGAAAATATTTCACTCAAAGCGGCGACCGGTATGTATTATCAATATCTCAATGCCATACCGATTGATGTGGTTACCGGATTTTCTCCATTTGATATATGGATTCCGATGAATGACAAAATGAAACCGAGTCGTTCTATTGACTTTGTTTTAGGCCTGGAAACGGAACCGATTGAACATCATGCTCTTTCGATTGAAGGATATTACAAAACATATAAAAATGTATTGTACTGGATCGGCGAACCGACGCAGGTAACAAATGTGAATGAATTATTCTACACCGGAACAGGCCGTGCTTTTGGTGCAGAATTGCTTTTTCAGCGGCGCATCGGTGCGCTTACAGGTTCTATCGGGTACACGCTCGCATGGACATACAGAACATTCTCTGAATTAAACAAGGGGAATGAATTCATGCCAAAATTTGACCGGCGGCACTCTCTCTCGATTGTCAGCAATTATGACATCGACGAAAAATGGCAGATTGGCGCTGTCTTCACGTACTCAACCGGGCAGTCTTTTACTGACGGTATAGCTCGCTACTCGATACATACAGATTTGGGCATTATAGACAATATTATGCCCGGCTCACTTTATAATTATCGGCTGCCGCCTTATCATCGGTTAGATGTAAGCATAACAAAGAAAATGACACTTTTGGGATTGCAAGGAAGCTGGTTTGTGCAAATTTATAATATATACAATCATCATAATGTATGGTACAGACAATTCGACACACAAAAGAATCCGACAAAAGTTACAGATTTAACCTTGCTGCCGTTCATCCCAACACTTGGCTTCAATATCGAATTTTAATCGTAAGGGCATCAGCTATGAAATTGTTCCCGTTCATACTTATTTCATTTTTTATTTTTGGATGTAAAGAGTCGACACAGCTAGATGAAAAACCGCACCAACTTGTAGTAAGTGCGTTTCTTGTTGCGGAAGAGAAAATTGACTCGGTGTTTGTTACACAGTTGGAAGATATGCTTTCTTTCTACGATCCCAATACAGCAGCAGTTCAAAATGCAAATGTAACGATCACACTTGTTAATCAGACGAACAGCGCGGGAAATATTACTTATACTCTCACTCATGACGCACGCATGCCAGGTCGGTACTATTCGTCAGCCGTAGTGCAGCCCATGAAAAAATATTTATTAAGTGTTGAAGCGCCAGGATTTCCGAGAGTAACCGGCTCAACGAGTGTACCGGATACATTCAGTATTACGAACAAAGGCGCGTTTCCAGACACGATTATATACAACTCTCAGTCCGCTGCAGAATATATTGGTTGGACCGCGAGCCGGCACCATGCTTATTATCTTTGTTTAATTACATGTTTAGATGCAAACGCAGAAGAAATTCCAAATCAATTTCGGAATAAGGACGATCCGAAGCCGTATAAAACATACGGCATTTTCAAAATGCCGGATAGTTATTTTGCAGAACTGCCATGGTTATTGGTTAATTATTACGGACGGACACAGATTTCTGTTGAAGCTACAGACACTAATTATTTTGATTACTTTAAACAGCAAATTGTGTCAAATAGAAGCGAATTGCGTGAAATTCGGTACTCCTTGCAAGGCGGATTGGGGGTCTTTAGTTCTTCCGCTCGGGCGCATGGGAGTCCGATCGTTGTGATCAAACCATAAATATAAATTCATTGCGAAAAGATATAATGCTTTGGTCCATTCCACCTCGTTAAGAAGTAAGGATACGGTTTTACTATCATTATTGACAAAGATAGGAAAGGGAAATTGAATAGTGGCCAATGTTATTGAAAAGTCGACGGGCTTAACAAATATGACTATAAAAGGGAAACCATGAACTCAAGAAAATCGCTTTTTATAAAAACTGGTTTCACGAAAATAATTCGAACAATTGTTTTTTATTTAGTGCTGTGGTTGGTGCTGCAAAGTATAACAGTGAACAATATTCTTGCCTCACAGCCTCTTGAAGACAAAAGCCTGAAAGACGTAAAGATAAAGATAACAGGAGTAAATGTCTCGTTTGAACAAGCACTGCAACAAATCGAGGAGCAAACCGATTTCAAATTTTTCTATATCAAAGAAGATGTGCCGCTCAACAAGAAAGTAAAATTAGATCAGGAAGAAGAATCTCTCTATCAAATCCTCAAGGGTTTCGCAAAAGAATACAGCCTGGCTTTCAATAGAATTAACAGTCAAATCGTTGTTAAGAAAGCTGCGAATGTTCAGCGAAGAACATATAAAGCGCAGGGAATCGTTCGCGATGCTTCTACGAACGAACCACTTGTATATGCTAATATCCTCGCAGAAGGAACTCAACAAGGAACTACGACAGATGCCAACGGGCGGTTCACGCTCATTCTTGTTCAAGACACCAATCACCTCCGCTGCAGTTATGTCGGGTACAAAACAGAAGTTCTTGCTCTTTCGGAACAAAAAGATACTCTTTTAACGATTCGCATGTCTTCTATGGATATGCTCTTACAGGATGTGACGGTTTTTGCACACAGGTTGGATGAAACAGGCCAGGCTGAAGTCAGCGTGCTCTCTCTTCAAAGCGATAACATTAAAAATATTACGTCAGCCATTCCGGACGTTATGCGGTCTATTCAGATGCTGCCGGGAGTTTCAACCAACAATGAGTTTAGCGCAAAGTTTAATGTACGGGGCGGTAATCAGGATGAAAATCTCGTGCTTGTGAACGGCACGCAAGTATACGACCCATTTCATGTAAAGGAAGCTTCTAATGCCAGCATTGGAATTTTTAATGTCGACTTGATCCAAAAAATGGATCTTATTACCGGCGGGTTCACTGCTCGCTACGGCGATCGGATGAGCTCCGTTCTGAATATTGATTATAGAGAAGGAAATCGTGACCGGATAAAAGGTTCGGCGAGTCTGAGTATGACAAATTTAGATGCAGTTGTCGAAGGACCGTTCGATGAACATGGAACATTCATTGTTAGTGCAAGAAAAAGTTATTTCGAGTATGTTTTAAAAATGCTCAATGTAGATCCAAACATGAACCTCGGCTTTTATGACGTTCAAGGAGTGATCGGCTATCGTCTTAATTCACGACAAAAACTTATGCTCAAATTTATCCATGCAGGAGATAATTTTTCGGTTAATCCCCATCGCAACGATCAAGCGCCTTATTCTTGGACATCGTATCCAAACCGAGATGCAACTCCGGCGCAAAACAGACAACAACGAAGTGATTCAGGAAATGGCGACGGAAATTATTACACCAGTATGATTTCGCTTCAAAGCATGAATATCCTTTCTTCTTCCGCAATTCTTAAATCAGAGATTTCATTCTACGACCAGCGTGATTTAGAGAATTCATACAGTGGTGAATACGGAAGATGGGAAGCACTCTATAGGCAGAATAAATATTTCTATTATTATACAAATGAGCATTCGTATAAGAACAACCTTCGCATACAAACATTGGAATTGAATTCAAAGCTTGAAATGCAGCTTTTATCTTCCTATGAAATAGAAACCGGTTTGACGTACCAACACATTAATTATACCCTGGATCGGATAGACCGTAATATCTTTGATGCAACATGGAATAACGACTTACATTTTCCCGACACAACGCAGCAACATACAGAATATCCGTTTGACAATATGTTAAGTCAAATCAATACGCAATCCTATAAGTACAGTGGATATCTGGAAAATATCTTCCAAGTGAACGAACAAGTGCTGTTGAATATAGGTGGGCGATTTGATTATTTTAATTTGAATAAGGATCTCACATGGAGCCCGCGGATAAACATTGCATATCGAACGGATATCGGAATTGTTGTTCGAGGAGCATGGGGCTATTATTATCAGTCTCCGATTTACCGTCAGATCGCTTATCCTGTAGCATCAGATACAAATACTCAGGCGGAACGCGCAATTCATTCTATACTCGGTGTCGATTATGATTTGATGTTAGATCCTGTAGCGCAGCATTTTTTAAAATTCAAGATAGAGGGATATCATAAAAAATATGATAATCTGATAACAGCAATGCAGACAAGCCAGGGCTATGTTTACTACTCGCGGAAAAACGATGCAACGGGCGATGCCTGGGGAATAGATGGTTGCATTACATATTCCCACCCGGGATTTTATGGATGGATCAGTTATGGATATCTTACTTCAGATCAAAGATTGATTCACGACACGAATGGGCGCTCCTTTCCGCGAAATACGGATCAACGGCATACACTTGCTGCAACCTGCGAAATAGAATTGGGCAGTAAATGGACCATGAATCTGCGCTTTGTCTATGGAAGCGGTTATGCATTCACACCTTCTGTCGCGGTCTACGATGCACAAAAACACTTTTGGTTTTGGCAGCAAGGTGAACCTAATTCGGACTATTTGCCGGCGTACAAACGAACAGATTTGCGTATTACAAAGGACTTTGAAGTTTTTGGAAAATCAACATCGGTGTTTCTCGATATTAGCAACCTCTTCAACTTTGCAAACATCCAGTCCTATTCTTACAATTACGATAATAACGGTAATCCATATAGAGAAGATGTAAAATTGTGGCCTATGCTGCCAACGATAGGTATATCGGTACGGTTTTAAAACTACTCTCGACAAATATTGAAGGAAAACTTCAAGAAAATAAATTGCTAAGAGTGAAATCCATTTTTGATAATCGTTCGGTTTTTACGTATTTTATTTACAACACGAATCGAGAATGATAAAATACTATGACAACGAACGAAAAAAATGATTTTATCCGCGAAATCATTGATGAAGATCTCAAAACCAATAAATTTGAAAAACGCGTGCATACACGCTTCCCCCCAGAACCAAATGGCTACCTTCACATCGGTCATGCCAAATCCATTCGCCTGAATTATGGAATTGCTCAAGACTACAATGGCAAATTCAATCTTCGCTTTGACGACACAAATCCCGAGAAGGAGGAGCAAGAATATGTTGACTCAATCATCGAGGATGTGAAATGGTTGGGCGGCGATTTTGAAGATCGCCTGTTCTACGCCTCGGATTATTTCGAACAGATGTACCTATATGCAGTCACGCTCATGAAAAAAGGAAAAGCGTACGTCTGCGACCTTTCCGCAGATGAAATCCGCGCAACACGCGGAACACTGACAGAACCCGGAAAAGATAGTCCGTACCGGAATAGAAGTGCAGAAGAAAACCTTAGTTTATTTGAGCGAATGCGCAAGGGAGAATTTCCGGATGGAACGAAAACCGTGCGTGCTAAAATTGATATGGCCTCGCCCAATATCAATCTTCGAGATCCGGTAATGTACAGGATAGTTCATGAAGGACACCATAGGCAGGGAAACACATGGTGTGTATATCCGACGTATGACTGGGCGCATGGCATTGAGGATTCCATTGAAGGAATCACGCACTCCATCTGTACGCTCGAATTTGAGAATCATCGTCCTCTGTACGATTGGTTCATCAACGAATTGGGTGTCTATCATCCACAGCAAATCGAGTTTGCACGGTTGAATATTACATATACCGTATTGAGCAAACGAAGATTGCTCCAGCTTGTTCAGGAGAAACATGTCTCGGGATGGGATGATCCGCGCATGCCCACTATTGTGGGTTACCGGCGCCGCGGGTATACTGCAGAATCAATTAAAGTGTTCTGCCACAAGATTGGCGTCTCTAAAAAAGACAGCATGATCGATGTCGCAATGTTAGAGTGGAGCATTCGTGAAGATTTAAATAAACACGCGCAACGTGCGATGGCCGTGCTGAATCCGGTCAAAGTTATTATTACAAATTATCCAGAAGGAACAAGTGAAGAACTTCCAGCAGTGAATAATCCCGAAGACGAATCGGCAGGTACTCGAATAATTCCATTCAGCCGGGAATTGTTCATCGAGCAGGATGATTTTCGCGAGCTTCCGCCGCCAAAGTATTTCCGTTTATCCCCGGGAACGGAAGTACGATTACGATATGCGTATATCATTAAATGCGAAAAAGTCATCAAGGATGCGCAGGGGAATATTCTGGAAATTCATTGTACATACGACTCTGAGACAAAAAGCGGATTACCGACGGCGAATCGTAAAGTGAAAGCAACCATTCATTGGGTGTCCGCCCGCGATGCCATCAATGCAGAAGTGCGGCTGTATGATCGTTTGTTTAATAAAGAAAATCCCAGCGAGGTGGAAGAAGGAAAAGATTTTCTCTCGAATATTAATCCGGATTCTTTGCACGTGCTCACGCATTGCAAAGTGGAACCGATGCTTGGTACCTCGGCACCCGGAGATCGCTTTCAGTTTGAACGAAATGGTTACTTCTGCGCCGATGTTAAGGATTCCAAACCAGGTGCGTTAGTCTTCAACCGGATTGTCACGCTCAAGGATACTTGGGCAAAGATCGTGCAGCAGGGGAAAAAGTAGTTGCTAAGCTACGCTGTCTGTAAGTGCGATTATTTAGTTGACATTCAAAAAAATAGTTACTACAATCATGCCAATGAATCTACTGCTACGAAGTAATTTTCTTCTTCCATAAAAAATAATTGTTAATGCCGTCGTTTGTTGCGACGTGATGTGTTCTTCACAAGAGCGCACAATTATCTCATGTAAAGGAATGCTAGAATAATAATTGATACAAGAATTAAATTCCTCATTCACACGCTGTACATTTTAGCTGAAGGAGTTTAACATTCGTATCTTTGTTCAGCATCACGTCTCTTTATGTAATTTTTTTTTAAAAACAATTATCGTCTTTCCCGTCTTACGTTCATACTACAGTCATCAAGAATGGTTGCTGGTGAGGCAAGTGGAGTGCGGAACATTCATCTGATGAGTATGAAAAAAAACAGGTTCCATACAGAACTGCCGTTGAGATGGAAGAGGACAATCCTCTTTCTGCCGAGCGGGACAATATTTATAATTCGAAATAACGAAACAAACCGGAATACATTAGCCTGGTGGTAATGGATGTGCCGTACTGTAATAAACTCAATCGATCAATATTATGCGAAAGCACGTTCCAAGAACCAATACTTGCTTTGTTCAATTACTATATCTGCGGGAGGTCTATGTCAATGAAATCGCTTATCGTCATGATCATAGTAGGATTTTGTCTCGTGTACAGTCAGAATTCTCGCAATTTATTTCTTAACAGAACAAACCATAATAATGATCATCGAAATGGAAAGAATAGTTCATCTCATGTTTCGCTGATAGATAGTTTAATCACTCAAAAGAACCAAGGCTTTGGAATTTGCTTTAAGAGACAAGATCTCTCTTTCAATAGATTACACAAGGCAACTGCTTCAGGCAATCAAATCTATCTCCCAGATACAGTGACAGTTTACTCGACAACCGATACATCACGATATACTGCCTCCTACAGCCCAAAAGGATTGTTAAATAGAGGATTATATGAAAAATGGGTAAGCGGACAATGGACAAATTGTGAACGAGAAAGCTTAGCCTACGATGCAAATGGAAACACTATGTCCGAGCTGGATGAGCGATGGTTGGAGGGGCATTGGATAAATTATGAACAATACACATACAGCTACAGTACACATGGAAACAAACTTTCCGATCTGGAAGAGCAATGGTCTAACGGGCAGTTGTGGAAAAGTCGATACACGTACACCTACAGTGCGGATGGAAAAATACAATCCGAGGTGGAAGAGCAATGGATCAATGGGCAGATATGGACGAATAACAGAAAATACAGTTATATCTACGATTCAGATGGAAATACATTGTCCGAGTTAGTAGAGCAATGGTTGCATGGGCAATGGACAAATTATGAACAGTATTCCTACACATTCGATGTAAATAAAAATAAACTTTCCGAGCTGGATGTGCAATGGTCGAATGTGCAATGGTCAAACTATTTGAAATATACGTACACCTACGATGCAGATGGAAATATGCTGTCCGAGTTGGTGGTGTATTGGTCGAATGGACAATGGACAAATAATGAGCAATCCACATACACGTACGATGCACATGGAAATATGCTGTCCGAGTTGGTAGTGTATTGGTCGGATGGACGATGGACAAATTATTTTCAATACACCTACACCTACGATGTGCATGGAAATATGCTTTCCGAGTTAGAATGGTATTGGTCGAATGGGCAGTGGACAATTGTATCGCGGGAACTGCGTGGTTACGACTCCCACTGGAATTTAATCTCAGAATCTTTTGCACTATGGTCCGGCATTTCATGGGATCCGACAGATGCGAACTTTATTATTCACGCCGGCAATTATCAATACACTGTTCAAGGATGCAATGTCAAAATATCGTACACTATTTTAAATACATTAGATGTCCCGGCGCAGGTGAACAACAGAGCGATAAATTATTCACTTTCCCAAAATTACCCCAATCCGTTTAATCCGTCTACAAATATTACATTTCATCTCCTAACAAAAGCATTTGTATCGTTAAAGGTATTTGATGTTCTGGGAAGGGAAGTTGCAGTTCTTATGAATGAAGAGTTATCTGCTGGAATTTATACTCGCCAATGGAATGCATCAAATATGCCGAGTGGTGTATATTTCTACCGTTTGTCCATCTTGACCGAAGATCAGGATGGTCAGGCAGGATCTTATTCGGAAACTAAAAAACTTGTTTTGTTGCGATGAGACAATTGCATTCGTTCCGATTAATAATTCAAGTGCGAAGGTGGATTAATTTAATCAATAGGTGATCACAGGTGATCACGAGAACTATACTCAATGTATGTATTAATGACAGAGGGAAATCTATGTCACTGAAATCATTCATCGCCATAATTACATTCGGAATCTCCATCGGGAACAGCCAAAATTCTCCTTATACAATTCTTAACGGAAATCAAAAAACCGCTCTGGTAACAATACAAAATCAAAAGATATCACTCATCGATAAAAAACCCGGAGAAATAATCAGTGTTCAGACCTGCAATGATGGAACTGCAAAAGTCACCAAGGTCGATTTGACAGAAATGGTGGATCTTATCGTCGAGATGAAAGATACACCCTTATTTCTCCAGCAGCATGTCGGATCCAGTTCTGTTCTTCAAAAATCTGCTTATGCGAACCGCTTCATGCAATTTCGTTTCGATATGGGAACGCTTTACCAATCAGCGGTGAACAGTTTGAAAACGACATTAGGCTCGCCCTTTGTAAAACGGGAGTATTACAAAATCTTTGTCGGTACCGCGGTGAGAGTGCCGCGTGCGATGGTTTCACAAATGGCGGTGTTAAGTTATGTCAAGAAAATACATGCTGATGGAAGAGTCGAAGCTTCAGATGAACAGAGTGGATCTCCAGTACAGATAAATTCAGTAAGGACTACATTGAGAGTTCAAGGTGACAGCGTTGTCGTGGGAATTATTGATACGGGCATTGATTTTCAGGACTCTGCTTTGGGAGGAGGGTTTGGCCCGGGATTTAAAGTCATTGGTGGTTACGATTTTGCGAACAATGATGCCAATCCTATGGATGATTATGGACATGGAACTCATGTGGCAGGAATTATTGCTGCAAATAGCAGTACTCTGAAAGGGATAGCTCCTCATGTGAAGCTCATGGCATTCAAGGTTCTCGATCAATACGGATACGGTTCGCAATCTGATGTTATTGCCGGCATCGAGCGTGCAACAGACCCTAACAATGATGGAAATTTTAATAATATGGTTGATGTTGTGAATATGAGTCTAGGCGGCCAAGGGACACCGGACGATGCACTTTCCACTGCAGTAGATAATGCTGTGGAGCTTGGTATAACTTTCTGTGTGGCGGCAGGCAATTCGTATAACTTTTATTCGATTGGGAGTCCTGGAACTGCACGTCTTGCAATTACGGTAGGCGCTGTCGATACGAATAACAGTATTGCCTGGTTCAGTTCGAAAGGACCGAATTCACTTATCTATTCAATCAAACCGGAAGTGGTTGCACCCGGCGTAAATATCCTCTCCACTCTTCCGGGCAATACGACGGGGCAGATGAGCGGTACCTCGATGGCTGCACCGTACGTTGCAGGAGTCTGTGCACTCTTAAAATCGCTTCATAGGAATTGGACGCCGGCTCAAATAAAATCTGCAGTGATGACTACTGCCCTTGACCTCGGACAGGAAGCAATGGCGCAAGGTTCTGGAAGGATCGATGCTTCTAAGGCGGCAGAAGTCAGTGCACTTGTGGTTCCGTCTACTCTCAGTTTCGGCGTTGACGACTTCACTCCGATTTGGGCAATCACAGATACACTGTGGTTGACAAACAAGTTCGCCCAAAGTCAATCATTTACTATGACATGTAAGAATCTCAAGCCGGGGATTTCTATAACCGCAACCCCGTCTTCTTTCTCGTTAGCATCCAATGATTCACAACGAGTACTTGTCACTCTTTCAGTAAATAATTCCTATGTTCCTTCTCCTCTGCAAGGATCACTTGCATACAGCGGGAATGCGGTATTCTATGGCACGAAGGATACGTTGTGTCTTCCTTGGGCATTTATCAAGGCAGCAAAAATAAGCATTGCATTCGACCAACCTAATGCAGATATCATTCTGGCAGGTACACATAGTCAAATAAACAGCCTTAGTATATCATGGCCCGATATGAATCACGCAGAGTTCGTTGCTCCGACAGGTACGTATGATTTACTCGCGTTTTATTATTCCAGTCCAATGAGCATAATTTTTAGGGAAGGCTTAAATCTTAACACGAGAACAAGTCTTTCAGTGTCATCGACCGAGGCAAAATATTCCGTCAAGCTATGTGGCGTCGATCAGAATGGCCAGCTGCTCTCATCTTCTCTCTCAGCACAAAATAATTTCCTTTTTGCTTTCCCTGCCGAAGATTCATCTACTGTAAGCTTTACCCTGGGAGCTCTTTCTGATTCACTATTTGTTTCGGGATTTTCAAATCGCTTTAAGTTGATTTGCGGCAAATCTGTTTTTCAGTCACCCAATATTTATGATATCAATTTCAATCCCGTGCTGGGTCTGCAGGCAAGCATATCGTTAAGTAATCAGTCCGGTGAGTTTCGTACACAATATCTGTCAGCCGAATTCCCATCACCATCACAATATAAGGGGGTTAATGTTTGTCTCTGGTCATGTTTTTATGGAAAATCTTTCTCAGGCTATATAGGAACTATACTTACGGAATCAGAATTTACCAGTTTCACGGGCGAATGGCACGGGAAACTCTTTTTAAATCCCGTAAAAGACCCTTCCTATAGCTTTCCGATTTCCCTTTTTGCAGCTGATCATTCACCATGGTACCGTTCTTTCTCGGATGCTATTGCAATTCCGAGACAATGGTTTTTATCGGCACCTTTTAGGATCGTCAATGATAGCATTGCAATGTTCTATGGCTCTCTCTCACCGGCAAGCTTGTACAAATCTCCTTATAATGGTTTGATCACTCTGGGCGGCGGATTAAATTACACAGATTTCAGTGTGTTTAGTACTTCTAATGGCGGTTCGAACATTACTCTATCTTCTACTCGCAACTTCTATGGAACCTTGGGTGAACAGAAGTCCACTACACCATATAGATCTCAATACACGATCTTTGATAGAAACAATGATGTGTTAGTATCAGGTAGATTACCCGATATGAATGCAATAGATGTCCCGGCCGGAGTGTACAGAGTTGAAGTGACGCATCAGGATTACTATGTCAGAGGTATCCAGGGATGTGCGACGCTTACGACGCAATTTGATGTTCGTCAGCTCAATGGTGTGACACCAAGGATCACTTCCATGAGGTTGGTTAATGCTCAGGGATTGTCCGTAGATACACTTTCTGTCGGTGAGCACGCAACACTCGTCTTTTCCTCCAACATTGAAGATGTGGCAGATTCCACAAAATTATTTTATCGGAAGAGCGGGACTCTTGCATGGAATTCACTTCCAGTGAAAAAGTGGATGGTCGATAACGCGCCGGGCCTTTGGTATCCGCCCGGACTTGTCTATAAAGCCGATATGACTGCCGCTACTCAATTCGATTCGACAGGGATAGATATGAGAATAGTACTAAAGGATCAGAACGGAAATAACACCGAATGGGCACTCGGGCCGGCATTTGGTGTCGGAAAATTTAATCCTATGGATACAGTTTCAAATAATTCATTCCTCATACCTGATAATTTTGCCATGCATCAAAATTATCCCAACCCGTTTAATTCAACAACAACGATTGAATTTGATATTCCTTATACTTCGTTTGTGACGCTCGAACTATTCAATTTATTAGGACAAAAAGTTGTTACCGTTTTAGCAAAGGACTTGTTGGCAGGTACTCACAAAATTAGATGGACGGCGAACAATGTAGCGAGCGGAATTTATTTTTGCAGATTGCATGCGGGTTCATTTTCAGACACGAAGAAACTCCTTTTAATAAAGTAGGAAATTAAACGAATGGAAATTTCTTGATCAAAAAGCAGATTGTTGCACCCGAACTAGAAATAGATGGACTACCTATCGATCGGTCAAGAACTTATCCGCAGTAACCCGTGGCTCTATTATACACCATGGTGGGCTGCCAATGTACTTCGTTGCCTAAAATCATACGGGGAGATCTTCGATACTCTTGAAATCCTTCTGATGCTAAAAACTCTCGGGCAAGTGTATTTGTTTCCGGAATAACTGCAGTTGTCTTGCCGCGATTTAACCGTACCTTCATTAATTCTATCCCGGCATCAGCATGACGAGCGATAACTAATCCCCCACCCAATTCTTGGAGATAAAATCCGACGATATCGTCGGATGTGCCGTTTGTATAAATCCAGCCCGTTGAAAGAAACCTCTCGATGAATTGATGCCGGTCTTCTCCCGTAACTTCTTTATCTAATTTCTTTACCGCCGGAAAATCCTCCTGCCGCATTTCTCTCACATTTGATGTTTGGCGAGTCGGAGCAACTGATTCCCTTTTATAAAAAACATAAGATGAATTTATTTCAAAGCCGAGCTTTCTGTAAATAGATTCTCCCATCTCGCTAGCCGTCAATAAATAAGTGGTGCATCCTTTACTTCGACAATAGTCTATGAGATGAGTTGTTATCGTTTGTCCTATTCCTTGTCTTCTAAATTCCGGTAATACTATGATAGTCCCAAGCCAGGCGACTGCACCATGGATAATGCCGATACCACAGCCAACAATCC
>Ga0182021_10001663_pt1 | contig 25731 bp, 27 predicted proteins | sample 612E3MmetaG_FD_120493 | JGI IMG/M metagenome (GOLD analysis project Ga0182021, IMG submission 120493) | Permafrost microbial communities from Stordalen Mire, Sweden - 612E3M metaG (Illumina Assembly) | ecosystem: Environmental > Terrestrial > Soil > Wetlands > Permafrost | place: Sweden... | reverse complement strand
TTTTGGCCGCCGCTGTGGTCTTGATAATCAGCCTTATTTTATATAAAACTTTTCACAAAAAAACCGTTTCTCAACAAGCGAATCAGCCAAGCCCCCAAATTGAAACGGCGTCCGAGCCATCAATCCTTGAAGATACGCAAGTAAAGGCCATTTCCTCTTTGGACCCTGTGGCTGAACTCGCCCAAAAATCCCAAACGCTGGCTCTGCTGAATGGCTCATTATTCTCCATAGCAGAAAATAGCAAAACGGTCCTGAAAATCGATCCGGGATCAAAAACGATCGAGGAAAATCCGTGCAATTTGAATGTGGGAAATTTTAAGCTGATGGCGCCAATGCCCAATTTAAATGCCCTTTTTGTGCTGACTAGTGATAACAAAGTTGTGTCTTTTACGCCAATCAATAAGAATTTTCAGGAAAATGGCATCGCGCTCCCGGCCGGTCTAGGCGCCACAGATATCAAAACGTATCTGACTTATCTCTATGTTCTTGACACATCCACCGATCAAATTTACCGCTATCCCCGCGCCGAAGGTGGATTCGGCGACCGACAGGATTGGCTGCATTCAGAGACTGATATAAAAAATGCCAAGAGTTTTGCTGTCAATGATGATATTTTTGTTGCGGGAATAGGAGGAGTCATGCCTCTTCTTCAAGGAAAAACTGACGCGAATATTAATTTTGAGAAGCCAAATATTGGTTTAGTGATTGATAAAATTTACACCGAGCCGGGTTTCAGCGGGATATATGTCCTGGACAATCAAAACCACCGGGTTGTGGAATATTCAAAAGATGGAAAAATTCTTTCTCAGTTTTGGAATACTTTAATTTCCAACATTACGGATTTCACAGTTGATGAACAATCCAAAACTGTTTATCTTCTCTCGAAAGGCAATCAAATCCAAAAATTTTCTTCGGAATAAAAAGGACGGCGGGAGGAGTCGCTGCTCCATCCCGCCGAGTGGCACCTACGTCGACCAAATCTAGGTGCCTTCTTTGCGCACTTGCAAAGTTTGCTTAGGACAGTCTTCTTTTTTGTCCTGATGATTAATGCTTTCAGGTCCTTGTGCAGACTTGGTCGCATTCTGCAAAGTGGTTACCATATGACCTTGTGTGGTTTCCATGACTCGCCTCTCTCCTGATCTCATTTGATCATAAAATTTTAACCACCGGACATCGTCCAATAAATTTTCCCTTAAGCTATCTAAATTACTAATAATAATTATATTTTAGTATATTAATACAATATGTCAAATATTTATACTTAATAATATATTATTTATTCTTATATTAATAAAAATACCCCAATTCTGGGGTATTTTTTATATCTTCTGATAGAAATCTGTCTTTACTTCAAGTTCACAGTCGCTCCCGCGTCTTCCAGTTTTTTCTTGATCTCTTCCGCTTCGGCTTTGGGAGCCTTTTCTTTGATCACTTTGGGCGCCGCGTCAACCAGATCCTTGGATTCTTTGAGTCCTTTTCCGGTTATTTCTCGAACGGCTTTGATGACATTGATCTTGGAATCTCCAGGAGCAACCAATTCAACATCAAATTCGCTCTTGGCTTCGGCCTCTTCACCGGCCTCGCCGCCGCCTTGGGCAGACGCCATCGCCATCATAGGCGCTGCGGCGCTCACGCCGAATTTTTCCTCAAGAACTTTTACCAGCTCCGAAAGCTCGAGAACTGTCATTTTTTCGACTTGCTCGACTAACGGTTTGAACTTCTCAGGAACTTCAACTGCTTTTTTCCCTTCAGTCGCTGATTCCTCTTTTTTTACTTCCTCTGTCATATTTTTGTGAATTATGATTTACGAATTATGAATTATGAAAAAATTGATTACTATGCTTTATTCTCAGCTATGCCCTTGAGAACTGTCATAAGACCGCGAATATTCCCCGCCAATACATTCACGAATCCGCTGACCGGCGCATTGATCGTTCCGACCAGTTTCGCCAGCAGCTCTTCCCGGGAAGGCAGAGCAGCCAACGCCATCACTTCCTTGTCTGAAATTACTTTTTTCTCCAGAACTCCACGAAGGATCTTAAAATTCTTGTTCTTTTTGGAAAATTGGCTGAGTATTTTCGCGGCCGACACTTCATCATCTTGCCCGATAGCCAATCCGATTTGGCCTTCAAGACCAAGAGAATTCGCTTCAATTCCGGCATTTTTGAAAGCCAGATCGATAAGTTTCTTCTTTGTCACCTTGTAGGTTGCCCCGCTTTTTCTCAATTCACTTCTTAAATGTTCCATTCCGGTGACAGTTGTTCCGGAAAAATCGGAAAAAATGGCGACTTTGCTTGAAACTATTTTTTCGGTCAGATCTTTGACCAATTCTTCTTTTTGATGGCGTGAAAGCATAAATTTCTTTTATATAAAAAATCTGCCTTTTCCGCAGATCTAAGTAAACAGCCAAACAGCTATTTCTTTCCTCGTTGGGACTTACTTATATTGCCCAATTTCTGCGGAAAAACTTATTTAAATTTCTACTTAAAGATAATACCAGCTGGCAAAAAATCTGTCAACACTGGAAACTATAATCCATATTTTGCCTTGTTCGCCGCGTGCTCCTCGAGGGTTTTTGAGAAAATGGTTTTTCCGGAGCTCGGATCGGTCAAAAAGTAATTATAATCCGTTTTGGTCGGATAAACAGCCGCTTGGAGAGCATTTATTCCGGGATTATCAATCGGACCGGGCGGAAGACCTTTGTTTTTATAGGTGTTATAAGGCGAATCAACCTTGATATCGGCCAAAGAGTGTTTCAGGTCATTGTTCCCCAGAATATATTCGACTGTTGCGTCGCTCTGAAGCGGCATTCCAACCTGCAGCCTGTCCCAAAATATCCCGCTGGCAATCTTCATGTCATCAGCCGTCTTTACTTCCTTTTCAAGAATACTCGCCATCGTGACAATTTCATAGACGCTGTGGCCGCTTTTTCCAATGTCGTCCCTTATTTCGCTTGTTATTTTTTCGTCAAAATTAAGGAGCATCCGGTTGATGATGTCTTCCGGCTTGGCATTTTTGAAGAAAATATAAGTGTCTGGAAATAAAAATCCTTCAAGGCTTGCTCTTTCAGGCTTGTTTTTCAAAAATTCGTAATCTGCGGTTATTCCCGCGCCGGATTTCGATATTTCCAGGAATTTATCGCCGTCAAAACCCTTATTTTTCAAAATATCCGCCATAGCTTTAGCGCTTATTCCTTCAGGAAAAGTTGTTTTCACTTCATTGGAAACCACTTCGCCGATCGAAAGCACTTGGACGATCTCAGGTATCGTCATCGAGCCCTTGAGCTCGTACTTCCCGGCTTGGATCTTTCCCTTGCTGTTCGTTTTCCAGATATAGTAGTCAAAATAATATTTATTTTTGATCAATTGGTTGCTTTCCAGACTCTCGGCAATATCCTTCACGCCTTCTCCGCTTTTTATTTCGAAACTCTGGGCAATGTCCCCTGTTCCGTGCGAAAAATGCACCTGCCGATCGAAATAAAAAAACGCCAGCCCCAAAAAAAAGAGAAGGAGAATTGCGGCCAAAAATAATCGTTTCATATTGAGCATAAAGGATTTATGGGTCTATATCTGCAAACGCTATTTATGTTAGTATGATAATCCTATGAGATTCTTTCGTTTATCTTTCCTTTGCGAACACAAAAAAAAGTTTAGCATAATTTTATCAAATGTAGAAGTCCGCGCAAAAAAAATACGCGACATTCCCCCAATGCCGCGCTTACGCATATTTATCTGTGTTCATTGTGATAAACTCTTTCACGAATATGCGGATAGAGTTTTTTTAACTCAGTCAGACCTGCCTGATAGTCAGCCACTCCCACGATTTTTCCAGCTGCTAGCACATTAAACAATTTATCGACCCAAAACTTAAGGCATTCTGGACAGAGAAGCTTTTGTATGAGATAAGGCTCTTCTACCTTAATCGGATAAAGCTTGGTTTCGCCGCATTGCAAACAGAAAAATGATTGCTCCCATCTTTTGCCGTCTTTGGTGAAAAAGTAATCGGGAGAGCAAGGGGATGTCCCAGGGCTTCCCTTCCGCACCCCCCGAAAAGTCCGGGAGCCTTTTTCAACTAAATTGCTCATTAGTCCTCCCCTCTTTTCTTTTTTGTACTTTATAATAGATTTTGGAGATGTTGTCAATTTATTCCCCCATTATCTGCAGGGCGATTCTTCGCGGACGGGCGTTATCAAGTTCCACCGCGAAAATTCTTTGCCACAATCCCAATTGTAAATCGCTATCGACAATATTCAAATGGCAGCTAGTTGGCAAAAAAGTCGCTTTGCAATGGGCATGGCCATTAGCGCATTCCCCGTCGCACATATTCACTGTCCGAATATCAAAATTATCATGCATATACTTCGTCGTTCTTGGCGCTAATTTGTCCAGCATTTTCTTGATGTCTGTGATAAGAAGCGGCTCGGCCTCTTGCACTAAAACCGCCATTGTCGTGTGCATGCTCTGGATATTTATTACGCCTCTTTTGATTCCCGCCTTTTTTAGTTTCGCTTTGATATTGTCTGTGATATCGATGAAATCAAGCGTCGTCGCGGTTTTGAGCTCGATAAGATGATTGATGATTTTCATATTATTATTTTTATTGATTATGAAAAATTATGACTTACCACGAACCGCCGCCTCCACCTCCGAAACCTCCACCGGAAAATCCCCCGCCTCCGAATCCCGATCCCCCGCCGACCGCTTGAGAGGGTTGGCTGGCAATCGCACTCATCGCAGAACTATTGAAATCGGAAACCATGCTGCTGAGTATCATAGCATTGAACATCCTCCCTGACGAATCTTCGTACCAATCCGGCTGCTGGTTATAAATTCCCTCGAACTGCTTGGACCATTCTTTTTCGACTCCGAAGACCATTGCGTAGGGAAGAAATTTTTCAAACATCTGCGGATCTTTTTCGGGAGCGTTATGGAATTTCAGCCGATCCGTTTCCGTCACCGACAAAAACTCCTTAAACCCGAGGATATCTTCTTTGGTTCTCGCGCCTTTCACGGTCACCGCCGGCATTAACCAGCCGAAAACGAGTATTATTGTCCCTGAGACAATCCCGCTGAATACTCCCCATCCTCCTTGAAGCGCTCCGAAACCAAAAGCCATAAAAAATCCTCCCACGATCGCAATTGCGATCCACATGCCAAACACCGTGTTGGGATTTTTGGCATAATATCCTTTCTGCGTCACACTTTCATAGAGCTGGCTCTTGACTGTCGCGAGAGTTTTGTAGAATTTATTTTTAAGATCGCTTAATTTTTTTTCTTTGTCACCATCAAAAATACCTTTCATCACTTCCTTTTCAAAATCTTTTTCCGGCTCTTTATTTTCAAGGCGGATGAAAGTGTATTCGACATTTTTTCCCAAAAAACTTTTTTCTTCCGTTCGTTTTATCTTGAGAAACTTTTTTACCGCCAGGTCAATGATTGTCGCCGAAACATCCTTACTGTCCGCCGATCCGTCAATAAGCGTTCCGACCTCTGCCGGAGAAAGCTTGTCCGGCGGTTCGTATTGGGCGATGATCGTTCCCCTCCCTTTGGGATCCCGGCCATATTTACGCCAATGGCGAAACATGAGGATAAAAATGATCATTGGCACAAAAAGCGTCCAGTTGTCTTTCGTGATGTCCAGTATTTTTTGAAAAGCTGTCGGAGCCACTGTGATTCCTTTCGGCCAGCCGGTAACAATGGTCATGCCTTCGCTAGAAGGCATCACTCCATTTGCCGCATAGCTTATGATATTCCCATCAGCGCTCGCCGAACATTCCGCGTTGGTTCCATAAGCGCCTTGATAGCACTTAAATTGCAGATTATTTATTGCTTCCGCCGGCAAAGTTACTTTGAGCGTTGCTTTTTCTATCGGAATTTCCCATTCATCCCCAGTGAAATTCCAATATAGTTCGTCATGGTCCGAAAAATAATTTATTGCCCGCCGAATTGTATAGGAAACGACGTATACCTTTTGGCCGCTCAATAATTTATTTGCGTCGCCGATCTTTATCTCAATGTCGTTCCCCGGATAAGAGACGACGTAATTATATGGATTTCCATTTTCGTCATTTACTTGAATATCACTGATCCGTAGATTGAAATTCCCGCCCCGGGCCTTGTATTTGATAGGAACAAAACGGAATATCCCGTGTTTTTGCGCATCTCCGAAATCATAACTTATGGTTTCTTTGACATTCACCGTGCTGTCACGATTGATCGTGATCTCTCCATCGAAGCTGGTTATTTTTTCTGTACTCGGAAGAGCTTGCGCATATGCAAAATTAAAGCTCAAAGCGTAAATCGCAAAGCTGAAGATCACAGCTAAAACATAAAAGTTCTGAATTTTTAGTCGTGACTTTTCCATTTTATCTTTTCGCTTTTAATTTTCTAGAACCTTGCGTTCTCGTCGATCACCATTTTTTTCTTGAGCGATCGGCCACCACGGCGCTGAAGGGTGATTATTCGATCTTTATCTTTTTGGATTTGATTTTCCAGTTCTTCATAAACACTATCGATCGATCCTTCGATTGAAATTGTGGTGTCTTCCCCACGATAATCCTGATATGGAGTATGCAGCATCACTTCCACTCGAAATTTTCCCTTTTTATCCATGTCGATCTCCACTTCAGCCGAAACCTCGGCGTCTTCACTCAATGATCGGAAAAACTTTCCCAGTTTCTCGACTTTCTCGGTCACATAACTTTTCGTGCGTTCGTCAATCTTGACCTCCTTGAAAAGGAATCGAATGTTCATTCCGTTGGACATTTTTTTTGGAAGTTAATGGTTAAGTAAATGCTTGATAATTTTTTTCCCCATTTTTCGGCTCAGTTTCTCCATCGGACATAGATCATTTCCCTTCCGATTCATAATATTTTTTACCTCTTTTTTGAATTCGATTTTTATTTTGCTTTTCTTGAGATATTTTCTGGCGTCTTGGCTGATGACTGGCGTCCAAACTTCTTTCACTTTCGCGTGCACTAGAAGTATTGCCGCCGCCCGCCCAATGATCCTGTCAAACACGATCGCTCCTTGCATCTGCTCCTTATGCTTTTCTATACTCAGGATGATTGGCTTCAAGCGCTCCGCTTTCGATTTGAAAATTATTTTTCCATTTTTGATCAAAACGAAAGACCAATTTTTCTCGGTAAAATGATCAAGATTATATATTTTTTTCATCGGCGAGATATTTTTTGAGAAAGTATGCCAAAATCGGCAGCGCCGCAAACTGAATGGCTATTCCGATCCAGCCGTCTTTCAAAGCGCTGAAAACATATGCAGCCGCGTTCATTTTTGAAAATAGCAAAACCGCTATTCCGCTGGCAAGCATTCCGGCTAACAAGGCGCCAGCCAAGGAAATCCACCCGTTAAATCGTTCCTTCAGGTTTCCCGCGACAAAGCCATAAGCGCAAAGTTGGACAGTAATGAAAGGCAAAATTATTGCCATTGGCATGCCGGATATGAGAAAACTCAGAATGGGGCTGATGAGCCCGGTTACGAAACCCGCTCTCCACCCAAAAAGAAGCCCAGCCGCGAGAACAAAAAACGGCATCGGCAAAAAAATCCTTCCCGCCGCCGCTCCGCCGAAGTGATGAACCAGCATCGGAGTATAAACCGCGAGCGCCGTGAAAACCGCCGCGAAAACAGCTTCTTTGGTTCTGGTTAATTTGAGAGTTTGAACATTTTGCATATTATTCTTTAATTTATTAATTAAATCGCGAAGCGATACCAAAATTTTTACTTTTTCATTTTTACTTTCTAATTTATTGTATATATCCCCATGATTGCAGTCTGTCGCTGTCCTGAAACCAACGGGTCCCGATATCAACACGGAAAAACATATCATGAAGACGGATATTTTTTATGCGATTATACGCTTGTTTTCTTGCGTCCTCCGCGGTTATCCCGGACCCCGTGACAATGAGGGCATAACCCGACTCTCCGGCCAGCTTCAGCACTCCGTCAATCATTTTTACGTCTCCCCAATGAATTCCTTCCATCGTGGTTTTGTTCTTGAACAAAATGGAGGCATCTTTATAGAGAGAAGTGATCTCCTCGCTATAAAAAGGATAAGGCGGGACCGCCAGCACCACTCCGATCTGAAATCCCTTTTTGGTCTTGATCTCAAAATTCTCCCCGCTGGCCAGCTTATGGAGAAATTCTCCCATCGGCTCAGTCATCCCTTCCGCTTGCGTGCTGATGGTAGGGTAACCGAAGCGAGCCGTAAATTCAAGCGGATAAATTCCCCGTCCGTTCACGATGCAATTGATGTCAAAATAACCGACATAACCGTGCTCCGCCAAAATGCCTTCCATCTTGAGAAGGGTGTTGTTATATATGGAATTCGGCGCCGTCCAATACATCAGAGCCCCCATATCACCCGTAAATGGGCCTCGATCGCCCGGGAAGAGCCTCTTGTGTTCAAAATTGATGTTGATGGGATGAATAAAATTTTTGCCGTTGAAAAAAGCGCCTGTCGCAATTTCAACGCCCGCCACATATTTCTGCAACTGAAAACTTTCTATTTTTTTCGACCAGACCGACTTATTATTTTCAAGCACTTCGATCATGTCTCTTCCGTCATCCTCTTCACCGATCGTAAGAAGATTTTTTTCATCCGCCACTTTGCCATTAGGTTTGAAGACATAGCGTCCGGGATTTTTTCGGAGGAACTCCAGGGCTTCGTCAAAATTAGAAAAATTAAAATTTGGAAGAATGCTCATTCCGAATTTTTTCATTTCTTCCTGGCCGAATTCCCGATCTTCTTCCGTCCGATCGGTATAAACCGTTCCGCCGATCACCAGTTTTCCTCTTTTTCGCAATTTTTCAGCGATCTCTCCGAATCCTGTGTCGTCGAAGATAATTAGGTCCGCCCAATCGACATGCTCCTCCCATTTTTCCACCTTTTCCAAGAGGCCATCATAAACATCGGCGTCGTCCTTATCATCAACATATATTTTCACCTCGTGGCCTTCCTCTTTGACCTTCCAAGCGAAATCTCCGCTCAAGCTCATCCAGGAAACAAAAAGGAATTTTTTCTTATTATTTGTATTTTCCATTCCAGATATTATTTTTACGCCGTTAGCTGCTGTCATTTTTTTCTTTTAGTAGGACTTGCGCGTTTGAGTGCAGTTCGCGAAAAGACTGAGCACAGAAGCGAAGGGTATCAAAGATACGTTGAGCGAAACGCGGAAGTTTTGACAAAGAAATGCGCCAAAAGCGAAAGTCCTAAATTATTTTTTGAAAACCAGAATCGCTCCGCCGTTCTCGCTGTCAAAACTTCCCGCCAATTTCGCCCCGTTTTTTTTGAAAATTTCGCTATATTTCTTTTTCGAGAGTATGCTTTTGCGAAACTTGTCCGGATTCCATTTTTGGCTGGCCGTCCAAGCATGTTTGAAAATGGCTCCAAAGAATATGTACTCCCTCGCGATATCCACTAAATTTTTTATAGCAGCCGAAACCTTGTTATCTTCCAAATAGTTTATCACATCGAGACTTATGACGACATCGAAACTATTTTTTTTGAACGGCAAATTTAGTATGTCTCCCTGGCTGATCTTATTTCTGACAGAAGGCTCGGATTTTTTGACAGCGTATAAAGAAAAATCAATCCCTCTGACGGAATGCTGATATTTGTCCTGCAATTCAGCAATCAGATAACCATGGGCGCACCCAATGTCCAGAATATTAGCAGCTTTATCGCCAATAATTTTATTTATTTTCCCGGCCACGTGCGGCACCCATCTGTCCGCTTCTTTTTTATAGTTTTTATAAGATCCGGAACTGAAATACTCCTTATCGAAATTTTTGCTCGCCATCAAATTGTTTTTGCCAAAATGGCCTTGGTTATCTCATAAACCAGCTTCGCCGCCAGAAAATCGGGCGCATGCAGGCCCGGAATCGGCATAAGTTCGACCACATCCGCGCCGACGATATTCACGCGCTGGGAAATTTCATTGATAAAGTTGATCGTCTCGTGCCAGAGCAATCCTCCTGGCTCCGGCGTTCCGACCGAAGGCATGATCGAAGGATCGAACGCGTCAAGATCAAAGGTGAGATAAACATTTTTCGATAATTTTCCGGCAATTTCTTCTGTTTCCGGAAGACCAGGCGCCTTATAAACGGAAATGTTTCTATTTTTTTTTAGATATTCCTCAATTTCAGTATTCGTGTTTCTAATCCCGATCTGGACCGCGGGAATTTTCTGCTCTAGGATTCGCCGCATAACGCAGGCATGTGAATATTTACTTCCTTCGTATTCGTTCATGAGATCGGTATGCGCATCGAATTGCAAAACAGAAAGGTCTTTATATTTTTTCTTCAAACCTTTTACTGCACCGAGAGTGATCGAATGCTCGCCGCCAAGCATCAAGGGAATTTTATTGTATTTCACTATTTCTTCAAAAATCGCCTGCTCCACTCCGTCAATCGCTTCTTTGGCTGAATTACGGCTCAAAACAATTTCGTCCAAAGTAAAAATATCCGTTGTTTTGAGGCCGGTCAAATTTTCCCCTTTTCCATCCTCAAGCAGTTCATCAACATAGCGCGAATTCCCAATGATCGCGTACGGACCCTCGCGCATTCCGCCCTTGAAGGACGCCGTCGCGTCATAAGGCACCGGCGCCACGACAATCTTAGATCTTTTGAAATCCTGCTTATGGATCGCCCCAAAGTTAAACGGCCATGTTTCGTAAAATTTTTTCATATAAATTATTTTTTCTTATCCAATCTTTCCATTACCGCTTTCAATATCATCGGCCAGGCGATGGTGGCATCGGCGTATACTTCCGCGAATCTTCCGCCTTCTTTCGGCGGAATCATTTTTCCCCAGGACACTCCTTCGGAATAAGTGCAGCCCGAGAGCCCGCCCCAATGTACCGGTTCGGGAGAGATCCGAACGCCATAACTGTAGCGCAAGAATTTCCCTCCCACGCCCACGCGTTTTCCGATCAGGTCAAGATAACACGTCACTTGCTGAGCCCAGTTTCTCGGCACGCCTCCGCCGATCGTAAAAATACCCAGTTTTTTCTGTTTTTTGATCAGTTCCGTAAAGTGCTCCAGATCCAGGTATTCACTTGTGTTGAGTATTGGCTTTTTTTCCAGTTTCTGCCGGCGGTTGAAAATCCCTATATCCAGAAAAAATTCAGAATCCGTGAAAGCCGGAATATATATCGGGACATTTTTTCCATAAGCGCTTTTCACGATGGCCCGCTCGTCGCCGATCGTATTTCTTAGATATTTGCCGACCTCGTTCAGAATTTCATTGCTAGAATAAGTTTTTTTGTGATCCAGCTTTTTGAACACTTCAAAAACGATCAGTTCCAGATCATCAAGATTTTTCTCGAGCTCCAAAGTGTCATAAACTCGGTTATAACCGCATTTATAAAGCGTTTCGTCGTTCATCCCCTCATCATACTTGAAGTGCGTCATTCCGAAGCCCTCCACCATTCCATGGGTCATGAGAGCTCCCGTTGAAACAACCGCGTTAACTATCCCTCGATCGATCATATCGCAAATGAGAAGCCCCATTTTGGCAACTGTCATCGCGCCAGACAAAGTGAGAACAACGAAACAATCCTTGTCGCGCGCCATCGCTTCGAGAACATCGGCCGCCTCGCCGAGGCTCCGGCCGCCGAATGCGGTTTTGGACATTCCTCGTACTAAATCATCAACTGTCCCGACTTTACCCAAATCCAACGATTCCGTCGGCTTCAGATTATCGGAAAAACCATCGTGCTTCAAATCCCTTTTTTCTTTGTACTCCTCGTCAATTTTTTTAAATTCGGAATTTTTTTTCATCACCTTATCTTAAGATTAATTCGGATGTTCTGCAATGATAATTTCTTTCGAAAAAAATATCAAGAAAATAAAGACGCCAGCCCTAGAATCCTACCCTTTGCACTTCCTCTTGAAGCTGAACTCCATACTCGTTCCTCGCGCGGGTTTTGATTATCGCAGAGAGAATTATGAAATCTTCCGCTGTCGCTTTTCCGGTGTTCACCAAAAAGTTGCCGTGATGCTGGCTCACCATTGCCCCGCCGATTTTTTTTCCACGCAATCCAAGCACGTCTATGATATATCCGGCTGGAATCACCTTATCCTTCGCCTGCTTGCCCGTATCTTTTTTATACTCTTCGATAAGCTCTTTATTTTTGCAAATTGGATTCTTAAAAAAACTGCCCGAACTCGGAAAATCGAAGGGCTGGGCTTCTTTCCTTTGCCTAATTATCTCTTTTGCTTTTTTTTCGCCTTCTTCTTTTTTGCCTTTTTTCAGCTTTAAAACAGCAGAAATGATTATTAAGTTATAATTTTTTTTGAAAATACTGTCTCTGTATTCAAATCCACATTCTGTCGAATCGTAAACTCTAAACCCTAGATCGTTCATGTCGATTACTTTCACGCTTTCAATAGTTTCAGCCATCTCTCCGCCAAAAGCGCCGGCATTGCCTCGCACCGCTCCCCCGGCCGTGCCTGGGATCCCCGCCGCCCATTCAAGCCCAGTGAGCCCGGATTTTATGCTTTCGCTAACGATCTTGCTCAATAACACGCCCGAACCACACTCAATGCTCGAACCCCGAGTATTGAGTCGTGAATCCTTTATCTTCATAACGGCTCCGTCGAAACCTTTGTCGCTCATCAGAATATTGCTTCCTCCTCCCAAAACAAAAACCGGCACTTTTTTCTTCCGCGCAAATTCCAGCGCCTCCATTATTTCTTTTTCATCTTTCACCTCACAAAAAAACTTCGCCGCCCCGCCGATTTTGAGAGTTGTGTATTGAGCTAAAGAAATATTTCTCTTGATTTCCATCTTACAAATAAAAAAGCTTGATACTTTTTATTCTTTCAACTTCTCCGCCACTTCCCACACATTTCCCGCTCCCATGGCAATGACAAGATCGTCTTTGCCGATCTTGTCGGACAAATATTCGACCGCTTCGTCAATGGTCGGAATATATTCAACGTTGTGGTGATATTTTTTCGCTTTTTCCACCAGATCTCTCGAATGCACCCCGCCCTGAACTTCCCGGGCGCTGCCGTAAATGTCGAGGATTATCACCCGATCGGCGTCTTCGAAGCTTTGGGAAAATTCAGAAAGGAGCGCCTTGGTGCGGGTGAATGTATGCGGGTGAAAAACGCACCATATCTTTCTCTTTGGGAAAAATTCCCTGGCGGCCCGAAGCGTCGCCTTGATCTCCTCCGGATGATGGCCATAGTCGTCAATCAAGATCGCGCCGTTTCTTTTTCCGATATATTCAAATCTTCGCGAAGTCCCCTCGAAACTGGAGAGGGCTTCCCGAACCTTGATCAAGTTTGCGTTGAACTGATGCGCCATCGCCACCGCTCCCGCGGCGTTGAGAACATTATGCTTTCCCGGCAATTCCAGTTCAAAATCTCCCAATTTTTTTTCATTGAACCAAAGCTCGAAATATTGTTTTCCGTTTTTGAGGCTGTATTCTTTGATCTTGACAGTATTGTCTTTTCCGAATCCATAGGTGACCACTTTGCATTTGGCGCTTTTGGCGATAGAAAGCGTTTCGCTGTTGTCTCCGCAGACTACCAAAAAACCATGACGCGGAATTTTAGCCACAAAATCTTCAAAAGTTTTTTTATATTCTTCGTAAGTTTTGAAAAAATCCGGGTGATCCCAGTCGGCGCTGGTGAGAATCACGGCTTGAGGATGATAAAAATTGAGTTTCCCCTGATATTCGTCGGCTTCGATGATCATGAACTCGCTCCGGCCAGCGAGCGCAGAGCTGTGCCATTGCCTGACCTGAGAACCGACCACGGCCGTCGGATCAAAATCGGCTTTTTTCATTATTTCAGCCAGCATAGCTGTGGTGGTTGTTTTTCCATGTGTTCCGCAAACGGCAATCCCGTATTTTTGGTTGAATAAAAGTCCCAACAGCTCCGGGTAGGATATCATCGGAATGTTCTTGAAGCGAGCCGCCTTGAATTCGTCGTTGTTTTTTTCGTTATAGGCCGTGGAATAGACAACAAGGTCTATATCGCCCGCAATGTGATCTGCGTCAAATCCTTCAAAAAACTTCACGGAGAGCCTTTTCTTGAGGATATCGTCGCTGAAAAATTTTTCGGTGGTGTCCGATCCGCCAATTTCAAAACCGCGCCGACCGAGAATTTCGACGAGCGCCACCATCCCGCTGCCTTTTATGCCGAGAAAAAATATTTTTTTTATCTTTGAAAGATCGATCATAGAAACGAAAATTTCAATCTTTTGCCAACTTCAGAATTTCCTCCGCGATCACGGAAGCCGCCTTTGGGTTATAAAACTTTTTTATCCTTTCGGTCAATTCATAATTTAATTCCTTGTCGTCGATGATCTGCTTTATTTTCTCAAGCAATATATTTTCTCCCAAATTGCTCTGCTCGAGAAGTATGGCTGCCCCGGACTGCGAAAGGGCAAAAGCATTTTGTTCCTGATGCTTATTGGCCGAGCCTTCGATCGGAACCAAAATGGCCGACTTGGCGTTGGCCGCGATTTCCGTTATGACATTGGCGCCCGCCCGGCTGATCACCAGATCCGCGACCGAAAAAGCCTGGGGCAACTCCTCAAGAAGGAAAGGATAGGGATGATAGCCGTCGTGACCGGCCTTGACTCCGATTCTGGCCGCTTCCTGGACGACAGACGCATATTCTTTCTCCCCGGTCAAGTGGATTATCTGCCACTGCTTCAGCGCCTGAGATAGTATATTCAGAATGGCTGTGTTGATCGTCCGCGCTCCCAAGCTTCCGCCTATCACCAAAATTGTCTTTTTTTCCGGATTCAAGGAAAATGTTCTTATAGCCTGTTCCCGATTCCCTTTTGCGATCTCATCCCTGATCGGGTTTCCCGAAAGAACCACTTTTTTTTCGGAGAAAAAATTCTCCGAACCGGAAAAGGAAACAGCCACGCGCTTCGCAATTTTTGACAATATTTGGTTGGCCATCCCCGGCATGGCGTCCGATTCGTGGATAACAATCGGAATACGGTAAAGCCAGGCCGCTAAAGCCACCGGAACGCTGGCATATCCTCCTTTGGCAAAAACCGCGTCTGGCATAAAAACCAGCAAATGCCAGAGGGATTGGACAATTCCAACCGGGAGCTTCAGCGCGTCCAGGAAGTTCTGCAATGAAAAATATCTTCTGAATTTTCCGGAAATAATGTTTTTTATCGGTATTAGTTCCTTCTCCATTACCCTTTTTTCCAATTTGCCTTCCGGACCCAGAAATAAGAGCTCCAGATCTTCTTTTTCACCCAGTTGTTTTTTTAGCTCCCTGGCTACGGCCAAAATGGGGAAAATGTGGCCCCCTGTTCCCCCACCAGTCAAAACAATACGCATAAAATAAATCTAAAAACTAAAATCGAAAGACATTTCTATTTTGATCTTTCAACTACATTCTTTCACATTTCTTCGAAATATTCAACAAAATTCCAACTGCGACTAGTGAGAAAACCAGCGAGGTACCACCGTAGCTGATGAATGGCAAAGTAATACCCGTGAGAGGAATAAGGCCCGTGATCGCGGTAATGTTTATGAGCGCCTGAAAAATTATCCAGGAAGTGATCCCCACCGCGACTAATTTTCCAAAAGTGTCCGGGGCATATTTAGCGATCTTGAGCCCACGCATAGCAAAAATAATAAAGAGGGAAACCAGCACCATCGCCCCGATCAGGCCTATTTCTTCGCATATGACGGCAAATATCGAATCACCTACCGGCTCCGGCAAATAGTTGAATTTCTGCCGACTGTGTCCCAACCCCAAACCGAAAAGTCCGCCCGAACCGATGGCGAGTAGCGCCTGATTTATCTGATAGCCGACTCCCCGCGGATCAAGCTCCGGGTGGAGAAAAACCAGCAAGCGGTCCATCCGATAGGATTCAAACTTCACCAGAGCGAAAAAAGCCGCAATTCCCAAGCCAAACATGCCCAAGAGATGCTGCAACTTCGCTCCAGAGAGAAAATAAATGGCCATGGAAATGACCACGATGACACCCAATGTTCCCATATCCGGCTGCTTGATGATAAGAAAACCCACTACCCCGAGAATGGCTAGGAAAGGAATAAGTCCCTCAAAAAAATCCGCGCCCTGCTCTTTCTTGCCCTCAAGCCAGGCGGCAAGATACAGGATAATGGAAAGTTTCAGCATTTCGGTCGGCTGGAAGGAAAAGGGACCAAGTTTTATCCAACGGCTGGCTCCTTGGAGTTTCAGCCCCATGCCGGGAATGAAAACGAGGATAAGAAAAACCAAATTTAGAAGGAAAAAAGGGAGAGCGATCTTTTTCCAAAAATGATAATCTATCTTTTGAGCGATGAACATAAAAAAAAGTCCCGGCAAAACTCCAAAAAAAAGCTGGTGCTTGAAAAAATAATAGCCATCGCCAAAGCGATTTTGGGAGATGGCTACTCCGGCCGAAGAGATCATCACTAGTCCAAAGACGATGAGGGCAAAGGTGGTGATGGCCAATATTTGATCCGATTTGTTCTTATCTTTTTTCATAAAAATCAGTGAAAAACCTATTTTTTTGATTTCTTGCTCCTCCACTCCTCGATCTTCTTGTGATTTCCGCCCATCAGCACTTCCGGCACTTTCATTTTATTGAATTCCGCCGGTTTTGTGTATTGCGGATATTCAAGATAGCCTACGCGTGAAAATGATTCGTCTTTTGGTGATTCAGCGTTTCCTAAAACGCCCGGGATGAGGCGAGTTATGGAATCCGCCACCACCATCGCCGGAATCTCTCCGCCTGTGAGAACGTAATCCCCGATCGAAATTTCCTCATCCGCCAGATATTTCGCCACCCGCTCGTCCACCCCTTCGTACCGCCCGCAGATCATGATGATATTTTTATATTTCGCGAGTCTTTTGGCGTCTGATTGTGTATAGCGTTTGCCCTTGGCAGAAAATAAAATTATTCGTATCTTCCGATTTTTCGTGGCAATTTTTCGCTTTATCGCTTCGACGCAAGACCAGATCGGTTCCACCTTAAGCAGCATCCCTGCGCCCCCTCCATAGGGCGTATCGTCCACGGTTTTATGCTTATCCGTCGTATGATCACGCAGATCGTGAATTTTTATGTTGATCAGTTTTTTATTTTGAGCGCGCTTAACAATACTCTCGGAAAAATAAGAGTCGAATATTTTCGGAAAGATTGTAACTATATGGAAAACCATAAATTTACAGCAAAACTTCTAAATTTTAGTGCAGTTCGAGAAGCAAACGAGAAGCGAAATAAGCTGTATAAATTATACCGCGTTGAGCATCGGAGTTTGCGACAAAGAAATGTGCCAAATTTAGAAGTTTTGTAAATCAAAAACCGCGCCTATATAATAGCACGGTTTTTGTGTAAGATAAAGCCTTTTCGGCTTATAATTTATACATTGATATCATTGACAACATCGTCAATGCTCTTCTTTGGTTCGGTTCTGTCGCTTCGTTCTTCTCTTCTTTCACCTCTTTGCGAACCTTCCGGTTCGTTGATCTTGAGGTTTACACGAGCATTATTTTTCGCTCCGACCACTCGAAGAAGAGTTCGGATCGCCTTGGCTGTCGCGCCTTCTCGACCAATGATCATTCCCATGTCCTTAGCGTCAACATCTAAAGTGATGAGAACACCTCTTTCGTCAATAGTTCGATTGGTTTTGACAGCGTCTGGAGTGTCAACCAGAGCTTTAACTACAAACTCTACAAATTCCTGATCTCTTTCCATCTTTTCTGAATTATGCTAATAACTTTCGGACAATTGGCTTTCGGACATCGACCTTTCTAATCCTGCCCGCCGCTTATCCCGAATTTCAATAATACTATACTCTAAAAATTGCCCTTATGTCAAACATAGCGTTTACTTGTTTTCACCGGCGATACTTCCTTTTTCCGCCTCTTCAGGAACAGCTTCCTTTTCTTTCTTGTCCGGCATTTTTTCCTCTTTAGGAGCTTCGGTTTTTTCCTCTTTCAATTCTTCCGTTGCTTTTTCTTCTTTCGGAACGTCGGTTTTCGACTCTTTGGCCTTTTCATCTTTTCCGGGAACGGTCTTTTCTTCGCTCTTTATTTCTTCCGTTACCGTCTCTTCCTTGTCCGCCGGCTTCTCACCCGCAGCTTCAGCGGAGGGGGAAGCTTCATTGGTGGCGGTTTTTTCATCCTTCTTTTCTTCTGTCTTCTCAACTTCTTTTTTCTTCATTTTCACGGCTTTTTTCGGACCCTTCAATATGCCCTCTTTCACCAGCATATTATGTACTGAATCGGAACATTGCGCCCCTTTTTCCAGCCAGTATTTTATGCGTTCGCTCTTTAGGCCCTTTTCTTTTGTATGAGGATTCAAAAAACCAAGAGCCTCAATAAATTTCCCCTTTATCGGCGATGCATGTTCGGCCACCACCAGCCGAAAAAAAGCTTTGTTCTTTTTTCCCCGTCTAGTTAGTCTGATTTTTAGCATAAATCTTACAAAATATAACTGATATACAATACTGGAGTATAATATAGTCTCTTGCTGATATTGTCAACCTAGCCTATATAATTTTCAATTATCAATTTACAGTTTACAGTCAATTTCCAATGTTACAATTTTCGATATCCAAACAGTATAGAATTTTAAAATTGATCATTGAGGAATTGAAAATTTATCTTATCTCCCCTTTTTCCGCCACTTGATCCAGCTTGACCGAAAGCACTTTTGAAACGCCGTCCGCGCCCATTGTGACACCATACAGAACCGACGCCTGGCGCATTGTTTCACGGTTATGGGAGATCAGAATAAATTGGGTGCGATTGGAAAGTTCCTGTAGAATCCGACCAAAGCGCTTGGAATTGGCCTCATCGAGAGCGGCCTCCACTTCGTCCAAAACGGCAAATGGCGGAGGATTATTGGCAATAATGGCAAAAAGTAGTGCCTGGGAAGTCAGAGTTCTTTCTCCTCCCGAAAGCATGCCGAGATTGGATATCCTTTTCCCTGGCGGACAAGCCTTGATCTCAATTCCAACCTCCTTGGCTGTTTCCTCTTTTTCCACATTTTCATCTCCCTCTTCGTCTCCCAAGTCCTCATTGTCACCTTTTTTGTCTCTGAAGCTTCGTCGGCTCTCTACTTTTATCTTTACCATTTCCGCACTCCCTCCGCCAAAAATAATTTTGAAATATTTGGAAAATTCACTATTCACTTTTTTATACGTTTCTTCAAAAGAAACTTTGATTTTTTCGTCCATTTCCCGGATCACCTCGGAGAGCGTTGCCATCGCTTTTTCCAGGTCTTCGGATTGGCTGACCAGAAAACTATATCTTTTTTGAGTCTCTTCATGTTCCTCGATTATCATCGGATCAATGGCTCCGATTTGCTCCGCCTGGATCTTGAGGCGGTTTATTTCCCTTTCCATCTCTTCCTGATTTATCTGTTCACCCGAATTCGATTCTTCGCCACGCAATATTTCTCCGGGATCGGAAAGTCCCAACTCCTCTTGGATCTTTTTTTTCAGATCTTCTTCCCGCACTTCGACTCTCGCCAAATTCACTTTGACTTCGTTCAAATTTTCCCTGATCTTTGTCAGTTCATGTTGTTTCTCCCTGAGCTCGGCTTCCAGTTGAAAATACAAATCCCGGGCTTCGCGGTCCTCTTTCAGCAGATCGCCCATTTTTCGCTGGTTTTCTTCGATCTGGCCATTGAATTGCCTGATTTTCTCTTCAATTTCTTTTTTTTGGGACTCTAGCTCTCCAATAGCCTTGAGATCCACAATATTTTTTCTCTCTTTGGTCTCTTGAGATTTTTTCCCAACGCTCACTTCCTGCCAAAGCTTTCCAATTTCAAGACGCAGATTCCGAAAATCGGCCTTCAGCGCGTTGAGCTCGCTCAAATCGGAAATTTTTTCGACCGCTTGCTCGATTCGCTGGTATTCGCTCTGAATTTTTTTTATTTCCTCCCGAATATAAGGAAGATCGACCGGAATCTCATTGATTATTTCCAAATTTTTGGCTTTTTCTTTTTCTATTTCAATTCTAGCTTCGATCATGGCCGTTTCCCGCCGAGCTTGGTTCAGGTTTTCGTATATTCGCTCTCTTTCTTTTTCAAGGCCACTCCTTTTTTCCTCAAAATCAGAATTGGTTTTTGTTTCTTTTTTGACTCTGATCTCAAGATCATCCATGTTTCTTTGAAGTTTCATTTCCTCCCGGCCTATCTCTTCTTTTTCCACCAATATTTTTTCTTTTTCTTTTTGGAATTTTTCCCAAAGAAAACCGTAAAGCATTTTTTGTTTCTCTTTGAGAGAAAACGCCACCGCTTCCCCTTTTTGGGCCTTTTCCGACTGCCGCTTCAGAACTTTGAGATGCGGTTCGATCTCTTTGACCAGATCTCCGATCCTCTCCAGGTTGTTCCTCGTTGAGTCCAATTTTCGAAGAGACCTCTCTTTTTTCAACTGATAGGGTTTCACTCCCGCCGCTTCTTCAAGGGTGACCCTTCGCTCGACCGGTGTGGCGTTGAGAACGGAATCGGCCATCCCTTGGTTTATAATGCAATAACTCCTCTGGCCCACTCCGGCTTTGGCCAAAAGATCAAAAATATCGATCAGGCGCGTCTTGCTGCCATTTATGGAATATTCTCCTTCCCCACTTCGATAGATCTTCCGCGAAATGACAACTTCCTCGAATTCAAGCGGGATGCTTTTGTCGGAATTATCAAAAAAAAGCGACACTTTAGCGGATCCGAGCTGCGATTTTTTTCCGGAACCGGCAAAAATGACGTCTTCCGATTTTTTTCCCCGCAGATTTTTGAGCGATTGCTCTCCCATCGCCCATTTGATCGCATCAGCGACGTTTGATTTTCCGCTGCCGTTGGGCCCGACAATGGCCGTAACGCCGCAGCTTTTTTCGCTTTTGGCTAAACTACAGGACGGCAAAAAATCCAAAATTGTTTTGGTCGCGAAAGATTTAAAGCCGGAAATTTCAACACGTTTAAGATACATTTGTTTTTTGTTTTACCAACCTTTCACCTCGAGCCCGTTCTTGGCCGCATTTCTTTGGGCTTCCTGCTTCGAAGCCCCCTCCCCTTGGGCCACTTCCTCCTCTTCCAAGTAGACTCCCACCACAAATTTTTTATTATGATCCGGTCCCGTTTCCGAGATCACCCTGTAACTTGGGGTAATGCCGACTTTGTCCTGGGATTCTTCCTGAAAAAGGGATTTCGGATCGAGATATAGCTTGTCCCTGATCACTCTTTCCAGATGAACCACAATATTGTCCAAAATAAATTTTTTCGACGGATCATATCCCTGATCAAGATACATCGCCCCTATTATCGCTTCAAGAGCATTGGCCAAGAGATATTCGCGCGCTCTGCCCGTGTCTTTGGCTTCTCCCCGGCTCATAAGAAGAAAATCTCCCACTTCTAAACCACGAGAAACGCTAGCCAGCATATCTTTGTTCACGAGCGACGCCCGCCAGTTCGTGAGCTCTCCTTCGGGATTGGGAAAATTGTTATAAAGATATTGCGTGACGACCAATTCCAAGACCGCGTCGCCCAGAAACTCGAGACGCTCGTTGTGATCCAGCTCATAACCGCGGTTTTCGTTGAGGTATGACCGATGCGTGACGGCTTGCTGGAGCAACTTCGGATTGTTGAATTTTACTTTTAATTTTTTCTCGAGTTCTGCAATATCTTCTTTCATCACTTACGAAGTCCAAAATCCAAAGCGCTAAATTCTAAATAATTTCAAAATCGCAATAACTAAAATCAAAAATGTTTTGAAAATTATGTTTTTGATATTTGAATTTATTTAGGATTTATAATTTTGAATTTGGGATTTTATTTACGATTTATTAATTATCTTTTTTATCTCTTTCCTCTGAGTTCTCTTTTATTTTTTCACTCCTGTCTTCCTTCATCGGCTCTCCCATTTCCCGATAAATAGTCCCTAAAACTCCGTTCACGAACCTTCCTGACGATTCTCCGCCAAATGTTTTGGCAAGCTCGATCGCCTCATTGATCGCTACTTTTGGCGGAACTTCTTCATAATTTCCGAAAACAAGCTCAAAAATTCCCAGCCGCAAGACATTGCGATCAACAATGGTCACTTGCTCTAAAGGCCATTCGGGAGCGCATTTTTCGATCAACTCGTCAATTTTCCCGCGATGCTTGAGGACTCCCGAGACAAGATAGTGAATAAAAGCAGCGTCGTCAATTCCCGGCGCGAATTCCGCAATATTATGGCGAATTATCTCGTCTATTTTTTCGCCTTTCTTATCGCGAAAATCCCATTCATAGAGACTTTGCAAAGCGATGGAGCGAAGTAAATGCCTATTGGCCATGAAATTATTTAAATTCTATCTTGCAAAAACCTAACTTCCCGACTTTTATTATTTTGCTGTTATTCTCTTTTTTACTTAACTCAAACTTATAATCAACAATTTTTCCTCCTTCAATAGAAACTCCGCCCTGTTCAATCTTTCTTCGCGCATCACCCAAGCTTGAAGCCATGCCTGATTTTACCATAAACTCCGTCAGCTTTATCGCCTGTCCTTTAATTTCGACCGATTTTATCTTGTCCGGCGCTTCTTTTTTTTGAAAAACTTTCACGAAATTTTCCTGCGCTTTTTTAGCTGCTTTCTCGCCGTGGTATATCTTAGCAATTTCAAGGGCCAATTCCATCTTCGCGTCGCGCGGATTTCTTTCTTTCATTTTTCCGAATTCCAATTCCGAGGCCAAGCGGAAATATTCTTCCATCGCTGAATCCGGAATGGACATTACTTTTCCGTATATTTGATCCGCGCTTTCAGTGATGCCGATATAATTGTCCAAAGATTTGCTCATTTTTTCTTTTCCGTCCGTGCCAACCAAAAGCTTCATGATCATCAGCGACTGAGGCGCTTGGCCGAATTTTTCCTGATAATGCCTGCCGAACAGCTCGTTGAACTTCTGGTCATTGCCGAGCATCGCCACATCGTCCTCGAGAACCACGCTGTCATATCCCTGCATGATCGGATACATCAGCTCGTGGAGTCCAACGTCGCGCCCATCTTTCATTCTTTTTTGGAACATGTCCCGCTCAAGAACCCGCGCCGTGGTTGTCATCGTGAGAAGTTTCAGAAAATCATAAAAATTCATCTTCGAAAACCATTCGGAATTGAAGCGGATCTCGAGCAGTTTCTTGTCGGTTTTGAGAATTTTGGAGGCTTGCTTTACATAGGTCTCCGCGTTTTTCTTGATCTCGGCGTCGCTCATCATCGGCCGTGCCTTGTCTTTCCCGGTCGGGTCTCCGATCTTGGTCGTCGCGTCTCCGATGAGAAAAACAACCTTGTGCCCCAGCTCCTGAAACTCACGCATTTTGCGAAGAGCCACCGCGTGCCCCAAATGCAAATCAGGCCGCGTCGGATCGGCCCCGAATTTGACTATCAGCTTCTTTCCGGACAACAATTTCTTCTCAAGTTCCGTCTTTCCGATGATTTCCTCAATTCCTCCATCAGAAAGAAGTTTTCTTATTTTTTCTTGTCTGCTTTCCACTACCTAAAATATTATCACTTTTACCCCTTTGCCGCAAACACGTCATTGGCTAAATTTTACGATAAATGCGAAACGAAATTACAGCCCCAGTTTTTCCTTCGCCAATTCGATCTGCGCTTCCGTCAATTGTCCTGAAGCTTTCATTTGTTCCATTGTCTCAAGAATTTTATCCTTGTTCTTCGCGATATTTTCCGGGTTCATGGCTTTTTGCATCAGTTTTTCTCTTTCCTTCGGATCCATCTTTTCCAACTTCTTCATCGCCAGCCGCTGCAGCATCCCCATTTTCGGAGCGCTTGTATCATCGTCGCTATTTTTTTTCTTTTTCCAAAACATAAATTGTGATTTAATTTTCAACTTCTTTTATTAATTTCTCAACTAATTCCTTCGGCAAACCGGCGACACTTTCTGCCGTTCCTTCTATGCGATCGACATATTTTCGAAGCAATGGATCCTCGATTTCCGTACTACCGGCACAATTCATTATATTGCCTTTCTCTATCAATTCGTTGATCACGTTTTCCGGTATTTCTTTAAAAAAAACTTTCGCAACGTCCACACCTTCGGCCACCTTATTGCTTTTTGTGTTCATTACGTATGCTCCGGTAATTGTTTCGTAATATTCATTGGCATAGCTTTTGAGCACTTCTTTGGCTTCAGCCTTGTTTTCTGGCTTCTCAAGTATTTTTCCCTTAAAGACAACTATTTCATCCAGCGTTATAAGTATGGACGGTTCTTTTATTAGCGGCAAAATCGCTTCAGCTTTTGCTCTTGCCACAAGAATGGGTAGTTCGTAAATATCATTGGAGCGAATCTTTTTTTCATCGATATCAGCAGCCATTACCTCAAAATCGTGGCCAAGTTCTTTGAACAATATCCGCCTCCATTTCGACGCTGTGCCAAGGATTATTTTCATACTATTTCCCACAACACCCCCGTAGTAAAAGCTCCGCTTTACTACGGGGCAAGCTTCTTATATTTCATTTGCCGCAACAATGTTTGTACTTGATTGGCGTTCCGTCTGATTTAGTCGCTCCGCATGGACACGGGTCATTGCGGCCGATTTCGGTTTTGTTGACGATGGTTTGCCCGATGGGAACTTTGCCCTCGTCTTTGACCGCGCCGAATTGGGCGGGAGCTTCCTCGGCGCCTTGATATTTGGCGTCTTCCAAGATGCTTTTTTGCGCCACTGGTTCTTCCTTCACAACCCCGACTTTCAATATCGCGCTCACAACCTGAGAACTGATGCTCGCAAGCAAATTCTGAAACAGTAGATAGCCTTCTTTTTTGTATTCCACCAGCGGATCGCGTTGGCCGTAGCCGCGCAGGCCGATCCCTTCGCGAAGATAATCCATATCGTCCAGATGATTCATCCAAAAAGTATCGATCGAACGAAGATAGACCGCTTTTTCTATCTGGCGCATGATCTCCGGCGTGACTTCCTGCTCTTTTTTGCCGTAAACCCCTTTGGCCAACCCTTTTAGATATTCGATCATCTTGCTGATCTTTTGCGCGTCGTTTACTTCGTTTTTCGATTTTTGAATTTCCGCTAGCTTTTTGATGTCCACGCATGAAGAACAAACAGCATTCACTTCCTTGGCGATCTCTTCCAGGTTCCAGTCCTCCGAATAGCCTGCCGTATGCATACCGACGATTTGCTCGATATCCGCTTCTATCATATCGATCAATTCACCCTTAAGAGACGCCTTGGTCATAATTTCTTTGCGCCGCTTATAGATAACTTCTCTCTGCTTGTTCATTATGTCGTCGTATTCAAGAACGTGCTTCCGGATGTCAAAGTTGAAGCCCTCTATTTTTGCTTGAGCCGACTCAATCGATCTTGATATCATTTTATTCTCGATCGGCTGATCTTCCGGCAGTCCGAAGCGATCCATAATGCTTTTCACCTTGTCTCCGCCGAAACGGCGCATCAGTTCGTCTTCCAAAGAAACAAAAAATTGCGACGATCCTGGGTCCCCCTGCCGACCGGCCCGGCCCCGGAGCTGATTGTCGATCCGGCGCGCTTCATGGCGTTCCGTGCCCAAGATATGCAGTCCTCCCAGCTCCACCACGCCTTCACCGAGCTTGATATCGGTTCCTCTTCCGGCCATGTTCGTTGCGATCGTCACTGCTCCTTTTTGACCGGCGTTGGCGATGATCATGGCTTCTCTTTCATGATTTTTGGCATTGAGAACTTCGTGCGGCACCCCTGTCTGCTCAAGCATTTCATGCAAAACTTCCGACCTTTCAATGGCAATCGTGCCC
>Ga0182021_10001662_pt1 | contig 25743 bp, 23 predicted proteins | sample 612E3MmetaG_FD_120493 | JGI IMG/M metagenome (GOLD analysis project Ga0182021, IMG submission 120493) | Permafrost microbial communities from Stordalen Mire, Sweden - 612E3M metaG (Illumina Assembly) | ecosystem: Environmental > Terrestrial > Soil > Wetlands > Permafrost | place: Sweden... | reverse complement strand
CTACTTCTCCAGATAATCCCAGTCAATTTCTTTCGCTAGTAAACAAAGTTCATGTTGAGGGTTTATGAAACTGGCTAGTACAGTTTTGAACATCTCAAGTTGCGGTTGTACTGGTAATTTCTTCAACATGATTTGCAGGGTTTTGATCAAATTTAATCAAAATTCAAGCAAAAATTGAGTATTCTGGACTAAACTGTACAATTTATTCTGGAGTAAAGTGTACAACTGATTCTGGAGCATAGTGTACAACTTTTTAAGAAGTCTTTAAAAGAAAAATTTTTTTTTGCCTGGGTGTGCAGCACCAACTATGAGGACATTCTGGCATATAGTGTACAACTGATTCCGGAGTAAAGTGTACAATCGGGGTAAATAAAGGGATTGATTTGTGACTTTTGTGCCTTCTAAAAAAAATAAGGCACTATGGCAAACAAATCAATCAGTATGACACAAATACGGCGTATCATTCAATTAAAGGTAGAGGGTCTAAGCAAGCTAAAGATCTCTCAGTCGCTTCATATTCACCGGGCTACACTCGATAACTACCTTTCCAAACTAGTAGCAAGCAGGAAAGACTTAACAGAACTTTTAGAATGTAGCGATGAGCAATTAACAGCTTTTGTATATAACGATCCTGTTATACCAAAAGCCGATAATCGTATCGAGGACCTTGAGAAACACCTGGATTACTTCAAGGAAGAACTCACTCGGCCCGGGGTAACCCGCAAGACTCTTTGGGAAGAGTATCATGAGGCTTACCCTGCAGGTTATCATTATGCTCAATTCTGTGTACATTTTGCCAGGCATATTAAAATCACCAAAGCCACAATGCACCTTTCCCATCGAGCAGGGGATTATCTACAGGTGGATTTTGCCGGGAAAAAATTACATTACATTGATGTGCAAACAGGTGAAATTGTATCATGCCCTATATTGGTTTGCACCCTACCCTTTAGTGGATATACTTATGTAGAAGCTTTGCCCTCGGCTTGTCAGGAACATCTGTTCTCTTCTTTGAGCCGTAGCCTTGAATACTTTGGTGGCACTGCCCGGAACGTATTAAGTGACAATATGAAACAGTTTGTAGGTAAGAACCAACGGTACGAATATAAGTTCCAGGAACTGTCCGATCAGTGGGCGGTGCACTATAATACCAACCTTGTGGCAACACGACCACACAAGCCTAAGGACAAACCAACAGTGGAGAACAATGTTTACCTCTCTTATCTTCGTATCTATGCCATGATCCGAAATGAGGAGTTCCATAGCGTCTTTGAAATAAATAAAAGGATCCGTGAGCTTCATGGAGCATATAACCAAACCTCGTTCCAAAAGCTCGAAGGAAGTCGGTACGAACGTTTTTTACAGAATGAAAAGTCTTTATTAAAACCACTCCCACAGGATCCATTTGCCATAAAGCACACAACTGTTGGTAAGGTACAGATGAACTACCATGTTATTTTAGGTGAAGACAAACATCAATACAGTGTTCCTCACCAATACATTGGACAGACCACTAAAATAATTTATGATGAGCATAACGTGGAAATTTATATTGGTTTTCAAAGGATCGCTCTTCATAAACGCGATTATCGCAAACACGGTTACACCACTCTTCCTGAACATATGCCCCCAAAGTACCTCAAATACAACGAGACCCTTGGATGGGACGCTGACTACTTTGTGTCTCTCGCATCAAAAATCGGAGAAAACGCCGTTCATGTTTTTAAGAAAATACTTGCTTCCAAAGACTTCATTGAACAAACTTATAATGCATGTATTGGCTTAAAAAGGCTGTCGGAAATATATGGAACAACTCGTTTTGAGGCAGCGTGTCGTAGAGCTTTAAAGGGAAGCAGGATAACTTATGGAATGATAAAAAACATACTGGAAAACAACCTGGATAAACAAGCAGACCCTGAACCAAACCTGTTCATTATCCCGGAACATGAAAACATACGGGGCTCACAGAACTACAATTAAAACAAATATTAATCAATCATCTAAATCAAAAACATGAATACACAAATCACTCTTGATCATCTTGCAGAATTAAAGCTCCACGGAATGGCTCGTGCGTACGAGGCTGTCCTGTCAATGCCTCTGCAGGATCAGCCATCCATTAATCAATTTATTGCCCGACTGGCTGAAGCGGAAATACAGGACCGTACTCATAAAAGAACTGAAAAGTTCCTGCTGCAAAGTAAATTAAGATACAACGCAGTATTAGAACAAGTACACTGCAATCCTACCCGGAATCTTTCACAGGAAAAACTGATGATGGTTGCCGATTGTTCATTTATTGAACGGGCAGAAAACCTGCTTATCACCGGTGCAACCGGATGTGGTAAGAGTTATCTTGTCTGTGCCATTGGTCGTCAGGCATGTTCCTTTGGATATCGAACATTATACTTCGGAATAAATCGCTTTCTTGAAAGAATATCCAACTCCAGGCTAGACGGCTCTTTTATAAAACTTTTGAACCAGATAGAAAAGACTCATCTCTTAATACTAGATGACTTCGGATTACATCCACTTGATGGGCAAACACGTCTTGCATTACTACAGATATTGGAAGACAGATATGGAAAAAAGTCGGTAATCATAACCTCACAACTTCCCATTAATAAGTGGCATGAGTATATAGGAGAATCTACCATTGCCGATGCAATTATGGACAGATTGACAGTAAATGCACATCGAATTGATTTAAAAGGAGAATCGTTAAGAAAGAAAAAATGAGTTATATTTATGTTACAAATTAATCCCTTTCTGGATTGTACAGTATACTCCAGAATCGTTGTACACATTGCCCAGAATAGTCACAAAAATCAAGCTTTCAAAGAACATATGTTATTAACATCCAGATTGTTAATAATTATTAAGGATCAACTAAGTAGAAATGCATTCCATTCAAGTGGTAGCTACATTTGTAGTGAAACAAGGCTGAAATTCTCTGGGACTCTGGTCAATTAATCTACCTATTCTAATAGCTTATAAAAAAAAATCCCGATGTATATCTATTGATAACTACATCGGGGTGCTTTATTAAATCTGCTATGATTTAACTAATTATCATTTAATGTATTAAGACATAACTAACCATTTTTATTTAAATGTCAACAAATTTCAGAAATTTATGCTATTTCATTATGGACAGGTTTCCTTTCACCCTTCTGTTATTTGCCAGCCTGCCGCTTTCAATTTTTTCTTTGAATACCACTTTTTGAAAACAAAAGAGTCTTGCTATAAAACTTTTCTGCATTTATCCAAAAAAAAGGAATCCCTCTCTTTCTAAATACCCTTAACTCGCCTTCTTCAAAATGTTTAAAAATCTTATGTTGAGATTTGAAATTTACCGTATCAAACAGAATATGGTTGTAATATCCCTTAATATTTTCCACATTAAAATCGATACTTTCCTTATTATTAATTCCTGAATATCTCTGGAGTGAATCTTTGTTATCTTTATTGTCAATTGCATTACGAAATGAAAAACCCGGCAAAGGAACACCAATTCCAATAATTTTTGCTTTCATCAGGTATAATTTATAGAAGAGATTATCCTTATTGAAGCCATTTCCAAATTGATAATGATCTTCAGCAATATTTTTTGCCATCTTGCCCCAGGCGACAAATGATTCTGTTGTACCACAGCTCTGGATGGTATCTGGCATTTGTCGAAATAATTCAATAATGAGATCGTTTCTAAAAAAGGCACTCCAGTCATAATAGGTTAATTCATAATTAATGATTTTGTTACGACTTTCTGCAAATATTGGCATCAAAAGAGTTCCTTTTGTCCCAACAATCATTTTTAGTAAGTATATTAAATCCTCCGGCTGAAAATCAATCATGTTAATGTTATGCAACGAAGTATGAACCATCACAATATCATTTCTTGTGATATTCATATCATTAATAATTATGTCAGCTAGTTGTACTAGTTTAATCTTTCTTTTTAAAATAAAATTTCTGAAATACATGTATTTTCTTTTAATGTAAGAAGATTTTATACCAGTATACTTTTATATGAATATAATTGGCTTATAATTATTTTAAGTCATATATTTTTTTACTGCCTGAGAATAGGCAATGAATTCCAGTCCCTCAGTATTTTGACAGGACTTAAGAAACAGTGAAAGATTATTAGCGAAGAAAAAATCTTTAGAGTGGCCAATCATGACAAGGGGGAGATAATTATAATCGTTGTTTTTATTACAATCCGAAATAACCATTTTTATATATTTGGTTAAATCTGAATGATCATTTTGGCAAAAATCTGCATAGAACCATCTTTTAATGAGCTTGCTTTTAAGCTTATCTGAAAATGATCCAGCATTATAAGCAGGCATCATCCCTTTACCATAGATGGCCATGAATCCAGATATAATATCATTAATATTTTTCCCATTTTTTAATTTATTTGCTTTATTAATTATCCTATCAATTAATCCTGTACTGTCTGACAATAATGGAAATTCAAATATTTTCCCAGCCTCATCATTTTGACATATTTCAAAATTGGATGTTTTCCATGGTCTGTATTTTGAATAAGCAGAAGAATACTCTACCGATCTTAAATTATCATCAACTTTCATCCCCTTTGATACAGATGAATCTGAGAGAAATCCGGCGTCTGTTAGCGCCTTGATCATGTTTTCCGAGGGTTGCATTTGCAGGAAACCAGCTCTGAAACAAATACACTGATAATCAGGATTTGCTGGGGTAAGAAGGTCTTGAAGTTCAGTTTTCCCTTTTTTTAAATAGAAATATGCTTCATTATAATTATTACATAATCGTTCTATTGTTTTGCGTGAAAAATCCAGATGCCAACTACCATTTTCAAATTTCGCATCAATCCACTGAGGATGAAAATGGAATTGAACGTCATGACCTCGTTCAATTGCATTTTTCAATTGGGATTCAAATAAGAAAATATTTCTTGCAAATAAGTCCTTGTATCTCTTCATTGCCCAATAATGGCCCATCTCAGCCATTATTGTTAATTTTGCTCCATAAGCATCAAATACATTAAGCATTTGAGCAGTAGGAAAATAAGCCCAATTTTCAAATTCGCCACTGCCGTTTCCGTGAATTTCATAGTCTAAAGTAAAAATAAGGCCAATTTTTACTTTCCTGACTTGGTTCTTCATATTATTATTTTGTCCAGCTATTTACAAAATCCAAAAAATCGAACTCAAATATCATATTTTTCTAAAAATATATGGATGAGTAAAAACCATGATAAAAAATTTTAATTATTAGTCAAATTTATCCTTGCTCCAAGAATCTCTTTTAAATTCTATCTACTTATGAACACTCTTTTTAAGAGTAGCGTTAATGAAATAATCATTGAGGAGGTAAGTCCCATTTTTTTATAATTACTACTTTGCATGGATTTCCTATAGCAATTGAATTCTTAGGGATACTATTAATTACCACGCTGTTAGCACCAATAACAGAATTCTCACCTATCGTAATCCCTTTTAAAATCATACAATTAGTGCCAATAAATACATTATCCTCAATTACTATTGGTCTCGCAGGAATGTCAATACTATCATGCCTTTTATTAGGATTAGGATGGTGGAAATCAGTGTCGATAATCATACTATGTGCACCTATCATAACATTATTACCTATTTTAATTTTTATGGCAGCAAGCAATGTAATTCCTGATCCGCCTGTATTATTTCCAATAATAATTTCAGAGTTTTTTTTTAAAGTGACAAAGGTACATCGTTTTTGTAAACCGACACTAACAGAATTTTTTGCAGAGTTGAATATACAGTTGTCGCCAATAAGTATCTTAGAATTTTCATTCCGACGTATTCTAGGAAATCCATTGAAAACTACTTTCTTTCCAATTTTAACTCCTTTTATGTAAGAAACAAGATGTATTACATAATTAAAAACAAGTATGTTGCATTTATTCCGGTATCTGAATAGCCGCTCAAAAAGCCAGCCACTTATATCAAAATTTTCAATCATTATAATTTAGATTAAATTAATATAATGAATCACTATCACTATAACACTTAACGAGCTAAAAATACCTCATTATTTTTCCGTTCGCCGGTTAATGTTGTTTCAAAACCATTTGTTTTAATAACATCAATTATTCTGTTAAACAATAATTCTGAGGTGTAACCAGAAAAGAAATCATTCGGATGAGAATTCGTAGCTGAATATGCATTAATATCATTAAAATAAATACCTCCCTCTGTTTGAAGATTATAAAAGTCCCAAATATATATATTATTATTTGGGAGATCCCACTCTTTAACAACCCATTCAAAAAATTCTTTAGCTCTTTTGGCCTCATCCTCTGATATTTGAGATTTAACCTGAGCAGCACCAGTAAACAATATAAATTTAGTGTCAGGAAATTCTGATAATTTTTCCCTCAAAGCAAGATATTGCAATTTATAGTTCGCTAGTGATTTATAATCCGAATTGATGTCGGCATAGTCTCTATTATGCTGAATATTACATACTGGAAAACAGTGTTTAAATATGATTACATGGAATTCCTTTGTCAGCATTTGCAGGGTTGGTTCTTCCATAAAGTTATTATTCCCTCCATTTTTTACCCAAATATTATAATAATCATAAGGATAGTTATGCCAGCCATATTTAGCTCTTTTTGGAAAAGTCAATTCATTGATGCTATAGTCTGCGTTAAAATCTTTATTGTATTTTTCAAATAACTTAGGTAAAGCAGCTTTTTTATAAAACTTATAAGATAATCTTGGACTTATCTTTTCAATCATCTTTGAAAAAGTGGTTTGTCGGTTGCCATTCCAGATATTCTGTCCTATACTATGATGTAAAAAGACAATACGAATTTCATCTTCAACTTCAACTTTCCTCCAAGAATTAATTGGTCTATTCACGATGAGAATTATTTAAAACTTAAAATATTTAAAAGATACTTTTTCGGTCAGAATCCAATAACCCAATAAATCCTTTATGTTTTTCTATAGAAATTGCCATCATCCCTCATCTTAGCCGTAATTCCTAGAATTTTGTCGAAGTATTGATTGAGGACCAGTTTCCCGTTTTGTTCAATTAAATTATCAATACAGGGCCAGTTTAGTCTAAAATAAATATAGTCAATGAAAACTCCCAATTTGATTTTAGTTTATTAAGTAATTCCTGTTCAATTTTAACCTTTTTATCGTATAGATTATCGGTTCCCAACTCCTAATCAGTTAGCCATGAATAAACGTTTCTGATTTGAGTGAGATAATGCCAATTCGGATTCGTTGTTCATGTTTTGGAATGCTATTGGTTCTTTAATTATAACATTTGTTTATATACAGCTTCCGTAAGCATTGCTATATGTTCCCAATTATAGGGAGTCATATCGTAATTAACTGGCTCAAAGTCCTTTTGCAATTGTTGGTTTAACCTATCTATGAGAGACTCCTCATCACCTACTGTGAAGTATCTGTATTCCGGTAAACATACCTGCAAAATTGCCGGAATATTACTAGCCAATACTGGCAATTGGTAACTCATGGCTTCAAGAAGTGAAATAGGTTGGCCCTCGTTGTAAGAAGGTAATACGAATAATCTTGAATGGCTGAAGAGTTGCTGTAATTTTTCTCCTCTGACAAATCCTGTTAATACAACATTGTGATCTATTGCCAATTCTTTTAAACGAATTGAATAGGCAGTTTCATGATCTGCATCACCTGCAATTACAAGTTGAAAGCCTTTTTTTTCTGTTTTATTAAAAGCCCGGATTAAGAGATCAAATCCCTTTTCTTCGACAAAGCGGCCTACTGACAGGATATAATTTTTCTTTTTTAGTCCAAGATTTTTAATGTAGTCATCATTATTAATTAGAGGAAAAATTCTCACCCCATTATTTATATGAACGAATTTTCCCTTATTACCTAATTTCTCTTTTTGATATAAGCTTACAAATATTACTTTATCAGAAAATTTTATTGATAGTAATTCGGCAAATTTTAAAAAATATTTAGTAAAAATCGACCACTTTACATGTTCATAATTCGGACTGTGATATGTCATAATTACTTTTAAACCAATAATTTTTAAGAATGGTACAAAGAACCCAGGTCCGATGTTATGAATATGAACAATATCCGGGCGCTTAATTATGCATATGACTGTGCATAAAAAAGAATGGAAAAAGGCTTCAATACCGAGTATCCTGGTGGAGGGTAAATCAATGAACCTTATGTTACTGAAAGTTTTTTCTCTATTATTGATATAAGGTTTTCTTCTGAATACAGTAATCTGATATTCACTTGAGGCAATAAGCGGGTATAAATTCTCGCAATGCTGTTCCACTCCACCCTGAATATCCGGAAATCCCCGTGTACCTATGACATAGATTCTCAAATCAGAAAAGTATTAAATAAAGAACAAAACCCCCTTTTTTATGAATAATTCAGTTTAGATTTATTCCATTTCTTAAAATTAACTGCATTCAGAACAAATCCCCACCAAATACCCAGAATTTGAGCAAACTGTTTCAAGGAGTGAACCAATACGAACATCAGTAGTTTATAAAAATTAAATATACCAACTTTTAAACCTAACCAAAAATAAATCAACGGAAATGATATTACAATAAGAATAAGTGGTATATAATTTTTCAAAAAAATGCTAATTAAACAAGCTGATATAACAAGGGGTAGATATAAAATTCTTGCCCATAACCCAAAATTTGCTAATTTCCGGTTTAAAAAATATGGTTTAGGGTAAAATTTCCCGTAGCTAAACCATTTTTTTATTACATGTTGGATTTCGGTCGGATTATAGTGGAATACCCATAATTTATTAGAATAAATTAGCTTGTACCCCTTTTTAATAATACGAAAATTAAAATCAGGATCTTCTGCTGCCATTAGACTTTCATTGAATACAACACCTTTAATACAATCGGGTTTATACATAACGTCCATTGTTGCTAAACTCATTACTGACCTGTCTCTTTCGCCAGAAGCTCTGTTATATAAAAGGTAATCAAAAGTTTCACTAATTGAGTTCTTAATAATACTTTTACCCGGGCCGCCAACACCTGCAATATCTGAAGAGATCTCAAGAAGAATAATAGCATTTATAGCCCAATCTGCAGGCAATACAGCATCAGAATCCACGAAAGCAATATATTGAAAATTCCCAGCTTCTGCTAACCCTCTGTTTCTTGCAGCAGAAGGACCTTTAATTGGTTCATAAATGTATTTTACAGGAAATTCTTTAATGATTTCATTTGTTCGGTCAGATGAACCATTATCAACAACAATGACTTCCTTTTCATATTCTTGGGCAAGAATTGATGTTAGGCATTCATAAATTGTTTTTTCCGCATTATATGCCGGGATAATGAATCTAATCATATATTAATTTAATTAATAATAGTATAATATTCACCAATTTTCTAAGTATTTTTAATTTATGTGAGATGATAAAAGTTTACATTCGATAGCAAACAACTTTTCTTTTGCATAAGAATTAACCGCGAAACTATATGATTTTTGAGAATCAATACTAACAATCTTTTCAAAATAATTTAATAAACTTATCTCATTACCTGCTTCGAATAATCCATTACAACTGGCCTCATTTAAAACATCCCTATTCCCTGGCACATCAGAGGCAAAACATTTACATCCGCATGCCATGGCTTCGATAAGAGCTTTAGGATGGCCTTCCATTGTTAAACTTGGTAATACAAAAACCTCAGCTTTACGCAAGTATTCAGCATAATTTTCAATTGCAACGGCTCCCATAAAATAAATATGACTATTATCTTTCGAAAGTGCTTTAAGTTTGTCTGTTTCCTCACCTATTCCAAAAATATAAAGATTATATTCTTCATTTGTTTTAGAAAATTTTAAAAAAGCGCTAATCAGAGTATTGACCCCTTTTGACCAATGAAGCCTACCCGCGTAAACTATTAGATTCTCTTTTTTTTCCGGATAAAACACATTCAGATCAACATAATTCGGTATTATGCAGCATTTTGACTTAGGTTTCTTATATGTCGTCATTGCTTTATCGTTCAACCACTGCATAGTCGAGATAATAAAATCTGCATTGCTAATTGCAGATTTTTCGATCCAGCGAGATATATAATGCTTGACATTCCGATAATTTAGACGGGTCACTTCAGCCCAATCATATTGAAAACTAATTACCATTTCTTTTGAAGATATAGATTTAATTATGTGAAGAACCGGTAATGTAACCCCAAAGACCCTTATTACTGCCCTGTATTTCTTCCATTTAAAAGAGGATAGTATGAGATAAATATAATACAGAATGTGACGAAAACCAAAGTATCTCAATCTCAGTAGAGGGATTTTATGAATTGCCCCCTCAGGCATATCATCCTGAAAACTTTTCCAATCGGATGTATAATAGAAAACTTTAAACACTTTACAGTACTCTTCTATTGTTGATTTCTGACGCGTCCATAATCCGTTTTGTTTAAAACCATCTATTGTGGCGTCGGTTGATTGAATCAGAATAATGTAATCTCTCATATGAAATTTAGAATATCAAAATAACAATAAAACCTTAATTAGAATTCTATGCATTTAATCAAATAATCAACTAATTTTCATTAATGAATTGGATCATTCTGGAAACTGACTTGGTATAATCCAATAATTCTTTTGCTTTTATAAGGCCATTACGGGCAATCAACTGTGAGCTGGCACTATTTTCAATTATCCATTTAATTTTAAGAGCAATTGATTCCGGATTTCCAGTTTCTGCCATAACAATATCTACTCCACTGTCAAAATATCTTTCAATATCGCCAAATTTTGTAGTAAGTATTAGCTTTTGGGTAGCAAAATATTCTCCTAGTTTTGTTGGAAAACCTGCTTTAGTCTGCCTGGTAGAGGGACGTGTAATGGCAAGGATTTTACACTCTGATAGATACTCTTTAACCGCTTCCGATTCAACTAAACCTGTGAAAGTAACCTTGTCTGATATTCCTAGTCTCTGACACTCGATTTTAAGGCCTGGAATCAAGCTATTACCGCAAACAGAATCTCCGATAACCAATAAATTTACTTGCCAGGTTTTATTTTGAAGTAAACTGATAGCCTTAAAAAGATCGTATAACCCATCCTTAGCAGTGGGAGTTCCGCTATATCCGACAGTGTATTTGACTTCCTGATTATTTGTGACCCAGAAATCAAAATCAGTAAGATTAGGTTGTACAAGGATATCTTTCTCCCTAAAGCCTTTTTTTAGGAATTCGTCCTTCAAAAAATAACTGAATACGATTAGTTTGTTTGATTTTTTAATTACATAGTAAAAATTTATCAGTAATCCGTACCATTTTAATTTCCTGAAAAACGAGCCAGAAAAAACCGATTTGTCATAAAATTCAGGTACAAATGTTGCTATTCTTATTTTAAAAACACGCGCTATTAAAAAAACTGGAATATTTGATTGAATTTCACTATTATATATCAAAAGGGTGGTTGTTTTTCGTTTTTTTAAAAGAGAAAATAACAAAGTAATCAAACCAACTATACTAATAAGTTCATCGCATAATTTCAAAAAAGTATTTTGAGGTCTTTTAATAAAACCTAAATAAGTATAAGGAATACCATATTCTGTAATGTTTTTTCTGGAGTTTAAATTTGTATACCCGCCAAATGCAAATCCTTTAAGTAAAAATACCTGGACAATAAAACCTTTAATTGTCAATCCCTTGCAGAATAGGTTAAGATAATTAGCTCCGGCTCCTCCGGAAGGGAAATTAGCTGAGGTAATCAGAATATACTCATGCTTAATTTCTAATGGTTCCATAGACTATTTAATTTAGTATTACCAGAAATTAATTTCAATACCCTCCAAGAAGTGTTTTCAATAGTGTAATCTTCAGCAATCTTCTTATATCCTTTTGTAGTTGCAAATTCACTAATAACCAAGCTAATACTATTAAGTACAACTTCCGATTCGAAACCTGTAAGTATTATTGTTCCTGCATCCTGCGCTTCAGGTCGCTCCATTGATTGTCGCAAAGAGATTGCAGGAAAGTTTAGAATAGATGATTCTTCACTTATAGTTCCTGAATCTGAAATAGTGCATAGTGAGTTCATTTGAAGATAGACATAGTCAATAAAACCAAATGGTTTCAGAAACAGGATTAATGGATTCATTTCCATCCCTGTTAAGCTTTCCAATCTTATTCGGGTCCGGGGATGTGTAGAAACAATTACTGGGAAACTATAATCCTCTGCCAGTTTATTCAAAACGAGCAATATCTTGTTCAGGTTATCCGGATTATCGACATTTTCTTCACGGTGTGTGGAAATAAGAAAATAGCTTTTAGGTTTAAGTGAAAGGTTATCTAGGGCTCGGGAAAGCTTTATTTTAGGCATATAGTGATCAAGAACCTCTTTCATAGGGCTTCCGGTCAGATATATCCTCCGGTGTGGTAACCCTTCAGAAATTAAATGTCTTCGAGCATGCTCAGTATAAACCAGATTAAAATCAGAAATATGATCAATAATCCTTCGATTTACCTCCTCCGGAACATTAAAATCGAAACACCTGTTCCCTGCTTCCATATGGAATACAGGAATATGGAGTCGCTTGGCCATATAAGCAGACAGACAAGAATTAGTATCTCCCAGAACCAATACTGCGTCAGGTTTTTCCTTCCTTAAAATTTCACCCGACTTCTGTATTATTCCGCCAACAGATGATTCCAGGGAAGAAGTATCGACATTCAGAAAATAATCAGGTTTGCGGAGGTCAAGATCTTTAAAAAATACCTCATTTAGTTCATAATCATAATTCTGACCGGTATGAACAATGACCTGATTCAGGTATTCATCCAGTCTTACCATTGTACGCGAAAGCCGGATGATCTCGGGTCGGGTACCTATGAACGTCATTACTTTTAGTTTACTCATGGTTAATTGTTTAGCACTAAGCGTTTTGCTTAAATTTTATTTAATCTAAATTGAATCTGGCAATTATACTTTGTCAAAATATGTATCCGGGTCTGATGGATTAAAAAATTCATTTATCCAAAACAGGGTAATTAACTCATCATCACCTATATTGGTAATATTATGGGTATACCAGACAGGCATATCCACAAAAGAAGGTTGTTCTCCATTAAGCTCAAAATGCAGTATTTTATTAGTCCCTATACGGCGTAGCTCAATAACTGCCCTCCCTTTAATTACAATAAATCTTTCAATTTTCCTGGTATGATAATGGTTACCCCGGGTCACATCAGGATTAGTAGTGGAAAATGAGAATTGTCCACTAAGAGATGTCTTAATAGTTTCTATAAAAGCGCCACGTTGGTCTGCATTCTTTTTTAAGAGAACGGGGTAATGGGAAGAATGATCTATATAACTTCTGAATGTATTAAAAAGATTTAGTTCAAATGCGCTATTCAATTCGGGGAAACAATGTTCCTCAAAATATAACTTCTTATACTTTTCAAGCAATAATAGTATTTCTGAAACATTGTTTTCAGATGTGTGCCGTACATTAAACCTGAAGGGTCCCGAACTTTCAGGTCTACTTATTATTTTCTGGTAGAACTGATCTACAAGTTCATTTATATAAATGAGCTGAAGATTAGCATCAATTACTATTTTAGGATGTCCATTATGTGTTAACTGATGGCAAAAGGTAGCTACAACCGAATTGTAAAATGGATTACCGAACGGTCCGAAAACATTTGGTATGACAAATCCAGTGAACCGGTTGTTACTTTGTACTGCCCATTGTTCAAAAAGCAGACGACCATCATGTTTTGATTTACCGTAAAGGTTGTCCATCTCTTCCTGAGTTGACGAGGAAAAGAGAACATGTATCTGCCTTTCAGGGCCTTCCAGGGCCTTTATCAATTGCTTTACAAGCCTTATATTTGTATCATAAATTACCTGAGGGTCACCATGACGGTTCAAAGCAGCAAGATGAACGACAGCATCGCATTCATTAACAAATTTTCTTAACTGGTTATCATTTTCAAAATATCTGTCTTCAAAAGGTACCGTAATAACTTCATCTTTTTTAAGATTAAGATAGTTATACAGATGTGTCCCTATAAAGCCTGTCTGCCCTGTTATACCAACTTTTATCATTTGTGCTTACTGTTTGATTTTCAGAGTTAAAAGTACCCTGTATAACTATATTTAATTACCTCAGTCCAAGGAATAATCTTCGCAAAATTTTTGATTTTTCAAGGATTAATTCAATTACTATAGGAATGCCAATACCAAAAATGAGTCCCATAGTGAATAATATATAGCGTTCATCCACATCATACTTCTTAAGAATAATTCTTGAACCGGCAGTCCCCAGAACATGAAACAAATATATTCCGAACGCATAATATCCTATTTTTGACATTATAGTAATATTCTTTTTGATATAGAATAAAAGCATAATGCCAGAGCAGGCTTCAAGCAGGCTTTAGATTTCAAATTCATAATCATTAACAATGTATTGTGTGAACCATGTATATTGTTGCAGAATTACTGTAATGACAAATACTGCCAGTGCTGATCTTATAATTATCTTTCCGGTGAAGTAAGAATTAAACCTTTGAATCCCGCAGCCAAGAATAAAAAAGGGTAATAGGTTAAAGAACCCATTGATACTAAAAAGATTAAAGCTAAAATTTGGAATAAAATTTCTGATTAAAGATGCTGAAATAAATATTATGATCCAATTTCTGAATGATAACATCAATTTAAACTGATCGATGAGGCCTATTGTCACAAAAATAAGAAATATTGATTGTACGAACCAAAAATGTCAATAGGGTAAAATATAAATCTGCCACATGTCAGATAGCGGCAACTTGTTATTTGTTCCTGGTACAAAATACTGTATTAAGAAATGTAGTGTGCCAACGGAAAGAAGAGCTAATAATAATCTCCTTCCCTTTCCTTGGATGAATTTCAGAAAAGTGCTATTTCCGGCTGGTCGTAAAGAATAGACATATCCCGAAATAACTGTAAACAAGGGCATTCGTAAATATTCAAATGAAAAAAAGAAATAAGTCCATCCTGAATCTTCTGCGACTTTCATCCCTGTTAAATTGCTTCCTATAATATGCCCTGCAACCATGAATACTACTGCAAACCCTCTGAGAGTTTCAATAGAAAGATCTTTCTGCCTGGAATTCATCCAATTCTTAAAATGTTATTTGAACCTTTCTATTCTATTCACCAATAGTATTTCTAGCACCTTCATGCGTTCATACCTGTTTCCTCCTTAATCAAATCAAGCCGCAGAAGCATTTGTTTTGTTTCTTCTAAGTTTAAACGGGATGTATTGTGGGAATTATATTCTTCTGTTTGCGATATCTTTGCTTCTCCTTCTATAAAAAACCTGTTGTAGTTCAGGTCGCGGGTATCTGCAGGAATGCGGAAGAAATTACCTAAATCTTCAGCTTTTAACATTTCTTCACGGTTAACCAGTGTTTCATATAGCTTTTCACCGTGACGAGTTCCGATAATTTTAATTGGGTTCTTTGCTTTAAATAATTCCAGCAAAGCTTTTGCCAGAACTTCTATGGTTGCAGCGGGAGATTTCTGAACAAATATATCGCCGGGATTACCGTTTTTAAAAGCAAAAATAACCAGATCAACAGCATCATCCAGAGTCATCATATACCTTGTCATATTAGGATCAGTAATTGTAAGCGGATTCCCTTTCTTGATCTGGTCTATAAAAAGAGGGATCACAGAACCTCTTGAAGCCATTACATTACCATATCTAGTGCCGCAAAATACCATACCGGTACCGACTAGATTCCGAGACTTTGCAACCATTACTTTTTCGCTCAGTGCTTTTGACATTCCCATTGCATTGATCGGGTAGACTGCCTTATCTGTACTCAGTACAATTACACGGCTAACTTTGTTTTCCATCGCTGCATTCAGAACATTTTCACATCCCAGGACATTAGTCCGAACTGCTTCAACCGGAAAAAATTCGCAGGAAGGGACTTGTTTCAAAGCAGCTGCCTGGAAAACAAAGTCAACTCCTTTCATAGCACTGTTTATGCTTTCATAGTTTCTGACATCACCGATGTAGTACTTTATTTTTGCGCTATTGTAATACTGTCGCATGTCATCCTGTTTTTTTTCATCGCGACTAAAAATGCGAATTTCTTTAATATCTGTTTTTAAAATACGTCTTAAAACAGCGTTTCCAAATGAGCCTGTGCCACCAGTGATCAGAAGTGATTTTTCAGTAAATAAATTTTCCATAATCTGTGTAGATTTAATTCAATAATAATTTTTTTCGAAAGTTTTCTCTGATTAGATTTGCATCTTCGTTTTGAATTGCAACTATCCTGGCTTTATTCGCCAGTTCCCTCCTAAGTGAAAGATTAGAATATAATTCCTCCAGGGCCTGTGTTAGAAGGGTCTCATTATTTTCAGAGACAATGTATGCCCAGCCATCTCTGATGGCATATTTTGCCAGAGCAGTTCGTTCATCTGCATAGACGAGAATAGGAGTGCCTGAAATCATATACTCAGGAACCTTGGTCTGAATGGAATATTTTAAAAATTCTATGCTTGCTGAGTCAAAGTCTTCCGGAAGAATCAACAAGTCGACATTTGAGAATTTTTTGGGAAGTTCAGAATATTCTATTGGCTTTAACCATTTTACATGATCGTTATGTTTTACCAATTTATCTATTTCAGAGAAATTGTTGGTAAGTATTTCAAACTGTATATTGTCATTCTTCAAACTGAAGTGTTGAACAGCTTTGGCTATATCAAAAATTGATTTTTTTATTCCCCTGCCAATTCGTCCGGCATACAAGATAGTGAATTTGCCTTTTATATTCCAGTCAGTTTTTGCGTAGGGTAACCAATTCCCAATTTCTATTGGATTATGAAATGGGATAAACTCTTTACTATATCTTATTTCATATTCTTTACTCATTGATTCGCATATACTCATTAAAACCGATGATTTATCCAGCAATTTTCTGAATTCCCTGTCAATAACCTTTTTCCAGTATGAGAATAACAATTCTGGCTTATTTATAGCGTTTGGCCAATCGTCCATGATATGCAATACCAGCGGTTTATCGCATAGTTCCTGAATTTCTGAAACAAATCTGATAAGCTCTAATGTAGAAAGTTGAGAATAAATGATATCGGGATTATAAGACTTAAGCCATTCTTTAAAATCAGGAGTGATTTTTAATTTGTACAGGATATTATAAATACCTAAAAATCTAAGAAGCTCCGACAAAAGTCTATAGATTTTCTTATATCTCCCGGCAGTCGCATTTTCTCCCTGGTCCGCCCTGTCACTATTGCTATTTTTTTGAATAAAACTACCACACTTTATTTTAGGCAGAAAAAGATTGAGAGGGAATGGGTGTAATTTACCATTATACCCCAACTGGTAATATCGTTCACATACTGAAACATCTAAATCAGAATACAAATTAACATTGGAAGCTACAACTAAATTTTTCTTGGGCCATCCATAGAATAAATTGGAAATAGTTATGCCGCCTCCAGTATTTTTGTTGAACGTCTGACCTATGATCAATATTTTAGGATATTTCACTCCCACTACCTTTTCAGATTTCAGAATGAAGTTCTCCCTGAATCTTTGCCTTACGGTTTCTGCATCGTCGTTTTGAATTGCAATTTTTGTTGCCCGTTCTGCCAGATCCTTTCTAAGTGTAAGATCAGAATAGAGTTCTTTCAGGGCACGTATTAATATGTCTTTTTTGTTATCAGTAACCACGTATGCCCATCGATCCTTTATTGCGTATTTTGCCAGTGCAGTTCGATTATCTGCATAGACTAATATCGGGGTCCCCGAAATCATGTATTCTGAGGCTTTGGTAGGCATAGAAAATTGTGCAAAACGGATCCCGTATTTATCAAAGTCGAGTGGTAAAAAAAGTAAATCGTAACTGGCCAGAAGAAAGGGCATTTTTTCGTGTTGTACAGTCGTTTTTATTTGAACTCCTTTCAGGTTGTTTATTGAATATGCATTCTTTGTATTATAATCTGGCGTGAATATATCGAGCTTTATTTTAATTTCTTCCGAATTCATTGCATCAATAATATTTGCCATGAACAATATTGCCTTTCCATTTGCTTTCCCTATTCTACCGGTATATAATATTTTGAACACTCCGTTGATTTCCCACTGAGTTTTGGAATAAGGGAGCCAGTCATCAACAACAATCGGATTATGAAAAGGAACAAAATGTTTTTTATAACGCACATCATATTCATCACTCATAGCCTGACAGATACTCATTAAAATTGAGGATTTTGCCATTAATTCACGAAACTCATGATCAATTTTATGTTTCCAATAATTATGAAAAAGGGACGGTTTATTTATTGAGGTAGGCCAATCGTCCATTATATGAAGAGCTATTGGTTTATTAAATCGCTCACGAATTTCCGAGACAAATCGTATAAGCTCCAAAGTGGAAAGCTGAGAATAAATAATATCCGGATTATAAGCGTTGACCCATTCTTTAAATTCAGGAGTAATTTTTAATTTATACAAGATATTATAGATCCCTAAAAATCTCAGGAGTTCAGATAAAAGTTTATAGATTTTCTTATACTTACCCGTTATTGCATTTTCACCATGTTCCGCTTCGATATTTTTAAAATTATTAAGAGAAAGACCTCCACATTTAATTTTAGGCAGGAAAAGGTTGAGAGGGAATGGATGTAATTTGCCATTATACCCCAACTGGTAGTATTGTTCACAAACTGACAGATCTAAATCAAAATATAAATTAGAATTAGATGCAACAGCCAGTCTGTCTTTTTGCCAGCCATTAAACAGATTGGATATAGTTATTCCTCCTCCGCTACTTTTATTAAATGTCTGGCCTATTATTAATATTTTAGGATAATTCTTTTCTCCCATTTTGGTAAATTATATTCTCGTATATTTTCAGCAGGCTTCTGGCTATACCATTTGGCTCATGTCTTTTAGATGCTTTTACTCTAGCATTAGAACCAAGTTGTTTTGCCTTTTCGTAATTATTTGTCAATTCAACAATTGCTCCAGCCATCGAGTAAGGCTCCCCTTCCTGTACTAAAATACCCTCCACTTCATCCTCTATCAGGGTAGAAACGCCACCCACATTAGTAGCAATTATTGGCATCCCTAATGCCATTGCTTCACAAATACCGTTTGGGCTATTTTCGATATAGGAAGGATGAATATAAAAATTAGAATTGCATAATTGTTTAACCAAGTCGTCAGCAGTCAATTTGCCTAAAAACTCGATATCTTTAAATCCGATCTCTTTTTTAAATTTCTTTTTTATTATTTTAATAATCTCCTCATTCCCTGAAGCACCACAAATTTTAAATTTAAATGATAATGTCGAATATTTCTTTAAGATCAACGAACATTTCACTAATAAATCAGTTCCTTTATAAGAGGTCCCTTTTATAATAGATATGCATACAATTTCATTCTGTCGCGGAAAATTCCATTGTTTTTCAAAAAATTCTTTTCTGATAAATTCTTCACAATGGAAATATCTTGAACCAGGGGAAACTAACGATATAATTCTTTTATCAAAATTAGTACGACCCATAAAATAATTACAGTTCTTTAAAATAATTGCTTCAGCTTCCGACTTTTTTCTAAAAGTAAAATAATCTTGGTAACACCCTCGCATCAGTAACAAATCTTTTAAACTTGCATAAATGAATTGCTCCCATTTTGAAATTCCTGAAAACCATTTCCCTTGCCAAACAAATAAATACCCTTGAATATGTATTATAACAGGTTTTTTTTGTTGCCAAACGATTAAACCAAAGGGACTTTCTGAACCAAATATTTGGATTATATCTGGTTCAAAATCATTTATTACCTGGGTAATGGAAGAATTGAGCTTGATATTCTCAGTGGCACGCGTCAACCGTTTGTATGCTTTATTAAAGATGCTTCTTTCTTCAGGATTTGGTAAACCGAAAACGGTAATTCCATTTTTTTCAATTTTTTGAACACTATTATTATTTATGGGTACCGCTAAAGCAAGCGTTATGCTTTCACATTTTAAAAGTTCGTCAAACAATGCATCTACCCAGGATAAATTTATTTTTGGATTATTACTAAATTCTATTAAAGAGTCCTGCTGATTATATAATAAATAAAGAATTCTCATAATAAATCATTGTATGAATTCACTTCTGATCTCATCATTCTCCTCAAATATGATTTATAACTAATCTAACTCCCTAATATTTGATTAACATTTGATGTATAGTCATTCCTGCCCTACTACTTATATTGAATGTTTGATCTATAAAAAGTATTTTAGGATAAATCTTTTCTTCCATATTCATTAATTATAGTTTCATAGATATTTTGCAGGTTTTTCAATATGTCATTCGGTTCATGCCTCTTTAAAGCTTTTATTCTTGCATTGCAACCAAGTTGTTTTGCCTTTTCATAATCATTAGTTAAACTAACAATAGCTCCAGCCAACGAGTAAGGCTCTCCTTCCTGTACTAAGATGCCCTCCACTTCATCCTCTATCATAGTAGAAACACCGCCAACATTTGAAGCAATTATTGGCATACCCAATGCCATTGCTTCACATATACTATTAGGGCTATTCTCTATATAAGATGGATGGACATAAAAATTTGAATTGCATAATTGCTTCACTAAATCGTCAGCGGTCAATTTTCCCAAAAACTCAATGTTTATAAAGTTGATTTCTTTTTTAAATTTCTTTTTGATTATCTTAATAATTTCCTCGTCTTCTGAAACACCACAAATTTTAAATTTAAATGATAATTTTGAATACTTTTTCAAGATCAACAAGGCTTCAACTAATAAATCAATGCCTTTGTAAGTGGTCCCCTTTAAAATAGAAACACATGTAATTTCATTTTGGAGTGTAAAATTCCACTGTTTTTCAAAAAACACTTTCCTGATAATTTCTTCACAATGAAAATATTTTGAGCCGGGAGAAATGAACGATACAATTCTCTTATCAAAATTGGTACGACCCATAAAATAATTACAGTTTTTTATAATAATTGCTTCCGTTTCCACCTTTTTTCTAAAAGTAAAATAATCATGGTAACTCCCACGCATCAATAATAAATCTTTTAAACTTGCATATCTGAATTGCTCCCATTTTGAAATTCCTGTAAACCATTTCCCAAGACAAACAAATGAGAATCCCTGAATATGTATTATAACAGGTATTTTTTGTTGTTTAACGATTAAGCCAAAAGGATTTTCCGAACCAAATATTTGGATGATATCTGGTTCAAAATCATTTATTACCTGGATAATGTAAGAGTTGATCTTGATATTCTCAGTAGCACGAGTCAACCTTTTGTACGCTTTATTAAAGATGCTTTTTTCTTCAGGATTTGGTAAACCAAATATTGTAATTCCATTCTTTTGAATTTTTTGAACATCATCATTGTTAACAGGTACCGCTAAAGCAATAGTTATGCTCTCACATTTCACCAGTTCACCCAACAAGGCATCTACCCAAGGTAAACTTATTTTTGGATTGGTAGATTCTGTTAAAGAATCTTGCAGATTATATAATAAATAAAGAATTCTCACAATAAACCAATTTTTTTGAATTCACTTCTGATCTCATCATTTGTCATTCTCCTGATACTTGTTTTATAACATACCCCAACACATATCCAAACTAATATATAAGCCAAAGTAAAGGAAGGTAATCCATAAAAAAACATATCTAACAATCTCAAAAATATAACTACACCACAGGCTTTAGTGAACTGATTTGAAGACATGAAAATGCCTTTTATAGCAGCAGGTAATAATACAAGTAAAAAAAGAATAATGTGGATAATGCCTCCAGTAAGCAAAAGCTGTAAATAGCCATTTTCGATAAGATTTCTGTATTGAACTGCCTGGTAAATTTCTCCATCAATTTCACCGCTATTCATAGGACAATAATATACCCCATTCATTCCTTTACCAAAAAGCATATTATTATTCAAATCATTAAAAAACAATTCAAATACACCAGTTCGAGTGTCTTCAGAAAACCGTGATTCAATTTTATTAAAAAGTACTTCCTTGGAATTTTCAAAGAATTGGCTGAATAGCAAAAAAACGCTAATAATAATTATCAAGGGGAAGTATTGAAATAATTTTGATTTTGATTTATTCATTAAATTAAGAAAATAGGCAGAAACTAAAAATCCTAAAAGAGTCGATAAGGAACTTCTTCTTGCAAGGTATGTTAAAGAAATAATTGAGATAAAAAACATTAAAAAAGAAAGATTAACTTTCCGGTTGCTTAAATAGCTGGCATTCAATAATAAAAACCCACATGGAATAAATAAACCTATAAATGTTTCGGCAGTTAACATTCTTAATAATAAAAACGGAAAGATTAATGAAATGAACAGAAAAAATAAGCCTGAATAGTACATCCATTTGAATAATAAACCAAAAGTAGCAATCTTCTTGTCAAAGAAAACGAATAATGGAATAATGAAAGGCCAAAATACGTACCATGTTTGCATATAAGTCTTTAAATCGTTATAGGAGAAAGACCAGCCACGAATAACTATTAATAATTGGTAACAAATAAATAATGAAAAAATAAATTTAAAATAACTGTTCTCAAACTTGTAATCTTTCAGTAGGATGAAAGAAGAGTATACAAATGGAATTAAAGAAAGAATGATTAGAATTGTCTGTGTTTTTCCTCCAGCGATTTTTGTTACAGCCAATAATTCCCATACTGAAAGTGAAGAAATTGACATTACAAGATAAGCGACAGCCTTTTTGTTCATCAAAATTTAAATTCTAATATAATAATTAACTCAAATCAGATAAGTAGATGTTATTTATAAAATTTCTAACTACCTTATTTATAGGTGTTTGTCAGGATCTGTTTAACATAATATAGGTCATTGTACAAAACATCTGTAATTTTCAAATTTGAATTCATACATGAATTCATAAAAGATTTTGCAACACTTTCTATGCTATGGTTCTGATTTGTATATTTAAAACACTTGTCTGAAATGACAGAAAGCCCATTTCTCTCACTTTTCTCATAATATGATAGAATTTTCGAGAAAGAGTGACCAGAATTAACTTTTTTGGAATTTTCTAAAAATTCACCTAAACAATTTTTTTCATTTTCAAAAATCCATCTATACAAATAATCATTTGGGAACTCTGAAAAAGAGAAATCAATTAAGATTGAAGGAATACCCAATGAAGATCCCTCAAGACAAGAGGTTCCCATTGCAATGTGAAGATCAGATTTTGTGATAAGAAAGTTGCTCAATTCATCACCCGATAAACCAGAATAAAATTTAATCTCAAAATTAGGATAAGCATTTTTCAATAATTTTTTAAAATATTCAACATCATCGGTAATTATGTGTAATACTATTTCTTTTCTTTCATATTTACAATTATTTATATCATTGATAACTTTAATAACAGGATAAACTTTCCAGTCTACTGCTCTTCCTAAATAAGTGACGTTAATTTTATTGTTGTAATTAATATTTTGCCTGTTTAAGAACTTATTCTCATTGTAAATACTAATTGGAATAGATAGAAGACTGGCATTAATTTTAAGCCCAAATTGATTCTCAATAAAATTAACTCCTACATCATCCATAAACACCAGTCCTGATTTTCTAACCATCTTTTTAATTAATCTTTTTCTGACTAATTTTGAATGAAACTTATAGTCATTATTGTAAGAACCTAAGGCATAAGGATATACGCTCCAAAATAAAAGAAATGGATTTATTTTTCTAAAAAAGATTAGTTCTTTAAAAAGCATAAACGGTACAATGATATCATCATGATGAATAAATTCTTTTATGCCTTTTTTGTTGATATCTTCAATATTGAAAAATTCATATCCTATATTATATTTATCAAGTTCGGTTGTTAACCAACTATCTTTATGGTAAATAAGCTTAGTCCTGATGTTATTTCTAAATAATTCTCTCATTAAATTGAAAATCAATACCTGGACTCCTCCAACATCTTTAAACGTAAAAAAGAAAGTGATCATTATTATTTGTATGAAGTTAGATTTTGAAACAAAATTTTGAAATATCAGTCATTCAGGTATTTTTATTTAATTAAAATAAGCGATTTTAGATTCTATGTGGTTTTGAAAATAAGACCTCTAAACAGAAAAACAAATAAAATAAAGTATAGAAAATAGTTTAAGCAATATGAATAGGTTACACCAATAATCCCGTAATTTTGAATAAATAAAAGTGAAAAACCCAAGTAGCTCAATGAAAATGCAACTTCCGTTATGATATACATTTTACCTTTGGCTTTTGCTACCATAAGAAACGCTAACAACCAACTGGCAATTTTAAAAAAATCTCCAAGCAATTGAAAAGGAAATAACTGACGCATGGGAACAAAAGAAGGCGCATATAATAAATGAATTATGAAATCCCGCAGGAAAAAAATCGTTATTCCCATAAAAGCTATCAATGGTAAAATAATGTAATATCCCAGGAATATTTCTTTGCGCAATTCTTTCTGGTTTTTAATTTCTGATAGCCTAGGCAGGTAATATAGCGAAAGTGAAGAAACAATTATTGCCAAATACATATTACTCATTTTGTCAATTCCCTGCCAATATCCAGCTGATTCGGGCGAAATGCGCGTCATTATAAAGTTTCGAATAAAAAGCTGAGAAACAGGTACCATTAATGATGATGTGTACGCCATTACTGAAAATTTAGCGAGCTTTAGAAAACTATCTTTGTCAAACAAAGGTTTTACTGCCCGTACACTAAATCCAGATCTTATCAAAAAACGATAGTTAATATAGATCATTATTGGGGCAATAATAAACATAGATAATAATGAACCATACACATTATAATATATAACTAATGGTATAGTAACTCCGAGACTAATAAAATTAGTAATTATCTGGGTTGTTATTAATCTGGTAATCTGTCTAAGGCCATTTAACAAATTTGAAATCAAGGTTCCAACTGAGTTAAAAGTTATCATCATTCCCGAAATGAAAAAAATACTCCAATACTGAGGCGACTTTAGTAAAAACATTGAAAAAAACCTGCAAAAGACTATACTTATAATACCAACAATGACTGAGCATATAAGAACAATAAAAAGAGACATATTGATTATTTTCTCTCGTTTATCAAGTTGATCGTAATATTCTGCAACATATTTAACAACCCCGGAACTAATACCACCAGTAGCTAAAGATGAAACTATTGTATTATAATTGCCGTATTGACCTAATAATGCATATCCAGAAGGACCAAGATATACTGAACATATTTTGTTGCTAATAATGCCTAGAATCATCCTAATTACTGTAGATACTCCATTATAAGCAGAAGTCTTTATTAAACTTATAGCACTAACTGGTATCTTGCTCTTTATTTTCCTGATTATCCTTCCCATATATTCTTATAAATTATAAAATGCTTTTTAAAAATACCGAAGTATTTTCAATTGGGAAATGCAGATTTTGTTTCAATAAGTTTATTTTATTTTGTAGTAAAAGCACCTAATACTTTTATCACTTCTTCAACATCTTTTTCATCCATAACTGGGCTGATTGGTAAACTCAATACCTGGTCATGTATTTTTTCGGAAATAGGGAAATCAGATTGAGCCCATTCCCTGTATGCGTTTTGCTTATGTGGCGCGATCGGATAATGAATCAGTGTTTGTATGCCATTTTCGTGTAAAAAT
>Ga0182021_10001661_pt1 | contig 25746 bp, 23 predicted proteins | sample 612E3MmetaG_FD_120493 | JGI IMG/M metagenome (GOLD analysis project Ga0182021, IMG submission 120493) | Permafrost microbial communities from Stordalen Mire, Sweden - 612E3M metaG (Illumina Assembly) | ecosystem: Environmental > Terrestrial > Soil > Wetlands > Permafrost | place: Sweden... | reverse complement strand
GCCGCGTTTCGCCGAAGAACACACGCTGGTAAAGCCACAGCATGTAGCACGCCGAGAGGATCACGCCGATGGCCGCAAACACGGCCCAGCGGAAACTGGCCTGCGCCGCGCCCTGAAGCACCAGGTACTCACCCACGAAATTGTTCAGCATGGGCAGTCCCATGCTGGCGAGCGCGGTGATGAGGAACATGGCCGAGAGGTTGGGCGCGGGCGTGGCCACGCCGCCATAGTCCTCGATTTCGAGCGAGTGCCGCCGCTCGTAGAGGTAGCCCACCAGGACGAAGAGCGCGCCGGTCGAAACGCCGTGGTTCAGCATCTGGTAGACGGCGCCGGTCATGCCCAGCTCGGTGAATGTGAAGATCCCCAGCACGACGAAGCCGAGGTGGCTCACCGAGGTGTAGGCCACCAGTTTCTTCATGTTCGGCTGTACCAGCGCCACCAGCGCGCCATAGAGGATGCCGATGATGGCGAGCATGGCGATCCACCATGCACAATCGCGGGACGCCGAAGGGAACAGCGGCAGGCAGAAACGAACCAGTCCATAGCAGCCCATCTTCAACATCACTGAGGCCAGCATCACCGAGCCCGCGGTGGGCGCCTCGACGTGCGCGTCCGGCAGCCAGGTGTGTAGCGGGAACAGCGGCACCTTGATGGCGAATGCAATGAAGAAGCCGAGGAACAGCAGCAGCTCCTCCCGGGGGCCGAATGCCAGGCGGCCGCTGGCGAGCATTTGCAATAAGGCGCTGTAATCGAAGGTGCCGGCGCGGTTGTATAGGTAGATCAGCGCCGCCAGCATCAGCACCGAGCCGGCCATGGTGTAGAGGAAGAACTTCACCGCCGCGTAGATGCGCCGCTCGTGCCCCCACACGCCGATCAGGAAGTACATCGGCACCAGCGAGACCTCCCAGAACACGTAGAACAGGAACAGGTCGAGCGAGACGAACACGCCCACGAGGCCGAACTCCATCAGCAGGAACAGCGCGAAGAACTCCTTCACACGGCGGTCGATGGAGCGCCAGGAGATGAGCACGCCGATGGGCGTGAGCAGCGTGGTCAGCAGCACCAGCCACAGGCTCACGCCGTCGATGCCGGTGTGGAAGCGGATCTGCGGCGCGGCGATCCAGGGCAGGTTCGCGACGAACTGGAACCCGGGGTTTGCCCGGATGAAACCGGGCAGCAACGCGAGCGAGGCGAGGAACGTGACGAGCGCCACCGCCAGCGCCACGCGCCGTATGGCCTCTTCCCGTTCCCGCGGCACGAACAGAACGAGGAAAAACCCCACCAGCGGAATGAAGAGCACGGCGTCGAGGAGGTTCATCGCACACCTCCCAGCACGCCGAGCGCGATCAGCAGCGAAACCGCGCCCAGGAGCACCCAGGTGGCGTAGCTGCGGATGTTGCCCGATTGCGCCAACCGCAGCAGGCCGCCAAGCCCGAGCGCGCGGCGTCCGGTCCCGTTGACTGCGCCGTCGATGACCTCGACGTCGATGCCCTTCCAGAGCACTTCGCGCGAGACCGCCACCAGCGGCCGCACCACGACGGCGCCGTAGATCTCGTCCACCTTGTACTTGTTTACGGCGGCCACGTACAGCCACTTCAGACGGGCCGCGACGATGTCCGGGAGCGCCGGGCGCCACCAGTAGAGCACCCATGCCACCAGCACGCCGCCGCAGGCCGCACCGACCGAAGCCGCGAGCAGCATGGGATTCTCGGGCGACGCGGTCTCCGGGAACATCGGCCGGAGCCATTTCGAGACCTGGAAGGCGCCGCCGCCGAGCGAGAGCACGGCCAGTACGATCAGCGGCAAGGTCATCACGGGAGGCGATTCGTGCGCGTGCGCCTCGCCGCGGCAGGTTCCGAAGAAGACGAGGAAGATGGCGCGGAAAACGTAGAACGCGGTCATCGCCGCCGTCACGATGCCGATCCAGAACAGCACCGGCGAACGGTGAAATGCGCTCACCAGGATCTCGTCCTTGCTATAGAAACCCGAAGTGAAGGGCAGCGCGGAAATGGCGGCGGCGGCGGCCAGCATGGTCCAGAAGGTCACCGGCGTCTTCGTCCGCAGCCCGCCCATGCGCCGCATATCCTGCTCGCCCGCCAGCGCGTGGATCACGCTGCCCGCGCCCAGGAACAGCAAGGCTTTAAAGAACGCGTGCGTCACCAGGTGGAAGATGCCGGCGCCGAACGCTCCCGTGCCCACGCCCAGGAACATGTAGCCCAACTGCGAGACCGTCGAGTAGGCGAAGACGCGCTTGATGTCGGTCTGCACCATGCCGATGGTGGCCGCGAAGAACGCCGTGGCCAGGCCGATCCCGGCGACCCAATCCATCGCGATCGGCGCTTTCAGGTAGAGCGGCGCGGCGCGGGCGATCATGTAAACGCCCGCGGTCACCATGGTGGCGGCGTGGATCAGCGCCGAGACCGGCGTGGGGCCTTCCATCGCATCGGGCAGCCAGACGTAAAGCGGCAACTGGGCCGATTTTCCGGTTGCGCCCACCAGCAGCAACAGGCCGATGATGGTGAGCGTCCCCATGCCCGTGTCGGCCCGCCAGCCCGCCAGCCCGTTGAACACCGCGCCGAAATCGAGCGACTTGAAGTTCAGAAAGATCAGGAAAAGGGCCAGCGAGAAACCGAAATCGCCGATGCGGTTCACGATGAACGCCTTGTTGGCCGCGTTCGTCGCGCTCTTGCGCCGGAACCAGAACCCGATGAGCAGGTAGCTGCACAACCCCACGCCCTCCCAGCCAACGAACATCAGCAGGAAGTTGGCCGCGAGCACCAGCGTCAGCATGAAGAACATGAACAGGTTGAGGTAGGCGAAGAAGCGGTAGTAGCCGCCTTCGTGCGCCATGTAGCCGATCGAATAGACGTGAATGAGCAACCCGACGCCCGTCACCACCAGCAGCATCACCGCCGTGAGCCGGTCCGCGGCCAGGTCGAAGCCGATGCGGAACTCGCCCACCCGGATCCAGTCGAAGTAGCGCTCGACGTGGGCCGTCTGGAGCGGCTGGAGCGCGATCACCGTCTTCAGCACCCACAGGAAGGACAGCGCCACGGTGCCCGCCGCCACGGCGTGAATCGCCGTCTTGGGCAACCGCCGGCCGGCGAGGCCGTCGATCAGGAAGCCGAGGAGCGGCAGCGCGGGAATGATCCAGAGGTGCTGCATCTCAGTCCTTCATCGTCGAGAGGTCGTCCACCTGCAACGTTGCGCGGTTCTTGAAAACGGTCAGGATGATGGCCAGCCCGACGGCCGCCTCGGCCGCCGCCACCACCATCACGAAAAACGTGAAGATCTGCCCATCCACCTGCCTCAGGCGATAGGAGATGACGACGAAGGTCAGGTTCACCGCGTTCAGCATCAGCTCGATGGACATGAACATGGTGACGATGTTCCGCCGGAACAGGAACCCGGCCACGCCCAGCGTAAACAGCACCGCGCTCAACGCCAGGTACCAGGAAAGCGGCACGGCTTGCGGCATCAGTCGATCTCCTTGTAAGCGAGCGCGACGGCGCCCACGATGGCGATCAGCACCAGGATGGAGGCGATCTCGAACGGCCAGAGGTACGTCGTGAAGAGGGCGCGGCCAAAGCTCTCGACCGTGCCGCCGGTGTATGTCCCAAACCTCACTCCGGCATCGCGCGGCGCCGTCCGCAGGATCACGAAGGTCACCGAGCCCAGGAGAATGACGAGCAGCGGAGGGCCGAGCAGGCGGCCCAGAAAGGAGCCGCGCGTCCGCCGTTCCCGGCCGGTGTTGAGCAGCATGATGACGAAAATGAAGAGCACCATGATGGCGCCGGCATAGACGATCACTTGCGCGGCGGCCAGGAACTGCGCCCCCAGCAGCAGGTACAGTACCGCCAACGACGCCATCACGCCGACGAGCGAAAGCGCGCTCGAGATGGGATGCGTCTGGAGCACCACGTTGATGCCGCAGAGCACCGCAATCGCCGCGAAGATGAGAAACAGGATCGGGTCCATAGTCTAGTCCCGTGGCATTCAGCCCACCAAAGCCACCAGCAGCGCGGTAATCATGAGGTTCGCTACAGCCACCGGAAACAGGAAGCTCCATCCGAACCGCATCAACTGGTCGTAACGGAAGCGCGGGAGCGTCCCGCGCACCCAGATAAACAGGAGCAGCAGCAATCCCGTCTTTGCCAGAAACCAGAACAGCGGCTCGACGAGCGTCCGGATCGCCGGAATCAGGAACAGCGCGCCGGCGGCGCACAACAGCGCGCCGACAACCTGCAGGCTGCGCCGGTCGCGCTTCCGCGCCGGGTGCAGACCGTGGTAGATGGCGATGGCGCCGGCCGCGCCGAACACGGCCGCCGGCGCGTAATTCGAGCCCAGCGACACCGGCCACAGCGGCAGCCATCCGCCCAGGAAAAGAGCCGTCGCCATGCATGTCACCGTGATCATGTTGGCGTATTCCGACATAAAGAACCCGGCAAACTTCATCGAGCTGTACTCGGTGTGGAACCCGGCCACCAGCTCGCTCTCGGCTTCGGGCAGATCGAACGGGACGCGGTTGGTCTCCGCGAACACCGCAATCAGAAAAATGACGAAGCCGAAAACCTGCGGGAAGGGTAACCGGAATAGGTTCCAGGCCGGGAAAAACCCGCCATAGAACCCGCTCTGCGTCTCGACGATCTTGCGCAGGCTGAGCGAGTTCGACACCAGCAGCACCGAGGCCACCGCCATCCCCAGGGGCAGTTCGTAGCTGATCATCTGCGCCGAGCTGCGTAGCGCCCCCAGGAGCGGGTACTTGCTGTTGGACGACCACCCCGCCAGCACTACGCCATAGACCGTGAGCGAGGAAATTGCCAGCACGAAGACGACGCCGATGTTCAGATCCGCAAGCTGGAGCGACGTGCGCACTCCCGCCATGTGGACATCGGGACCGAACGGAATCACGGCGATCGAAACCAGCGACAGCGAGATGGCCAGAAACGGCGCCAGGATGAAATAGAAGCGGTTGACGCCGGGCGGCAGCAGGTCCTCTTTGGTGAGCAGCTTCAGCGTGTCGGCGATGGGCTGAAGCAGGCCGTGCGGACCCACGCGATGCGGTCCCAGCCGCACCTGTATGTGGGCGATCACCTTTCGCTCGACCCATTGCAGGTAGAGCAGCGTGAGCAGCAGCACGCCCGCCACCACCGCCGCTTTGATCGCCGCCAGAAGGAGGTAGTTCAAGTCCGCCCTCCGCCGTACAACTCCCCCGGTCCTTCCTTCACCGCATTCAACATCTTCGAGTAGCGGCCCAGCGTGCCGGAGGTGAACAGCGTGTCCTCCGCCGAACGGACCAGCTCCGGCCGTGCCTCGATCCCGGCCGGCGGCGCCATGGCGAGCGGTGCGGCTTCCGGCAGCTCCAGCCTCATTTCGCGCGCCACCAGCCTGAAGATCTCGAGATCCGGCTTGGCACCCATTTTCTCGATCCCCCTCTTCAGCCGCTGCACTTCGCCGCACGCGTTCGTCACCGTGCCGCTCTTCTCGTATTGCGACGCCGCCGGAAAGATCAGGTCGGCGCGCCGAGCCGTTTCGGTGAGGAACATCTCGTTCACCACCACGAATGCGCCTGCCGAAGCGAGCGTGCGGCCGCCCTTGAGCGGGTTCGCGCCAACGATCCACAGCGCATCCAGGTCCCCGGCCGCCAGCATCTGGTCGAGATTCATGCCCGGCTCGGCTAGCGGGCGGTAGCCTGGGCCGAAGTCCGGAAGCAGGCCCCAATCCTGTGCGCCGCGCGAGTTCGAGTAGTCCACCAGGCAAACGTACTTCACCGGGATGCCCAGCGAATCGCCAAAAGCCACCAACTGGCGCACCAGCGCGCCCTTCACCGCATCGCCGAACAGGATTACCAGGCCGGTCTCGGCGGCAAGCTCCGCGCGCATCCTCTCGAGAGCGCCCAGTTCCTCGCCCCTGGCCGCCGTGGCCACGCGCTTCGCGTTCGCGTCCTCGCGCGTCGGCCCGCGTCGCACGACGTACACGGACGCCTTGTGATGCCGCCAGTTGGTCCGCACCTGGTAGGCCAGAAACGGATGCTGCTGCGACAAGTCCGCGCCCACGATCAGCACAGCGTTGCTGGTATAGAGGTCGGCGGCGGTTGCCAGGGCGTCCGGCCGCCCCGCCAGCGCGCCCATGAGCGAAACCACGTCGCCGGTGCGGTGGTGGTCGATGTTGTTCGTCCCCAGGCCCGCCCGCGCCAGCCGCTGCAGGTACTCGTTCTCCTCGTTGGTGGTGTGGTTGGAGCCGATGATGCCGGACTTTCCGCCGCGCGCCTTCACCTCGCTGAATCGCGCCGCCGCCAACTCGATCGCCCGCGCCCACGAAACCGGCTCGAACTCGCCCGCGCCGTTCTTCGCCAGCGGCGAAAGCAGCCGTTCCGGATGGTCCGTGAAGTCCGCGGCGTAGCGGCCTTTCAGGCACAGAAACTCGCCGTTGATGCCCGTGCGGTCGCGGTTGGTCCCCCTTTCGACGCGGTTCTGGCGGACGCCGAGCGTGGTTTTGCAGCCGTCCGAACAGTGAGCGCAGACGGTGCCCACGTGCTGCATCTCCCAGGGCCGCGTCTTGTAGCGGTAGGTGCCGCTGGTGAGCGCGCCCACCGGGCAGATGTCGATGCACATGCCGCACTCGTCGCATTCCAGATGGTCGCCGCGGTTGGGCGCAATCTCCGATGAGGCCCCGCGGTTGACGATCCCGAGCGCGCCCACGCCCATTCCCTCGCTGCAAATCCGCACGCAGCGGAAACACAGAATGCAGCGCGGGCGGTCGTAGAACACCACCGGCGACCACTGCCGCTCATCCACGTGCTGCTTGCGCTCGAGAAAACGGCTCTCGCCTGCGCCGTAGCGGAACACCATGTCCTGCAATTCGCACTCGCCGCCCTTGTCGCACACCGGGCAATCGAGAGGATGATTGGTGAGCAGGAATTCGAGCGTGGCTTTGCGCGCCTCGGCCACCTTGGGAGTGTCGGTGCGGACCGCCATGCCCTCGGCCACCGGCAGCGTGCAGGAGGTCATGAGCTTGGGCGCCTTCTCCACTTCCACCAGGCACATGCGGCAGGCGGCCTGAAGCGCCAGGCCGGGGTAATAGCAGAAGGCCGGGATCTCGATGCCGTTCTGCCGCGCCGCCTCGATCACCAGCGTTCCCGCCGCCGCCTCGATGGGCTTGCCGTCTATGGTGAGTTTGACCGTATTGGCCATTACGCGGTCACCAGCCGGGTCACGTGCTCGAACGGGCAGGGCTGCCCGTCCAGGTGCGCCTCGAACTCTTCGCGGAACTTTTCGACGAAGGCCAGCGTGGGCATCGCCGCGGCGTCTCCCAGCGGGCAGAAGGTGCGGCCCAGCATGTTGCCCGCCAGTTCATGGATCAAGGGCACGTCGCTCGCGACGCCGCCGCCCTCGTGCAGGCGCGTGAGGATCTTCTTCAGCCACAGCGTGCCCTCGCGGCAGGGGATACACCAGCCGCAGCTTTCGTGCGCGTAAAAGCGCATGATGCGCAGCGCGGCCTTCACCATGCAGGTATCCTCGTCCATCACCACCACGCCGCCCGAGCCCAACATGCTTTTCGCCTTGGCGAGCGAATCGAAATCCATGGCGATGTCGCACTCCTCGGCCTTCAGCACCGGGCACGAGGAGCCGCCCGGAATCACCGCCTTCAGCTTCTTTCCGCCCTGGACGCCGCCGGCGACTTCCTCGATCATGCGCAGCAGGTTGAACCCCATCGGCAGCTCATAGACGCCCGGCCGGTTCACGTGGCCGGAGATGCAGAAGAGGCGCGTGCCGCCGTTTTTGGGCGTTCCCAACGCGGCAAACGCCGCCCCGCCCTCGCGCAGGATGGCCGGAACCGCGCAGTAGCTCTCGACGTTGTTGAGCACCGTCGGCGATTGGTATAGACCCGCCACCGCCGGAAAGGGCGGCCGTATGCGCGGGATGCCGCGCTTGCCTTCGAGCGATTCGAGCAACGCCGATTCCTCGCCGCACTCGTATGCCCCCGCTCCCGTGTGCGTCCAGGCGTCAAAGGTCATCCCGCTCCCCAGGATGTCCCGGCCGAGGAAGCCGCGCGCGTACGCTTCCGCGATGGCGCGGTCCAGGATGTCGATCAGGTAGCGGTATTCGCCGCGGATGTAAATGTAGCCGCGCGCCGCACCCACCACCCGCGCCGCAATCAGCATGCCCTCGATCAACTGGTGCGGATCGTACTCGATCAGCAGGCGGTCCTTGCACGTTCCCGGCTCGCTCTCGTCGGCGTTGACGACGATATACTTGGGCCGGGCCGGATCGCGCGGCACGAAGCTCCACTTCATCCCGGTGGGAAAGCCCGCCCCGCCCCTGCCGCGCAGGTTGGACGTCTTCATTTCGTCCAGGATCTGCTCCGGCGTCATGGCCAGCGCCTTCCGCAGCGCCACATAGCCATCCGTGGCGAGATACGTATCGATCGCGGCCGAAGCGGGCAGGCCGAAGCGCCTGGTCAGCACCTTGACTTCGAGCGGGCTCGGTTCGTTATAGGGCATCGCTACTGGAGTTTCCGCAGGCTCTCGATCAATTGGTCCAGCTTTTCGGGCGTCATCCGGTGATGGAATTCGTAGTTGACCTGGAGCGCCGGCGCCCACGAGCAGGCGCCGATGCACTCCACCTCCTCGAGCGAAAATTGGCCGTCCGCGGTTACCTCCTTGTGCCCGATTCCGAGCTTCTTGCAAGCGTGGTCCCACAGCTCCGCGCCGCCCGCCAGCATGCAACTGATGTTGGTGCAGACCTGGATGTGATGCCTGCCCAGCGGCTGCCGGTGGAGCATCGAGTAGTATGAGACCACCTCGTCCACCTGCAGCGGCGCGATGCCGGCGCGCCGGGCCACCTCCTCCACCAGCTCGCGCGTGACCGAGCCGATCTCGTCCTGCGCGTACATCAGCATCGGAACCACCGCCGAGCGCTCCTTCCCGGGCGGATAGCTCTTCAGCAGCTTGTCGAACCTGGCCTCGAGTTCGGGCGAGAAAGTCATGTCTCAAGCCGCGTGGGGCAGGCCGTTTGGCCTGCCGGGACAGGCGAAAACGCCTGTCCCACTGGGGCGTCATGCTACCGGTCCACGTCCCCCAACACAAAATCCGTCGATCCCAGCGCCGCGATCGCGTCCGCCACCAGCCGGCCCTCCACCATCTTCGGCAGCCCTTGCAGGTTGCCGAAGCTGGGGCCGTGAACGAAGACCCTGTACGGCCGCGGGCCGCCGTCGCTGACCACGTAATAGCCCAACTCCCCGCGCGGCGACTCCACCACCTGGTAGACATCGCCCGCCGGCACTTGGAAGCCCTCGGTGACGATCTTGAAGTGGTAGATGAGGGCCTCCATCTGCGTCTTCATTTTCTCCCTGTCGGGCAGCACCACATGGGGCGCATCGGCTTTCCAGGGGCCGGCCGGCATGCCGTCGAGCGCCTGCTTCACGATGCGAGCGCTTTGGCGCAACTCCTCGACGCGCACCTGGTAGCGCGCGTAGACGTCGCTCTCCGTGCGGGTCGGGATCTCGAAATCGAACTTCTCGTAACTCGAATACGGCTCGCTCTTGCGGATATCCCAGGCCAGCCCGGCCGCCCGCAGCATCGGCCCCGTCACGCCGTGCGCGATCAGGTCGTCGAGCGACGCGTGGCCGACGCCCTGGGTGCGCCGCATCCAGATCGGGTTCCGCGTCAGCAACTCTTCGTACTCGTCCACGCGGCTCGGAAAGGCGTCGATGAACTTCCCCACCGCCTGCTGCCAGCCGCGCGGAGGATCGAGCGCCAGGCCGCCCACGCGGAAGTAGCTGGTCATCATGCGTTGGCCCGAGAACATCTCGAAGATCCGCAGCACGTCTTCCCGCTCACGGAAGCAGTACAGGAAGACCGACATGGCCCCCAGGTCCATCGAGTGCGTGCCCAGCCAGACCAGGTGGCTGTTGATGCGCGTCAGCTCGGCCAGCAGCACCCGCATCCACTGCGCCGCCGGCGGCAACTCCAGGTCCAGCAGTTTCTCCACCGCCAGGCAATAGCAGAGGTTCTCGATGAGCGGGCAGAGATAGTCGATGCGGTCGGTCAGCGTGACCGCCTGCTGATAGAGCTTGGCCTCGAACTCCTTCTCGATGCCGGTGTGCAGGTAGCCGACGTCGCAGGCCGCCTTGACGACGGTCTCGCCTTCGAGTTCCAGCATCATGCGCAGCACGCCGTGGGTGGAGGGGTGCTGTGGGCCCATGTTGAGCGTCATGCGCCGCGGTTCGGCGCCGGCCGGCGTTTCGAAATTGGCGGTTGAGTCGCTCATTCCTGTGAGTAAGTGTACTTGGGGCCGGTCACCGGGTAGTCCTTGCGCAATGGATGGCCCTCCCAGCCCTCGGGCAACATGATCCGGCGCAGGTCGGGGTGATTCCGGAAGACGATGCCGAACAGGTCGAAGACCTCACGCTCGTACCAGTTCGCTCCAGGCCACACGGCGGTCACCGATTCGATCCCGGCACCGCCGGACGGCACACGGCACTTCAAACGCAGCCGCTCATTCCGTTCGAGCGAGTGCAGCAGGTAGACGATCTCGAAGCGCGGTTCGGCGGGATGCCAATCCACCGCCGTCACGCCGCTCAGCCGGGCAAACTGTCGCTCGTCTCTCAGAAACCGGCAGACCGCGACGATCTCCGCCGGGGCGATCTCGACGCTCGCCTGCCCGCGGTGGAGGCCAGTCCCGACGACGGCCGCCGGATTCGCGGCCTGGAGGGCGGCCAGGACGGGATTCCCGCTCACCGGCGCCGCTCCACGCCGCCCTCGGACCCGGACTGTTCCTGGACGGACCACGCCAGAGCGCCCTTCTTCCAGATGTAGAAGAAGCCCGAGAGGATCAGCACAACGAACACCAGCATCTCGACGAAGCCAAACAGGCGCAACTCGCGGTACACCACCGCCCAGGGATAGAGGAACACGGTCTCTATGTCGAACAGGATGAATACCATCGCCACCAGGTAGAACTTCACGCTAAAGCGTTCTCGCGTCGAGCCTACCGAGGCGATCCCGCACTCGTAGGGCTCGTCCTTCACCTGGTTCCGCACTCGGCGCCCCAGAAGGGCGGATGTCACCAGCATCCCCCCGGCGACGGCCATGGCGATCAGGACCTGCAGCAGGACGGGGAAATACAGCTCCGTATATGAACCCGGCATCGGCCTCAGCCCTCCCACTTGCCCCTGCGGCGCCCGCAAGGCCACCCGGCCAGCGCCACAAAGCTCCCCACACCAACCCTGTCAGTGGCTCCAATTCGACTATAGTGACCTCCGAAACAGGGTGTCAAATCCCCAGCGGCGCGGACCGCCACGCCCGCCGCCACCCGCAGCGGGCCGCAGCCCACGGCTACTCCCGGCAGCGGCGCGGACCGCTCCGGGGCGGGAGCGCCGGGTGGAAACCAGTTCCGGGCCGTTACGAATCGCTGTAGCGAGCGGCGCAGGCCGATCCGAAGCGCCGGCCGGGCATGCCCGCTCCGTGGGGTAGCGTCCGGACGGCACTCCCCGCGTGGAGGTCATACGAAATCTCAAAAAACTCTTGGACACCGGCGCCGTGGCGAAGTACAATCCTATTGCAAGCCGATATTTGGTATCTTTTTAAACGGAAGCCCTTCGCCATGTTCAAAACAAGGAAGGTACGTCCTGCTCCGGTCGCTCCCGCGGAAGCCTATTCCTCGATCGACGTCGCCAAGGTGGCGAACGTCAGCCTCCGGCAACTGCAATGGTGGGACGAGCGGCATGTCGTCTCGCCCGAGCACGCCGGCCACAAGCGGGTCTATTCCCCCGAGCAGGTGGTCGAGATCACGGTCATCGCGGAACTGAGGCGCAAAGGGTTCTCGCTCCAAAAGATCCGCCGTGTTCTGCGGTACCTCCAGCGCGAGATGGGCCGGCGCCTGAGTGACGTCCTCTCGAACGAATCGGCGCTGCACCTGCTCACCGACGGCAAGACGATCTACCTGGAGGACCGCCAGGACCGCATCATCGACCTGCTGAAGAACGCGCGCCAGCCGATGTTCCTGGTTTGTGTGACCGACCAGGTCCGCCGCCTGCAGACCACTCCCAGGAAGCCTGCCCGCGCGGAGGCCGCCGCGCCGGTCCGCAAGATGCGCGCCATCTGAACCGGCGCTGTGCCGTCCGGCTGGGCGCCGGAAAGCGCGATAGGGCCGGACCCCGCTCCCAGGCGTGCCGCAGGACCGCTCGCCGGCGTGCGCGGCTCGTCGGGCAACCTTTTGGGTGCGGCCGGGAACCGGCGCCCCCTGCTATACTGAAGCCAGATTCCGATCTGGAGATTCAATGGCCGAACACCGCCGTTCCCTATTTGTTCTTCCGGCGATCATCGTCGTCTGCTCGGTGCTGGGCGGCATTTACGGCCCCGGCCTGACGAGCGCAGCCGCGGCATCCTCCGAGGACGACAAATCGGCCGCGGTTGACTCCTTCACGAAGATCTATGCGCTGGTGGAGCGCAACAACGCGGAGGCGCTGGACCCGGAGAAGGCGATCTACAAGGGCGCCATTCCGGGGATGCTCCGCACCCTCGATCCGCACTCCAACTTCTTCGATCCGCGGGACTTCCAGTTGCTGCGCGAAGACCAGCGGGGCCACTATTTCGGCGTTGGAATGCAAATCGGCGCCAGCCGCCTGGGCAACAACAAGACGATCGTGATTGCACCGTTCCCCGGCTCTCCGGCTTACAAGGCGGGCATCCGCCCCGGCGACACCATCCTGGCGGTGGACGACCAGCCGACCGACAAGCTGAACCTCACCGAGATCGCCGACAAGCTCAAAGGCCCACGCGGCACCAAGGTCAAGGTATCCATCGGCCGGGAGGGCAGCGACGCGCCGCTCATCTTCCAGTTGATCCGCGACGAGATTCCCCGAAAGACCGTGCAGGACGCGTTCTGGATTCGGCCTGGCATCGCCATTCTGGAGATCGATTCCTTCAACGAGAACACCAGCCACGAGGCGGAGGAGACGCTCAAGAGCCTCGGCGAGAGCAACATCAAGGGCCTGATCCTGGACCTGCGCAACAACCCCGGCGGGCTGCTGAATGAAGGCGTGGCGGTTACGGGCCACTTCCTGCAGAAGGGCCAGCTCATCGTTTCGCACCGCGGCCGGGTGTCGGCGGAGAAGCCGTATGTCGCCAAAGCGGCCAGCGGCGGGCGCGACTACCCGATCGTGGTCCTGGTGAACCACTACTCCGCATCGGCGGCCGAGATCGTCGCCGGCGCTCTGCAGGATCACGACCGCGCCTGGATTCTGGGGGACAACACCTTCGGCAAAGGGCTGGTGCAGACCGTCTACCCGCTTTCGGAAAACACCGGCCTGGCGCTCACCACGGCCCGCTACTACACGCCCAGCGGCCGGCTGATCCAGCGCGACTACTCGAACATCTCGTTCTACGATTACTACTTCCGCAAGGACACCGACACCAAGAACCCGCTCGACGCCAAGTCCACCGACAGCGGCCGGACGGTGTACGGCGGCGACGGTATCACGCCCGACGAGAAGTTCGCGGAGCCGAAGCTGGACGCCTTTCAGTCGCTGCTCGAGCGGCGCAAGTACGCCTTCTTCAACTTCGCCTCGCACTACCTCGGCACCCACAACGCCGCGCTTCCCAAGGGCTGGCAGCCGGATCAGGAGATCGTCGAGGATTTCCACCGGTACGTGATCGGCCAGGGCGTTGAGTTCACCGAAGCCGATTTCACGGGACACGCCGCCTGGATCAAACAGGAAATCAGACGCGAGATCTACCAGAGCGCTTTCGGCCTGGAGGACGCGCGCCGGCTGGCAGTCGAGACCGATCCCGAAGTCGCCAAAGCCGTCGACGCGATGCCCAAAGCCCAGGCGCTGCTCGAAAAAGCGAAGCGCGTCATCGCCCAGCGGGTTTCCCAGCGCTAGCTTTCTCCGGTAAGATCGTAGAAACCGCTCGCCCGGAAGCTGTGGAACAGCCGGCAGCGAGCAGGTGATCGCCGGCCGCCGATGAACACGGAACAACGCCGAACGAAGGGAAGCAGCTTATCGGCGATCATCCGCGTTCACCGGCGAAATGGACTTGCCTTCCTGCCCTCTGCCAGGCCGACCCGCGGCCGCCGGCATGACACACCCGGCAGCGCCAGCACCGAGCCGCGGCCATCGGGGAGCGGAAACGGCGCTCGCGGGAACGGAATCCGATGAACAACTTCGCACCCGAGCCACAGATCGTCGTTCTTGACGCAGGCGGGCAGTACTGCCACCTGATCGCGCGCAAGGTCCGCGAGCTGGGAGTTTACGCCGAGGTGCGGCCGAGCGACACGCCCGCGAGCGAGCTCACCACGCGCCGGGGCGTCATCATCTCCGGCGGTCCCATGAGCGTGTACGCGCCGGGCAGCCCGACCGTCGATCCCGCCCTGTTCGACGCCGGTGTTCCGGTCCTCGGGATCTGCTACGGGCTGCAACTGATGGCCTACCTGCTGGGCGGCGAGGTTCAGCGGGGCGAGAAGGGCGAATACGGACTGGCGTATCTCGATCTGGCCAAGACTGCGCCGCTGTTCGAGGGCTTCGCTCTTCACGGGCACGATCAGATCTGGATGAGCCACCGGGATACCGCGCTGGCCGCCCCCCCCGGCTTCGAGGTTCTGGGCTCGACCGACACCTGTGCCATTGCCGCCATGGCCGATACCGGACGCCGGCTTTATGGCGTTCAGTTCCACCCCGAAGTGGTGCACACCCGTCGCGGACGGACGATCCTCGAGAACTTCGTCTTTGGCATCTGCGGCGCCCAGGCGGACTGGAACCCGAAGAATCGCATCCCGCTGATCCTCGCCCGGATCCACGAAGCCGTCGGGGACCGCAACGTGTTCTTCTTCGTATCGGGCGGCGTGGATTCCACGGTGGCCTTCACGTTGTGCCTGCAGGCGCTGGGCCCCGAGCGGGTCCGCGGCAGATATGTGGATACGGGGCTGATGCGCGAGGGGGAGACCGAGTTCGTCCAACGCACTTTCGACCGCGTCGCTCCCGGAGCGGTTCTGATCGAATCCGCGGAGGCGCAGTTCCTGGGGGCGCTCGAGGGCGTCCGCGAGCCCGAACGGAAGCGCCAGATCATCGGCGAGGAGTTCGTGCGGGTGCAGGAACGGATCATCGAGAGCGGCCCCTTCGCCGGGGGCGATTGGATCCTGGGGCAGGGCACCATCTACCCGGACACCATCGAATCCGGCGGCACCAAGAACGCGGCCCTCATCAAGACTCATCACAATCGCGTCAAAGGAGTCGAGCGGCTCATCGAGACGGGGCGCATCGTCGAGCCGCTCAGCTCGTTTTACAAGGACGAGGTCCGCGAGATCGGCGAGGAATTGGGCCTGCCCGCGGAACTGCTGCACCGGCATCCGTTCCCCGGCCCCGGCCTGGCGATCCGCTGCCTGTGCTCGGAAACCGAAGAGCCGGTGCGCCCGATCGAGGGCGGCTGGCTGCTGCCGGTCCACTCCGTGGGCGTGCAGGGCGATGAACGCAGCTACCGTCCGGTGCTGGCGCTGGGCGAAGCGCCGCAGCCCGACGGGGGCCTGCACGACCAGGCGACGGAGCTCATCAATCGCATGGCGGGCATCAACCGCGTGGTGGCCCTGGCCGCCAGCCGCGCGCCACTCGACTCGCTGCGGGTCCGGGAGACCACACTCACGCCGGAGCGGCTCGCGCGCCTGCGCCGGGCCGACGCCATCGTGCGCCGCCTCTCGCACGAATCCGGCTTCGATCAACGGGTCTGGCAGTTCCCTGTGATCCTGATCCCGCTCGGCTCCGCGGGGCGGCCCGATTCCGTAGCGCTGCGCCCGGTGGATTCCGTGGACGGGATGACGGCGCGCTCCGTGCCCATGGAGGCGGGCCTGCTCGCCGCCATGAGCGCGGAATTGCTCGAAATCGAAGGCGTCTGCGCGGTTTTCTACGATCTCACGCACAAACCCCCCGGCACCATCGAGTGGGAGTAGCGGGGAAGCGTTCGGCCGGCCGCCGCACTCAACTTTTCCCCTCTCTCCGCCGATGGATGAGCGATGGTCGAATGGGTGCCTCCGTACATTTGGACCGCGCTGCCGTTTGTCGTCGCGGCGGGAGCGGCTTTGCTGACCGCCATCGTCATGAACTCCCGTACAGAGGCGGCGCTGGCCTGCCAGCGCGCGGCGCTCGCCGAAGTCCGGGCGCTCCTGGCAACGCAGCACCGCGCCATGGAAGAGCGGGTGAGGGCCACGGAGGAGGAGGCCCGGCGCAGGGCGCTCAACGAGTTTCTGGCGGATGTGCGCGTCGATGAGCGCCGGTTCCTGCTGGAGGGCCGCAATACGATGCTGCTCCAGGAGCGGGTCTCGTTCCGCAATATCCCCCTGACGCCGTGGGTGGACCGGGAACTCCCCGCTGCGACGCTTCTGGACGCCCCGCCCGCCGCCGTGGCCTGCGCGCCGGCGCGAGCCGAGCCGGTCCGTGTCGCCGCGTCCCCCCGCCGGCTGCTTCGCTAACGCGACTTTCCCGCCGCCGCTCTATGCCGAGCCCAGCGGGGTCCGGCGCCTGCTTTGCGCCCCCTACGAAGCCGGAGAGACCCCCTCCGGGACCGAGTTGTGCTGAGCGGACGGAAGAATCGGCCCGTCCCGCGGGCGCGTGCGACAATGAAGTCTTATGCGACTGAGGGTGGCCCTCCTGCTTCTTGCGGTGTCGTTCTGGTTGCCGGCCGCCGAGAAGATTACGGTCGCGCAGTTGGTCAGCTTTGTGCGTTCGGCAATTCAGCGGAAAGACCCCGACAAAGACGTCGCCGCCTACCTGTCGAAGGTCTCTCTTTCGGAGCGGCTCGATGACCGCACCTTCGACGACCTGCGGGGGCAGGGCGCCGGACCCAGGACCGTCGACGCTCTGAAGGCGCTCCGCGCTGCCTCGCAAACTCTCGCCCCTCCGCCCACGCCGACGCCCACGCCGGCGCCCACTCCCACGCCGCCGCCACTGCCGCCGCCCAGCACGGAAGAAGAGCGGAAGGTGATCGAGCAGGCGCGCGAGTACGCCATGAACTACACCAAGTCGCTGCCCGACTTCATGTGCAGCCAGGTGACGCGCCGGTACGTGGACCCGCATGGCGGGGAGTTCTGGGCGCTGGAGGACACCCTGATCGCCCGCGTGAGCTACGTGGATCACAAGGAAGACTACGCCCTGGCGTTTGTGAACGGCAAGGCGGTTTCCAACTCGTCGATCTGGTCGGTCGGCGGCGCCACCTCGGCGGGCGAGTTCGGCAGCATGATGAAGGAGCTCTTCGATCCGGAGACGGAGGCTTCATTCCGCTGGGAGCGGTGGGCGACCCTGCGCGGCCGCCGCACGCACGTCTATGCCTACGACGTCTCTCAGCCCCGCTCGAAGTGGCACGTCACCTACGGGGGCCGCGACTCGAAAGACGACACAGTGCCCGGCTACCACGGCCTGGTCTTCGTAGACCGCGACCTGCTGAGTGTGATGCGGATCACTCTGGTGGCCGACCTTCCCCCCAGCTTCCCGATTCAGGAAGTGCAGGACACCCTGGACTACGATCTCGCCACCATCAGCGGCAGTCAGTACCTGGTGCCGCTCAAGGCTGTCGTACGGATGCGCGCGGGGAGGGAACATTCGAAGAACGAAGTCGAGTTCCGCCTCTACCGCAAGTTCGACGCCAAGACCGTGCTGACCTTCGATACGGGGGAAGCCGACACGCCCGCGCCGGGCGACAAGACCAAGGGACAGCCGGCGAAGTAGGGCCACCCGTGTGGCGCCCGCCGTTCGCGTGGGCAGCCCGCGGCGGCACGCCGAAACGCAGGCTGCGGGGACGCCCCCTATCGCCCCCCGGCCTGAACAACGGCGTTGCGAGTCGCACGCAGCGTGTTCACCAGAGACTCCTGCGGCAGTTGGCGGATGATCGGCTCGATCAGCCAGGCCAGGCCCGTGGGAATGTCGCGCGTGAGAGAGATGGCCTCGCACTCGATGTAGACACCGCCGTCCCGCTCCTCGAAACGCCAATAGGAATCGAGACGCCATAGGAAGCCGTGGTCGTTTCCCACGGGCATCTCGCGCTCGCGTGGGCCGGGGTCGGCCACCTCCGCGATGCGGGTGCTATAAGAGCGGCTATGGCAATGCGTGGCGTCGAGAGGGAAGTAGCGGACATCGTGCTCGGTCGCAAGCACCACGGTCACCACCTTCTTCTTCATCACCCGCAGGTAGATCCGGAAGTGGTCGCCGTCCCGGCTGAGCACCTTCGAATCGATCACCTCGGGCCGGTGCGTAACCTTGTTGCGGTCATAGTCCTGGACGCTGGCCAGCGTTCCCTGAAGCGTCGCGCCGGGGAGGAAGGCCGCCCCGATCCAATCGTGCACCAGGCCGCCGGCAACAGCCGCGTCGCCGTGGCCCACGAGCGGCTCGGCGACGATCTGGCCCGCGCGGACCGCCTTCAACCGATCTGGAGAATCCGCGGCCCAGAGGAAACTCTGCCCGTGCAGCCGGCCGTCAACGCGGGTCTCGGCGGCGCGGACATAGCGGTCGAAGGCGTCGACCGTCTCCTGTTTCAACTCCGCGGCGCCGGCCGCGACGGCCAGCGACACCCACAGGGCCAGCAGCGGCGCACGCGTCAGCAGTGGGCAACGGGCGGCCCGGGGTCGCGCGGAACGGCACAGCCGCAAGGAGCCTTGGTTCATCGGAGAGCATTTCCCGGCTGGTCGAGTGGAGAGCGTGCCGCCGCTGGCTTCGGCCCAAACCATCGCTTTGTCCTCTCCCGCACTAGATGCTGACGAAGATCCTCGTGATGAAGAACGTCAGAAAGAAGATCAGCACTGAGGAAACCACCACCGCTTGCGTGGTTGCGCGGCCCACGCCCTGGGTGCCTCCGGTGGTGTTCAGGCCGTAGTAGCAGCCGACCAGCACGATGGCGAACGCGAACACGAAGGGCTTGAGCACGCCGAAAAAGACGTCCGTGAAAGAGAGCGCCTGCCAGGCGGTGTTCCAGTATTGGTCGGGGGTCAGCATCAGCGTGAAATACGAGACCAGGAAACCCCCGAAAATGCCCACGAAATCCGAAATGATGGTCAGCAGGGGAAGCACAATGCAGGCGGCGATGAGCCGCGGAGTAACCAGCTTCTGAATTGGGTCGGTGCCCAGCGCGCGCATGGCATCGATCTGTTCGGTCACCTTCATCGATCCGAGTTCGCTGGCGATGCCGCTGGCGCAGCGCCCCGCCACCATCAGCGATGTCAGCACCGGCCCCAGTTCGCGCACCAGCGTGATGGAGACCATCTGCCCCGTTTCACCCACGGCGCCGTATTGCGCCAGCGCCTTGGCCATCTCCATGGCCATGACAGCTCCGCTGAAAAAGCCCACGCAGATGACGATCGGCAGACTGCCCACGCCGATGATGTCCATCTGAAGGAAGATGTCGCTGGCATAGTGGGGCGGCCGGACGACGTTGCGCAAGGCCTGGCCGGTCAGCCCGTAGAAATCCTGAATGGCGAGTGCTGACAACTTCAATACGTCTTGCAATGTGGTCCGATCCTGGTATCCCGATGGTAACATACAGCTTGCAGGAATCAGCCATGAACGGATTGACCGCTATTCCCGGAATTCGCGTCGGCCATGCCTCCGACCTGGAGGCGTTGACCGGCTGCACGGCGATCCTCACGGAAGCGGGCTCGACGGGTGGAGTTTCGGTGGGCGGATCGGCCACCGGGACCGAAGAGCTGGGCGCTCTCGAACCAGGCCACGTCGCCGGACGCGTTCACGCGGTGGTGCTGGCCGGAGGCAGCGCGTTCGGCCTCGAAGCCGCCTCCGGCGTGCGCCGCTATCTGGAGCGGCAGGGCATCGGATTCGAGACCTCGGCCGCCCGCGTGCCCATCGTGCCCTGTGCCATTCTGTACGACCTCGGAATCGGCAGGCCCGACGTTCGGCCCACGCGGGAGATGGGAGAAGCGGCGGTGCGCGCGGCGACCGGGGGCGCCGTCGAGGAGGGCGCGGTCGGGGCCGGGACCGGCGCCACGGTGGGCAAGCTCTTCGGCATGCGGCAGGCCATGAAGTCCGGCCTCGGCTCCGCTGCCGTGACACTCGAAGGTCCGCTGGCGGGGGTGAAGGTGGCGGCGCTGGCGGTGGTGAACGCGTTGGGCGACGTCGTGGATCCGCTGACGGGCGCGATTGTCGCGGGCGCACGCGTCTCTTCCGAAAGCCTGGAGTTCGCCGGCAGCGCGCGCCAGATGAAGCGCGGAATGAGCGGCGGCTTCCGCCCCGAAAACACCACCCTGGTCGTGGTGGCCACCAACGCCCTGCTCACGCGGGTGGAGGCACGCAAACTGGCCGAATTGGCGAGCCTGGGAATGGCCCGCGCCATCAACCCCGTCAACACCATGTCCGACGGAGACATCGTCATCGCCCTCTCGATCGGAGGGGAGCGGGCGCCCGTCGACGCGCTGGGCGTGGCGGCGGCCGAGGCCGTGGCCGAATCGATCCTGCGCGCGGTGCGCCTGGCGCCCTCACTCGGCGGTCTGCCGGGCCTGGCTTCGCTCAATCGCGCCTGAAGGGCGCCCCAGTGGAAGAGGCTTCGGCCTGTCTCCGCCCGCTTACCCGTCCCGCTGGTGGCGGGGCTCCCGGAGGCAATCCCCAGGGCGGTGAACGAGCGACGGGACAAGCTGAAACGTGCCCCACCGCGAGCCGTTGGTGTATGATGAGTCCGACCGGGGAAGCAGGATGGGAACCCCGGAGAGCCACGCTCGGCCACGGCGGGCGGAGGGAGTCCAACTTGAAACTTGCAGCGCTGTTTCTCGCAGTCACCGGAATGGCTGGTATCGGAGCCGCACAGGCACCCGGCGAGGCGCCCGTGCCGGACCAGGGCCGCCAATCGGGCCCGTTGTCCCGAGTCACTCTGGAGGTTCGCACCACCAAGGCGATCAATTATCGCCACCTGAGCGGGCCCACGCGGATCGACTTTCGCGGCACGGTCCTGCTTTCGCAGGCCCAGGGACAGGCCCGCATCGAGAGCCGGCGGGGAGCGATCCACATCCAGGCGCAGTTTGAAAAGCTCGATCCCGCGTCGCGCTTCGGCCCGGCGTTCCTCACCTACGTGCTGTGGGCCATTTCGCCCGAAGGCCGCGCCGACAATCTGGGCGAACTGCTGCTCGACGGGCAGAAGAGCAAGATGGACGTCACGGAGCAGATGCAGGCTTTTGCGCTCATCGTGACCGCCGAACCGTACTTCGCAGTCTCCCAGCCGAGCGAAGTGGTGGTGATCGAAAACGTGGCGCGGGCGGACACCGCCGGCCAAATCGAAGAGCTCGATGCCAAGTTCGACCTGCTCAAGCGGGGAGAATACGAAACCGTAGTTCAGGGGGGCGTTGCCGCCCCGGAGGCCAGCGCGGGGGTGCCGCTGAGCCTGCTCGAAGCGGAGTTCGCCGTGGAGATCGCAAAGGCGGAGGGCGCCGAGCAGTACGCCGCGGACAGTTTCCAGAAGGCCGCAAAACTCCTTGAGACGGCCGAGAGCTACCGGAGCGAGAAGCGGGACAAGAAGACCGTCGAGACCGCTGCCAGAGAGGTCGTGCAGACCGCCGAGGACGCCCGCACCATCGCCACGAAGCGCCGCGCGGAGGAGAAGCTGGCCCAGGAGCGGCAGGCGGCCGCGGACCGGGAGGCGCAGGCCAAGGCGCAGGCGGAAGCGTCCGAACGCGCGCGCCTGGAAGCGCAGTTGGCAGCCGAGCGCTCGGCCCGGGAGAAGGCCGAGGCGGAAGCGGCCCGCGCCGCCGCTCTGGCAGAGCAGCAGGCGGCCCAGGCCGAAGCGGAGAAGTCTCGCCTGGCGGCCGAGCAGGCGGCTCGCGAGAAGGCCGAAGCTCAGGCCGATGCGGACCACGCGCGCCAGCAGGCCGCGGATGCGGATCGCGCCCGGCAGCAGGCCGAGGCCGAAAAGGGCGAACTGCGCAAGCGCCTCCTGGACCAGTTGAACTCGGTGCTGCAGACAAAAGACACCGCGCGGGGCCTGATCGTCAACATGTCCGATGTTCTCTTCGACACCGGCAGCTACACCCTCAAGCCCCTCACCCGCGAGAAGCTGGCCAAAATCTCCGGGATCGTGCTGGCACATCCCGGATTGAACTTGCAGATCGAGGGCCACACCGACAGCGTCGGGAGTGCCGAGTACAACCAGTTGCTCTCCGAACAGCGCGCCGCCTCGGTGCGGGATTACCTCGTCCAGCAGGGCGTTGCCGAGGCCTCGGTGACCTCGCGCGGTTTCGGCAAGACGCAGCCGGTGGCGCCCAACGATACGGCGGAAGGCCGGCAAAAGAACCGGCGCGTGGAACTGGTGGTGACCGGCGAGGCCATCGGCGGCGGTCCTGAGGCGCCGCCACAACAGCCCTGAGCGGACCGCCGGCGGGCCGAGGAATCAGGCGGCCGACAATTCGTTGCGGCCGGCGCCGGTTCTTCCGCACTCCCGCGCCAGCGTCACCGCTCGCAGCGCTTCGCCGGCGTCGAGCGGTTTGTCCAGGACACCGTATCCGCCCAGAGGCGTTCGTCGGCGAAGCGGGCCATCACGATCGGGCGCGGCGGATTGCCCAGCCAGGCGAGCGCGCTCAGGACGTCCGCCCAACCGCCGTCCAGCAGGTCCCGATCCGTAATGACGACGTCTACGGGCCGGTTGCGCAGAGTCTCCATCGCATCCGCAAGGGTGGTGTTCCAGTAGAGGGTCCTATACGGCGGTCGGCTTCCCCTGCTCGCCCCGGCGGCCGGCCGGGCTAACGGCGCTAACCCGCGTCACCGGAGATCCCGATGCCTGCGTATCTTCGCGTTGAAATACTGGACGCGCCCCGAAGCGCCTGGTTAGCGATGGGCGGGAGAACCGCGGTGTGCGCGACGCCTTGGGCCAAAAATCGGGGTCCCCAATCCAGCCGGAGAGTTAGTATGGTACTGGCCTCAATCCATGAACGAAAACCCGAAGCTATGGGAGGGCCAAGTCGTCGACGGGCGATTCCCGTTATTGCAGTACCTGGGCGGCGGCCCGCGTAGCGCCGTCTTCGCCACTGCAACCGGCGACAGTTCTCTCCCCAATGCAGCCATCAAACTTGTCGAAACCGATCCGGAGGATGCGGAGGTCCAGCTTGCCCAGTGGACGGAGGCCGCCGCGCTGTCGCATCCCCACCTGCTTCGGCTGTTCCAGACGGGCCGCTGCCAGTTGGACGGGACCCAGGCGATCTTCGTCGTGATGGAGCGCGCCGACGAGGACCTGTCGCAGGTTCTTTCGCTCCGTCCGCTGTCGGCGGCGGAGACATCAGAGGCGCTGGAGCCGGTCCTGGAAGGCCTGGCGTACCTGCACGCGCAGGGCCTCGTTCACGGCCGCCTGCGGCCTTCGAACATCCTGGCCGTTGGCGACCAGTTGAAGCTCTCGAGCGACCGGCTACTGCCCGCCGGCGAATCGAGGGGGCGTCGCGATGAACCGGACGCCTACGACGCTCCCGAAACGGCCGGTGGGGAGATCGGGCCGGCGGCGGATGTGTGGTCGCTGGGCGTGATATTGGTTGAAGCTCTGACCCAGCAGCTGCCGGGAGCCACTCTGCCGCGGCTTCCGGCTCCGTTTGACGACATCGCGCGTCACTGTCTTCAGCCCGACCCTCGCGACAGGTGGACTTTTGGCGAGATTCAGGCGCGGCTGAAGCCGCCCGCCGCCACGCCCGCGCCCGCGCGTCGGGTGGAGGCGGGAAGGCCGGCGGCGCACGCGCGGGGACGCTACGGCCTGCTCGCCGTGGCGCTGGCTGTGGTGCTGGCGCTGGCTGCAATCCTGGCGGTTCCGAGATTCCTGAACCGGCGCGCCGAGCCGCAGACGCCGGAGCCGGCCGCGGCGGCGCCTGCACCCGAACGGACTCCGCCGCCGGAGCGTGTCGCCGAGCCATCTCCCGCGGCCGAATCGCCCAGTCCATCCGCGACGCCCGCCCTGAGTCCGTCTCCGGCTCCGCCCGAGGAGCCGTCTCCCGCGCCCGCCTCGCCCAGCCCATCCGCGACGCCCGCCCCGAATCCGTCTCCGGCTCCGCCCGCCGAGGAGGTGCCGCAGGCCCAGGACGCCGTTGCCAGCCAGGCCCAGGGGGCCGTTGCCAGCGGGGTCCTTCAACAGGTCCTGCCCGAGGTGCCCGCAAAGGCGAGACGCAGTATTCACGGCTCGGTCAAGGTCGGCGTGAAGGTCCGGGTTAACGCTTCCGGGAGCGTGGAGGACGCGCAACTTGCGTCCCAGGGACCCAGCAGCTACTTCGCGGGCCTGGCGGTTGAAGCCGCCCGGCAGTGGAAGTTCAGCCCGCTGGCGGCCGGCGGCCAAGCCGCTCCCAGCCAGTGGCTGCTGCATTTCGAGTTCGATAGCGGCGCAACCAGGGTTCAGCCGGAGCGGATGGCCCCCTAGCGCGCCAGACGGCCGACCCCGCGCGGTCCTGCCTCTTCACGGCCCGGGCACGAGCCGCGCGAGCGTCTCCGCCACGCCTGCGGGGTCGAAACCGAACGGCCCCGGCGCGCTCTTGCTAGCGACGCGGCCGTCGCGGCCGATCACGTACAAGCGGTCCGGCCAGCCGGTGTACGCGTTCTCGACCGCGTCGTTGACGTCATCGACCAGCGCCGGGATCTCGAGGCCGAGGCGCCGCACGCAGACCCCCGCCACCTCATCCCGTTCGCCCAGAGACTTGGGGCTCGCGAAGACGATGTGCTCGCGAATGTTCGAGGCCATCTGCCATCCGTCGCTGGGATGAGCTTCGCGGATGTAGACCACGTAGAATGCCACGCGGTCCTTGTACTGGCGGTACAGCTTGTTGAGCGCGGGAACCTCCCGGCGAAATGGCGGTCAAGTGTAGCTCCCGAAGACCAGCACCACGGGGCGGCCGCGCAGGTCCGAGAGCCGGACGCGCGAGGCGCCGTCGCGTGTGGCCAGAGTGAAATCGGGTGCGCGATCTCCTAGGTTCAGATATCCCGCCTGCGCGCGCATCCAGAGCGACTCGAACGGCAGCACCATGAACAACGGGCCGGGCATGTGCGACATGATGCGGCCGAACACCGCGGGCGGCTGGCGCATGGCGAATGCGAGTCCCGCCACCAGCAGTAGATAGACCGCGAGCGCTGCAACTGAAGCGGCCAGAAGTTTTCGCATCCTCGTGCCCTCCGCACGTCCGGGCAACCGCGTCCCAGGTTCGCGGCTTCGGCCCACCTACCTCTTATGATAGTCCGGAAAGGCCGGCCGTTTGTTGGGCACGGACAAGCGACCCCGACCGCGGGATCGACGTGCGGCTCGTGCCAACGACACGCCATCCGTGTCTTGCCGGCCGCCCGCTTCTGGAGCAGCGACGGCTGGAACTGCACCGAGGCCGCGGTCACGGGCGTACCGACGGCGCCGGCCGGAACGCGGCAGATCCGCGCCTTGCCGATCCCAAGCGCGCTTCTAGGGATCCACCTCCCGACGAGTGTTCGTCTTGCCGTATCCTGCCTCTAGGGGGATTGTGATGAGGCTTTTGGTCTTCGCTCTCTGTGGTGTGTTTGCGTTTGGCGGTCTGAGCGCGCAGACGCCTGCCTGGCAGCCATCGCCAGGACATGCGCAAGTTCCGATCTGGCCGGGGGCGGTGCCCGATGCGCAGTTTGGGCCGCCGGCTAACACCGAGACGACGCAACCGGGAGAGATCGACAACGTCTCACGGCCCACGATGACGGTCTATTCGCCAAAGGAAAAGAATACGGGCGCTGCGGTGGTCGTGTTTCCTGGCGGGGGCTATCAGGTTCTGGCCATCGATCTTGAAGGCACGGAGG
>Ga0182021_10001660_pt1 | contig 25762 bp, 24 predicted proteins | sample 612E3MmetaG_FD_120493 | JGI IMG/M metagenome (GOLD analysis project Ga0182021, IMG submission 120493) | Permafrost microbial communities from Stordalen Mire, Sweden - 612E3M metaG (Illumina Assembly) | ecosystem: Environmental > Terrestrial > Soil > Wetlands > Permafrost | place: Sweden... | reverse complement strand
TTGTCTTCTACCAAACATCTGTTCAGGATAGACACAATAGTTGCATTTTGCATAGCAACCGCGACTCGTAAATATCGAAACTGTCGGATACCGGCAGTGTGCATAAAAGTAGTTTTCAATTTTTAGGTGTTTTTTGTAAATCGCTGAAATAAATGGAAGAGAGTCTAGATTTTCAATAAATTCCCTATCTGGAGTTGATACGATTTCGCCATTACTTCGAAATGTGATGCCATTAACATTTTTCAGATTTGCGCGGTCCAATGTAGATGCTAATTCGACCAAAGTCAGATCGTATTCACGACGCGCAACAGCATCTATTCGCTCATCAATTTTTAATGATTCAACTGGAAGCGCCGACACATGAGGACCTGTCAACACAATAAAACTTTCTGTCAATAAATCTTTTAGATCACCGGCAATTGAGATATCATTATATATGCTTGGCGTTGATGTATATACAACAACCATTTCCGGATGAAAGTCTGTGGCTATTTTAAAACATGCACCCCTTGATAAGCCATCAGCGGGTGCATCAATTAACCTAACATCATGACCTTCTTTTTCAAGCACACCCGTAGCGTAGGCATGCCAAATCGGGTAATAAATAGTACCACTTTTTGTAACAGCAGGACTTCGAGAAAATCTTGAGAATTTAGGAAGGAAGGGAGGGTTAAGCATAAGAATTTTCATATCAATAGTTCCCTTTTTATATGTAAAAGTTAGAATCTTTATGGACAGTCAATCACTGGCCAGCGCCATGTGTAAGCCAGCTGAATGAAATCTCTGTTTGACGTTGATACTATTTGCTCACCGATTCTATAATTACTTCAATTTTTAATCACCGCCGGAATGGCACTTATACAAAGGCTTATCTTTTCAAACCCCTTAATGAGATCTTTTCGAAAAGACTAATAAAGATGCCCCTCTATAGGCCAAAGCAGTTATTCGTTGATGTTTCGGATCAACAACGCACCAGGTATTTGAAATATAGCCTTTTAACAATACTGAAGATTATATTGGGAACAAAAAAAACAGGAATTACTTTAAACCAAAATGCAAGATAATGCTTGTATTTGTTGTAATACAATTTGAGGAGACGATACTGAAGGCGGTATCCTATATGTTGCGACTTTAAGTTAGCAATCGCCCGGGGTAGCCTGTCAACCATTTTGCTGAAGAATTTTTTTCTTACCTTACTCTCTTTATTGTAATGTCTATCGAGGATTATCTGAAAACTGTTGTGTTCGATCAGTTGTCGTTTCACGATTCCTTCTTGTTCTAAAAAAGAGTCATTACCGGTTCTCTGTTTTACCAGTGGATTGCTTATATATAACCATTTGAATTCCCGGTCCATCATTCTGGCGATTATGTGAGCCATCAAATAATATGTATTAGATAAATCTCCAAATACCTCGTTATCCGCAATCTCCTGCCAAGTCGACCTTTTTACGACCTGGGAAGATATAAACCCGAAATCCATTCCTATGCATTTAAAGAATTCTGCCTTGTCCTTAAAAATACGATCTGCTTTAATAATCTTCCCTGGCCATCCTTTTATCTCCGCAACCCTCCTCTCCATATGTGAGTCATACGGAATCCGATTGCAGAAACAACCCGTCAGATTCTTCTCGTGGCTCAACAATTTCAAGATATGGCTAATCGACCCAGATGCCAATCTGTCGTCGTCACTAAATAACCAGCAATATTTTCCGTCAGACAACTCGACACATTTTAAGATGTCTTTATCAATGCCTTCCCTTTTCTCCCTTTTAAAGTACTTTAACGACAATTTATCTTCGAATTGCGTAACGACTTCCGCTGTATTATCACTCGAATTTCCATCAACGACTACAATTTGCACATTCCTTACGTTTTCTGATGCTTCCAGTTCAGAATAAATGTTTTCGAGTAATCCTTTCAAAAAAGATGATCTATTATAGGTAGGAATGCATATTGCTAACAAATATTCTTTCATATTATTTTCCAAAAAAACTTATACACAAACTTGATGAATATTCTTTTATCACAACCCGTGCACACCCCAGAAAAAGTTCCCAATTTGGGTTTATTCTTTTTCAAATGCGCCTTCTTCGTTTAAAAGCACTTTAATCATTTCTTTAAAATCTATGCTTGGTTTCCAACCAGTTTTCAACATCAATTTGCTTGGATTTCCAACTCGGCAAACAGGCTTCCTTGTAAGTATATTCTTATTTTCCTCGACATAATCTGTCCAGTTCAGTCCAAAACGTTGAAATGCAATTTCCGCGAATTCGGAAACACTATGTTTCTGGCCTGTTGCTATTATGAAATCATCGGAATGATCCATGCATAACATCTTATGCATCGCCTTCACATAATCCGGTGCATAGCCCCAGTCAGCTTCTGCGCTCAAATCGCCCAAGAGAATTTTATCCTGCAATCTATCCCTTACTTTTATCGCGCCCTTGGTAATTTTTTTCGAAATGAAGTTATTGCTTCTCAAAGATGATTCGTGATTATAGAGAATCCCGCATGACGCAAACAGGGCATGCTCCTTTCTATAATATCTACAGATAAACAAACCTGCAGCCTTTGTTATTCCATAAACCGACGAAGGGTTGATGCTGGAGCCTTCATCGTTCACGCCATTTGTCTCTTCGAATATGTGTGAAGATGCTGCATAGAATAGGCGCGCTTGAGGTGCGCACTTAAGCATTGCTTCGAGAAAATAAATTAAAGAAAAGGTGTTCGTCCCAAAGCTTTTTTGAAACAAATCAAGACTGGTCATCATTCTGTCCTCGGCAGAATGATGAACGGCTGCAAGATGATAGATCTCAGATGGATTAGAGGATCTAACAAGTTCACACACTTCGCGCTCATTACAAATATCAATAGGTACCTTTGAATATTCGAAAGAGGACTCAATGTAATTAACATCGACACCAATGACCTGATATGCATTTTCAATCAGATGGCTCTTTAACAATACGCCATCTTGGCCCAGACATCCGATCACAATTGCTGTTTTCATATAGCAACCTTCTTGCTTATATAATTTCTATTCGGGGAAACGGAAAAAAGCACCCCTCTAATCCAAAATAATCCCTTTCCCTAATAAAGCCTAGTATTCTAATTAACGGGAAAAAACCGATTCTTAAAACACGGTATGGTGCCGAATATCATGGCCGTCATCGGTCATTTCCATTTTCTTTAGATACGATCTCTATCTTAGGAAGCGGAAATATCAGTTGTGTCCCGCGCTCCAAGATTTCCCGTTCTCGTTCGACAAATTCCTCCTTGAAATGCCATGGTAGAACAAGGTAGTAGTCAGGATTCATTGCGCGAGACTCTGCCTCGCTGATAATCGGAATATCCGTACCCAGAGTATGTGCGCCATACTTATCGGGGCTTCTTTCAGCAGCATAATTGATAATTCTATTATCTATACCGCACCATTGCAGAATGGTATTACCCTTAGTCGATGCGCCGTAGATATGGATCGTTTTCCCCTCCTTCTTGAGTTTCTTCAGTAAAGCGATTAACTCATCCCGATGAAAGTTGATCCTGTCCTGGAAATTTTTATAAGGCTTGTCCGTATCCAATTCAAGGTCGAACTCGTCTTGGCGCATCGCTCTGATATTCTGAAGATATTGCTCATTCTTATATTTGAAGTTTGCGGTATGGGTTGCATAGCAGCGCAAAGACCCGCCGTTGATGTCGTTGAGCGTCACATTGAACACTTTCATGCCGCTCTTCTTTAGAATATATTCGATCACCGCAAGGCTGTAGAATTCCAAATGTTCGTGACAGATCGTATCGTATGAAGTCATTTTCAGCATCATGGGCATATAGGACATCTCAAAAATCCAAATACCTTCCGGCGCAAGGATGTTTTTTATACCCTTGGCAAACGCAACGGGATCCTCCAAATCATAAAACATCGCAATAGAAGTAATGATATCAATCTTTGTTTCCTGTAAACATTTCAAAAGTTCATTTGATGGAAATATATCCTGAATTACTGTTGCCGTAAGTTTATCAATTTCTTGAGCCACGTCAGACGGATCAACACCGTATTTTCGGAATTCTTTCGAGTAGTAATTAAATAATGTCCCATCATTACATCCTATATCAAGGACAGTACCGCTTGACAAATTAAGAATATTCATCGCCTCTTCGGCAATACCCTTCAAGTGAGTTCTCATTGTATTGTTTGTTCCCGAACGATACCAATAAGCAGAGTAGAGAATTTCAGGCGGCACCGTATGTTCCATTTGCAGAAGGCCGCAAGCTTTTTCATCTTTCGTAGGATCGCATCGGACAAGAGACAGAGGTATTTTTCTCGCAGGAGGCAATTCCTTACCTGGCTTAACAAATGAACCTTGAAGATTTTGGTCGCCAAGATTAATCACCGGCGTCAATGCTGTTGATCCACAGATTCGACAGCTTTTTCGAAATGTTAAATGCATATGGCCTCCCTAGGAAAGTTATTTATGATCGATAATCGTTGAAGTTGTTTTTTCATCTCCATCAATGCTTTCTGCTTATTATTGTAAAAGTCGGCGACAGACGATAGATAATCGGAGAAGTTGATTTTCTAACCCATTCATTTATTTTATTAATCGGACTCTGAAAAAGTTTAACGATTGTGTATCCGAGCCCTACAAACTGGGTCCAAAAAATAAAGGGGAGAATTAAGCCACCTGGTTCGCATTTGAGAACTTCATTGCGGCTTTTCTCGAAAGCCCCACAATACTCATGCCACAAAAAAGTGTTTTCATAGTGTGGAAAGTTGCGATAACTCCTTCTAAGTATACCGCGCAGGGGCTGTCTCCGAATAATTAAGTTGTTCACCAGCTTAATGGGAAACATAAGGATATTCATTATAGTTTGTGTTGAAAATTTTTTTGGTATAACCAGATGAATATGAATTCCGCCTGGCTTGATAATACGTGTCAAACTATCGATTATCGGTTTTAAATCGCTGAAATGTTCAAGCAACCCAAAACTCATAACACAGTCAAAAGTATTATCAGAAATATTTGAATCCAATAAATCATCTAACAAGAAAGATCCCTTCGCATTAAAAGCATCAAAGTTTGCCCGTGCAAGACGAAGCGCTTCCGGCGAATAATCAACACATGTTATATCAATCCCCTGCAAGGCTAAATATAATGCGTTTCTTGCACCACCACATCCTACTTCAATAATTTTTGGGTTCTTTATATTAGGTAAGTGGTTAACAATATGCTTATGAATAACTTTGTAATTCCACATTTGTTCCAGATCGATGGGGTTTCGTGGATCTGCGACATAGGTAACCAACTTATCCGTATATGCGTCTTCCCAGTTCTGTTGCGCTTCTTTCGACATATAATTTCCCTTTTTATATTTTGGTTGCTATACTATTTTAGTGGGCTTATGATTTATAAGATTTCAACCATCTCAACATTAACATCATTAAATAAATTAATAACTATTCCCGATTTATTGTCATTATAGCCATTGGAATCCCTTATTGTTTTGCTGAACAATGAGATACAGCGTAATTTATCGTGAAACATACATTTTAAATTGAACAACGCCGAACTAGCATACGATACCACTATACCAAAATCACTCTCGGCGACTATTTGTTCTGCACATTTATTACTATTAATCATGTTGAACCCTTGACATTCAAAATAAATTTCCTCTTCCTTACGCCCAAAGTGATGATTCTTGTAATAACGCTCTTTAATGTCCAGTGATCTTATGAACTTGATCGTTTTGTCTCTTATTGCATGCCAGTTGCTATCTTGCATATAAAGCCAATACGGTTGATCGAGGAAAAGGCATTTTTCCTTATTGAAATTGACTATTCTATGTATTGGCTCAAACGATACCTCTTTCTTTTTCGATGGTTCGCATTCTATTAATTTTACATTCGGCGCGTATATATATTTAATTTCCTTCCTGTCTATACCAAATTGACTTCCCAGATAATTTGTGTACCGTACGCCATGATGTATTAACCCATTAAGCTGTTTAGCAAAGCCTCTGACGAATAAGGATCGTGTCACTATCTGTAATGCGTACGTGCCAAGCCCATCAGAAAACAAGCAATATTTTACGCGACTTCCAAGATGCTTATCAAAGAATATTCTATTATTCATTGGCCAAGCAATATCAGACATAAATAAATGTGTTTCCATATCTTTATTGGCATATTGTTTAATAATTTCTAAATTCTTTTCACTCGCCAAGAATCTCTTGCGTCCCAAGGTACTGCCACCTACATTTTCTAAAAATTCAATTTTTGACCATAAATCATGATTAATATTATTAAAATCTTGATTTAACTCAAGTAAAATAACGTTTTCATATTTCGATCCGCTGAGAATATTTTTTACGATTATTTCGGCAATAAAAACATGAAAAGGCGTATGCACAATGAAGATGTTTTGTATCATGATTTTAGATTTCCTCTTAAATGTATGTCATTCTTCGCCTGCTGATAATCCTTAAACTGGTTGATATCAATTATAGCTGATAAAGGCTTTATGAGGGATGCGAAGTTAGTGCTCTTTAAGAAATAAAAGATAAAGAAATAAGGAATAAAATCGAATCGACTAAAAAAAAGAAAGAAATCAGTCGAAGAACGCAAGATTAAAGTGAGCAATAAAATGAGAAAAACTTTATTCGTTCTATAAAATTTAAAAACGGCAAAAATAAGTAACACCAAAGTAAGTACCCCCATAAAACCTGTTTGTAAATGAAGATGAATAAACGAATTATGATAATTATATTCATTGATTTCCCCTTCAGGCCATGGATCTTCAAGTACATTAACACCGAATATTAGCCGGGAGATATCTAAATTGCTAAAATAATTTGCCCAAAAAGTAAAACGCGCATCGGACTCTTTTCTCATCCATCTCTGCACATTATAATCAATCGCATTCCTTGGAATAGAAAAATTCATGGCTAACTTATACAAATCATCAAAAAACCAATAAGTAAAAAAGAAAGAAAGAAACAAAATAATAATCGCAATATAAAGATATTTTCGATGAGGTCGCAGTTTGACGAATAAAAGACCAAGTAAAAGTACAAAACTTGAAGCAATTCCTGAACGACCGACACCCCAGATTGAAATTACCAGGGTAATTAATGCAGGTTTTAAATCAATTTTTTTGTTCTCCATACTCATTATAATATAGAGGGAGATACAGGCAACCAGCATAACAATCGAGATGCCATTATAGCTGTTTAATGTCACGTTAATACTATTATTAGTGGCCATTAAGATGAAAAAATAGACAGCTAAGCTATAAAACACTACATATCCGCCCCAACTATAGACGTATCGTCTAATTAGAATCATGGCAATGCCGGGACTAGACACAATAAAGAAAATAGGATGATATAGGTTATAGCCTGCTCGTCCTACAATAAGCGATGAAATAAGAAAAGATACAGCAAGAAAGGCCATAAAAATATATATCGGAACATACTCTCTTTTTATTCTGGTGCTTAAAAGTATGAGAGCTAACAAACCAAGCAAAACGGGTATTAAAGTTACTACCTTAATGGCTAAAATAAAGGAGAATAACGACAGAGTAAGATATAGTGAAAAAAGTATAGTGAAAAAAAATTTATTGACATTCAAACTTGCAGGAAAAATAGTGCTCGATAGCTTTGGACAACTCGTCTGGTTATGATTTTGAGCGTTCATGAATCCCATCTTCCACAGAATTACTCGGCATAAAAATTACTTTCCATTCTAAACTTCGGTGGATAGTCAGTTTAATACCAATGATGATTGTTGTTAAAAACAAACTTCTTATCAAGCCTATATTTTGTTATGTACCCGATCGTTAAACCGATGATCGCGCCGATGTATTTGGCCATTTGACCTTTAAAGCAGGCATTAAATATCAATTCCGACCCCCAGAAGATTAGAGTGGTAAAAACGCCCATGAGGGAATAAAAAATAAACTTGCTTATATCTTCTCGAAAGGTGCGAACCTCATAATAGAAAATGTGCTTTTTATCGAGGACATATTTAACTATGAGACCTGTCAGGGTACCAAAACCCATCGCGAGATACAGGCTGAATTTCTTATTGTAGCAAAAGAGCGAAACATATTGGGTGCCGATGTTAACCATCGTTGCCAGAGCGGCAAAAAAAGCATATTTGAGAGCCAAAGTCATTGTAGATAAATCAAAAAACCGAACATCATTATCCACCCCAGAATCGAAATCTGAATAGCGGAATCTTTTAGAAGTATCTCCGAAGGATCAGCGGAGCATTGCTCAACCATCACAATCTGTAGATAACGCATAACACCAAAAATTACAAAGACGGTTGTCAGGTATAAATGATCGGTATTGAATTTAGCAATGATTTCAGAAGACATGGTGTACATAATGTAGGAAACGATTGTTATAGCTGCCATCGCCACCATGCTGTTGTCAATGAAATTTAGCGTATAGCCGTCAATGGATTTTCTCGCTTTATCGCCATCGTTTAGAAAGAGCAGAACATCGTCTCGTCTCTTACCTAGAGCTAAAAACAGAGACAATAGGAATGTCATCACGATAATCCAGGGATAGACCTTGACGCCAGTCACGACACCACCCACAAAAATCCGAATCACAAAACCCAAAGAAATGATGAAGATATCTATAAGGGGAACATGCTTAAACTTGATGGTATAGGAAATGTTCAAGACAAGATAAAAGAGGGCAAGATAAAGCATGGACATATCGATCAACCCGGCGCCAAGTAATCCGGCCACCGTCAATAGGACCCCAAAGGTTAAAGCTTTTTTTACTGTGACCTTACCGGCGGCTAGGGGTCGTATTTTTTTCTTGGGGTGACTTCTGTCCTCTTCCCTGTCATGGTAATCGTTGAAGATATAAACCCCGCTGGCGAGTAAGCAGAAAGAGGCAAAAGCCAATCCCGACTTGGCCAGCAGATGTAAATTATAAAGTTGGAGGGCAAAGAAGAGGGGCAAGAAAATAAATAAATTCTTTGTCCACTGCCAAGGTCGTATCAGGAGGAAAAGATCGCGCATCACCGAAAACACCTAAAAAAAGGGTTATCAGCCATTTTTAAAAGCTCCTTGTCTCCATTGCTGTCACCATATACGTATAGAGTATATCGTTCTCGATCGGGATATTTTTCAAGAAAGCGTCGCTTTTTCTCTTGGCCGTGGCAATTGGGGGTAGAGAATCTTCCCGTCAAGACGCCTTTTTTGATTTCCGGCTCCGTCGCAATCACGTCGTGAAATCCGTTTTTTATGGCCCAAGGCGTAAGCCAATCGACCAAGGAAGCGCTGACTATCACCAATCGATGTGCCTGCGATTTGTGCCACTTCATTCTATCCTTAGCTTCTGCCCGTAGTATACCATCGATCTTCTTCAAGGAATAGGTTCTACATATCTCTTGGAAACATTCTCCCGTCCAGCCGGCAAAAAAGGATTGGAACAACTTTTCCTTGGCCTTATGATTCGTGATAAGTCCACATGCGTAGCCTGTCAACGGGAAAATATTTTCAAGGATGCCTTGATAAAATTTAGCGATCCCAAAAGTATAAACTAGAAAGTCCTTGAAGCTGTCCTTTTTGGTCAAGGTGCCGTCAAAGTCGAAGATTGCGATGGTTTTTTCCATGTTAGAAAAAAACCTTGGCAAGCTTCAGGATGCCTTGCTTCCACGGCACCCGATGGGAGATCCCTGCCTGCCCTCGAATGCTATCAATATTATCTAAATACCATCGAAAATTTCGGATCAAAGCCTCCTTGTTTGAAAATTTTGGGGTAAAACCTAGTTTCTTTTCTGCTTTTTCAATAGCCACAAAAGAATCCTTGGAAGCCGTCTCGTAAACCCATTTGTACAAAGGGGAAAGCTTCATAAATTCTAATACTTTCAACGCTGCAATTACCGGCGTGGCTGGAAGGGGAATAATGCGTTTCCCGAAACCGGCATAATCCAAGACTGACTGATAATCCTCCCGCATGGTGGTAAATTCCTTGGCCCCGATATTAAAAGTGTCGTTGACTGCATCGGTATCCAAGGTCAGACAAAAATAAATGGCTTCACATAGATCTTCCACGTCCAATAATTGGTACCTATTGTTCCCACTGCCAATCATCGGAAAATTTTTACCATCCTTTGCCCAGTCGTAAAACAAGGCAAAAACGCCTAATCTCTCCGGTCCGATAAAGGATTTTGGTCGAAAGATCGGAAGTACCATGCCTTTTTCCCGGGCTTTAAGGCAGGCGTCCTCAGCTGTGATCTTTGCCTTCCCGTATGGCCCAACCCCATCGAGGAGGTCGTCTTCATAAAGCGGATGGTGATCGGGAATGCCATATACCGCAGTGGAGGATATATGAACAAATCTTTCGACATGCGCTTTTTCCGCCGCCACCAGGAGATTTTTCGTACCCTCCACGTCTGTCGAGTAAATATCTTCAACTTTGTAAAGAGGCAGGGCAGCGGCTGTATGAACGACGAAATTTATTCCTTGCATCACTTTTTCAACGATGGCTTTTTCCCGTATATCTCCCTTTATGAATTTGACGCGATCCTTCATATCCGTGTAATCAAAATCGACAATATCGAGAATAGTAATGTTCGATATTCCTTTCGTCATCAGGTACCGACCCAAGTTGATTCCAAGAAAGCCAGAACCACCTGTGATTAAAATGTTTTTGGACATTATACTCTTGTTTATCATGAATACTCTCCAATATTTTTAGTGCAGTCATTTTTCTACCAAATCGAAGAGGCCTATGACCATATTCATCGTGGACTATCCCAATTACACAACAATTTGTCATCATTTGCTGAACGTGAAAAAACGTAAATTCTTTGTCACGTTTTTGAACATAAAAGTTTATTCTTTAGCCAGCTATTTTTTATTTCACTAAGCACAATTACTGCCAATGGCACAGAAAATGGGTATGATGTCCAAATGAATCGTCCATCAGCAGCTGCCGCGAGCATCGAATAACCAAATAACACGAAAGAAAGCAAAATACCGGTAAGTAATGTTGCTGTGACAGTAAATCTCTTATTAAACCAAATCGTTGTTCTGTATTTAAAAATGAATAAAGCCAAAATTCCTGGCACACCATAAGTTAGAAGAAAACTCAGCCAACATCTTGTGCGTGACATGTTAAATATTAAACGCTCAAATGATGGCACCCAACCAATGCCTGGGTCTACAGGAATTATTCTCCTGGCAAAGTAATAGCTTACTGTAAAAAATAGTAACATTAATGATGACAGCATCAATCCTTGTTTCATAAAAATCTTTCGATTAAAAATCAAATAGACCATTAATGTTATGTTTAAGATAATTATTGTCTCTTTCACTAAGGTCCCCATAATTATTACACTAGCCAAAAGTACCCAACTATTATCAAAAATGAGGTAGAGACCAATAGTTAATAGGCAAACTAAAACCGGATCAGTATAACCAATGGTGGCGTAATAGAAAGTGGGAAATGACACTACGAACAATCCACACCCAATAATACAGTAGTTCAAATCTAAATCAAGCCAAGCTATATTTTTATACATAAAAATTGTTGTAAGTATCATAGCTAGTAAATTAATCAAATTGATAGCTGTCATTGGATTTTTTAATGGCAACAATGCTGCTAAAAATGGAACTAATGGCCTATAAGTATAAGGAGGGCGTAAGTCATTTACAGTTTTTTCACCCCTAAAATACAATGTCATGGCAGTGTAATCAGCTGAGTCACCTAGGCTGCCTATACCTCCAGCCGTTAGTGATCGTATGCCTATATCATTACGGTTAAATCGGGGAAAAGATAATAGTATAAGTATAATTATTAGTACTAACAACCAGATCACTTGTCTATTTAAAAACACTCAGACCTCCTGTATTACATTTTCCCTTAAAATCACAATCGGACTAAGCTCATTTTGGAAAAATCAAGTTTCAGCTTCTTGAAAACCACATACATCAATGGCAAACAAAAAAGAATATAAACTATTACTTTTGCAATAGTGGGAAAAAGTAATTCCTTATTGGAAGCCGATGGCATCATGTGATTAATAGCCATTTCCACGAACCATAGTAAGGCTATCATGTAGATGAACGGCAGCCAAAGCCTTGCAAAAAATCTTATCCAATCGCCGAATCGTTTTGTATAGTGGGACAGGGAATATCCTATCACGATGCTTGAATAAAAAAAATAAGTAATTAAAGTACCTCCCCATGCGATCCCCTCAATGCCGTAACCTAACTGTAGAAACAAATAATCCAAAGCTATGTCCAGAAAGAGTGCAACACAACCAAAGAGCGCATATTGTTTCAGTTTGCCAATCGTTACCAAAAAGTAATCTGTTAACCCGAGCACGCCAAAAAAGAAAATTCCAACGATAACAATTCGAGCTGCTTTAATGCCCGGCATATAAGCCGGCAGCAAAACACTAATTATTAGAGGCAGAGATAAATATAGTATTCCAATCAATATAGGCAATAAAGCACTCAGAATCGCAGGTGGAGTTAAAACAAATGTTCGCAGCACCTCCACATTATTCCCAGAACTCCCATACTGGTGCGTAATCCGTGGATATAAAACCTGGTTTACCATTGCCGGGATCAAAGTAACCGCACTCGTAAGCAACAGTGCCAAGCCGAAATAACCCAGTTGCTTCTCGCCCAGGAAAGTGATGACCATCAGGCGGTCAACGGTTGCCAACAAAGAAAGGATAAAACCTGACATTAAGATAGGTAATCCCACGCGAATTACAGACCAGACTTCAGAAAAACTAAATCTAGGAACGGACATCCACGGATCTCTGCGCAAAGCATAAAGCAGGATCACTGCTTGCGCCAAAATTGCGGCAACCAGACGGCCCTCAAATCCAAGATAAAATGCAAATAGAACAGCCAATACTAAACTAACTGCCGCAAGCAAAATTTGCTGTTGGCTAAGCTCACTAAAACAGTTATTAGAACGCAGTAAGGTCCGATGATAAGTATAGATGTTTTGCAGGATCAAGACTACGGCCATAGCCTGTAATCCCAGAGCCATTTTAAATAAATGACAGGGTAAAAATGAAAACGCAATAACAAACACTGCAGCTACTAATGCGCCGAAGATGGTGGTTCGCCGCGCCGCGCCTTCAATGGCTAAGGCTTTTTCCATATCACCCTTTCCGTAGTAGTACGGCAGGTCTCGCCCCATAGTCGAAAGAGCGCCAAGTTCCATATAAGCTCCATATACTAAAACCAGGGAAACACCATTCAATATCCCAAAATCTGATGGTCCAAGCAAGCGGGCTACCCAAAAAACTGCAATTATACCTAAACCCTGAGAAATTATTCCACTGGAAGAGTAACGAAATATATCTCTTACGATCTGAAATCTAGTGTCCATAATTGACGAATTACTGGCTATTTTACAGTTATTACGAATTCACAATTTCAGATTTCCTTGCTGCTTTATATCATTTTGCGCCTGTTCATAATCCGCAAACTGGCCGATATCCAACCAGTATTCAATGATAGGAAAGCTGGCCACGATGTGGTCAGAATCCAGCAGCCGCTGAATTAGATCGGTCATGTTGAAATGCTTGCCATTGGGAATGAATTCATAGACTTTCGGTTCAAGCAAATAGACGCCAGCATTGACCAGAAAATGCATTTGTGGTTTTTCTTTTAAGTTGCAGACACGCGAACCAGAACATTCAATAACGCCGTATGGAACTTTTATATCATATTGCTTTACTGCGATCGTCATAACAGCGCGGTGTTCCTGGTGATAGGCGAGCATTGCCCTAAAATTTACCTGCGTCAGAACATCACCATTGATAACCAGCATTGTTTCTGTTGGTGTGTCCATCAACCCTAACGCACCTCCTGTCCCCAATGGTTTTTCTTCATTTACATAATTTAATTCTACACCAAATGAACTTCCATCGCCGAAATGATCGGAAATTTTCTCCGGTTTGTAATGGGTTGTGACATTGACGCGACGGATGCCAACCTGCCGCAACTGTTCAATCATTAATTCCATCAGCGGCTTGCCGCCAACGGGCAGCATCGGTTTGGGTAAATCCTCCGTGAGCGGTCTCAAGCGCGTTCCCATTCCACCTGCCATGATCACGGCCTGCATGGGGAGATCCTGGGTTGGAATCAAATCATCCAGCATGACAATATCGACAACCCTACCTTCGTCGTCAAGGATAGGAAGCTGACGTAAAATATTTTGATGCAATAACTCAAGGAATGTCTCACGGCTTGCACCTAATTGGGCAGTAACCGGTTTGGGGTACTGTGTGCTGATTTTCCTGTTCAATAGCACACTGACGGGCAATTCCAGATCCGTACCCGCCAGTACAGCTCGCCGCACATCGCCGTCTGTTATGGTGCCAAGCAGATGCCTTTCCTGGTCCACTACCAGAGCAATGCCGCAACCACCTCGATCAACGCACGCCATTGCTGCGCGGATGGAGTGATCAGATGAGATAAATAGAAATTCTAATGCCTTTGAATTCATTCGCAATGATCTTTTTCTATCTGATTGATTTTTTCAAAGCGAAATCGACACCGAATACGATTACCTTTGTGCACTTCGCTTTGTACATCGTTAACTTGTTGGGCGACAACCTTGCTGCTGCCGCAGTTCGGACAGTTTGTCTCATGGCATAAACATATTTCGTCACAATCTTTGCATATGCGACAGATGCCGTTATTTTTGATCTCAGCGGAACTCATCAATAACGCTGATCTGATTCTACGTTCCCTGCCTATCCACTCTTCGTAATTCATACCTATCACTAAGCATATAATTGTCTTTAGTCATGTGGTCTCCCATACTGGATGTTTTAATTTCCAATTTCCATTGATTCTCTCCCAAAGATGTGGTGAGCGAAACCGGTCACAAAGTTCCATGAATTTCTCGACATCCATACCGATGTAATCCATCACCTCACGGAGGTATCGCGAAGGCATTTCGCCGTCAAACTGCTTCACCAAAGCGATTCCATCTTCCCGCGTCAGGTGCTTGTTGCGGATTTCTTGAGAGGCATCATAGGTAGCACGGCCTAATCCAAACTTGATCCACGTGGTATAGTAATGCAGGTCATCAATCTTGTCGTCAATGCTGTTATATTTGCTGTAAGTTCCCTCTGACCGGAAGGGACGTGCTTGAAATCCTGTATTCTCAACAGCATAATAATATACTTCCTGGGGCGTCCATTTCAAATAATAACCGAGATAGTGAACCTCTATTTTAGCTTTTTCCAAGTCCTCCACAGGTGCAGGCAGATACGCCATCAGGTCGTTGAGTGACAACCCATGCTTTTCGATCAGTTCAGGAATAGAAAATCCGGATAAATACACCTCAGACAAATCACGCATCTCATAGAAAGATTTGTCACGAAGAGAAGATGCATTATCAGCAATCGGATTGCCATACTCTGCTTCATTTTCACCATAAAAAATTAATGGTATCTTATAATTAATGGCGATTTTGGGCGCGAGGTTTTTTTGTCCCAAAATGAATGTCTGAAAAGGATGAAATAGATTTTGAATGGCAAGTTTGGTAAGCAGTTTATGAACATGTCCATTTGGTTTAAAGGTTAGATTATCAAAACCGCCTATCTCAATCCAGTTAAGAAAATTTTTACGACCATACTCTGTATAGAGGATAGGCGGCCAAGTGATTGTAAGTGGATGCATTCCATATTTATATTTAAGGATGTGCGATTGAAAAGCGCTATCTTTGCCGCCACTGCCTGGAACAATGCAATCATAATAGCCGTCGTTACGCCGGTATTTATCGAGTAGCTTTAATAATTCTTCTTCTCTCTTACTCCAATTAATATCTTCTTTCTTTTCTGCCTGACGGCACGCATCGCATATCCCATCTTTGTCAATATGCATGTATTTAGCGCCGCGTCTGTCCGGTAAATGTTTAAACTCCGGCATGGAAGCAGGTCTCTGATTGGACATTACACATCGTTTACAAAAAATTATTTCCCCCGGTAAACCATATTTAGTTGTTGCACCATCCGTCATTAATTATTTCCTCCTTGAACTACAGTCCGTAAAAGGGCTGCCAAATTATTATATACTTTCATTCCTTTCAAGCTGCTTCGTTCCGGATGGAATTGGCAGGCAAAAACATTCCTGTACTGAATACTGGAGCAAAACTCGATATGCCCATAACGTGAAGTTGAAAGAATCACATTGCTGTCTTGCGGCTGGACGGTATAGGAATGGACAAAATACATATATTCGCCTTCGTCTATCCTATCAAGTAGTGTTCCATGCCACTGCAAACCATTCACTGGTTGAAATATGCGGTTCCAACCTATCTGGGGTACTTTCAATATACGTTCTTTTTCTTTTGGTGCGTCAAATAGGACAACTGGACCTTCGATGATGCCAAGACCTTTATGTCGTCCAAATTCATAACTTTCAGTCATCAGCAATTGCAGGCCAAGGCAGATGCCAACAAGCGGCTTTGCTGACTCGGCAATATCACGCAGAACATTGACTAAGTCCAGGCGGTGCAGCGTCAACATTGCGTCACCATAAGCGCCCACGCCCGGCAGTATTACAGCGTCTGCATCTAAAATATCTTTCTTGGAATTAGTGATAATTGAATTTAATCCTACAAATGTACATGCCTGTTGGACACTGAAAAGATTACCCAATCCATAATCCACGATCGCAATCAACGGTGTGAAATCATCCATGCGTACTCTCCTGTGACGGATGGGGTACTATAGACTTTATCAAAGGATAACGGCAATCCACACCATGCTCTGACAAATAAAGTTTTATTTCATCAAGAGTTGCGTCCTGAATTTTTGAAAAAGTTTTGCCGCGCTTCAGGAATTCTACGTTGCCTTCCTGTGTATAGTCTTCATCTGTCGCGCTATTACACTTGATAAAGTTATAATGCAGAATAGAGGCAAGTGCTACTGCTTCGGCTTTGCCCTGGATGAGAATATCATATACGTCGTTGACTTTGCCCGCTCCCCCACCAGCTATGATCGGGACTGAAACACTTTCGGCAATCCGACGTGTTAACTCCAAATCAAAACCTTCGCCAGTGCCTTCTTTGTTGATGGAAGTGACCATCAACTCGCCGGCGCCCAACTCCACAGCTCTAACGGCCCATTCAAAAACATCTATATCAGTCCGTTCACGTCCGTAATTCACATAGGCCTCATATGTGCCGTTCGATTTTCTAATGGCTTCGATAGAAACAACAATCGTGGAAGAACCAAAAGTACGCGATGCCTCGTGGATCAAATCGGGGCAAGCGATAGCGGCGGTGTTCAGCGAAACTTTATCCGCGCCGGCGCGAAGAACGGCGCGAATATCATCTATAGTGCGCAATCCTCCCCCTACCGTAAGAGGAATGAAAATCTCTCTCGCCGTTTTCTCGATGATTTCCAAAAGGCTGTTGCGGCCATAGAGACTGGCCACTGCATCCATATAAATTAATTCATCGGCACCGTTTTCGTAGTAGTAACGGGCAAAATGTTCAGGCTTTCCAAGCACACGCAGACCTTCAAAATGAATACCCTTGACAAGGTTCGGTCCTTTGATATCGAGCCGGGGAATAATGCGAATGTTCATATTGCACTACTCCCAGAGAGGATTGCCTCGGCAATAATCCAATCAAATGTTGTATCGATATCGAGAGAATCTTTATCGGTCATCACATATTTTCTTATTTTTGAGAATTTAGTGTGCGGCTCTTTTTTTAGGCTTTGCACATTCATCACGTAAATCGCGCCATTGTACTCATACACTACAGGGCAGTCCTGGCGACGTGTGAAGCTTCCTGATTTTGACCTGGTTAGAAATCCCTCAGTGTTTTCCTCAAAAAGATTAAAATATGGGTTTGCATGCGCAATTCTTACAGATACTACCATGTCCAGCCCCGATTGATACAGCGCAAGGGCTTGCCGAATATGTGTTCCTGTTCGAAAGGGTGATGTTGGTTGAAGTAACACAACACGATCGTACTGCATTCCCCTTTGTTCGTAAAAGTCAATAGCATGGAGGATTACCTCGTACGACTCGGCGGCATCGGTCGCCAAATAGTCTGGTCTTTTGAATGGGACATTCATGCCATATTCCCTGACAACACGAATTATTTCGTCTGAATCTGTAGAAACACATATGTTTTTAAATGATTCAACTGAGCTTGCAGCATCCAGGGTATAGTATATGAGAGGCTTGCCTTTAAGGGGCTTGATGTTTTTTCCAGGAATCCCCTTTGATCCGCCTCTGGCTGGTATAAGTACAAGATCTTTCATGTCTGTGTCATATTAGGCCGGCTATTGGAATATTGTAAAACCTTTTTTTGAGCAATCCGGCAGGATCAATAGTTGTTATTACTGATACAATATGCTCCGCCGTGCCTTCCTTTTCATAGGGATTTTCAGTGTTCTTCAATGTTCGTTGAAATCCCGATGATATACCCTTACGGATTGCGGTCTCTATTGAAGCGGCAGATGGTTCACAATCCACAACGCTTTCGGGTTTGACACGGCCTTTTTGTCGGTCGCCTATATTAATCGTGGGAATCCTAAACGACGGCGCCTCCACAATACCGCTTGAGCTATTGCCAATGACTGCGGACGCATACTTCATGGCCGATAAATATCGAAGCGAACCCAGTGAGGCTACCGCGAGACAGCGTCCCGGCTGCCTTTCTGCATATTCGTCAATCAATCGGTTGATTACGCGGCCGTCTGTGTCGGCATTGGCCTTGGTAAAGATTACATTATATTCCGGAAATGCCTCCAGAGTATCTAGCAGTAACTGGAATTGTCCTTCTGATGTATCTTTTTCCAGGGTTACCGGGTGAAATGTCACCAGAAAATATGGCCGTTCTAGATTAAAACCAATGGATTCTCCTAACGTGCTTCGTTCCATGAGCGATATTAGCCGGATATTTTCCACACCAAGAGCTCCAACATTGAACACCCTATCCGGGTCTTCCCCCAGTTGGATGACGCGTTGGCGGTATGCTTCACAACTGGCAAAATGCAGGTGCGACATTTTTGTGATGGAGTGCCGAAATGCCTCATCAATTAATCCTTCAGTCGCTTCTCCGCCATGAATATGCGCCACAGGAACTCGACAAATCTGGGCAGCGGCCGCAGCACAAAAAGCCTCATAGCGGTCACCCAGAATTACTAAAATATCTGGATCAATACGCATCAGCGCTTCACCGCAACCTATCATTGCCAGTCCCATTGATTTGCAAATACCTGTAGGCGTGTCGTGTGATAAAACTATCTCAATGGCCTCATCAACCTTAAACCCATCGCCTTTTATTTCATTTATTGTCATACCAAAATCTGCTGATAAATGAGTCCCACTAACGATTAATTTTAATTGCAATTCGCCTGATTTTGCTACCTTTTGGATTATGCTTTTAAGCAATCCATATTCAGCACGCGTTGATGTAAACACAGCGGTTTTTTTCATCACACAATCTCGCGAACAATCATGAAAGCCTCTGCATAACGGCATTGGACAAACGAACCATGAAGCAAAGCCTGAGCGCGAATACACTCTTCACTTCGCGGCATTGGATGCATACTCATTTCTGAAGCAAATATCTTGCAAATGAATATTTTATTATCAAACCATTCATCAATGCAGACAAATCTATTTGGCGTGAACTGAAAGCCCGGACCAGGCATTGCATATTCTGTTTCACTTATTGTTTCCATCATGTAAACGTTCTTTATAAATGGGTACCGAAACGATTTTACACAACTGTATAGAGTTGGAAAAGCAGCCCTATGATCCCCATGAATATCGCCATAGAAGGGCAAATAAACTGTATTTGGCCGAAGTCTTTCCACTTCTTTAGAAATCTTGGTAATAAGACAAATTTCATCTTGATCGGATACTGTAGCTGTTGGAACAAAAAGCTCTGTTATTGAATCAAAATTATATTGTTGTGCGACGCTCAGAATTTCTTGTGCTCTTTGTTCAACTAACTTTTCATTAAACAGTGGTGCATTTTCAGGCAGACGATAACCTTCTGGGAGCAACTGGATGTTTCCTTTGTGGTTAATGGTGACGGGGCGACCTCCTTGTTCTGGATAATACATTGATGTCATTATCAACCAATGAATACGCTGTCCTTCAGCCTTATGGCGTAAAATTGTTCCCCCTGCCCCGAGTGTTTCGTCGTCTGGATGAATAGCCAGAACCAAAATATCATCCATTATAGATACTCTCCAACTATGGGCATGCTGACAAATTCTGTGCAATCGAGCCAGACTGCGCCTATGCCGCATTTTACGACAATTCCGCTATCCTTTTGACTAAGTATTTTACCGGGTTCAATGTTATTCAAATTACAACTGACAACCTCTGCCCGCCAAATTTTTATTTCCTTATCTTTATAGACCAAGTGCGCACCAACATAAGGATGGGTTAAAGCACGGACCAAGTTATATACGGAATGATCCGCCATACGAAAATCGATTTTTCCGTCAGCGCTGTATCTCTTTCTCCAATAGTTTGCCTGTGAGTGATTCTGTGGGATCCTGATATAGTTACCTACTTCAAGTTTTGGCAAGAAGTCCCTGATTTGTCTTTGTGTAGTTGTTAAAATGCGTTCATATAAATCGCGGGCTGTATCAGTTTCACGGATTTCAACAGGCTCCTGTGATAAAATATCTCCGCTATCGGCACCTTCGTCCATAAAAAAAAATGTCGACGCAGTTCTATCAAGCCCCAAAGCAAGCGCCCATATTAAAGGATGCCTACCCCGATTCTTCGGCAATTCAGCAGGATGATATCCGACAACACCTAAAGGCGGTAACATTAACAAATCTTTCTTCAGCAATCGAGACCAGCCAAAACAAAATATGATATCAGGCTTCATAGTAAGAACCCAATCCATTGTATCAGTACAGTTAACATCTCTTGTGTTGAATAATGGTATCCCCTTTAGTTTGCAAATTGAAGAAATATCCATATAATCAGAGTTTATACCTGCATCGGGTTGCGTAATGCACCCCACCACATTGCCCTTAGCTTCCAAAACAGTCGTCAGAGCATGATAACTCAATTTAACTGCCCCAATAAACAGAATTCTCATATCTCAATTATCTCATCTGTAATGTAATTGCGATCTGCCCGTTTTCCAATTAATTCGTTCCATCGCATTGGATTGATCCCGGATTGACCAACTCGTTTTACTTCCAAATTGTTTTCGTCGAAAAGCTGACCCTTTTTAATTTCTTTTGCAGCAACAATGCTTTTTCTGATAATATATTTGTTTTTCAATTCCGATGGCGATGGTTTCTTGATTCCCGTTCCCAATGCTTTTTCGATATTCCGAATCCTAAAAACCATGTCGGTTAATTCTTGAGGTTCCAGTGATGCTCGATGATCCGGTCCAGGCAAATTTTTGTCCAGTGTAAAATGCTTTTCAATGACAGATGCTCCCATTGCAACTGCGGCTATCGCCACTTCGATACCAATGGTATGATCAGAATAGCCTACGGCAATTCCGGGAAATGCGTTCTGAATAGTTTGCATGGCTTTAAGGTTGACATCCTCAAAAGGAGTCGGGTATTCGGTATTGCAGTGAAGAACGGTAATATTTTCTAAAGGCGTACCGGCTACGGTTAGGATATTCAGAGCATCTTCTATTTCACCGAGATCGGCCATACCGGTGGATAGAATCAGCCGTTTTTTTAACGCACCCAGTTTTCTCAAATAGGGCAGATTGGTGATCTCGCCTGACGGTATCTTGAAGATTTTCAGACCCAAATTGTTCAGCAGGTCTACGCTTTCCAGATCAAAGGGGGTCGAGAGGAATTGAATGCCTTTATCCTGGCAATGCTGGTGTAGCCTTGTGTGCGCCGTTTCATCCAGCTCCAGCTTTTTGACCATCTCCAGTTGAGATTCATCTGACCTAGTGGTGTCCTTCTGGTAGCCAGCTTTGGGTGCATTGACGGCAATGACTTTCTCCGCCTTGAACGTTTGAAACTTGACAGCGTCCGCCCCGGCAGCAACGGCCACATCAATCAGTTGAAATGCCATTTCCAGACTGCCGTTATGATTGACGCCTGCCTCGGCTATGATAAAAGTTTTATTCATTACTTTTTCGGTAAAGGCTATTGGCCTTGATAAAACTGTTTGAAGGCATTGATGTGCTTTCCGTTACTACTGCGCCGCTTCCCAAAAAAGATCCTCTGCCTATTTTTACCCCGCCATTCACAACCGCACCTGTTGCAATATGACAATGATCCTCAATAATGGCATCATGTTCCACAAGCGCTCTGGTATTGATGATGCAATTCTTACCAACAGATGCGGTTGCATTGATCACCGCATAGTGCATTACTATGGTCCCCTCCGCAACATGAGCATGGGCTGAGACGTAGGCCAGCGGGGACTGAATCACGGGAAAACATGCACCCATATACATCATATCATTAAAAAGCGCTATGCGCTGATTTGGTGATTTAATCTGCCCCAGCGTAATCAAGACATTGTGGTATATCTCGATCAATTCCAATAAATCTCCATCCGAACCAATAATAGGATATCCCAAAACGTTATGTCCTTTTTTTTCGGGTACATCCACAATCCCGGCTATGGTAAAGCAACCTTCCTGTTCTATGACGTCAATACAGGCTTTGCAATGCCCACCACTACCGATCAGAATGATTTTTTCTTTCATATCCTCACACTGCTGGGAATATTAACCATCCGGTCTTCCAACCATTGGGCTGTTTTAATAGATGTGCACTGACAATGCCGATACATGGGAAGGTTAGGCATGAGTGTCCACACAGGTCGCGTTTGAATGCCGTTTTCCGCCATGCAGGAAAGAAATTTCTCTCTTTCCTGCCGATCTTTTAAAAGGATGGCATTCAACCAATAATTAGACCGGGCATGAGCAGGTTCTGTAATAAATGGGATATCAGTATCCTGAAAAAACTTATTATACAACTTTGCCGTAATTCGCTTGTTTTCTAAAACACCGGCAAAGCATTCCATCTGAGCACAGCCCACGGCGGCATTGATGTTCGGCATGCGATAATTATAACCAACAGCATCATGCACAAATTCCCACGGGTGTGGCTGTTTAGCCGTTGTGGTCAGATGTTTTGCTTTTGCCGCAAGGATTTCATTGTTGGTGATGATCATACCGCCACCGCCTGTGGTCACTGGCTTATTACCGTTAAAACTTAAAATACCCAATTCACCAAATGTACCAGTATGTTGCCCCTCGTAAAAACTGCCCAATGCCTCAGCGGCATCTTCAACGACTGGAATCTTATATCTTTGACAGATTTCAATAATTTGCGTAATTCGCACTGGATGCCCAATAGTATGCATAGGTACACATGCCGCGATGTTTTTGCCGGTTGTTTTATTATAACATCGGCCATCTGACTTCATTACAGTGTTATTTATCAGAAAATCATTTAACTTATCAGGATCAAGACCCAACGTTGATCGTTCTACATCCACAAATATCGGTTGTGCACCACAGTACGAAATGGCATTGGCTATGGCAACAAAGGTCAAGGGCTGAGTTATAACTTCAGTCCCGTGTGCTACGTCGACAAGAAGAAGTGCTACATGCAGCGCTGCGGTGCCGCTGAAAACAGCGACCGCATACTGTGTACCCGTGTATTTACGTATTTCATCTTCAAAACGACTCACATATTGTCCCACATAGGATACATAGGTTGTATCAATACAATCCAAGAGATATTTTTTTTCATTCCCCAAAAATCGAGGTGCATGGAGTGGCACTGGGCTCTCCGTTGGGTAAAGGGATTTAATGAAGCTAGCTATTTTTTCAAACATTATAAAGATTCCATTTATAGCGCCGAAGATTCTTCTCGTCCTTGAACCATTCAATAGTTTCACGAATTCCCTGCTTCAGGGTATGTTCCGGCTGCCACCCCGTTAACTTGCAAATCTTTTCATTACTGCCCAGCAGTCGTTCCACTTCACTTTTTTCAGGACGTATGCGAATATCCTCAGTGACAATCTTCGCTATCGGGTTGATCTGGTCGATAATCTCGTAAGCAAGCTGCCCGATGGAAATCTCCTGCTGGGTGGCAATGTTTATTTCTTCTCCAATTGTTGCTGGTGTTTCTGCAATTGCCATGAAACCGGCAACAGTATCCTTGACAAAATTAAAATCACGGGTTGGATTAACACTGCCCAGTTTGATTTCCGTTTCGCCATTTAGTAACTGGGTAATAATGGTAGGGATAACAGCACGGGCGGACTGTCGCGGGCCGTAAGTATTAAAGGGCCTGACAATAGTTACAGGAGTATTAAAACTGCAATAAAAGCTTTCTGCTATCCGGTCTGCCCCGATTTTTGTGGCAGAATATGGTGATTGTCCCTGGAAAGGATGCTGCTCATCAATGGGCACATATTTCGCTGTTCCATAAACTTCTGACGTGGACGTGACAAGGACTCGACTACAACCGATACTGCGAGCTGCCTGCAGTACATTCAATGTGCCCTTTATGTTTGTATCTACATAACTGTCCGGGGAGTGATAGCTAAACGGAATGGCAATAAGGGCAGCCAAATGGAAAATGACATCACAGCCTTTCATGGCTTCTTGCACGCCGTGAGGATCACGTATGTCGCCGGCAAAGATATCTATACTTTGTCTTATTTCCGGTTCTGAATCATCCAAGCACCCCCACGAATTAAAAGAATTGTAGAAAACAAAAGCCCGCACATCATAACCTTTCCTGATCAACTCTTCAGTAAGATGGGAGCCTATGAAACCATCGGCACCGGTAACTAGGATTTTTTTATTATTTAAATTCATATCATTTTTGTTTCCAATTGGTGGTTGAGTTCAAATTATACATAAATTTCTATATTTGTTTTTCCCAGTAGTGAATCATATCACTTAAGTTTTGCTCAATCGTATATTTTATTTTACATTGTAATCTGCTTGTTATTTTTTGATTAGGGCCAATGGGAGCTTTGCACAACTCGCTTGGTTATCCGTTTGCATTACCAGTTCTTTACCTCGGATTCTCTATTGCAAATTTGTGGTTATGCAAAGCTTTCAATACCTTTCATCATTAATTTCTTATCCTATTCCTTTATGTGTTCAAGATGACGTAATGGATGACAATTTATTCAATTGAAGAATTATTAACTGGTTTGCTGTTCTTATTCTTAATATTTCCGATGTATTCGATGAAAAAGGCCAGGAATATCCCTAATAAAAAGCTAAGCATACCGGCTAGGATAACATTCTTTAGTATCTTTGGGCTAACGCGTTTGCTGCTGATATAGAGCTGCACTGCTATTTCTATACCCCCTTTGTTTAATCTTGAAAGCAGCTGCTCGATTCCTAGCAATTCTATTTTTGCGTCAATAATTTTTCTATCAATATCTATTGGATTGAAACCCATCGTGGAAAGTTTTCCTGCTTTAAACAATTTATCAGACGTGGATAATAAATCCGGTGAGGATTTTATAAGATCTGCTAGTTCTTCTGATTGTTTAAGAGCTATAGCTTTTGACCGGATAATTTTAAATTTTATAATATCCATATTATCTAAATAGTCTACGACCTCTGATAAAGCCCTGGGGATATCGTCTATCTTCTTTGCATCAATTGTCACTATAATTTTATTATTTGAATCCTTAATGTTGTTGAACTTGAGATCCTTTACATTAGGATATGACTTAGGCACAATGCTTAATCGTTTTTCACGATCAACTTTTCCAATCAAATCTATTATTTCTTT
>Ga0182021_10001659_pt1 | contig 25781 bp, 22 predicted proteins | sample 612E3MmetaG_FD_120493 | JGI IMG/M metagenome (GOLD analysis project Ga0182021, IMG submission 120493) | Permafrost microbial communities from Stordalen Mire, Sweden - 612E3M metaG (Illumina Assembly) | ecosystem: Environmental > Terrestrial > Soil > Wetlands > Permafrost | place: Sweden... | reverse complement strand
ACGCGCCCATGCATCCAGCGTGGCTCGTTCCTCTGGAACCAATACAATGGGAGTTGTTGTTCTGCTCATGCTTAACATTTTATGAAGTATCACTGTATTTGTCAGGCTGTTTTTAAATCACTACACTAGTAATTATTTATATAATAGCAGCAAAGAAATGGATACAGTAAATAACAAATAATGAGGGCGGATATGTGCCAAGCATGTGGATGTACTCCGTGCAAAACATGCGGGAATCCGATTGAGAATGGTGTGTGTAGCGGCTGTGGCAAGAAATCGAGCGATTGTACCTGTAAGAAATAATCGGGACTGATCAACGGCTATTGAATCAATCGGTTCAGGTTTAACCAAGCATAGTAAATCAGGATTATGCAGAGGGTGATTTACTATGTCAAAAAAGAATAGTGCCTGAGCAAAAGGCAGAATATTAACTGCGGCCGGAGCAGTTTTTCAGAGAGGATTGCTCAATATATCTTTTTGATTTGTACTCCGAATATGGTATAGTTTTTTCGTTACCAAACTTAATGGCAAAAAGCAGATTCTCCTTAACATATGATGTGCTACCTGCAAACGATAATTCGAATTTTCGTTAGCTTACGAAGTTGGGTCATATTTAAATCAACGAAGAAGATATTATGCGTTTTTCTGTGATTATTCGTTAGTGCATAACTAAGAAAATGCAACGCAGGGTTGGATAAGGAGGGTGCTTTTAAGTAAGGTTGTTTCATTTCTTGGGGTTTCTCAACCGTTGACAATTCCCAATTTATAGGAGGGTGCCACATGAGATTTTTAATAATGCTTGCCCTTGTCGTCCTTTTTTGTGCGTCAAATGCCGGGGCTGATTGGAAGTCGGATTGCGAACAAAAATATTTTAAGGCAATAGAGGAATGCAAATCAAGATTTAATGATCCAAATGATCCACAATGTCAAGCTTGCATTGCTCAGGCGAAAGCGGATTACAAATCGTGCCTCCATGATGCCTCGGATGAGTGGGATACTGAACGCTAAAATCAACTTTCATCTGGATGTTTTTGGGGGGGGGCTTCGATAAAAGAACAAAATGCAACAAGTCTCGGCAATTCAGGCTTTGTAAGGTGTGTGACGATGTTCGCGCTCGTTAGAACGCCGAGATGTAATTGAACAGGTTTCTCAGTGGTTGGGGAATTTTTTTGTAACGCAAGATAAGAGAAAAAATAAAGCTCAGGCAAGTTTGGAGCACTTATGGTCAAAATACTGTCCTCCTAAGCATAAAATACTGGATTGTCCGTATTTTATGAGAAAAAAATTGTGTCATTATATCTCAATATTTTACTTCATTCCTCCAAGTTAATAGCACCGATTGTAAATTGCTGATGGCTTCAACACATTATTAATGCGCTCTTTATAAGCGCATTAGAAAAGTTTTTTACATCCTAATTGGGCTTTATCTCTTATACAGATCAGAACAAATAAAGGTTTGAAGAAGCGTGAACTAAAAGGGTATAAAAAGTTCAAAAGACAAAAAAGTTTAAAAATAGTGTTCCTGAAACAAATCCTTTTTTTTGGTGAGGAACACAGGTAATGTATTTAATAATAATTAATAAAAGGAGTTAAAAATGAAGAAAAAACTGTTGCAAGGGTCTATCATCCCCCTTATCCTTATCCTCATCTTAGCCATCGGCGGTTGCTGTCATATGAAAAAGGCTGAGCCAGCACCTGCGCCAATGCCGACCACGATGGTCGAACCAGCTCCCGTTGTTCAGGAACCAGCCCCCGCCCCTGAGCCGGAGGCAATGATGTCCCTTGATCCGATCTATTTTGACTTTGATAAGTCAAATCTGAAACCTGAGGCGATTGCAACGCTGAACAACGACGCTCAGGCCCTCAAGAAAAACCCCTCGATGAAGGTGCGGATTGAAGGAAATTGTGATGAGCGGGGGACGAGTGAGTATAACATGGCATTAGGGGACCGGAGGGCGGTATCCGCCATGAAGCACTTGAAGACCATGGGAATTGCTGCTGACCGGATGACCGCCATCAGTTACGGAAAAGAGAAGCCTTCCTGTACCGAGCACAATGAAGCATGCTGGTCAAAAAATCGCCGGGACGATCTCAACGTACTTAAGTAAGAACAGACAATCCTTCCTTAATATACCGGGAGCACTAAAAAAGTGCTCCCGGTATATTAAGGAAGACTAGGGAAGCCCCTGATCCCGAAAGATAAGGCCAGCGGAAGGCCAAGGGTATGAGCAGAGCAACATGCGTTAGACATGTTCTCTTGGTTTATGAGTTTCAAGCTTTCCCTTTAATCAAAACCGTCGTTTGATTTTAAACCCTTTAATGTTACATATAGGTTTGATAGGATCCTCATTCCGGCACTAATGGGAGGGTTGAAATCATCTTTTTAACTTTGCCATAAACATCCGCACTATCTCAGGACATGCCTCTAACGTTATCTTTTTTGTGCCCGCAACAAATAATCTCAAATTCATATCAAAAAATGTTTATTTCCTGACTTTATTCCCTAAGCCTCACGGGATGGGGAGGGATTACGCAATAAAAGGCACGGCCTGGGAGGTACGGAATTCCAAACAAGAATCAATTGACAACGGCCGTTGTTTAATTATCAATTAGAAGCTAAGAAATTGTTCGAGTAAAAGGATTTATGATCATGCCAGAAGAAAATCAAAAACAGCACCATTCCAAGGTGAGCGCGGGCTTGCTTATGTATCGCCTCAACGGGAGTGCACTTACAATCTTTTTAGGCCATCCGGGAGGGCCTTTTTTTACTAAAAAGGATAACGGGGTATGGAGTATCCCTAAAGGTGAAGTTGGCGCAGACGAAAACCTTCTGCAAACCGCTCTCCGTGAGTTTGAAGAGGAAACCGGAATCAAACCGGAGGGTGAGTATATTTCGCTCGGACACATCAAGCAGAAAAACGGTAAAATTGTGCATGCCTGGGCATTTGCAGGGGACTGGAATAAGGATAAGCCAATAAGAAGCAATACCTTTTCAATCGAGTGGCCAATGCACTCCGGGAAAAAACAGGAATTTCCCGAAATTGACCAGGGTGTTTTTTTTGACAGCGAAACTGCCAAACAAAAAATAAACCCTGCTCAGGTGGCGCTGATTGAACGACTCCAAACATTATTAGAACATAAAAGCAAACCTGTTGGCGAGTAATTATTTTATCCCACAGGCCATGAGGGTTTCACTATGCCACTTAAACCGGACTCTTACCTTTGAGCGGATTGATATATCTTCCTCAAGGCATCTGCAAAAAATCATGTGATTTTACTTTCTTTAAGGAATGGCTGCACATATTACAAGAATGGAAGGCACAAACCGTTCTGTGTAAGCAAATAACACCCAACCTTGCTCACGAAGTAGAGGTCGTGTTTTCGCTTAATACGTTTTTGCCGGAAATAGAAATAACCCAGCATCCGGTTTAAGGCATTTTAACCAGTCAGGACCAAAATCACCCATACTGGTCACGGGTAATGCGCTTTCCACCTAGGACGATGTGCTTATGGCTATCCCTTTTCCAGGACCTCGGCGCCTTTTTATCTCCTTTTTGTTGATTGCCTTGGTCACACCGTGGAGATGGCAACGGTCAATCAAACCTTCACTGCTGCAAGCGTTCTTAAGGCGATAGACGTAACTCAGCTTGCGTCCCGGGTAAAACACCGCGAGCTTATCCTCCCCGGAATCACTGCTCCCATAAAAACCGACATCGAAGCCAAAACCGGCTGAACAAAGTAAAGGTTGGGGCTTCTTGTGTGAGAGAATCACCTTTATTTTTGGGAGAATGCTGGCGCACCCCCCATCATGGGGAAGGCGATAAAAAACGAAATCGGAGAATCCAAAAAAGCTATTTTAAAATCCTAACACCTCCCTGCGGGAACAGCGGAACCCCGAGGTGGAGTCCTTAATCTTTGTGTGAAAACTTATGCGAATATAAAGGTTAGCTGTTTTGGTAATTATACGACAAGCTGCGCTTCTTCCCCTTTCTCTTCCCCCCGGAGGTCTCATCCACGATCCAAAGAACACATCGAAGTGCTTCATTGCCATAAGAAAATCGGAAAGATACCGGGGGTGGTGAGAAAAATCACCGTCCATTTCAGTAACACAATCAGCCTTTAATTCCAGCGCGCTAAGTAATCCGGCGATTTCTGCCTTTTCTCTCCTTCTTTCTTTTTCCCTTAAGAGCAAATGGACTTTCGAGTTTGCTTGAAAGATTTTTTCACTAAAGAAGCAGTCATATCAGGAAAGTCGTCATCAACAACCAGAACCTCAATCTTTTCTATCGTGGAGAGGATTTCACTAATGATCGATTCAATGTTGTTGGCTTCGTTAAAGGTGGGAATCAGTACCACCGTCTTCACGAGTTTTTTTATTGCTGGTGAGAGCGGTTAAAAAGGTAAATGGTGGTTTAAAGATTTCGCGTAGCTTTCTTGAGACGAAAAGGTGTTTCAGCTTTTCAGGCTGAACACTTTTCCAAAAGAAAATTGCTTGCGAACAAACAATGGATAAGGAATTTATTCCTTTTTTTCTTCTGGAGGGGGAACTTTGGTAACTGCCTTTTTAATGACAATCCTCTCTTCCTTTTTTTCCTGCTTTTTTTGTTCCCATTGGGTACGGAGGACTTTATTTTTTTCTCTTCGCCGCTCGCATTTTCTTTTTCGTCTTCGATCCAGCTCTTTATTTCGCTCTATTTTCGGCATGGTTTTCCTTCTGAAAAAATTTTTTGTTTAAATGTTTTTTTGGCATCACCGTAAAAAATCTTCTTCGGGCAGTTCGATCACGCCCTACTTCTTTTTCCGTGCATGCCGAGTGCGAGACAAAAGTTTTCTGTGTTTGTGTTTTGTCATCTTTTTCCTACGCTTTTTTACAACGCTTCCCATGGCTTTACCTTGTCCTAATTTATTAATAAACTTTTGTATCTTTTTTAAACCATAAAACGCTTAAGTTTTTATCTTTATAATTTCCTTATTAATAAATGTCAATAAAAAGGAACAAGAAAAAGTAATAACTTGAACTAAAAGGGTTTAAATGTTAAAAATAAATTCTTAAAAAAATCACTCTACTCAAGGAGGCAATGATGATACCGCGTTATACCAGGGGAAAAATGGCTAAGATCTGGGAGCCTGAAAATAAATTTGACCTCTGGCTCAAAATTGAAATCCTGGTTTGCGAAGCGCTTGCAGAAAGGGGAGAAATTCCTTCGGAAGCAATCGAAAATATTAAAAAAAATTCGCACTTTTCCGTTTCTCGGATTGACGAGATTGAGGAAGTAGTAAAGCATGATGTGATCGCATTTCTAACCTGCGTTGGGGAACATATTGGGCCAGATGCTCGCTATCTCCACCTGGGGGTTACCTCTTCAGATATTCTCGATACCTGTTTAGCGTGCCAGCTTAAAGAAGCAAGTGAACTCCTTATCGAGGATATCAAACATTTCATGTATATCCTCAAAAATAAAGCTCATCACTATAAAAATACCATGATGATTGGCCGCACCCATGGAATCCATGCTGAACCCATCACCTTTGGTCTCAAAATGGCCCTCTGGCATGAAGAGATGCGCCGTAACTGGGAAAGACTTTTGGTAGCAAAAGAAAATATCAGTTTTGGCAAAATTTCGGGAGCGGTTGGAACTTTTGCCCATCTTTCACCAAACGTTGAGGAGTATGTATGTGCCCATCTTGGATTGCAACCTGATCCGATATCAACCCAGATTATTCAAAGAGACCGGCATGCGGCCTTTTTCGCCACGTTAGCGGTAATCGCAAGTTCTTTAGAAAAATTTTCATTTGAAATTAGACACTTGCAAAGAACAGAGGTTCTCGAATCAGAAGAGTTTTTCTCTCCAGGGCAAAAAGGCTCCTCCGCCATGCCCCATAAAAGAAATCCTGTGCTTTCAGAAAATATTACCGGGCTCGCTCGACTCGTGCGATGCAATGCCATAGCAGCGTTGGAAAATGTTTCCCTCTGGCACGAACGAGATATTAGTCATTCTTCAGTAGAACGGGTTATCGCACCTGATTCAACCATTCTCCTTGACTTTATGCTCAACCGGCTTTCCGGGGTTGTAGAAAAATTGGTGGTCTATCCGGAAAGGATGAAAGAAAATCTTGAAAAATCGCGTGGTCTCATTTTTTCTGAGACAATCCTTCTGCTGTTAACGAAAAAAGGCATTTCCCGTGAGGAGGCCTACCGAATAGTGCAAAAAAATGCCATGGAAGTCTGGGATGATAAAAACAAAGACTTCAAGACTAACCTGTTGCATGATCCTGAGGTTTTACGCTACCTAACGGTCACCGAGATTGAAACCGCCTTTGACCTCGATCATCACTTCCGCCACCTTGATTACATTTTCCAACGGGTCTTCGGGAAGTAAAATATGACTATCCCCTTTAAAGCCGGTTTTATTGGGATTATCGGCCCTCCTAATGTCGGTAAATCTACGCTCCTTAATAGCCTAATCGGGGAAAAAATATCAATTGTTACCCCTAAACCTCAAACCACCCGGAACCGCATCCTGGGAATTAAAAACCTACCGGAGGCTCAATTGATTTTTGTTGATACCCCTGGGATCCATCACACCAGAAAAAAATTTAATCTCCATTTAGTTCAGGCCGCGCAGGCAGCGTTTCGAGAAAGTGATCTTGTTCTCGTGATGGTTGAAGCAACGCAGGCCATACCACAAGATGAATTTCTTTTTGTTGTTGAATGCTTAAAGAACTTCGAAAAACCGGTTTTTTTATTAATCAATAAAATTGACTTAGTCGAAAAACAAGCGCTATTACCCTTTATTGATTTTTATCAAACGACATTCCCCTTTCGGGAGATAATTCCTCTCTCTGCGCTTCATGGTTCTGGCGTAGAACAACTGGAAAAATTTTTGTTAAGTTATATTCCCGAAGGCCCGAAATATTACCCAGATGACCTGTTTACCGACCAAACCGAAAGATTCATGGTAGCAGAAATTATACGGGAAAAAATTTTTGTTCTGCTCCAGCAAGAAATTCCCTATTCGATTGCCGTTGCGATTGAAGAGTTTAACGAAAGAAAGCCTGGTGTAATCTTTATTCGAGCCACCATTTGGGTTGAAAAGTTATCCCAAAAGGGAATTCTGATTGGGAAGGAGGGTAAGATGCTCAAGGAAATCGGCAAAAGGGCTCGGAAGGAGATTGAGAATTTATTGCATACAAAAGTCTACCTGGAACTTTGGGTAACAGTTAAAAAAAATTGGACCCAAAAAGAAGCCAGAATCAAACAATCGTTAGCCTCTTAAGTTCGTTTGCCTGCACGGAACTTAGGGCCTCTGGGACAAAATATTCCTTTACAATAAAAATAGATTTCGCTATTATATATTCTTTAAAATTCTGGCTTGGACTTTTGAGCAGATACGATGGACAAAGAAAAGCTCGAATATTTTAAGAACCTCCTCCAAAAACAACTCTCTGATCTTTTGGTAGAAGTAGGCGTCACCGTTAAAACCATGAGTGATAAAGGTGAGTTGTTCCCTGACCCGATTGACCGCGCTTCCCTCGAATCAGACCGTAATTTTCTTCTTCGGATCCGAGACCGAGAAAGAAAACTGATCGGAAAAATTGAAAAGGCTTTGGAGCGAGTAGAAAATGGCACTTTTGGTATCTGCGAGAGATGTGGCGAGGATATTTCCGAGGAGCGGTTAAAAGCTCGCCCAGTAACGACCTTTTGCATTGACTGTAAAGCAGAGCAGGAAAACCAAGAAAAACTTATAGGCAGTTAACCTCATTGACTCCTTGATATGTAAAGCCACTTCTTCAAAATTCCCTATCAATTATAAGCACTATTACAGTCGGTTTTTGTAATGGGTGTAACCACGTTATTAAAGGTAACCACAAAAACGAATCACGAGGCTTTAAAAGAATATCCCAGGCGGATTACCGCACGAACTCAATCCCCTCCTTGGGTTGAAAAGGAATTCTTTTAACGTGAAAGAAGATTACCTCAGTCTATCCCCAAAAAGTCTGCCCCCCGATCAAGCTGAACTTGTCCGAAAGCTTTCCCTCCTCCACGAAACCAGCCAAGCGATGATGACCACTATCAAGCTTGATGATTTGCTCCATATTATTATTACTGCTATTACCATGGAGGGTGGCTTTGGTTTTAACCGCGCCATGTTGTTTTTGGTAAATCACAACGCTCACACGCTGCAAGGCATGATTGGGATGGGTCCAGAGAGCGCTGAGGATGCACGGCGAATCTGGGATGAGTTTGCGCAGAAAAAAGTGGGGCTTTTGGAATGGGTTCTTTCGCCGGAACGAACTTTATCTAAAGTTAGATCAAAGCTTGATGAGGTGTGTAAAAGTATTACCGTGCCTTTGCATCCTATTGATGGCGGCATTTTGGCGCGAACGGTTCTGGAGAAAACCTATTTCAATATCAATGATGAAAGGGAAGATGCGTTCATCTTGCAAAATATATTCTCCAAGGTGGGTGGTGGGCCTTTTGCAACCGTACCAATTATTGCTAAAAGCCAAGCAACAGGAGTAATCAAGGTAGATAACATCTATAACAATAAGCCCATCAATGAAGAAGACATAAAAATGCTGACCATTTTTGCCAGTCAAGCTGGAATGGCGATAGAAAATTCTCGTCTATACCACACTATGGAGCTTGCTCATAAAGAACTCAGAGAGGCTCAAGAAAAGTTGTTACACGCAGAGAAACTTGTGGCGCTCGGAGAAATGTCGGCCAGTATCGCGCACGAAATACGTACCCCTTTGGTTTCTATCGGCGGATTTGCGCGCAGGCTTTGTCGATCAAATCAATCCGAAAAAGAAAAAGAGTCCCTGGAAATCATCGTGAAAGAAGTTGATCGGTTAGAAGCTATCCTTAACCAGGTTTTGGTGTTTCCCCGGAAACCTTTTTTGAATCTTTTTCCCTCTAACCTAAACCAGATCGTTGAGGAAAGTCTTCATATCTTCTCAGAGGAACTTAGGCAAGCTAACATTAATGTCATCAAGGAATTAACCCCAAACCTTCCCCTCGTATTTTGCGATTATCCCCAGATAAAACAGGTTTTTATTAACTTGATCGCAAATGCCCGACAAGCAATGGCCATAGGGGGAGAATTAAAGTTTAAATCTTGCTTTTCCGAAGACGATAAGATGGTGATCGTTGAAGTAGAAGACACAGGAGGAGGAATATCGCCAGAAGTAATCGGCAATATATTTAATCCTTTTTTTACTACAAAAGATAAAGGACTGGGACTGGGCTTGTCCATAACTCATAAAATTATGCTCCATCATCAAGGAACGATCCTGGTTAAAAATGATTATGGAAAAGGGACCACATTTATATTGCATTTCCCTTTTCAAGCATAAAGGGTTTAAAAATTAACCAAGAAGGGGGTGATCAGCAGCGTTTTAAGCGATATCAATTTTTACCAGAGAAAATTTGAAGGCTTACTTAAAGAAAAACATTTACTTTTACTGTGTTCGGGTATAATAATTTTTACGGTAGGGTATTATTGTCTTATCAATGTGTTTTAAATGTCGAGGAGGTAGCTATGAGAAAGGTTGAAAAAGGACAAAAGACAATGGGCATCGCGGTTTTTTTTGCTCTTATTATCCCGCTTCTTTTCCTGGGGTGTTCTCCCAAAGTAAGCTGGATCAGTGCGCAACCCAGAGAAAAAGAATTAAACAAACTGGGGGAAACTTTCCAGATCCAAGCGGTCGCCCTTGACAAGGAGAATAAACCAGTAGCCAATGCTGTCCTGCAGTGGGTAAGCTCCAAGCCTGCGGTTGTCGAAGTTTCTAATACGGGCCTGCTAACCGCCAAAGGATCCGGCAATTCTGTCATAACTCTGACCTCTCCGAACACTGATGCCAAGGCGGTCATCCAGTGTAAGGTTTCAATTCTTGCGGCCATTAAAGTTGAACCCGAACAATTAGCAATGAAAGTAGGTGAGAAACATCAGCTGGAAGCCAAGGTGCTTAATGAGAGAAACGAACTCTTCGAAGACCAAGTGGTAGGTTGGGCTTCTTCGAATGACAAAGTTGTCTTTATTGATGACTTGGGCAACATTACCGCTGTTGCCCCCGGGGAAGCAACCATCACCGCTACTACACCTTCTAAAGGTCTTACCAACATGTACGGGAAAGCTACGATTACGGTAAAGTAGTAAAAAGCTGACTTCAACGACAAAGAAAAGCCTGTTTTTTTACCCACCGCACCAGCTATAATAGCGTGTGTCGGTGGGTAATTTTTTTTCCAAATCAGTGAGTAATCCGAAACAACAAAACTTTTATCGATCCGGTTATCGGTAACTCTTTCCCCTTCCCACCAAAACAATTTCTCTGTCTATCCCCGGATTCTGACTCCAAATTTTTTTCCTAAATCCCGCATAACAAACAAGCGGTTGAAAAAATTTATGCTATGCATAATACGCACCATCAAGGGCGCCCAATCCCCCCTTATGCAATTCATTCTTAGGTTATGCTCTGTGGATCCGCAGGCTTTAGCCAATAAAAACAGTTTTTCAACCGCTTTTTTTTTGGATCTCCCCCTCCGGGGGGGGATGTGCTTGAGAACCCTCATCTCTTTCCTTCTGGTCCTTGCGATTTACCAACGCTTCGCCCTCTAATAAACAAAAAGCCCTTTCTTCTCTTGAGAGAAGAAAGGGCTTTTTTATTTTCAGAAGAAAAAATTGTTATTTTGCTTTCTTAGAAAGAAAGCGAACGTCCGCATAGTCAGGCCCCATCCACTGCGGATTCTTATGGCCTTTGAAGTCGAGGATCGTTCGGTGATGATTGATATTGTCAACAATGTCAATCAACTCTTCCATGATCCCAACGCCTGTCTGAGAGAGGTTGTAATCCCGCACCCACGATCTCCAGAGCCGGCCTGACCAGTCATAACAATCATACTGAACCCCTGAACATATTTCCGGTTCAGCTATCCATACCCGCTTACTGTAAAGATAGGCCTTATCTCTGCTGTCCATTTCAAGGGGATAAACCCACCTTCTCTGCCAGGTCCCGTAATTGAGATAGGTTTGCGCACCGGATTCATCCACATTATAATCAGTGTACCCAGCTGATGCCCGGTCATTCGGCCAGTCGTAGTCAATAAACGTTGGAAGCAGCATTTCCCGTGCCGGCAACATTTTATAGTCATTCGGAAAATCCTTGGTCGAAAGTTTCTGCCAGCCGGTGTTATAGTCATCCCATACCAGGTCAGAACCAAACAAGGGATCCTGGGTATCCCGGCCAGACATCCTTCGAATTCTCCTCATGGAAGCAACAAACAAAAGGAACTCATCCGGCTTGTCCGCGGGTACATAGTGCTTCCGGACGTAAGAGGTTCCGGAAATATCTTGGGGATAAATAAAGGTGCCGGATATCACATAATCAATCTTTTCCGGATTGGGCTGGATCCCCTGCGGCATCCAGTCAGTGCAGCTCATATAACGCAACACGTTTAAGTGCTGGCGTAACTCCCGCTCGGGTTTATTGTCCCGCCCATAAAGGCGAAGCCGCATTGGACGCATAGCAAACGTGTCGCCCAGATATTTCTGGCCATACCACTGAGCCAGCTCAACCCCGTTCTTAGGATGTAAAAAGGGGAAACCCCCCTCATATCCTTCCAGGGTTAACCCGTCAGCTCCGATTTTCACGGTTTTTTCCGACAGAATGGTTTTTGCAATCCAGCCTTTTCCAAGATGGTACTGATCAGTCTCTTTGATCTTCATCGGAGCCAGCGGAGCATAGCAGCTCGGGTCAAAACGGTCATAGAGGCTTTTTGGTAAAAGCTCAGCTAACCCAGGATATTGTTTATAATTGGTTCCATCAATCTTCATTCCTGGTTTTATTTCCGGCGCAACTTTACCTACTTTATCTTTTGTTTTGAAGCCGGTCAGCTTGGCAAACTCTGCCGCGGTTTGGGGGTCTGAGGTTTGCCAGCAATACGCTGATGAACTGATGCAAAAAACAGCCCCAACAATAATGGATAAAACAATAAATGGTACTTTTTTCTTTTCCCAAGTCATATTATTTACCCTCCACTCCAAGTTGGTTATTCATTAATGTAAGGTGGCGGCAGTGATACCGCCGCCTTACATGTTTTTTGGGTTAGAACTGATACTGGATCCTGACCCACGCAGTATCGTGTCCCTGAAACAAACCAAAGGATTGCTGGGCATCATTTACTGTAAACGGTGGGTAAGGGGCTCCAAGGGTTCTGTTATTGTTTTGGTTCGCACAAATCCACAGGTAGCCGATTTCCGGCCGCCAGTGATTTCCCCACTTGAAATCGATCTTGCTCTTTATCCAGGCGGAATGGGTATAAAAGTCATGCACATAGAGCATTGAAGGGGAAATCCTTTCGTTCATGTAATCGGTCTTAAGTAACAGGGTCGAATAAAACTGATTTTCCGGCCAGTACCATGCATAAGGAGCAAGCTGGAGAAGGTTTCCCGGATTTCCGCGGGTATAGATGTGGAAAAACTGGCTGCTCACAAAAGTTGCCTTTTTCGGGTTCCAGGGTATGGCCATATCCCAGTCAAACCCGACCATGTACCGGATCTGATCCTTTTTCACGGTGTCAAACAGGGAATAGGGCAGACCCGCCAAAGGACCTGAAGTAAAAGGTGTAGTATGATCAGTATTAAAGGTCTGATTAAAGCTATAAAGGCCTTCCACCCTGAGCACGGGGTTGGCAACCTGGCAGAACACCGGCCCAACGCCAAAAAGCTCACGGCTCAAGGTAAAGCCCGCAACCTGTATCCGGGGCTGCACCTTATTAAAATATGCCGTAGAGCCAGGCGGAAAACCCATACCCTCAGTAACTGGATTGTAGCCCAAGGGGTCGTCGTGTAAAACTCCACCCCCATAACCACCCATACGGGAGTTAAGAATTTCATGGTCAGAGGTGTCAAATCCATGCCAGTAGTTAAGGGTAAGGAAGGTGTTGGCAATATTAAGCTTGAACCTCACGCCATACTCAGAGTTTTTGAGTGTAAAAGCGGGACCATCGTCAAACAGCTTGACCGGCACTGGTGCAGACGGCATGGGTGGCGCCCAGGCCCCCCACGAGTTTCCCATACTGGTAGGCCAGGGAGCGTTCATCCAAGGCGCAGGAGCAAAACCTTGGGACGCCCATTGTGCCCACGGTCTGTTTTGAGCGTCCAAAGTAGATGGTAAAAGATCGCCAAAGGAATGGATGTCCCCGGGGTTCCAGTAAAGCGCAATCGCGTTATCATAAAACTTCCATAAATTTCCCGGATAAAATTCGGTCTGGACGATCAGCTTCGGGATCCGGACTTCTTCATACCCTTCAGTATCGTAGAACTGGAACATCCGCCGTGCATCGAGCGGGTTGATGATATCCATCACCCGCAGGCCGTCGGCTTCTCCCCAGCCGATCTGCTGTCTTCCTGCCCGAACCAAAAACTGGGGTGTCGAATAGGTAAAATAAAGCTCCCGGACTATCTGATCCCATTGTGTATCCCATTCGAGGTGATCTCTTGAGCCACCATAGTATTGTTGCCAATGTTTGTTATCCTCTAACATGTAATACGACAAATCTCCCCACATCCGGAAGATCGCCCGAAACTCGAGGTTATCGTTCCATTTGACGTTAGTATCCGCCAACCACATCTGGTAAGCGCCGTTTAACCCGCTTTGATTAGTGGGGCTGCTCTCCTGGGTACCAAAAAGAAACTCTTGGCGGAAGAAACCATTAAAAGTCACTTCCTTGCCGCATATATTATAAATTTGAGCCGCTGCCGGAAAAGCAAAAGAAAAAACCATAAACAGCAAAGCCATGCTTAAAATAAATGTTCTTGTTTTTTTCATACCTTTCTGCCTCCTTAGTTATTTCATTACCTATCGTTAATCTACTTTTTTCGGGTTTGCTTCCTCCACCTCCTTTCTCTATCAGACTTAAATTATTTTGTTTTTCAGAAATGAATAAACCAAAATAGATGATACGCAAATCAAACATCCCCACGATAAAAACAAAATGTTCTCCCCTTCATTTTTCTTTAACTATCATAATCAACGAGAAAAAATCAAGAAAAAAATTAAAACCTCTCTTTTTTCTCTCCAACAAAAATTAATAAAATAATCTATTTTTTCTCGCCGTCTCCTTCCTTTTTCAGGGCAATCATTTTTTCTCATCAATGGTCAGAATCTTGACTCCCAGCATTTGAGATAAATTTTGGTTTCAAAACGTAAACCAAAGCTGGATGCAGAGTAAGGACGGCAAACATATTTACTGATAAAAGCAGAGCCAATAAGAAACCCATCTGAGCTTGAAATCGTAAACTCGATAAAAAATACCAGCTCAAAAGGGGCAAAACCAGAGTGAGGGCAGAATAAAGCACCGCCAGAGCAGTAGTCTGAGACCCCACCGCGATGCTTGCCGCCCAGTCTTTTGTCCTGGCATATTCTTCCCTATACCGGCTGTATAAATAAATCCCGAAGTCAACACCTACGCCAACGCCGACCGCGGAAACCGGAAGCGTGTTAATACTTAAACCGATTTTCGCGAAACTCATGAATCCAAAGGCAACGATATTGGAAATAACCAGGGGGATAACCAAAAGAAACCCTGCCAAAAAAGACCGGTAGGTTAAACAGCACATGAGGAATATGGCAATGAGAATCGTGCTGTCGATCTTCAGATGGGCTGCTCCCAGCTCTTCATTTACCGCAGTCTCCATCCCGATAACCCCGCCTGCGAGCAGAAATTCTCCCTTATCAATTTGTTTCGGATAAATGGTAAAAAACTCATTCACGTTTTTGCGAATCCGGTCGATGGTATCCTCAGTATGGTTCTTGAAAAACATGAGGATATTACTGTTGTAAAATTTCGGATCAGCATACCGGTCCATATCCCCGGGAACACTTTTTGACTGAAAAAGAAAAAGCATGGTGTTACATAAATCCGCACCAGGGATAAACTCCCAGAGCGGATTTCCATCATGAAATTCTTTGTTCAGCTTTCGAACAATCGGGGCAAGCGAGGCAGAGCCTCCGTAAATATCAGGCAGACGGGAAGCCATGAAACGGTCCATGGCCTCAAAGGTTTTGAGCACCTTGGGGTCTTTAGAAGCAAACTCCTGATTGCCCCGGAAAAAAACCAAATAATTATCCGCCCCAGCTTTGTCAAAGGTCTTATTGATTGCAGCATAATCTTGATTGTAAACCGAATGGGGCTTTAGGATCGGTGATCCAGGGTAGAGGTCTCCTACTTTTAACTGTGTCGCTTTGAATGAAAAAATTCCGGTAAGCAGGATAAAGCCCCCAATAACCACACCCTTCGTCACTTTGCCAGTGGAAAAATTAGACAGGGCGAGGTTAATATGACTAATGATACTGGTCCTTCGTTCCGGGTCTTTTGCCTTGGGGGGTGGCAAATAATAGCAGATAACCGGGGCCAGAATTCCCGCCCCCGGGAAGATTGAGAACATCCAGAAACTCATGATCACCGCCAGCTGCTGCATCAATACTATTTTTGCCAGATAAATGACCGCAAACCCCATCACTTCAGCGAGGATAGCCGAGATATTGGGAAGGAACATGGTGCTTATGGTTTCAACAGCAGCCACCTCCTTGCTGCCTGAGCGATGGTACTCTTCAAAAAAGCGGTGGGTAATCTGAACCGTATGGCTTAGCGCCCGCGCTCCTACCAAAAAGGGAAGAACAAAAAGGAGCGGGCTCAAGTTTATCCCCATATAGCCGGTAAACCCTAACCCCCAGATCGTGCAAATTGAACCTACCAATAAGGGCACAAGCGTGCCCTGCCAATTGCGGAAAAAGCCCCACATTAAGAGAACCATAAGGCAAATGCTCACAGCAAAAATCTTCATCATCTGTGGCCAGTAACTGTAAATCCACCCCAGCAGCACCGGCTTGCCAATCATGTGGAGCGTGGTATTTTGATCCTCATATTTCTTTTTTAACCCCATAAAGAATTGAAACAATTTACTATAGTCAACATTCTCCTTAAATTCTGAAATAATAAGGGCTGCTTTCCCGTCACGGCTCACCAGCACTCCATTATACAGGGGGTTGGAGAAAATATTTTCCTTCATAAAGGTAAGCTCTTCCTTAGTCTGCGGAATCGTTGGCCACATCAGACCATTCATCTCCACGTTTCCCCCGGAATAGCCCCGTATATATTTCATCTTCCGCTCGGAAATCGAGGCAGTAAGAAGCATGTAGGCGTCATTATTGAAGGTAATGGCATCAGAAATTCCCTTTACCTTCAATAAAGTCGGAGTGTTAAAGATGTCGCCATCCTTGACCTTTAATGCGATGAGCACCGTGCTCGCTCCCCCGAACTGGGAGCCAAACTCTTTATGCAGTTTTACAAAAGGGTGGCCGAAGGGAAACATATCTTCCAAAACCACATTGACCGATATTTTGGTAATGCCGTAAAGGAAAACACCGGTTAAAACAAAACCAATAAGAATCAATACCACTACCCGGTGTTTTACAATTCCTTTTGCCCATGCCTGAACATCCAGTCTCATAACTTTTCCCTCGTTCTACTCGTTATAGTTGTTAATTATTCGCTAATTGCTATTTCTTCCCATTCTTTGCCATTGGTTGCGCTTTTAAATACCCTGAGATTTTCTCCTACCATCCAGATGGCGTTATCCGCAGCGCTCATTCCATATAACCAATTATATTGAATATTGTCTTTAAACTGGCTTGGATTCCATGTCGTCCCTCCATCCTCGGTATAGAGCACCGTTCCCTGTCCGGAAATGACACCGTGGCTAGGATCTTTAAAGAAAACTTTATAAAAAGGTATTTTTTTCCCCAGGCCCGCATTGACTCTCTCCCACGTCTTGCCCCCGTCCTTGGAATGAAGAACTATAGAGTCAATACCAACAACCCACACATTCTGATTATCTGACGCTTTGCAGGAAAAGAAGATATTCTCCACCCCGCTCGCCTGATTACTCCATGTCTTGCCTCCATCTTCAGTAGCGAAAATGCTGCCAAATTCTCCCACAGCCCATCCATGAAGCTCATCGGAAAAACAAATATCATAGAAGATTGCATCCCCTCCGCTTAACTGGGAATTCCACGTGTTACCCCCGTCCTCGGTAACCAGAACTGTTCCCCACTCACCGACAACCCATCCTTTCTTCGCATTTAAAAAATGCACTGCCGTAAGAAAAATATCCTCGCTTATTTTTTGCTCCGACCAGGTCTTTCCTCCGTCCGTGGTGTGGAGTATGGTAGGACCATAACCTACTGCCCAGCCGTTATTAGGATCAACAAAATCAACACCCGTAAGCACTGTTGTTTTTCCGCTTTTTTGATAAGTCCAACTTTTACCTCCATCCTCCGTATGAATGATGGCGCCGTAATAACCAACTGCCCAGCCTTGGTTGGGGTTTACGAAATCTATACTAAAAAGATTGTCTTTGAGACGTATGGGGTTGGGGTTACCGGGGTCGGCAAAAGTGAGGAAAGGAAGAAAAAAAATAGCGAGGCAAAAAACAATAAAGGGGAAAAACTTATTTCTTTTTTTCATGTAAGTACCTCTTTTTCTTGAAAGTGCTTTAACAATGAGCAAAATTATTTTCCCTTACCAAAAATTTATGCTGGCTTTAGTCTTAATGACTAACCCCCCTTCCAAATATTAGGTATTATGTTTATTTAATTAAATAAAGTCGGATAGTTTAACAGGAGTGAAGTCTCTCTACCTCAAAAAAATTATTCTTTTCTTTTTATTCTATCCACCTTAATTGTCAATCAGGAAATTTCTGATTTTTTCAGAAAAATTTCTGAAAATTAAAAATAGCAACAACACATTAAGATAAGTTTTTTATTTTTTTAAAACTTTACCAAAACTGAAAATTAATAAGTAAACATTTTTTAAAGCTGTATAATTCCTTTTTTTATGGCTAACTTAGTAAGTTCAGTGATGTTTTTAGCATGAAGTTTTTCCATAATATTATATTTGTGAGTTTCTACAGTCTTTCGGCTTATCCCCAGAGTTTCCGCAATCTCCTTAATAGATTTTCCTTCTGACAAAAGTTGAAAAACCTCTCTCTCTCGCAGGCTGAGAGATTCAAACCCATTAGCATTATTAATATTATTATTACTGTCATCTAGTTCTTTCACATAATTCAACAAGATTTCTGATGAAATGGTAGTAAAATAAGTTCCGCCTCTTTCCACTGCTTTTATCGCGCTAACCAGGTCTGACATAGGGTCTTTTTTCAGGACATAAGAGGAAATACCAGCCTTAAAAAGATCAACCACGTATTCCCGGTTGGAATACATGGAAAAAATGATTATTTTTATACGAGGATCCAGTTTTTTTATTTGCAACGTGGCATCAATCCCGTTTAAATCCGGCATAGATATATCCATGATAACAATATCGGGTTTTAAAGATTTTGCCTTCTTTATAGCCTGATGCCCATTAAGCGCTTCACCTATTACCTCAAGGTCGGGAGAGACGCTGAGCGCACTTTTAATCCCTTCAATTACCACCCGATGATCATCTACAATAAGCACCTTTGTCTTCGTCATTTTTCAACCTCTCTTAACAAAAAAGCCGACTCTTAGACAGCTCCATTCACAGGGGTATCCTCGCTACTAAATGTACTCCACCCCCAGTCCGTGATTCAACCGTGAAGTTTCCTTTCATCTGCACCACTCGCTCTCGCATACAAACCAGCCCCAAGGGAACCTTTCCTGTGGGGGAACACTTTTTTTCTCTTGGTTCAAATCCAATCCCATCGTCTTCCACGCTCAAAGCAATGGAGTTCCCCTTGGGTAACGAGATTCACAAAACAGTTCTCTGCCTGAGAATGTTTAAGGACGTTACACAGGGCCTCCTGCACCACGCGGAAAATCGCAAGTTCTTTTTCTGCGTCAAATCGTTTGGGAATACCCCGGTTAAAAAAATGGATCTTAATCTTCGCATGGTCTTGTAATTCTTTGAAAAGGTCGCGCAGTGAGGGAACTAACCCCAGATTATCTATCATGCTCGGCCTCAAACCGTAGGCGGTTTTTTCAACATCCTCTATGGCTTGGACTGTTTTCGTTTGTGCTTTTTCAACCAAGGCGGTTAAAGTATTATCGGTTTTTGCGGTCCGACCATGAATCATGTCTAGAGCTATTTTTATGGTAACCAAGGACTGCCCGATGTGGTCATGCAGGTCCATGGAAATTTTCTGGTTATGCTTTTCCAGCAACTGAATAAGCCGTTTGGATAAAAGCTTCCGCTGTCTATGCTCTTCTATGAGTTGTCCATTTAACCGTTTTAAATCTTCCTCCGCTCGTTTACGCTCGGTAATGTTGAGAGCTATTTCAATCACCCCTTTTACTTCTCCTTGTTCACCAAAAAGAGGTACAGCGCGCATGTCCCAGATAGTTCCGTCTGGCATAATAGTTTCTTTGACTTCTGTTTTCCCCGTGCAAAAACACCGTTGCACGGGGCATGCGGTACAGGCCGTTGCTCGAGAACGCCATACCTGATAACAGTGGTGCCCGACAAAATCGGAAACTTTTTTGTTGAATGCCCCAGCCGCTCCCTCATTGGCCCAGATGATTTTTAAATCCGGAGCAATCAGGGTCAGACTGTCGGGAATTGCGTTTAAAAGCCCCTGAAACTCCTGATAAAGCGATCGGTACTTTTCTTCACTTGCACGCAGTTCCGCTTCCGCCCGCTTGCGCTCGGTAACATCCCGTACGATCCGCGATCACCAGCGGCTCATTGGGAGGAGGTAGGCGGTTTAAGCTTACTTCAGTGTCGAAAATGGTCCCATCCAGCTTTTTGTGTTTCCATTCAAAAAACTGGGGAGTTCCCTGTTGGGCGGCAAGAATGGCGGACACCGATTTTTCTTTGGAAGACCGGCCGTCAGGCTGCCTTTCCGGAGAAAAAGTGTAAGGAGGTTTTCCAATAATAGATTTCTTGCTGGTTAAACCAAAAATTTCCAAGGTTTTTGTATTACAATCAATGAAACAATCTCCTTGCACAGTAAAAATAGCATCATGAGCAGATTCGACCAGGGTATGAAATTTTGTCCCATTTTCGATTAAGGTTTTTTTTGTCTTTTGAGACTTGGAATTGTTTTTGCCCAACTTCGCTATCTGTTTTCGCAGGTTCACCAATTCTGCGCTTAACCCTGCGTTGGTTTTATTTTTATATTCCATTTTATAAAGATGCTCCTATCGATGCCCGTATTAAAAAACATCCCCCCCCTCACGTCTTCATTGCGGAGGAATCATTTACTTGCGCCAATTGTTAACCGACGATCATTCATCATGATTTTTTTGTCTTAGACATACAAAACCCCTGGATATTTGGAACTCTTTTTTACAATGGCAACTCTACCAACAAATGCACACCCCTCCCAGGCCGTGATTCAGCCGTAAATTCCCCATTAAGCTGAACCACTCGCTCTTGCATAAAAAGCAATCCCAAAGTAACGTTGCTTCCTGAAGAACACCTTTTTCCCCTTGCCTCATCAAAACCATGACCATCGTCTTCCACACTCAGCATAAGGGAGTCTCCTTTTTTGACCAGATTCACAAAACAGTTTTTTGCCTGCGCATGTTTAATAACATTAGTCAGTGCCTCCTGCACCACGCGAAAAATAGCGACTTCTTTTTCTTGATCAAATCGTTTCGGAATATCCCGAGTAAAAAAATGAATCGCAATATTCCTCTGCTGCTTTATTTCTTTGAACAGGTCACGAAGTGCGGGCACTAACCCCAAGGTATCAATCATGCTCGGCCGCAACCCATAGGCAATTTTTTCAACATCCTCTATCGCTTGAAGGGTTTTATGTTTTGCCTTCTCGATCCAAGGTGTGACGCTCGTACCAGTTTTCCCTATCCGCTCGGAAATCATGTCCAAATCTATTTTAAGGGTAACCAAAGTCTGGCCAATATGATCATGCAGATCCATGGAAACTTTCCGATTACGCGTTTCCAGTAACTGGATAAGCCGTTTGGATAAAAGCTTTCTCTGTCTATGTTCTCCCACGAGTCGTTCATTTAAACGTCTTAAATCTTCCTCCACTCGTTTGCGCTCGGTAACATCTCTTACGATCGCAATCAGACTTGACTCATGGGGAGGGGGAAGCCGGTTTAAACTTACCTCAGTATCGAGGATGGTTCCATCCAGCTTCATGTGTTCCCATTCAAAAAACTGAGGTGTTCCTTGTAGGGCGGCATCCATTGCTTCCATGGCCTTCTCTTGAGAAAGTCGGCCGTCTGCTTGCCTTTCCGGAGAAAACTCGTAGGGAGCTTTTCCGATAATGGCCTTCGCCTTGTTTAAACCAAAAATTTCCAGAGTTTTTGTATTGCAATCAGTAAAAAAATATTCTTTTACAATAAAAATAGCATCATTCGCTGATTCAACGACCGTATGATATTTTGGTTCGTTTTCCATTAATAGTTTTTTTGTTTTTTTCGGCTTAACAATTTTTTTCTCCAATCTCGCATTTTTTTTGCGCAACTGCATCAATTCAATTATAAGCTCTGCTTTGGTTTTGTTGGTATATTCCATTTTTGAAATATTCCTCTTTGGGAAACAAAATCATTTATTCCCAAAAAAATAAAGATAAAATGAAGATATCATAATAATGCTCAGTAAATTTGTCAAACATTACCAGATGTAGGTAGCGTATCATAAGGCTTTAAAAAGATTTACGATCTTCTTTACCCAATAAGGGAAACATATCAGTTTAAAGTTTGAGAAATTATGTGTTTCGTTTCCATAATAACTCGTATAGAAAACTGGACGGTTTTGTTGAAAAAATCTTTTTATGACAACACCAACTAACCCGGGGAAAGTGTTCATAAAGCCAAGGGGAAAAAACTCATTGAGGCCATCAAAATAATGCCCTGCCTAGATAGAAAGGATGCAGGTGCATGGGCCTAGGTATGAAAAATGGGCTGCCCCGGTGGAGCAGGAAAGCTACAGCATTACTGTGAATGGGTAGTCGGGGGGAGGGCAGATGCTCTTAGCTACTTTAGTTTTCCATTGCCGGATTTTAAGTTTCGGTGACCTAAAAGCGCACCTCAGGGGAAAAGGATGACACGTGACTTTAGAGTAGTCCTGTGAAGGTAGGTGGATCAAATTACCAAAACGTTGTTGATAGAACCGAAGGTATTAAGAACTGTTTTATCATTGTGGGGATCGTTCCACCATTCTCCATCCACAAAAAACTTATATTCATACCTTCCTGGAGCAATGAAGATGGTTTTGCTCCACACTCCCTCTTTATCTTTCTTCATAACGTGAGTTTTAGGATTCCAGTTATTGAAATCACCCGTAAGACTCACCTTCTGGGCGTCTGGAGCCTCTAATTTAAAGAATCCTCTCCCCTTTTTGGTTTTGTTTGTTGCCATTGCTTCACCCCTTTCTTTTAAAGACATTTTGTCTTAACTGAGAGAATTGGCCTTAAAATAACTCTTATTGTTTTTTCCATTAATCATTCCTTGGTGATTGTCAACCACCCCGCAGGTTTTGCTCAAAAAAGAGACAGCATTTATCCTTTCCTGGGGTTAGAAAAATACGCGCAGTTGTTATTGTCCAAGAAATCTCCAATAAATTTGCAAAACCACAGTGGTAAGAAAGTAACCTAAAGACACGTTTATCAAAACCCCGATAGTAAATGCCCAGAAAGGTTTCATACCAAAGATAACCAGGTCTTTGAATCTGGTGGTAAGTCCAAGCTTAAAAACCACAAACCAAAAGCCCAGCGGCCGATCCAGATCGCCCAGTAGTCTTCAGTCTGTTTAATAGCTTGGTTTTTTTTAAGTCATCGTTTATCTTCCATTTCTCTATCTCCTCAACTTTGGATAAAGGTTGGATTAAAATTCTTTGACCTATTGGTAGGATAAGACAAATTCTTCAAAAATGTCAAAAGGAAATGGCATGAAAAAAGGGGCCAAAAGTTGCCAATAAGAATTTTCTATGATACTGACCTACCGAATATTCTTGCTTAAAAAATTCATAATAGCAAAAGATTGGATACATTTATGTGGGAAGTGCTGAAAACCGCTCAAGGGGTAGCAGAAAAAAGCCTCTTGGTAAAGATCGATGAACAAGCTTTAATTAATTTTTCCGCAAAGTTGAGCGCTGAAAAGATTGCGGAGCCATCGTGGAATACCTTTTATCACTTTTGCGGGACAAAAGAAGAAACGATCGCATATCTCTTGGTCCTCGATAGCATTAATTTTTGTTTTTGGCCCGCCCTCGGCAATCCAAAGTGGGAAGTCGAATACCAGTCAGAAGAATTGTCCGGCTATTTCGCGCTCGCCGCCGCACTGAAAAAAGCACTCGAATCAGGAGTGCCCCTTACGAATGCTCAGTATCTTGCGGAACTTTCTTCAAAGAAATTCAAAAATTTTTTGGGAGGAAAGGGTGATTTACAGCTTTTGGAATCCCGCGTGCGAAGCCTCAATGAATTAGGCCAGATGTTGATGCGCGAATATAAAGGTAAAGCTTATAATTTGGTCGAAACAGCTACACAAAGTGCAATACAACTGGTCCGTTTGGTAACAGACAAGTTACCATCTTTCCGAGATAGTGCAGAATACCAAGGCAAAAAAGTTTTTTTCTATAAACGAGCGCAACTTTTTGCCGCTGACCTTTACGGATCATTGCAGGGAAAGGAGTGGGGCTTTTTTCACGACATTGACCTGGTTACCGCGTTTGCTGATTATAAATTACCCCAGGTACTTCGGCACATAGGAGTATTACGTTACGAAAAAGCCCTGGCTCAAAAAGTCGACCACCACACCCTCCTTGATGCCGGGAGCCCCGAAGAAGTTGAAATTCGCGCCAACACAATCTGGGCAGTGGAGCTTATCCGTCAAGAACTTCTCGTGCGGGGAAAGAATTTAAAAGCAATGGAAATTGATTGGATTCTGTGGCACCTGGGACAGCAAGAAGACTATAGGACACACCCTTATCACCGAACCCTAACGGTCTTTTACTGATATTTAGCTGAGAAAAATCAGGGAAGCAATTAAAGGAAACCTTAAGACAAGAATGACTTCAGTACCATTGAGGTTCAAGCCCTTAACTGGCGCACGTCAAATGGCACCCCTTTTTTCTCATCCCGTACTAAGGAAATAGCACCTAGGGAGCATTGGCTGGTACACACGCCGCAGCCCATGCAGCGCTCCCAGGTAAAATGAATTTCTTTGCCCTGCAACAAAAGGGCATTAAACGGACAGGCCGCAACGCACTTTTCGCAAACCGTGCAGCGGTTTTTATCAATCTGAGATATATAGCCTGAAGATATTAGGAGAGGCACTCCATAATTCTTCATTGCTTCTAATCCCCCGCAACAGCATTTACAGCAGTTACAGATAGCATAAAACCGCCCCAGACAGTCATCCTTAAACCAGGCGGTATGCAGGTGCCCGTGCTCGTGTTCTTTTTCAAGAATTGTCAAGGCCTCAGCCTGAGTAACCTTGCGACTAGTTTTAGGGTGATGTTCCAGAATAAAATCCACAAAAGGTTGCCCGATAACCATACAAACCTGGGTTGGTTTACAGGGGTTAACGCGGGCATGACGACACGGGCATTCATACAGAACAATCTCCGGTAAAGCGTTAAGAACCAAACTGCGCGCAGTAGGATAAGGTATAATATACTCCAAGTCCTTCAGAGGAATATCAACGTTGAGCGTAATAATCGCTTTTGCATGGTCGTTTGTTAAAATTTTTCCATGGTAGCGCTCAGGAAGCCATTTGTTGATTAAAAGGCCAAACGCCAAAGGAGTATAAGCGATAAAGAAGCGCACATACTGCTTGGTCCAACGACCATAGATATACGCGTGCAATGCGCTTAAACTGAAGCTACGCCTTAAACCACGCTCACGCATCATTTTCACCGATGACGGGAGCACAAGCCTTCCGCGTTCACCAACAAGCCAAAAAGCCATTATCACTATCAGCGTTACTACACCGATTATGAGAATACCAATCATAAAAAATCCCTATTTTCTATTTAAAAAGAGAATAATAAATATCATAACTTCGGCCTATCTCACAAGCAGAAGGTTTTTGGATTAATCTTTTTTCGAATTTTTATCATTATCCCCTGTGAAACGAGTTGCCGGGGAAGTTAGCATCAAGGGCAATAGCCTGCCAAAGGTTGACAGCGCAGAAAAAATAATTAAATAAGAAAAAGCCATCCAGAAATTTAACCTTCAGAACCTTGCCATTTTAAAACGGCTTCAGTCCCTGCCCTAAATGGCTTTGTTTTGGAAAAAAATAATTTCCCTCGAAAATAATCTTTGCTTTCACCCTCCTCCTGTTAAACCGCTCAATCTTACCTCTTCCCTGAGGATGGCCGGTGTGCCAAAGATGTGTTTTATACCGTGCTGGGACAGATACTCTGCCAGAAAAACTCTGCGGAAGTATCCGAAGGACAGCCACAAGAGATTTAACCTCACTTGTGGAAAAAGCCATCATCGAGATGAAAGTCGAGCTTACAGGGGCGTATTATGCCCTCTCCAAGGCCGTCACAATTTAGGACATTATGGGACATCATTAAAGGACATGTTATGGTTGGGTCGATTGTTCTTTGTTGGCCATGCAAAATATTTTTCTATGCAATTTGACATAAGTCAGTATAATAAACGCGAGTGCTTAATCACTTTATCTGGATAGCTAAGAAAAAAAATAAGAGGCTAAAAAAATTTATAAATATTTGAAATAATTAGGTTGCCCCCGTAGCTCAGCTGGATAGAGCAAAGGATTCCTAATCCTTGTGTCGCACGTTCAAATCGTGTCGGGGGCGT
>Ga0182021_10001654_pt1 | contig 25789 bp, 37 predicted proteins | sample 612E3MmetaG_FD_120493 | JGI IMG/M metagenome (GOLD analysis project Ga0182021, IMG submission 120493) | Permafrost microbial communities from Stordalen Mire, Sweden - 612E3M metaG (Illumina Assembly) | ecosystem: Environmental > Terrestrial > Soil > Wetlands > Permafrost | place: Sweden... | reverse complement strand
TGGGAAAACGGCAGGCCGAAGTCAGCGAATTGTCGCCATAAACGTTCAAAACAATCGTACTGCCCGCCGTCACCTGGTAGGTTTTCGTCTGGGCACACTTGTTCCACAAAAACCACGAAGCCGAATCGAATCCCGTTGCCGGATATACCCGGTCGTTATTGGCAACGCAGCTGGTGACATCGGCCTGCGCCGGATAGATTTGCCCGATCGAAGAACTGTCGGCAATGCCAAAGTCGTTTACCGACCCGGTCTGTTGGGGCATCTGCGCCAGCAATTGCTCCAATGCCGCGATCTGGTTTTGGATTGCCTGGATCTGCTCCAAGATAGCGGCGCGATAATCGACTTGCGCCAAGGCGGATGAGGCAAAAAACAGCCCCGCAGCCAGACTGGCAGCCAAAAAGACATTTGTCTTCATAATATTGTGTTTAATTACCGATTAATTAATTATACCCCAATCGATCCAAACTAAAAATAACCTCGATCAATTTGACTTGTGGCGCAATAGTTGTAGGCTCAAAAAAACGATGCCCCAAAGGAGTGATCACTTTGACAGGTACAACTACAGACAACAAAGAAGAGTTCTTAAGAATAATTAATAGTTTATCGCTGCCCAGCGGATTTGATCACCTGGTCTTAAACAAAGAAAACTGCGCCGTCCTAATATTACGGGACGAAGTGGGAGTCACGGTGTATTGTTGCGGAGATTCTGAGGTCTGCCGGAAAGCAGTCCAGATAGAAATAGAATCGGGGAACTACGAATGGCTTAATGATGTGACAACGAATAAGATCCAATGGCTTAAATGGGAGCCGGGCAAACCCATCAGTTCGTAACGCGAAGCTTCCAAGTTTCGCTATTTTTTTATTTTATCTGCTGCGATAGCGGACAAAAATACCGATTCGTTATATGATAAGAAAAAATATGGAAAACGATAACAGCCACGACTCAAATATCGAAGAAAGCATCAAAAACCTTAACGCCGACGTTTTTCCCGACATCAAAGGATACGGATGGTTATTGATAATTTTAACCCTGGCAATTGTTTTTGCTGCGGTCTTTTTTGCAGCCCTGGTCCAAAACCCGATGCTGATATTGTTGCCGCTGGCGGCAATTCCGGTCGGTCTGGTATATTTTGAGGGCAAGGCACGCAATTCTTTTATGCGGCGTTTTGCCTTGATCACCGGTTTCCAATATATTCCGGAAACGGAAGACATTGGATCGAATGTGCCGTATCTGCAAATAGGCCATGATAGGTATCTAAGCGATGTTGTCAGCGGAAACTTTCGAGATTATCCGCTCCGTTTTTTTAACTTCAACTGCACCGAGGGTTATGGCAAATCCCAGCGCTCGATAGTCTTCACCGCCGCCCGCTTAAGTTACAGAGCCAGCCTGCCCCACATTTTTCTTGACGCCCACCATCACTTTTTTTCCGAAGACTTGATCTTTGAGCTGGAAAACCCGATTGATATCAATGTCGGCGGCGAGATTATTAAACTTGAAGGAGATTTCAACAAATATTTTACTCTCTACGCCCCCAAGGGCTACGAGATCGAAACCCTGCAGATATTCCAACCCGACACAATGGCCGAACTGATCGAATACGCTAAGAATTTTTCCCTGGAATTTTACGGCTCCGACCTCTATGTCTATTCGCGCAAAGTGATAACTTCCGGCAAAGATCTTTACGCTCTTTACGATCTGGTGAAGTTTTTGGCCGCCGAGCTTGCCCCGGAAATCGAAAAAATCAGGGTAGAACCCCAGCCGGCTTGACAGAATCGCTTTACTCTGATAAAGTGGTTTCATGAATTGGAAAAACGAAAATTGCATCGAACTGGTTAGGGCAATCCTGGCCCTAAAAACTCCCGACGAAACCCGGCGGTTTTTGCGCGATTTAATGACCGAAGACGAAATAAAAGAATTCGCCAACCGCCTTGCGGCTGCCCGGATGCTGTCGCAAAAAATCCCCTACTCGGCCATCGTCAAAGTCACGGGTTTGAGTTCCACCACAGTCGCCCGAGTCTCTAAATGGCTAAACGGCCCCCAGGGCGGCTACAAAACCATCCTTGCCCGCCTTCATCATCACACCCAAAACTCTCGGGAAGAGATTGGTTGTGGTTAATTTTGTTTTTTGATTATCCCACCCTCAATCCCTTCTCAAGAGGGATTTTTAGTTATAAACCCCTTTTGCTTTTTTAGAAGGAAGTTGTTTAAAAAAAGGAGGAATCTAGATAAGACAAAATACGATACGTGTCGGAATAGGTATTGGCTGCGAGTTAGCCCAAGAAGTATTTAGCGGAATATTAAGAATAGCTGGTATAAAAGGTGCGGATTGGGTACAAATTACCCAGATCCGCGACCAATTAGGCGAAAATGATACTGCTAAGATACGCGACATGGGGTTGGATTTACTGGTTATTTATCCACTCACCGCGTTGCTTTCGGATATTGATTTTCCAACTGTGCTTGAGTTACCACAAATGTGGCTGGCCGGTGAAAATTGGCCCGGGACAAGCACCGAGCCCTTCATGGCTTGGGAAGGATTAATCTTGGCCGATCCGCTTTCATTGGCAGACGATAACAAAAAGAGGGATATCGATCTTTTTGTGAAGTTAATCAATGCCGCTCTGAAAACAGCGCAAAGCGTGATTGTAACAATCCACGCGCCAGACAAAACAATGGCTGAAGCTCGCAAAGTTGTGGGAAATATTCATAGCTGCGTTTGGAACGGATGGTGTGGAAAATGCGGCATAAGGTTTATTATGCCGCAAAGCCAATGGGACGAAATCCATCCCATGCTCGCAAAAATGGGTATTCCGGTTACGGATATTAAAATCCAGACTGGTATTTGTTTTATCGGCCAGCAGGTTCGAAAAACCAAGGTGGTTATTAACCCACTGTTCCGATAAATTTGTAAGTCGATGGTAACATAAAAGCCGATCAGTTTGAAATCTAATCGGCCTTTTTATTTTTGCAATCTAATGCCTTATTTTAACTTTAATTTTCCAGCTTGATGCCGATCTTGGTGGCGATTTGGTGGTGCCATTTTTCGTGACGGTCGACTTGGCGCTGGGTTTTCAATTGCTCCGCACGATCGTCGCCAGTTTTATCTAAAATCTCGCCCATGCGGTTCATAAGCCTGTCCGTGTCTGACTTATCGGCTTTTTTGCTATCCATTTCGTCGAATCTTTGGTCAATCTTATCGAATCTTTGATCAATCTTCTCGAATTTTTCATCAATTTTATTAAATTTCTCGTCAATTTTACCGAATCTTTCGTCGATTTTGCCAAAATGGCCGCTTAAAAATTGAATGAGCTCGCCATACTCTGATTTTGGTTGATCTTTATCTAATTGGTTGTCTGCCATGTTTTTTCGTTATCGTGTTTCCAGTCTATCTTTGGTCTAAAATAATGTCAATATTGGACGGTTCCATGGTGAGTTTATCGAACCATTGACAGGTGAACGTTCGTTCACGTACAATGGATTATATGGACTACAAAAACAAAATTATTTCGTTTTACAAAAACCACCGGCGCATGCCCAGCTACTCCGAGATAATGAAACTGTTTAATTTAAAGTCGAAAAACTCGGCATTCCGGCTGGTAAAAAAATTAATCCGAGAGGAATTTTTGTCGCAAGACGCCACCGGCCGGCTCATTCCCGACAAATTCTACGGTTCTACCCGGATCCTGGGCCAAGTGCAAGCCGGATTCCCCTCCCCGGCCGAAGAAGAGCTGGTCGATACCATCTCGCTGGACGAATACCTCATCGACAACCGCGACGCCACGTTTATGCTCAAGGTTTCGGGCGACTCGATGGTTGGCGCCGGCATCATCGAGGGCGACATGGTCTTGGCCGACCGCAGCGTCACTCCCCGGCCCGGCGATATCGTTATCGCCGAAGTCGACAGCGAGTGGACCATGAAATACCTGCGCAAAACCGGCCAAAAGATGTGGCTTGAGGCTGCCAACAAAAAATACAAACCCATCTACCCCCAAGAAGAATTGAAGATCGCCGCCGTGGTAAAAGCCGTCATTAGGAAATACTGAAAAAATAATTTTCAATTTTCAAACTCCAATTTTCATTGAAATTACAATGTTTCAATGATTCAAACGAAATACGATTTTTTTGTTTGATACATTGTAATTTGAAACATTCATTGGAAATTGAAAATTGATAATTGAAAATTAAATCACGCCATGCAATCAAAAGTCGAACCATTAACATTATCTGAGTTTCCACGCGCGATATTGCATATCGATGGTGATTGTTTTTTTGCTTCCTGCGAGATCGCGCTAAACCCCAAGTTGCGCGGACTGCCGGTGGTTACCGGCAAGGAACGCGGCATCGCTTCCTCGATGAGCTATGAGGCCAAAGCCATGGGCGTGACGCGCGGAATGAGCCTGCCCGAAATCAGGAAAGTCTGTCCCAATGTAATAATCCTGCCATCGGATTACGAAACCTATTCCCTGTTTTCGGTACGCATGTTTGACATCGTGCGCCGCTACACGCCCGACGTCGAGGAATACAGCATCGATGAATGTTTCGCCGACATGACCGGCCTTCAGCGGCCCTTGCGCATGTCTTACGAAGATATTGCCGCCAAGATCAAACAAAACCTGGACAGCGAATTGGGCATGACCTTTTCAGTGGGACTGGCACCCACCAAGGTTTTAGCCAAAGTGGCCTCCAAATGGAAAAAACCGTCAGGATTGACCATTATTCCGGGCTATAACGCCCATCTGTTCCTGGCAAAATTGCCAGCAAGTAAAGTTTGGGGCATTGGCCCGGCCACCACTGCCTATCTGCAAAAATGCGGCATCAATACCGCGCTGGAATTTGCCAGCCAGGATTTTGAATGGATAAAAACGCATGTCACCAAACCCCACGTCGAGATCTGGCAGGAACTGCACGGCAACAGCGTTTACCCGGTAACCACCCAAAGCAAGGAAAGCTACAAAAGCATCAGCAAAACCAAAACCTTTACCCCGGCATCGACTGATTTGGAATTTGTTTTTTCCCAGCTTTCCAAAAACATCGAAAACGCCTGCATTAAAGCCCGGCGGCACAGCCTGTCGGCAAAAAGATTTTGTTTTTTTATCAAAACCCAGCAATTCCGCTATCGCGGCGCCGAAATAAAACTGGAGCTGGCTACTTCTGCCCCCAATGAGATCATCAACCTTGCCCGCCAGAACTTTAGCGAGGTTTGGCGCAAAAACGAGCGCTACCGCGCCACCGGCGTAGTGTTAATGGATCTTTCCACTACCCAGACCGCGCAGCTGGACTTGTTTGGCAAAAAAATAAAAGAAAATAAATTCGCCCGCATCTTTGAGCAAGTCGACAAGGTATCGGAAAAATTCGGCAAGCACTCAGTGTTTTTAGGTTCAAGCTTTGCGGCAATGGTTTCCCAGCAACATTCCGGTGACCGCGGCCATGAAGCCAAAAGGAAATCCGACACCTTCAAGGGCGAGTCAAAACGCCAACGCCTGGGCATCCCGATGCTTCGCACCGTGGATTAGTTTATCGCAAATTTAAAAGTATTAATTTAAAAAAAATAGAGCCAATACTTTGACTCCTAAGTTGTTGCTTTCTTCCCGGCACAATAGGCGCATTTGATGCTACGGGCGCCTCCGGATTGGAAATTAATCTCTATATCCTGGAAAAGTCGGAAAACCGCTAATGTAATCCATTCCCGAAACTCCCATTCACTGAAGGCGTCGGATACTATTTTTGGCTCAAGCAGAATAGAATTTCTATTAACTTCTTTTGCGTTGATACCAAAGATAGGCAGTGAACATAACTTTTCCGCCAAAAGTTGAGCTTTTAAAAGAAGCCCTTCGCTGCTTACCACTTCAGGAGTCACAAACGAAGCAACTCCAGAACATTCAAACGCTCTGCCGGAAAACAGTATCGTCAATTCACCGCTATTGCCACCATAATTTATCTCGGCCAACTTCACGGGTTTATCCCCGCCTGGATTACTTATCGACTCACTAATGCAAATACCTCCTAACAAAATTTCCATATAGATACTACTATTGAATTTAGATATTGTCAAGGTTAGATCTTTGTTATTATTTCCTTGATATGCGGCACATTATTAAAAAAAATAGGAGATTAATTTCTCCCTCGACGCTTTTTATCTGGCGTATATCTGATCTTACAGCAAGGATTATCTTTAAATCCGCCGACTCTGATGGAGCGGCTAAACTTATTAACATCAAGCAGGTCATCAAGCCTATCGCGCAATTTATCTCCCTGTACCAAAAATGAACAAAGAATATTTTCTTTTGTTTCATTTCCCATAGGAACAGTCTTAACGACCAACTCGTAGTCTTGGATATCCCTAGTAGCCGTATGGCGTATATTTTCCGATTTACAAAGTTCTATTTTATGTGTCCCTCCTTCCAATCCGATAGCCAAATTATTGACCAGATCAATTTCCGCAGCCGATACGGCTTTAACGTCAAATCCGGTAACGTGGCGTCCTTTCCCGGTATAATCGAGGCTTATTTCCATTCATATCCACCCAAAAATATTCAGACGCAAACATTTATCGCAATTTTATCAATTTAGCCGGCGTTGTCAATATTAATCCATGAATTGTACGACACGTGATTAATATTTCTTTAATCCGGCGCAAGATAAAGTAAAATTGTAAAAAGGTTTAAAAAATTATTTCACCCCGTCAAATGTCGCTTGGCGACAATCGCTTCAGCGATTATTTGACAGGGTAAACAAAAAATATGAATCGAGTTGTCCATTTTGACATCATGTGCGACGACCCCCAACGGGCCATACTTTTTTACCAAAAAGTGTTTGGCTGGACCATCAAAAAATGGGAAGACAACGGCATGGATTACTGGCTGGTTATGACCGGCCCCCAGGGAGAAATGGGCATTGGCGGAGGTCTGTCAAAGCGCCAAAATTCGGTTGCCGGCGATGGCCTGGCTACGTATCTATGCACCATCGGCGTGGAAAATATCGACGAAATGACAAAAAAGATCGCCGACAACGGGGGCACGATCGTCAAACCCAAATATGAAATACCAAAGGTGGGCTGGCTGGCCTACTGCAAAGACACGGAAGGCAATATGTTCAACGTCATGCAATCAACAATGCCGATGAGCACCTCAATGTAACAATTTTTATAACGTGTATGGCATCTGCCAAAAAACCCCGCTATTACGCGGGGTTTTTGAGAATCCGTTATTCTAAATCTATTCGGCTTTTTGCGGCACCTTGATGCCTTTTTTCCTCGCCTCGCACAACCCGATGGCAATCGCCTGCCGCGGATTTTTAACGACAGCCCCGCTACGTCCGCTTTTAAGGGTTCCCCGCTTGAATCGTCGCAAGGCTTCCCCGACTACCACTTGTGATTTTTTTCCGTATTTTGGCATATTTTTTAATTACTATGCCATTTTACGATCCGAACAATTAAAAGCCAATTACAAACTACTTTTCATCCAGCACACGGTGCATCAAAATTCCGCAAACGTAAAAATCCAGTTTTTTAAAACCAGCTTCCAATCCTTGGATTTGCTCATCATCCAATCCCGTTCTATCAACAATCCCCTGCGCCTCGACATTGGAAAGCGCTTCCAAAATTTCCAGCGGCATCTGCCTGAGTTTTCGCAAGATCGCAATTACCCTTCCAGCAGCAAGCGCCAGCGCCAACTCCTGCCTTAATTTGGCAATATTTTCCTCCATATTTTTTATTAGAGTTATGAAAGCAGTTGGGTTATCAATGCCACCATTTGTTCTTTTTCCTTCGGCGCGCTCTCGGCAACCAAAAGCGCCAATGCTACCAAGGCGTTGTCATCGATTCTCCTGGCGCCATTTTCACGCCAAAGCGCTTCGTTTTTATCCAAAAAATAAGTAAATAGAAACGAACCGATGCGCTTATTGCCGTCGATAAACGGGTGGTCTTTGATCACCAGATATAACAAATGCGCCGCCTTAACCTCCAATGTCTCATATAATTCTTTGCCGTCAAATGTCTGGTAAATTCCTTTGATTATGCCTTCGAGAGTTTTTCCCGGTTGTTTGCCAAAAAAATCGCTGGCTTCTTTTTTGGCAAACAATTCCCTTTTAATTTCCACAATCACTTTCTCGCAAACCTCATACGAAAGGATGAATTTTGCTTTTCTGCCTTGAACTTGTTTGATTGCCCCTTCATCATATTTATCAAGAATTGATAGAGTCTTGGCGTAGTCCGCCAGTAAATCCAAAATTTCCGTTTCCTGGCCGCGCAATAATTCTTTTTTAGATTTATCCTGCAAGAAAGCGACTGTATTTTTCAACTGTTCGAATTTTGAACCGGCTTCCAGTAAACGTTTTTCATTGATCGCATACCCTTTCACCAAATAATCCTTCAATGTCCTAGTCGCCCAAATCCTAAATTGCGTCGCTCGCTTGGAATTTACCCGATATCCCACTGATATTATTACATCCAAACTGTAAAATTTAACCGGCTTGTCGGAATTAGGTATGTGCATTTTTTGCACATTGCTCTCCTCGTCCAATTCAAGTGAAGAGAAAATATTGTTTAAGTGTTTGGTAATCACGCTTCTTTCAGAGCCAAAAAGCGACGCAACCTGCGCTTGCGTCAACCACACGGTTTCTTTTTCCAACCGCACACTAAGCCGCACCCGTGCGCCTTCCTTGTAAATTACAACTCCCCCTTTATCCATTTTTTTCTCCATCTCCTCTTTCATAGTATTGATATATTTTAAGTATATACCTTATTTATTGAATATCTTTAATGATTTCAACCAACGGCATAAGGTTCCTGGTCTGGATCATTAGGTCAAATGTCTTAAAAACTTCTTTGTCGAAATCGCGCGAGCGGCGGTCATCGGCTCGTTGGTCATCGATGAAAATGCGCAGAACATCGTCGGTACCATCTACCATGGCCGCGTCATCGAGGCTGTCGCCCACCAGGATCGCGTTGGGCCGCGACTGGCGAATGGCTTTCAATTCTTTGTGGCCTTTCTCGCGCTTGTTAAAAATATGGATCAGCGAATCCTTATCCCAGCCACAGACATAACCCGCCCCGTCGAACCGCAGATTGGTCGACAACACCAGCGTAGGCTTGATCTCAAACTTCTGGCACCACAATTCAATTACATCTTTTAACCCGGCGGAAATGATTACCGTCGGAATGCCCTTTTTGCCGCAAATATTAAAAAGTTCTTTGGCCCCCGGCCGGGCTGGCACGGTCTCCTCGATTTCGCGCGCCAAGCCTGACCATTTTAATTTGCTTTGGACATAGAGGTCCAACACCTTCGACCACCAGGTTGCCGCATCCGTCGGAGTCATTTTGCCGGCCACCTCGATAGGCCGGTATTTCTCATACAACCGGGTAGCCTCGGCCTTAAGCTTAGGGGGAAGCCGCCGGTTCAGCAACTTCCAGGTGGCAATCTCTTTTCCCTGCGCGTTGCGGCTGGGAGTCAAAGTCCGGTCAAAATCCAAAACCAAATGCAGTTTCCCCTCCCCGAATTTTTAATATTGTCTAATTTAGCTAGAACTTTTTTCCTATCTTTTTTTACAAACTTGTCCAGGATTTTTTCCATTTCCATATTATCAGTATTTAGCGGCATATAGTTTAAATTTAGCGGTTTCAATGTCTCCAACGAAAAAAATTTCGGTGCCACGATTGCTTTCGTAGATGAAAGATTTAAGGGTTTCGCTGGAGTCTTTAAAGTCGCCTACTATCGCCAGTTTGACTTGATAGGTGACGAATTTTTGCAGGATTTGGCCGGCGATGCGCGTGCTTAGGTCAAAAAAATCCGGAATGATATTTTCCCGATGGATTATTATCTTCCTGGCCCCTTCCAGCCGCGGTTCGACCATCAAATCCAAAGCATCCTGCTCATTTTTTATAACAATTATGTCGCTGACAACTTCGGCGATCTTTTGGCCGCCTTGCTTATGAATTATGATTTCCATTTTTTAAATCTACCCCGATTACGGTCTTTTTTCAACAACTGATCAATGTTTCAACTTTTACATTGTAAATACACAGCTTGACAGTCTTTGGTTTTGCGGCTAAATTATCATTTGTGGAACCGCGCAAAGGGAGGCATAAAATTGGTTAAAAAAATAATCGTGTACTACAGGCCATGCGGGCCCATGACGTTGGGATTCTTCTTCCCCTGCTCTAATGGCCTGCTTGACAACGGTGTCGAATCAATTACCTGCACGCCAGACGCTCAAGCTGGCGGATTATCCGGCGACTCGGCCATAGAAATAGTTGAGATGATCAAAGAAATACCGCATTGCGCGTGGACCGAAATTCACGACACGATCGTCTGTTTAGGGCTAGAAGAACCAGGGCACAAACATACAAAAGATATAGTTTCGCGTATGAGAGTAATCGCGCGAGCTGTTTATGCCAATAAAAAGGGAAGGGTCAGGATCCTGCCAGCTCTTCCAGTTTGCCACTGTTTGAACGCCAGTCGTTGATTCTGTGGATTAGTTCCTAAAAAATCGATTGACGTGATTATCAAAACCAACTTTGTTGGTCTTTTTTTAATTCATCGATAAAAAAAGAGCCCTTTGGGGCGCGACTCTTGCATTTAAACCGCAGAAGTATTCCAAATAACATGAGACGGCGAAAACGTCATTTAATTACCACCAAGGTCAGGTTTTTACCCTCTACCCATTCGCCATTTCTTTTCTTTACCGCCACATTTATGGGCTGTCCATCCGCAGAAATATCGGTCAGGGGTTTTGTTTCCGAAATGACGTAACCGCTTCCTTCAAGAATTAATCTTGTTTCCCATTCGGTTCTTTTGACTTCGACCCCACTCTGCTGCTTGACATCGGCAGCATTGGCGATTGTCCTATTAATCCGAACCAATTGCGCAGCAGGCACCACGCATAGAGCCGTCGAATTACGGATGTATACCGATCTATTGTTTATCTGGATATAAAGCGACCCGTTGATTAAACCGCCCCATAACCCCGAAGGTGTTTGAAACGTCGCCGAATCATTTGCCGCATTAAATACCCATCCATATGCGGAGGAAACATTCTCAACGCTTGCCGCGGTGCCGATTAACAAAATAATGGTCAGCACAAATAGCCATATACTTAAAGAACTAATAGTCTTCATCTGTATCACCTTACCACAACTGCCCCCACAATATAACAATCGCGGCAAAAGTAAATAGTTGGTTTTCTACATTAAAAAACACGGGATTTTTCCGTTAGTAAATTCGCAGGGGTCGATAAAATTAGCCTGCAAACGGGTTATTTTAGACTGTAGCCGCCGTCGACCACCAAAACCTCGCCGGTTATGTAGCTGGCATCATCCGAGGCCAAAAACAGGACCGCTTTGGCGATCTCTTCGGGCTCGGCGATGCGTTTGAGAGGCGTTTGCTGGCGAAACATTTCAATCAACTCATCGCCCGCGCCTTTGGTCATGTCGGTCGCCACATTGCTGGGCGCCACCGCGTTGACGCGTATATCGGGAGCCAATTCCTTGGCAAACGATTTGGTCATTGTGATCAGCCCGCCTTTGGCCGATGAATAGGCCAGCACGGCGGCCGCGCCCAGAAATCCGTAGACCGAAACGATGTTGACGATATTGCCACCCACGTTCTTTTGCATTAACGGCGCAACTTCCCTGGTCATCAGCCAGGCGCTGGTCAGGTCGATGTCGATGGTTTTGCGCCAGGTATCGATATTGGTTTTCCAATCCCCGGGTCGAAAAATGGCACCCACATTATTGACCAGGATATCGATCTGCCCGAATTTCTTGATAGCCTGAGCGACCAAATGTTTAACGTCGGCTTCGCGGGAAACGTCGGCCTGCACAAAAAATGCCCGGTCCGCGCCAACTGTTTTAACGATCTCTTTGCCAGCCGCGGAATCCTGCTCGCTGTTAATAACAACCCTGGCGCCCTCCTTGGCAAAGAGCGAAGCCGTCGCCGCCCCGATCCCCGATGACGACCCGGTTACGATCGCTACTTTATTTTCCAGTTTCATATTTTTTATATTTCTTTATTGATTTAAATCTATCCTATTCGGCATTTTTTCTCAATCATTAATATTTTGAATGAAACACTTGAAATGAGTGCCAAAAAATGTTTAAATGGCACCAGCTTCAATCGGCAGAAGGTGATACAAAATGATAAAAATCCGGTTCTCGAAAGCGATGTTTCTTCTAATATCGTTGATGTTTGCCTTAATCGCGGCCGGGCAAGACGAGGGGTGGCACTTTGTCATTTTCCACGGATCAGAATTTAACAACTGGTCCAAGCCCGTGATAGCGCGCGGCGACAACTCTTTGGATCCGCTGGACTACAACCGCATACATTGGAAAAATGTGACGATTTTCCGGGTAAGCGGCACCACTTCTTTTCTTGGGTTCAATCCGTGGTATGGATTAAGTTCCGTCGCCGACGGCCCTATTACCGGCAACCAATTGGTCGCCGCCAGAAGAGGCCCCAACCGCAGCGCCTTTTGGACGGCTAGCAATGACGGTCCGACGGACCTGACCTTTGTAGAATACGCCACGCTTGCGGACGCCCAAAGCAGAAACATAACTGTGCTTTAACTGCCCTGTTCCCGGCAGATTTTTTTTGCCCAAACAGCGCCAAATCAGCCGATTGATATTTCGCCGGCGAAATTGGTGCGCATTATTTTTTTAATTTCGGCCAAACCGCCTGTTTGCGCCAGCGCCCACATTAATTTTGTTGTTGCGGCCTCCGAAGTCATATCGAAAGCCGGGATCGCTCCCGCCTCAACCGCGGTCTGGCCGACTTCATAGATCAGGCGTGTCGATCCTTCAACGCACTGCGTCGTTACAACTACCGGGATATTGGCGGCAGCAGCTTTTTTGATTGTCGGCAGGAGCGAAAATTCGCCATTGGGCACATTGCCCGCGCCATAAGAGTTAAGAACAACCCCTTTGCAACCGTTATCGATAGCAATATTGATATATCTGGCATCCAGCCCCGGAAAGATCTGGTAGAACATCACTTCTTTTTCAAAATCGGGTTTAAACATTAAACTGCCCGGCCGGCGGATAATCCTATCCGTGTGGATTTCGGGCTCCAACGCCACGCAACCCAAGGGCAAAGCCACCGGTGACCAAAAGGCGTTCAACTTCGACTCGCTCATTTTCTGCGCCCGGTTGCCGCGCAGGATTCTGGTCCCAAAAACAATACAAACCTCAGGCACGTCCAACAAAGCCACTTTTACGGCGTTAATCAAGTTGTTTTGCGCATCGCTGGCCAAATCGTAGATCGGTTTTTGCGCCCCGGTCAACACGACCGGCTTGGACAGATTTTGCAGGGCAAACGACAGCGCCGACGCGGTATAAGCCATGGTATCGGTGCCATGCGCGACCACAAACCCGTCGGATTTGTCGTAACCTTCGTAGATGGTCTGCGCCAGCCGTTTCCAAATCCCGGGATGCATATTGGTGCTGTCGATACTGTCGACGAATTTAAATTCAAAATCCGCCAAGTCTTCGATTCCCGGAATTAGCGAAATCAGGTCTTTGGTATTATCAGCCGGCCCCAGCAAACCGTCAATCCTCCTGATCATTCCTATGGTACCCCCACAATAAATAAAGCAAATTCTTTTTTTCATAATTAAACCGGCAACCTGCTAATTAAGTCTATTTTAGACGGATTTTCCGATTGAACGTTAACTAGCTTTGATTTAATATACTTTATGATAAAAACAGAAATTAATCAAAAAAGATGACAAAATACAATATCGCGCCCAACGCCACCAATCATTAGATGTACAAAAAAACCGCTAGCGGGCAGCCGCGGTTTTTGATTGTTTAATTTTTGTCCTTTTGGGGATAGAGCTTTTCGGCGATCTCTTTAATCTCGGGGATTTGCAGCCACCAGTCTTCCAGGTTGGTTTTCTCGATCAGCGGAAGCAATCTCTTGGCTGTCTCGGTTTTTAAGTTTGGCGTGTTACTGTCGATAAATATCTGGGCCCCCTTGCAACCGGTGGCAATATAGGCGCGCGACTGGATCACCAGCTCAAGGATATCGGCATCCTTGGCCACGATCGCCTCTTTTGTGGTTTTGTTAAACTCTTCTTCGAGCAATTCCGTCAATGCGCTGTTTAGCGGCATGCTTTTCATCTGGGCCGTCATTGCCCTAGCCTCGGTATCGCGCTTATCCAGATATATCCGACCCACCCAGTTATTGTCGCCGGTGCGGATCTCGCCGATATCATGGAACAGCGCCAGCAAGGCCGCCCTTTCGGCATCGACCCCCTCCAGTAGGGCGATAATGTAGGCGATCTGCGCGCAGCAACAGGAATGCTCGGCGATCGACTCGGGAAATTCGATGCCCAGGCGCTGCCAGCCCGAACGCGGCGTGCGCTTGGCTTCATTTAATTCAAAAAAGAAATTGGTGATCTTTTGCAGTGGATTCATGTTATTTAATTATTTTACGGTCACTCGTAGCGCAGGCCGGCGCGGATCTGGTCGTATTGCGACCTTATCTTTTTGCAGTGTTCGTTGACCGAAACCCTGACATCGATAAGTATGTGCTGGAGTTGGGCGGCATCGCCCTCGAAAATATTGAAAAAACCTTTTTCCAGGGAAGTTTCTTCCAGGCCAACAGCCGTGGAAAACGCCCGCATAAGCGTGACTTCGCAACAATGCGTGGTATCGATCTGCACCCGGATAAAAACTATCGCCCTTTGCAATTCGTCAAGGTTGAAACGGTCTTTTTTAAATGTTATGTCACCGGCGTATATGCCACCCCGAAGCATCCTGATCCAGCCGGCGTGATTGCGCTTATCGTGAGCCAATTCAAACCAAAAGTCGCGATAATCGCCAAACTGTTGGGCGTATAGATCATAAAGCTGCGCCAAAGATTGTTCGTGCTCCGCCAGCAACTCCAGGATTTGCCCCAGCGCGTTTTTTTCTTCCATGTGATCAGACTTGCGCCAGAATTACCACGTAATTTTTACCGTAAGCCTTGGCGCACTTCGGACAGGTTGTGTAGTAAAAATATAACTTCTTGGTTTCTTTGCCCTTGGATTTGGCAAATTCTTTGGTCTCCTTTATCCATTTGCCAATGTCTTTATATGATCCCTCAAAAACTTTGGCCAGGAATGTTCCCGACAATCTTGAAATTTCGACGCCTGGCACTTCCTTATCGATAGCGATATAGACATCCGCGCCCCAAAGCGAGTTTTCGTCGCTGATCATCAAATTGCCGGAATTAAGCGCGTCGGCCTTGGCGATCTTGTCCATGTTGCGCTTGACCACCGCGCCGTAATTCATGGGAATCCTAAAGAAACTCGTTACGCGATCCTTAATGAATAACTTGTTATCCCAAATGATTTCTTTTCCTTCCCAAACAGCTGGATCAAACTTCGGACAGCAATTTGTTTGCGTTTCCATATTTTTTAATCCTATTTGCGTTCCACAACAATAGTACAACTGGTTAAAAGGGCGGCCAAAGCGCCAACTGCGGCCAACACCGGCGCCAAAACCGTTCCCACTACCGCGATCGTCATGGGCAATTCCATAATAACCGCGCCTTTTTCATCCTTGATCATAATACGCCTGACGTTGCCTTCTTTGATCAATTCCTTTATCTTTTCGACCAGACGCTCGCCATTCACCTTAAATTCTTCTTGTTTTGCTTGTTTTTCTTTTTTTGCCATTTTTTTGTGATTATATCTTTAGCCTAGCATGGCTTTTAAAGGTATCCAATAGAAATCCTCCCAACCCTTGGCAATATCAGCGTAATTCTCGCCAGGCACGTTGGTTTGGGTAAACTTAAGCTTAGTCCCCGTTTTGACCGGCAGGAATTCAAAAGTTACCTGTGTTTTGTGCCCCTCGGGGAAATCGGTCGATGTCCACTCCTGCACGATTTTTGAGTCTTTTACCAGCTCAAGATTGACGCCGGAAATATAGCCGTCGTAAGCGGTAAATTTCCCGCCGACTTTTGCCGAACCGGTCGCTTTGGCCCCGGTAAACTTGGAATGGATCGCAGGATCCAAAATCGCTTCATAAAGCTGCGCGGGCGATGCCTTAAATATAACGGTTTGTTTAATGGTCGCCATATGTTATAGCTGATTATCCCACGGAAAGATTACATCCTCATTAACCGGGCGGGTAAACGCGCTAATTTCGTAGGCCGGATCATTCAGCGAGGCGACGGAAAACAGGGTAAAAAATGAAATTTTTGCGGCTGAAGTATTTTTTTCCAAATGATTTTTTAGCAGCCACAAAGTTTTTCCCGACCGGATGACATCATCAACCGCCAAAACTCGCTTGCCCCTGATCCATTCGGCGCGGTCAAAAAATATCTCGTCGTTTTTGTTGATATAAGCCGCCGCCAGCGGCTTGTCGATACGAGCCGCCAGCAATGCCGCGGGCACCAATCCCCCGCGGCTGACGCCGACCACAAAATCAATGCCGGCCAGCAATTTTTGGTTTTTGCCGATAAATTCATCAATCGAAATTTTAACTTCATTAAGAGTAATCGAAATTTTTTCCATATATATTCATTCTTTGCCAAGGTCGTGCCCGAAAAACTTGCCATGTTTTGGGACAAAAAGTTCAAACAGAGATGATCGATAGATCGGTTGTTTCGAGCGTCCCCTTGTAAAGAATATGGGGGATACGGTAATAAAGCAATGGCCGCTCGCCTTTGGCTATTGCCGTTCTATAATAATCTTTTGTAGCTTGTGGCATAATAGAAAATCTTGCCGCTTCGTTGGGGTTATAGGGAACGAACTCATCCTTATCCATATTATCTTTGTCATCGTCGCGAGTAAATAAATACACAGTCGTATTTTTAGGATCAATCAGGTTGGGGTCGATTTGGTAAAAGCGCATTGAAAAATCCGCGCTGCGCCCCGCCTCGATTAGACTTTGTTTTATTTCTTTGGGATCAACTGCCGAAAAATGCAAAACATCATTCCATAAACAATCCAACGCCGGAATTCGTTGCCGGGTCATATACTCACGCCCGGCATATTTTTTTGCCTGCCGCTCATAAACATCGGGATATTTATCTTTCAGATCATTTAGCGGGAAAAGTATATCACCGCGCATATCCTTTGGCACAAGATGATAAATATAATTCATTATAAGATACGCTGGCTTTTAGCTGTTTAATTGCCAGATGGCCAGATTCAAGAATGAGGCAAAGCTTACCCATAACAGGTAGGGTACCATCAATAACGCCGCGGTTTTCGAAACGCTCCAAAAAGCGGAAATTGTCACAAAGATCGCCAGCCACAGGCCGATGATCTCAATGAAAGCCGATCGGGGCGACCTTAGGCCAAAAAATAGCGCCGACCATAATAAGTTTAGCGCCAGCTGGGCCCAGAAAAACACGGCCGCGCGCCTGACCCGTCCCTGGCCCCAACCCTCCTGCAAAACATAATAGATCGCTATTCCCATCATAACGAACAACAGGTTCCAGACCGGAGCGAATATCCAATTCGGCGGATTGAAAAATGGTTTGGCCAGGCTTGCGTACCAGCCGCCGATCGCGGGAACCGTAAACACTGATCCGGCAACCCCGACCAGTTCGCAAACCAAAATCCATAAGATAAATTTCTTGATATTAAAATTCTTATCGCTACACTTAAAATTCAGGATTTGGAATTTCATTTTATTTCAAGAATAGTATACTCGATCGTTCCGCCCGGAGTTTGCAGGCTAACCCGCTCGCCCTGGGATTTTTTCAGTAGTTTGGCGCCCAGCGGCGACTGGTAGGAAATCTTGTTTGAAAAAACATCGGCTTCCTGCGGGTCGACGATCAAAAATTCGTCCTGCCGGTCGGCTGAGTGCAAAACCACGGTCGACCCGATGCCGATAAGTCCGCCGGTCATTTTTTCCACCACTTGCGCCGTGGCAATAATGTCTTTTAATTCGAGAATCCGGCCCTCCATGAACGCCTGGGAATCCTTGGCTTCATGGTATCCGGCGTTCTCTTTTAAATCGCCAAAAGACGCCGTGTAGCGGATCCGCTCGGCAATCTCTTTGCGCTTGGTATTTTCCAGGTAATCGAGCTCCTTTTTGAATTTTTCCAGCCCCTCGGCTGTCAAATATTTTTCCATAATGTAATACTATTACATTTTTATTTTTTGTAAACCAAAACCCCGCCGTATCGGGGTTTTAGCTCCAACCGGCCACTCCTCTCTAGCCGGGCAAAGGCAGGGGCATTTTGATTATGATCGGCGTGCAAGTGCCACTCGTAATCACGCTTAGGGTACAAGCGACCGTGGTTCCCTGGATTAGCGGAGACGGCCCCGACTCCACATTGGTTGTTCCTTTGTAAGGATTGATTTGCGACGGCGATGTCAGGAAAGTTCCTGTGACATCGACCGCAAGGTTGGGCGTAAAAGTGTAACCGACAATTGCCGATGAATCATCATTTAAATTCGACACGCTTGTTATGGTGCATTTTCCGCTAAAGTATTTATAAGTGCAACTCCCCCCAACAACCGGTTTGCAATCCTGCGAACAATTGGCGGCGGTTTCGCCATTGGCCGTATCACACGTACCGTTGCCGCAACTCTTTGTCGCACTCGATAAATAGTCAAACGATATTTTGCTCGAATTCTGGTTCGCGTTGCCCGACAGCCCTGCGCACCGCACATAGTAAGTATAATTTCCGAAATTTGTTAAAGTAACCGGGGCGCTATGTGACAATCCGTCCGCAGAACCAAATTGCTGCTCCATCGAATCAAAGCTTTTATCAGAAGAGCTATAGCGACATCTTGCCAAGTCGTCGGTTGTTGCCGCTAAAACCGCACTGCCATTGTATATGATGCCGGAAGGCGATAAACCAGAGATCATAGGCGACACGGTGTTGTTGGTTTTGCAATCTGCCGGGCAGTTGGTAGCGGTTTCCCCGGATTCGCAGATACCGTCGCCGCAGGTAAGCTTAAGCGCGGATGCTCCGCTTGTTTCGACACAACCCCCATTTCCACATATACAGGCAATGGGGTAATAACCGGTAGCTACAGGGGCCATAATGCATTTTAACTGAGGCTGGCTCTTTGCCCATTCTTTATTCACGCATCCATAGCCGCAAGATTCGCCACAATCGGAATTGGCGCTGCATTTTAGCTTATTCGCTATACCGCAATCCGCCGGACAGCTGGCCGCGGTTTCCCCGGTTTCGCATTTGCCGTTACCGCAGACAGTCAATGAGGGTTGCTGGTGCATTTGCGCGATCAATTGCAAAACTTGCGCGATCATTTTTTGCAAATTAAGAACCATTTGCTGAAGCTGTTCGATACTGATTGTTGCCGCGCTGGCCGCGGCTGTTTGCGCTCTGGCTGTCTGCGGAGCAAAAGAAAACCCAACAGTTATAACAATTGCACACGCTATTATTGCCGCAAGTAAACTTTTTTTAAACATAGGGTTATATTATTGCTATTTTTTATTATAACTTATTAGCTGACTAAAGTTATCCCCCAACCAAAAGCCCCGCCTAAGCGGGGCTTGCTATAAATAAGCAAGTTAGTTTGCGGTCGCGCATTCTCCGAAAGTTGTGGGCGGGGTGCTCCTTTTATAATTGCCGGCTTGCGATGCGGTATAATATCCGCCGGCCTCCAGCTTGGCATAATAACAATAAAGCTGGCTATTGCTTGCGGCAGAGTTATCCAGCCCCGTGTAAACGTAGGGCGCAACATTGGCCGGATCTTGCGGGGTGGACGCAAGGTAATTGCCGATCGATGACGGATAAAAATTGGCGGAGCAGTTTGAACCGCACTGCAAGTATGAATTGCTGGAACTGCTGCCATAATACATTTCCTGGGCCGAAACCAGCTGGCGCATCGCCGACATGCGCTGGCTATCTTGGTTTCCGGGTTTCGCGCATATAAATTTTGATAAGCAGGTCTGCCCCGGCAAACAGGAAATTGGCGTCATTCCATTTCTTACTAATCCCGCACAACATTGCTCGTTAGCGTCGCTGAATATTTCATCTTCTTTGGCACAAGAAGTAAAATTTCCGCAATCCTGGGGGCAATTGCATTGGTTCTCTCCCGGGCCGCAAATCCCGTTGCCACACTTTGTGCAGACAGCGCCTGTCATAGGCATGGCGACAGGCGCTGACGATAATCCGCTTGAATTCGTGGATGATGGTCCAATACAGACTGAGTAAACCGAGATTTCAGTAAGCCCGGCGCAGCACTCAGCTGCGCCCGGGTAAGCAAATACTTTATTTCCTTCGGTTACGCAAGTTGTTGAACCGCAATCCGCCGGACAGTTGCAAACATTTTCCCCTGCCGCTGAATTGCAAATCCCGTCGCCGCATTTTACGCAAAGATAATTGGCATTCATGCCCGAATGGTCAAATTTTACGCAAACCCCGTTTTGAACCCATTCGCTACCCCCACCCTTGTATTTAGTTAGGCCGGCACAACAGTTTTGTGGTCCGACGGGCGTGCTGTCAACACCAACAAGCTTGCTGGCGATCACATATTGACCTTCACCAACGCAACCGGTTGAGACATTACAATCCGCCAGACAACTGGCCGCGGTTTCCCCGATTTCGCATTTCCCGTTGCCGCACACCGGATAGGCAGTTTTTACACAATTCCATGATCCAGTTGTCGTGTTTTGCTGGCATGATGAACCTGCACAACACAAGCTTGCAGGGTTTGTGGTTGTGTCCGTGGGGCAAGTTTGGCCGAGTGCCGCGCACAGCGAAACTGTGCCACAATCTTGCGGACAAGTTATGGCGGTTTCCCCGGTTTCGCATTTTCCGTTGCCGCAAACAGCCGTTGATGGTTGCTGGTGCATTTGCGCGATCAATTGCAAAACTTGCACGATCATTTTTTGCAGATTTACGACCATCTGCTGAAGCTGCTCAATGCTGACTGTCGCTGCGCTGGCCGCGGCTGTTTGTGCGCTGGCCTTAGGAGCAAAAGAAAACCCGACAGTTAAAACCATCACACACGCTATTATTGCCGCAAGTAAACTTCTTTTAATCATAAGATTGTATTATTGCTATTGGTTTATTATACCTTATTGGCTGACTAAAGTTATCCCCCAACCAAAAACCCCGCCAAAGCGGGGCTTATGATCGAAATCCATACCAACTATTGTTTAAGCGATTTATCGCCGTCGTTGAATTGGGCGCTCACATGGCTGGCATCGCAAAACGGCTTGTTTTGGGATTTCCCGCAACGGCAGAGTGTAACCCGGTTGCGGGTTTCGTAGATCTTACCGTCGGCCGATTCAACCGGTATGCCGCCCTTAACCGCCAACGGGCCGCTGACGCAACTTACCGGATCCTCGGTAATACCGATCGACGGTTCGAATTCCGATTCGATCGGCTTACCGCTTTTATCGCTTACCGCCAGTCTGCCGGATAAGCATTTGCAAGTTTGGGCGATAGCTTCTTTTTTGCTTTCTGGGTCACCGGAATTTTCCGCCAGGTCCCAAACCCGCCCTTTTTTGTTATGGCAAAAACGCAAACCGGCACACAAAGTATGGTCGTCTTGCAATGTAAGTTCCGGCCCGCTTGTCACTTCGGCGCGGGCGCCATACCCTTCAAGCGGCGCGGTTTCGGTGCCGTCGAATTTTACCTTAGCATGGGTGCCATCGCAATACGGTTTGGCCTTGGACTCGCCGCAACGACACAATCCGCACGATTCCTTTTCGGGCATCTTTTCGCCCTTGGTCCACTCGATCGAATTGCCAGCGTCATCGCTTGCAATGATCTCTTTTTGCAGGGGCACATTGCCGCTGACCAGATAAGGCCCGTCCTTGGCCACCTTGATTTTTTGTTTTGGGTTAGGTTTATTCATAGTTGTTCAATATACAACGGAATCCTCAATTAAAAAAGCGTTCCTTTATCCACAGGCCGATGGTCCAGCTATCGCCCATTGACTAATTTTTTGATTGGATTAATATCAAAGTATATTCATCGATAAATATCAATGAATCAATATTATGGGCGATTTTTGCTTTCCATCTTTTTTTAAAGCCATTGGCAACCCGGTCCGACAGCAAATCCTTGAAGAACTGCAAAAGAGCGACGAATTAAACGTCACCGATTTGGTTAAAAAACTTGGCCTTGCCCAGGCCACGGTCTCCCATCATCTGGCCATCCTAAAGAAAGCCGGTGCCGTCAAAATAAGAACCGAGGGCACCAATTCTTTTTACAGCGTTTGCTGTAAAAAAGCGGCGGAACACTGTTGCATGCTGGAAAGGTTTTTTGGCAAGAAATGAATTTTTTTTGCCTTAATCCATCGAAAAATATCGATTAATTACAGAATTACAACATGTTGTACAAAGGTCGAGAAATCACTTAAAACCAAAAATATGGAAACAAACAACTGCAAATGCGACCTGTCAAAATGCAACCTAGACATGACGATAAGGGAATGTCTGCAAAAATTGGGATTGGATCCCAAAAAAGCGGAAAAGTTCCTTAAAGACTGCTGCAGCAAGGAGTGCTGCGGCGAATAGCCGCCAAATCAAGACCGCCCTACTGATCAGGGGCGGTTTTGTTTTAAAATCAATTACGGCGAAGTTTTATCGCTCAAATGTCCAACCTCATGGCAACTCCTTCAACGTTCGACTTGGCAACTCTTTGGCAGCGGCAGATGAATTTATCGCGGATTGATAAGGGCAATTCTTTGCCGTCGATTTTTTTAAACCCCAGGAATTCATAAAACTGCTGCCGCTCTTGGCGACACATTAAATAAATCGGCCGTCGCGGCTCATTGGCAAGCGCTTTTTTAACCAAATTTCGGCCAATGCCTTTATTCCGGTTTTTCTTTTCGACGGCGACACTGGCCAGTTCAAGGGCACCATCATCCATTTCTTTTATCCGGGCGCACCCCAAAATAAGCATTCCATTGGCAACAACCGTAAAATTATTAACGGGTTTTGACATATCCAAACCTAATTTTTCCAGTAAAGCCATTATTTGCGGCAGATCATCTTTATTCGATTTTCGATAAATAATTTCGGTCATCTAATGATTTCTTTTATCCAAGTAGCTATTTCATTCGCTATGCCATCTTCGTGTCCCAAATAAGTGTGGTCGGCGCCACTAACAATGAGCTTTTTGGATTTTGGGTTGCCCAGATGTTTTCCAATAATCTCAAGGTCATCTTGCGGAGACAATATCGCTATATCTTCTTTGCTGCCGTAGAACGCCAGCACCGGAATTTTTATATCGGCGAGCTCTTTGAACTCCCCGTTGCCGGATATCGGGAAAATATTAGCTTTGGAATTTTTGCCGAATTCATCGGCAAAACCTTTGGCCGAAACATAGTACCAGTCGCGGATCTTGTGAGCCAGTAGCTGGCTCCCCAATCCATGCGCAACCAATTCGTTTGCTTCCGCCAAATCCCGGTCAAAAGATAACTGATCGGTTTTTTTGAGCAAGCCAGCGGCGTCGGCCGGAGACGCTAAAACCAGCGCGATAATCTCTGGCCGCGGAAATTTGCTTAAAAAATAAACCGCCTTGGCCGCGCCGTGGCTGTGCCCCTGCAAAATAATCCGCTCATATCCGCTATCTTTTAAAAAATCCAGCCAAGCGGTTATATCAAGAAGGCAATCGCCAAAAATATCGAAAGCCTGGCCGATCCGCCTTATTTGTTGGGTCTTCCCGACCCGAAAATCGGCAATTTGGTCGTGTCCCCGCGTGTTGACGCCCAAAAAAGCCAAGCCCGCCTTCGTGTAGCCGTCGATCATGGCGTCCAAAAATGTGTTGGAGTAAAAATTGCCGGCCCGGCCATGCAAATGCAAAATTACCGTTTTGGTTTTAATATCCGGCTCAAAAAGCAATCCGGCCAGACGCAATCCATCGCCAGTCATCGCGTGGCAAAAAGTTGTTTTCATTTTATTGTTTCCTCCTGGGATTCGGACCAGGGCGGCGTGCAATTCAAAATCATTTTCATTTTTCCGCCAAAGGTGAATTTGTTGCCGGCCGGGATCACGACCAGGTCGCCCTTAGCACAATCCTCGCGGGCACCGTTGATTTCAAAATATCCGCCACCTTCAAGAATGTAATAGCAAAAATCACATTCGCGCTGGCGGATCGTGCAACCCAATTTATCATCAACGCAAATCAAAACAATCTGCGTCTTTTTTGCCAGATCCGCCATGGAAAATATCTTCCCCTTGTGCCCGATCTTGTCAAAACTAAAATCATCCGGTTCTTTTATTACAAACATAATTTTGATTTATTAAACCAATATAACAAAAAATCGTCCCGGGCAAAAGCGAGGGGCGATTTTTTGATCTTCCACGATATTGCTGAATTACTGGGCGGCGCCCGGCGCGGTTCCGGCCGGCGCTGGCTGGCTGCCTTGGGTCGGGGTACCCTGGCCCTGCTGACCGCCATTGCCCGGTCCTCCCGGCGCGGTTCCACCAACCGGCGTTGGACGCAAAGAAATGCTTTGCGCTGTAATACTCCCATCGGAGTTCGTGCTGCCCGTAACCATCACCGTTGAACCGACACTCAGGTCATCGGCTGTCCCCGCGGCCTGCTTGGCGATCTGCGTTGAAGGCGAATAGAGAACGATCTTTGAACTTCCAGATGATGTTCCGCCCGTGATTTTAATCGTAATGCTTTGGCTGTCTTTGGAAATTATCTGGCCGCTGGTAAATCCGCCCAAACCGCTGCGGCGGGCGTTGTTTCCCTGCTGACCTGCGGCGGCTCCGCCCAAATTGCCGCCGGCAAAATTCCTAGCTCCGCTGGCCGGCGTTTTAGACTTTTGATATTGCATGCCGCCAAAAAAACCGACTCCCCCGAAAACCACTGCCACGATTACGACCGACATGATCAATTTGTTTACGTTTTTGTCCATATTTTTTTATTTTTAAATTTGGATTTGAAAATTACTTACTCGTATCTTAATGCCTCTATAGGATTCATCCGGGCGGCGCGTCGGGCCGGATAATAACCAAACACGATGCCGATGGCGGCCGACACGCCAAACGCCAAAATCACGGAAAACCACGAAACGCTGGTCGCGATGCCCGCGAATTTATAGACCGCGAATGCCGCCAGCCAGCCCAGCGCCACCCCGACAACTCCGCCGGTAAAGGTTAAGGTTATGGCTTCGGCCAAAAACTGTACCGTAATGTCGCTTCTTTGGGCGCCGATGGCTTTGCGCAAACCAATCTCCCGCGTGCGCTCGGTCACGGTGGTCAACATCATGTTCATAATGCCAATGCCGCCGACCAGCAAAGATATCCCGGCAATCGAAGCCAAAAGAATGGTCAGCGTATTGGTAATTGTCGACGCACTGGCAACAATGTCGGACTGGTTTAAGATCGAAAAATCGGCTTGGGTCGAATCTGTGATCTTGTGCCGCTCCAACAACAAACTGGTAATATCGGTTTGTAACTGGGTCAAGGAATTCGCGTCAACGCCTTGCACGCTGATCGTGCCGACATAATCATTGCCCGTCAAAAAACGTTGGGCCGTCGCCAAGGGGATGTAAATCACATCGTCCTGGTTGGAAAAACCAGTTCCACCCTTGGCAACCGTGACGCCCACAACTTTAAAATCCAGCTTATTGATGCGGATCGTCTGGCCGATCGGATCCGAGCCTTCGCTGAAAAGATCGGTTACCGTTGTGGGCCCCAACACCGCCACCTTAGACAAACTGGCATTGTCCTGGTCGGTAATAAAATCGCCGCTGGAAACCGAAACGTTGCGCACTGTCGCGTAGTCTGCGGTTACGCCATTGATCGTGGTGTTGGTATTTGTGCCTTTGGCGGTGACTTGGCTCCGGCTCGAAGTCTGGGGCGCCACGGCTTTGACCCCAGATACATTATCCGAGATTGCCGTGGCGTCGGCC
>Ga0182021_10001653_pt1 | contig 25803 bp, 22 predicted proteins | sample 612E3MmetaG_FD_120493 | JGI IMG/M metagenome (GOLD analysis project Ga0182021, IMG submission 120493) | Permafrost microbial communities from Stordalen Mire, Sweden - 612E3M metaG (Illumina Assembly) | ecosystem: Environmental > Terrestrial > Soil > Wetlands > Permafrost | place: Sweden... | reverse complement strand
TGACCAGATCACATTCGCAACGAACCGACTCAACAATCGCCCTCGAAAAACCCTTGCTTTCAAAACACCTTTTGAGGTATTCTCTGAGCTATCATCTGTTGCACTTGTAACTTGAATCCAAGTTTTATAATAAAGGAGTTTGCATCCGGTAGATTCAGGGTATATCGACGCAGCAAAAGAATCCTTGCAATTTTCAGAGTTTATCCTAATGAGATGACAGCCAAGGCAAATAAAGAACAAACTAAAGATAGGAGTAAATTAATGTCTAAAAGCTCTGACCTTCAATTGCGGGCAATAAACACACTACGCTTTTTATCGGCAGACATGGTCCAGCAGGCGAACTCCGGACATCCAGGTTTGCCTATGGGTTGTGCTGCCTTGGCTTTTACTATTTGGACCCGTCACTTGCATTTTAATCCCCGGAATCCCAACTGGGCCGGTAGGGATCGTTTTATCCTTTCGGGTGGTCACGGAAGTGCACTGTTATATTCACTTTTACATTTAACAGGTTATGAGCTACCCTTAGAAGAATTAAAACATTTTCGTCAGTGGGGGAGTAAAACTCCCGGACACCCCGAGTACGGGCTTACTCCTGGTGTGGAAGTAACTACCGGGCCATTGGGGCAAGGCTTCGCGAATGGTGTTGGGATGGCGATCGCAGAAGCGCATCTAGCCGCCGAATTCAATGATTCGAAGAATAAGCTTATTGACCACTTTGTTTATGCGATCGTTACAGATGGCGACCTGATGGAGGGCGTAACCGGAGAAGCAGCCTCGTTGGCAGGACATTTACGCTTGGGAAAACTCATTTATTTTTATGATAATAACCATATATCTATTGATGGACCCACGGATATTGCATTCACAGAAGACCGTGCTGCTCGTTTTATTTCATATGGTTGGCAGGTATTAAACCTGGAAGACGGAAATGATGTGGAAGCTATTGATGCTGCTATAAAGCAAGCTAAGAAAGACCCACACCCTTCACTTATTATTTGCCGTACGACAATCGGATTTGGATTACCGACCCGTCAAGGGACCAGCAAGGCACACGGTGAACCGCCCGGAGAGGCAGAATTAATTGCGGCTAAGAAAAACCTGGACTGGCCAATTGAGCCGTATTTCTATATCCCCGAGGAGGTACAGACGTATTTCCGAAAAGCTTTGGCAAAGGGTGCAAAATGGGAAATGAACTGGAATGCCAAACTGAAAGCATATCGACTGGCACAACCGGAAAAGGCCGCGGAAATGGAAAGGCGCTTAAGGAATGAGTTACCCCAAGGCTGGCATAAAAATTTGCCGGTATTTTCAGCCGATCAAAAGGGTCTGGCAACTCGGGTTGCCTCGGGTAAAATAATCAACTCACTGGCGGCGAAGATCCCTGAGCTGATGGGCGGATCGGCGGACCTGGCACCTTCAACCAAAACCTGGATAGATGGCGTTGAAGCGTTCGAACCAGAAACCCCCGGAGGAAGGAATTTTCACTTCGGCGTTCGAGAACATGCCATGGGGGCGGTTGTTAATGGAATGGCCGTGCACGGAGGGATTGTCCCATTTGGGGCTACCTTCCTGACCTTTGCTGATTATATGCGCGAGCCTATCCGGCTTTCTGCTCTCTCCCATTATCCGAGTATATGGATATTTACCCATGATAGTATCGGTGTCGGTGAAGATGGTCCGACCCATCAGCCCGTCGAGCAATTGGCGAGCTTGCGTGCCATCCCTGGCATGGTAGTCATCCGCCCAGCGGATGCCAATGAGACAGCGATAGCGTGGAAAATAGCTCTGGATCGCAGGAATGGTCCAACTTTGCTCGCCTTGACTCGCCAAAATGTACCCACTCTTGACCGTAACCTGTATGCCCCTGCCGATGGCCTGGAAAAAGGTGCATATGTTCTAGCTGACCTGGGTGAAGCAGACCCGGATTTGATCCTTATGGCGTCAGGCTCAGAAGTTAACCTGATCGTGGAAGCAGGATTGCGATTAGCAGCTGAAGCCTTGTCCGTAAGGCTGGTGTCATTCCCGTCCTGGGAACTATTCTCAATCCAGGATTTAATATACCGTGAGCAGGTGTTACCAACCATGACGAAAGCACGGCTGGCGGTTGAAGCCGGCGTTTCCATGGGATGGGAGCGCTGGGTGGGGGAGAAGGGAGATGTAATTGGTGTGGACCGATTTGGCGCATCGGCTCCTTATGAGCGGATATACAAGGAATTTGGACTGACAATTGGGAATATTGTGGAAAGATCTATAAAATTGTTGCATTAAGGATGCGCATAGACAAATTAATTGTTGACGATTATATGATTGATGTGGAGAAGGTCTATGGCCAGTTCGGAACACTACCCGTGATCACTGGCATTTCGATGGGCGGATCAGTGACCAAGAAACACAGGGAAACACATGATGTTCCTGCCTACGACAATGTGATCATGACGTGTGTTTTCTGTCAGCCTTAATATCGAACTGATTTTAACGTACAATATGCTTTATCAACCCAATCAAAGGAGAATCATAATGGAAATAATAGATTATATACGACGGCAGGTGACCAACATGCGATCCACAGTGGACATGACCATGAGGGACGTCACCGCCGAACAATTTAACTGGGCTCCACCCGGAACGATGAACACGATCAGCGCCACTTTCATCCACTTTACAAGCGTAGAGGATCACTTAGTCCAGGGTATTCTCCAGGGAAAACCCCGTGTTTGGGATGCAGGTGGATGGAACGAGAAGACCGGAATTCAGAAGACCCCCGGCATCGGTGAAAACTGGGATGAATTCAAACATCTTGATCTACAGCCTGCCACCTTTCTTGAGTACCAGAAGGCCGTATGGGTCGCTACGGATGCCTATATATCCGGACTTACCGCGAAAGATCTGGATCGAAAGGTGAAGCTCGGTACCCGTGAGCTTACAGTCGCCGAGCTGCTAATCATGGCCGCCAACCAATCCCTCAGTCACACCGGCGAAATCGCTGCGCTTAAGGGTGTGCAAGGCGCAAAAGGTTTACCTATCTAAAGGATGATAGATTAATAAAATAAAGCAGTATTCATCAGGAGGTCAGCATACAGGCAACCAGAATGGGAGCCAGACTTTTAGTTAGTTGTCCATACACCCGTTGAGACCCTGGTTTGAATAGCGGTCAGTCATTACAAGAAATAGACCCCGGAAAATATTCCAAATACCCTTGATTATTCCTATTAAATGGGCAGGTGCTCATAGTCATTGTATCTAACTCAAGTCTTGACAAGGTGCAGATCATTTTTATATATGGCGTGCAGTTTTAAAATAATACCTCCTCCCAACGTGTTCCTCTGAAGGCGCGTACCACGTTCGTTGATCTACAAGAACTGGTGTCAGGTAGCTTTTTAACCTGCCCGTACCGTTAAAGAATTATTCAAACCGATTGGCTTGTAAGCTATCATCGGAAGGATTTCAGCTTTAAGTAAATATAAATCGAGAAGTAAGCAGCAATGACTGTACCGACGACGATCCCAAATGTCTGCCGAAATGTATTGACTGGATAGAGGCCGAATATCACCATTGCTATTCGACCTAGCACGTCGCCGCAAAGCAAAACGATGGCGATTATTGCGGCCCACCTCTTTTTTGTTAGGATAAGCACGCCGCTTAATATATAAAATAGACCTAATGCGAAACCAAGGATAGTTGATGTACTGATTTGAGAGGTAGTCAGACCAAAGAACTTATGAGTGAAACCTGTCACTATTTCTGCAAACCCGAATACAATCATTAATAGCGCAACGATGATGATGCTTAATAGAAAGGTCTGTCTTGTATTCTGTTTATCATTAATTGATTGATTCATATCTCCCTTAGAGTATAAGTATTGCGTGGAATGACTCAAAGATTTGGCTCAGCATCAACAGCAGTATGGATAAGATACATATACCATTCATAAAACACCACCATATCTGGTCGATCTGGTGGTGTTTCAGGGGCTTACCAAAATAGAGCGGGTGATGGGACTCGAACCCACGATATCTTGCTTGGGAAGCAAGCGTTCTACCACTGAACTACACCCGCAATCAGGGTAGATTATACCAAATATTCATTTTGATTAGTTATTCACGGAATTGATAGGTGCGGGATTTATCCTTGCCTGCCCATTAATCTATTTGTCAGTTCAAACAGCTCTTGCCCGAAATCACCTACCGGTTCAGCTGAACGCAGGTATTGTAATGCCATATCGGTCAGCTGGTCAGCTGTATTTTGTGTAAATAGCCTTGCACCTTCCGTTTCCAATTGGTCAGATAGCCCCCTAACTTCATCAGCAGAAATCGACCCATTCAGCCAACGTTTCGCAAAAGCCCCCTTCTTTTCGAGCCCAAATAAAACCGGTAATGAGTTTTTACCTGTTACCAGATCCGACGCGATGGATTTACCGGTCAACGCAGAATCCCCCCAAATTCCAAGATAATCATCCTGCACCTGAAAAGCCAGTCCGAGAAAATGTCCATAATTACGATATGCATCACGGATGGTTTCGTCTCCTCCCCCTAACAGGGAACCGATGGCACAACATGCTGAAAGAAGAGCGGCGGTCTTTCCGGTCGCCATCGTCCAATAATCTTCCATCGTAAGGTCAACTCTTTTCTCATAGGAGATATCAAGGAATTGACCTTCGGTCAGGTTCAGACAAGCGGCCTGAAGGATCGTCGTAGCCGAAAAAATTAATTCAGCATCAAATGAATGAACCAGATCCAACAAGGCAGAATTAGCGATCACAAACAATGCATCTCCGGCATTGATCCCTTGGGGCATTCCCCATTTAAACCAGACAGTATCACGCCCTCGACGCTTAGCTGAGTTGTCCTGGATGTCATCGTGAATAAGTGAAAAATTATGGACAAGCTCGACACTGGCAGCCGCTGGTAGGACAGCGTTCCAATCGCCTCCACAGGCAGCGCAAATAAGAAGCAACAACAATGGCCGGATCCTTTTTCCTTGTGTCGATCGACCGGACCCATCACCAGTCCATCCCATATGATAGGTTAGCATATCGTGCAATGGTTGCAAGCGAGGAGTGGCCAAACGGGAGATCTGATGTTGGAGTTCGATCTCAATTGCAGATAATAGGACATCCTGTAGAGTAGTCATGATTAGCTAATTAGAGTCTGTTTATATTATTTTAAATGGACGAGCATGTGTAAAAACATATCTTTGACATGCTTTAGTATGCATCTACGCAACATTAACCTCTGCATTTTGAAGATCCCGAATGTTTTTTATGCCAGATGAGAACATAGTGACCATGATCTGCATCTGCGTTAGTTTGAACATTTCGAAGGTTTTTTCCCTCGAGACGGCCGCGGCTTTTAAGGCTTTACTTGCCAGCCCTCCCAGGGTCGCCCCTAAAGCGATAGATTTAGCAATATCCAATCCATCCTTTAACCCCCCGCTTGCAAAAATCGTCATCCCGGGGGCGGCTTTCCTTACATTCAGGATTGAATCGACTGTAGGAATCCCCCAACCGATAAATGTAGCTGCCAGATCCCGTGCAAGAACGTCCGCTGCACGGTGCATCTCTACCTGTGACCAGGAGGTCCCCCCAGCACCGGCAACATCAATTGCAGCTACTCCACAGTTGGCCAGTAGTTTTGCGGTCCGCTGGGAAATACCCCAGCCCACTTCTTTTACAACGACGGGTACCCCCAATCTCCGGCAAATCACCTCGATTTTTTTTGCCAACCCGGAAAAGTTGACATTACCACCAGCTTGCATAGCTTCCTGAAGTGGATTTAAATGCAGGATAAGCGCATCCGCAGCGAGCATATCCACTGCGCGACGACACATGTTAATGTCAAAACCATAATTGAGTTGAACTGCGCCAAGGTTTGCAAACAATAAAATATCCGGGGCAACTTTACGAGCGATGGAGAATGTGTCGATCAAGGCAGGGTTTTCGAATGCCACACGCTGACTGCCCACGCCCATCGCTAGCCTTAAATCCTGGGCAGTTTGGGCAAGACGTCGATTGATTTTTTTTGCCTCTTCGGTTCCACCGGTCATGGAGGAGATCAGGATAGGTGCGCTAAGTTTTTTCCCAAATAGGTTGAGAGATAGATCAACTTTTTCAAGGTTCAATTCAGGCAATGCTTGATGGAGGAACTCGATCTTTTCAAATCCAGTTGTTTTTGCAGAATGGACATCCTGTTCCAGATTGATCTTGATCTGGTCAGTTTTTCTTTGCTTAATGGGCGAAACTTTAGTCATAATAGCGTGTTCCTTGTATTGAATTATAATTGCGAAACGATTACAATTGTAAAAGATTTTACCCTTAGGAGGCAGAAATGGCGAGTACTTTTGAAGAAGTAAAAGCAATCATAGTGGATTTGTTGGGCTCCGATCCAGCCAAGATCGTTCCAGAAGCACGCTTCCGCGAGGACCTGGAAGCTGATTCCCTGGACCTGGTTGAACTTATCATGAAGTTCGAAGAGGTTTTTGGCACTGAAATTTCTGACGAAGATGCCCAGAAGATCACTACAGTTGGGGAAGCCGTCAATTTTATTGAAACCCAAAAAGCGAAGAAGAAATAATAGAGAGCAATATTTAAATATAAAGACGCCAGTTCTTGGCGTCTTTATATTTAATATATATGCGAGGACATAGTCTAGGTTACAATTGGATTGTGAGCCATTTTCTCGAGTTATTCCAATTATTTTATATTTCACTGAAAAACGGACAGCTTCCCCAATTGGGCATATGGACGTACTTTCTGCTAGTGTTCCTTGTGGCGATCGAAGGGCCCATTGCCACACTCATTGGAGCAGCAGCGGCATCTGCCGGGTTGATGCGTTTGGGCTGGGTATTTATCGCTGCATCAACAGGAAACCTCGCTGCCGACACGCTGTGGTATACACTCGGCTACCTTGGAAAGATCGACATAATATTGCGAATCGGACAGAAATTGGGGTTGAGCCGCGAGCTATTGGAGCGTTTGCAAAAAGGAATGCAAGAACATACCATCAGAATTCTTTTTATTGCAAAATTAACTGTGAGTTTCGTCATCCCATCTTTGATCGCCGCCGGGTTAGTAAAAGCACCCTGGCGGCGCTGGTTTCCGGCAATTTTTGCCGGGGAGTTAATTTGGACCGGTTCCCTGCTACTCCTTGGATTTTATACGACAGAAGCCATTAAGCGAGTAGAAAAGGGCGTGGAGTATCTCGCCCTCGGTGGTGGCTTGATATTTATCATATTCCTGATATTTATGGGCCGGCGCCTGATTCAGAAAAGATATCAGAAAATAAATATGTTGGATGAAAGAATAGAATATTGAGGATGAATGATTCGATGCGAATATTGATAGCGACTTCATCTAATTATTTAGCTTTTCACGGGCAGGCCATTTTTACAAAGAATTTAGCCGAAGGGCTCATCAGGCACGGCCACGAAGTTCTGGTGGTGGCGAGTTCAGAGAGGGGGCCATATTCTGAGACAGAGCATCATGGGGTTCATATAATTGCATTTAAATCGATCAGTCTAGGTTTAATAAATCCAAATGCAGTATTGGCAATATCAACGGGCAGGGAGTTAAGGAATATATTTAAATCATTTAAACCAGAAATCGTCCATATTCAAGACCACTATCCATTATGTCGCAGTACCAGCCGATTGGCGCTGAAATCAGGTTACAAGGTAATTGGCACAAACCATTTCATGCCGGAAAACCTGGCAGCGTATATTCCACTTTTTCCCAGGATAAAACCTGTTTTTGATTGGGTTCTATGGCATTGGATGCGGGAAGTATATGATCGCCTGGATTTGGTCGTTGGACCGTCCTTGGCTGCTGTAAGAATGTTAAGAGATGCTGGGTTGAAACCCCACGCGGTATCCATATCATGCGGCGTCGATGACAGGCTTTTTCACCCCATTCCTGAGGTTAATAAATCGGTATACAGATCAAATTATGGGATTTGTTCACCCTGCACGGTGATGTTCTTTGTCGGAAGGGTAGATCGCGAAAAACGTCTGGACGTGATCATACGATGCCTGGATGTTTTAAAAAGGGAGGATATACAATTCGTGATTGCAGGGAATGGAGCAGAAAAACGAAGATTGCTCAAGATGACGAGTGAACTGGGCTTGAAGAATAAGGTGCATTTTTCTGGATTTATCCCGAATGGCGAACTACCGTCAGTTTTGAATAGCATTGATATATTTATCATGCCCGGCGATGCGGAGCTGTTGAGCATCGCCTCTTTGCAGGCGATGGCATGCGCCCGACCTATGTTGGTAGCGGATGCAGTGGCATTACCTGAATTGGTGTCTGCAAATGAGAACGGCTTGCTCTTTCGTCCAGGCGATGTGGAGGACGCCGCCCGTTGCTTGACCTTCCTTGCGGACCACCCGGCAAGGTGGGCAGATATGGGAACGGCGAGTTTAATGAGATCTAAAAAACACAATCTTGAGCTTATTGTCAACGAATATGAAGAGCTCTACCACTCAGTGGTAGATGGGAAACCTTTCCAAGACCAATGATATCTAATAAGAGCCATCCATTTGGACGACTCTTATTATTTTGACCATTATTCTTTCAGAAGATCAGGGATCTGTTCAGGGTGTTTGGCGACTTTTACCCCGGCGGATTCAAGCGCCTTAACCTTCTCGATCGCTGTACCAGCGCCACCTTCAATAATGGCTCCTGCATGCCCCATTCGCTTACCTGGAGGGGCTGTTTGACCAGCAATGAACGAAACAACCGGTTTCGTCATCTTGGAAGCAATAAATTGGGCTGCCTTTTCTTCGTCCGTTCCTCCAATTTCACCGATTAGGACGATTTTTTCAGTCTGCGGATCCTCTTCGAACATCGAAAGGCAATCTATAAAATTTGTGCCATTAATTGGATCGCCCCCTATGCCAACACAGGTGGTCGCACCCAGACCTACATTTTTCAGGGCATAAAGCACTTCATAGGTAAGTGTACCCGACCGGGAGATAACACCTATGTCTCCCGGAATCGCTATGTTACCTGGAATAATTCCTACTTTTGCCTCTCCGGGGGTTAGCAACCCTGGGCAATTCGGACCGAGCAGGCGCACCCGTTGTTGATCGAGATATTCACGGACCCGCATCATATCTTGAACTGGTATCCCCTCAGTAATGCAAACAATCAATGGAATCCCTGCATCAGCTGCTTCGAAGATAGCATCGGGGGCGAACGCCGCAGATACAAAGATAATGCTGGCATTAGGGCCGGTTGTCTCAACAGCTGCCTTGCAGGAATCAAAAACTGGTACCTTGCCATCCAGAACCCATTCGCCGCCCTTACCGGGGCGTGTCCCTGCTACTACTTTAGTTCCGTATGCCAGCATTTGCTGTGTATGGAATAAGCCTTCATTACCTGTGATACCCTGCACAAGCAGGCGTGTGTTTTTATCAACTAGGATGCTCATTTACGCCTCCCGCGGTTCCATCACAGCTGCCACAGATTTACGGGCCGCATCTGCCAGAGTATCAGCAGTTATCATTTTTGCATCAGCAAGTAATTTGCGACCTTCCTCAGCATTTGTGCCTACCAGGCGGACTATCATCGGAATTGTTGGTTTGACTTCATCCAGTGCTATCAGGATACCCTTAGCAACCTCGTCGCAGCGGGTAATACCTCCAAAAACATTAAAAAGGATCGCCTTGACGTTTTTATCGGACAGAATGATGCGCATGGCTGCAGCGACTTTATCCGCACCCGCACCCCCACCAATATCCAAAAAGTTAGCCGGTTCTCCACCAAATAATTTTACTATGTCCATTGTTGTCATCGCTAGTCCGGCACCATTAACCATGCAGCCTATATTTCCATCCAGTTTAATGAAGGAAAGACCATATTTACGAGCTTCCGTTTCAGCTGCGGCTTCCTCATCGACATCGCGCATTTCTGCCAGGTCGGAATGCCTGAAAAGTGCGTTATCATCCAGCAACATTTTGCCATCAAGAGCCATCAGGCTTTTCTCCTTAAGAATGACCAGCGGATTGATCTCCACCAAAGTTGCATCACAATCAACATAGGCCCGCCAAAGCCCACGACAGATCTCACCGAATTGTTTCCAGTATTCCTTGGGTAGGTCAATTCCGATGGCAATGTCGCGTGCCTGATAGTCTCGCAGACCCAGCAAGGGATCGATATGAACCTTGATGATCTTCTCTGGATTTGTATGGGAAACCTCCTCGATCTCAACCCCGCCAGCTGCGGACGCCATGAAGACCGGGCGGCGAGCAGCGCGATCATTCGTAATACCTAGGTAGATTTCCTGTTCAATATTCGCTGCAGGATCGATCAGGACCTTGCGAACTGGTAAACCCTTGATCTCCATGCTGAGTATCTGTGTAGCAACATCTTCGGCTTCCTTTGCAGATTTTGCCAGACGTATCCCCCCTGCTTTTCCGCGTCCGCCAACCAAGACTTGAGATTTAACAACAACACGCCCACCTAATTCTTCAGCAATCTGTCTCGCCTCAACTGCAGTAGCAGCCACTCTTCCCTTTGGGATAGGGATGCCATATCTGGCAAAAATCTGTTTGGATTGATACTCATGCAATTTCATACTGAATCCTCTCCCAAATGGTCTATCAGATAATGAAATTATATCATTTTGCATTTTATAATGCGGCGACTACGGCAATGTAAACCTCATCAGGCGGTTATTTGCAGCATCGCTTACCCAGACATGTCCATTGGGATCAGCTGAAATTCCAGAAGGCATGTTAAAACCAAGGGCATCGGTACCATAATCACCCCAGGTGCCAATAAAATCGCCATTTGTGGAAAACTCTAATACCCTGAATGATTCCGGGTCCGTGGCGAATATATGCCCCTGATTATCCAGGGCCAGATAGGGCTTATTGTCCAGCGACTCACCGAACCAACCTGTTATACTCCACTGGAGGGATGGGGTATAGGTCACGCCATCCTTATCGAGCGAAAAGACCTGCACACGCTGATTCCAGGTGTCGGCCACATAAAGATTACCCTGCTTATCAATAGCCAGGCCAACCGGTTCCTCAAATTGACCGACAGCAATTCCCTCATTGCCGATTTGAGAAATGAAGTTTCCGTCCGGATCAAAAACAAGGATCCTTTTATTACCAGTATCAGCGACAATGACCCGCCCTTGAGAATCCACAGTTACACCGCGAGGTCCCCAGATACCATCCGGATCAGTATTCAATGGATCATAGAGAGGTTTTCCCCACATCTTTACCGGAGTTCCATTTGCGGTGAATTTTTGTATCCGGTGATTCCAAGTATCGGCAACATATACATATTTTCCATCCGGCGAGATCGCCACGGCCCAGGGTTGATTGAACGTCCCGATCGGTGCATTTCCCGCGGTTACATCCGAAAAAGAGCCCCAGGCATTGATGAAATTTCCTTCACCGGTGAAGTGCTCGATCCGGTTATTGTTGGTGTCAGCAACGAAAATGGATCCATCCGGGGCAATGGCTATCCCGTGAGGAGCGTTGAACTGAGCCTCTGATGAACCGGGTTCTCCTATCATTAGATCTGCCGGCAGGTTGATTTTGTTTTTCTCATAAGGGTCTGTTTGAACGGCCGAAGTTCGCAGTATGCCATACCCCCATATTTCAGCAGCCACATCCTTGCGGATTAATAATTCCATTTTATCGCTAGGACTCCAGTCAGGCACGGTGAAGGTCGTACTGCCAGTGGCTTTCCCATACAACGAATAATCCCTGTTGAACCACATGTCCCATAGTCCCGCACGAATTAGCGGGTCCGCAAGGGCCCCTTTGATGCGGTCCCAGTTCAGATTGAAATAATCCTGGTTCGGCCAGACCATGCGGATATAGTTAATGTGGTAGTAATCGTTGCCAATAATTGTATCAACGAGATTAATGTTCTTCTGGTCAACAAGGATTACCGGCATCCCCTGCAGAGAGGCGCTGGGCTGATCAAAGCTCGTTTTATTTGTGTAATGACGCAGATACCAGTTAAACGGCCATGCGACATCGCCATCCGAAGAGCCGGTATCATATGCGAGGCTTAGGGTACGACCCCCCGCGGTCCGGGAGGAGATGGTATCTATTTGCGCCATTACATCTTTAATGCCGCTTGCTCCATGTGCGTAGACAAGAAACTCCGTGGCATCATTCGGATGGAGGTATGCGGCCCTTATCGCTGTCCGGGTGGTTTGGATGGCCAGAAGGCTGAAAAACACCAGTATGGCTAGGCGGACCAGGTCCCGGAACCACCAGGCGGCCGAGACATATAACAATCCAATGGCACTTGCTAGGGTAATTGCGATGCAAGAAAAGAATACGCCGGTCGCGGATAGCTGTTCGAGCGTTTTCCCTTGAAGAGGGGGATGCGCACCAAATAAGGAAATAAAGGTACTGAACATGGCGATGAATAAGGTCACAAATAGAAGGGTCGCCCAGACTCCTTTTTTACCGAATTTTGACCAATCTAGGCGCTCAATTACCTGTCCCAATCCCCATCCGGTTAATAGGAGCATAGGGAGGGTGATATGCACGGTCAACCAGGGCATTTTTTCACCCGCGATAGAGAAAGCCACCAAACTCGTAATAGCCCACCAGAGCAATAAATAGAAGGTAGGGGCTGGACCTGAAACGGCAGCCGGGACTGGTTCGATCGTAGTCCGGGGATCTTGGGGAAGGGGAGCCGGAGTCTTTCGGCGGAAGCCAAAATAAGCTGCAAGGACGAGACCGGTAGCAGGTAAAAATTCGTAGAGAGGAATTTGGATCAGCAGGTAATAATACCAGGGCTGGTTGCCGCGCTGAACCCCTTGTTGTGCAAGCCAATATCCCAACGAACCGACCATACCGGTTGCCAACCCCGCCCAATTGGTAAAAATGCTGGTATAGAAGAAAACATAAATACCCCAGAAAACCGCGGCATATATCAGCCAACGCTTCCAATCCCAAAGCAATCCTAGGATGATCGAAAACAGGATCAGCACAAAAAGGACCGCGGCTGTCTTTACGGACCCCTGTGACCATAATGCCTGAAAATTCCATCCAGGCCATGTGAATTGGTAATCAAGGGGATCCCACCCGAGAGCTTTAACCGGAATGGGGGCCAGCTGAGGGAGGACAAAAGTCCCCAGAAGAATAAGCATGGTAAAAGAACGCTCGGCGCGCAGTGTCTTCCAGCCATAGCCGGTGACAAGGGATATGACAGCAAGGATAAAGGAAATACATGCCAGTAAAATTAGTGCGGTGACGGCTGGCGTGTACCCAGAAAAAGGACTGCTGCCATTGTAAACAGCCAGGCCAATAGCAACACCGCTGAGCAACAGACCGATTGAAAGCCCGATCACAAAACCGTTTAGAAGGCTGTTTTTCTTCCAGGCTGATCGGATAACTCGAATTACAAGAAAAATGAACAGAAACAGGAGCGCTTGGGCCGTATAAATAAAGGCCGTTTCTTTGACCGTGAAATGGAGGGCGGTTGCAAGGGTCAATAAAAGCAGGTAACGGTTTTTCTCGGTTTCAAAGTACCGCAGGATAGCATAAAGCATTAATACCCCAAGAAGAGCGACAAAAACCTCGTTCCGGGCATAACGTCCATAATAAAGCATATATGGTGAGATGAGCACTAAGCTGGCGGTTACCAGGGTACCTGCACGGCCCAAATAACGTCGCCATTTCCAAAGAAGGATGACCGTTACTATGCTGGCGAGCGCATGTGGCAGGCGCGCCGTAAAATCACTATCCCCAAACAACTGAAAGGTGAGGGCTATCAAATGAAATTGAAGCGGTCCGTGAGTCGTGGGAGTGTATTGATATCCTTGGCCGATGGAGTAGAGCCAGGAGTAATAGACATGCAAACTTTCATCATGGCTCATAACCCGCGCGCCAAGATCGTACAAACGGCTGACTGTCATGGCAAGGATAATGAGCACAAACAGGATCAGTTCAACGGTCAATACCGGGACATCGGGAAAGAGCGGGCGATCGAGCCAGGATTGGTTTTGTGAAGAATCATTGTTGATCATGGAGATGCACCTGTTTCATGAAATGAGGATGATGAGGAACAGATATATCAAAACATGAAGAAATGCGCATAGCCATTATATTATCATTTCCTTTTATTTACTTATTACTGCCAATTGTCCACAACCAGCTTGAATATCGATCCCACGGCGTAAACGGATTGTACAGGAAATATTATAACCATTCAGGATTTGCTTGAAAGCATTTGCACGATATATTGTTGTTGCCTCACCAGAATATCCCTTGGTGTGATTGAGAGGAATAGCGTTCACATGGCACAACAATCCCTTTAGTTTTCCTGCCAATAGGTGAGCCTGTTCGGGGGTATCATTTATCCCATTAACCAAAGCCCACTCAAAAGTGATCCGGCGTCGGGTTGTCATTACATAATCATGGCATGCCGCCAGTAAATCGTCGAGGGGATAGGTATTGTTAATAGGCAACATTGAAGCTCGCAAAGTGTCATCTGCTGCATGAAGGGAAATTGCAAGGTTAATTTGTCTTTTTTCAAGGGTGAAGCGGAGAATGGCTGGAATCAGACCTACAGTGGATATGGTGAAACGTCGCGCACCAAGGTTGAACCCTTCTGTATCGTTCAGACGATCGACGGCATTCATGGTGTTTTCATAATTATGAAATGGTTCCCCCATACCCATGACAACCACGTTTGTTATTCCAACACCCTCTTCATGTAATAACCGAGCATAATGCAAAACCTGGGCAACAATCTCCCCGCTAGAAAGATGCCGCTTAAATCCCATCTGTCCGGTAGCACAGAAGACACAGCCCATGGCACAACCGACTTGAGTCGATATACAGATTGTGCGGCGTTCTTTGTAACGCATCAGGACTGTTTCGATCGCTTGCCCATCAGTTAATTTAAAGAGCGTCTTGACGGTCTGGTGATCGGAGGAGATCAGGGTCGTAACGGGGGTTAACGCTGTAAAGGAAAATTCCCCGGTAAGTTTTTGACGTAAATGTACCGGAAGATTGGTAAATTGTTCAGGAGAATCCCACAAGTGCTGATACAGGCCTTGCCAGAGTTGAATGGCCCGATAACCCGGCTCGTCCCATGATGCAAGAAGAGTGGTCAATTCTGAGAGCCGAGAGTCATATATCAAGCTAGCAACCACGCGGCGATTGTATCACGACTAATTGAAAGTCCCTCCAGAAATTAATAAATACCATTGCCGAACTCTCCCCGCATTACGAGACCAGGGTCTCTAAATCCTTTGCGACGAAATCCACCTTCGGTCTCCATCGCTCTCCAGAATCCTGGGAGGCGACCCCTGAAAGCACCAGGGCGACCGGACAACCAGCAGCCTGACCTCCTGCTATGTCTGTTTCCAGGCGATCTCCAACAATCAGGGTTCCCTTTTTCGCAGTGCCCAGGCGTTCACGTGCGAGATCGATCAGGTATGGAAATGGTTTTCCAGCATAAATGGGTTCCACGCCCGTGGCAGTGACGATCACGGATATCCATGCTCCCGCCCCCGGTATCTCTCCACGCGGAGTAGGAAAAGTTTTGTCCTGATTTGTAGCATAAAATGGGATTCCGCTTCTAACCAACAAAGCGGCTTCAAGCATTTTATCAAAACTAATTTGATGGTCGATACCCATGATCACCGCTTGAGCATAATGGGCTTCCTCCACCGAAAGGGGGATGAATCCTTTCTGACGCAAGGCATCCAGCACACCGTCTTCTCCTATGGCAAAAACCGGTCCACCTGAAGGGTATTTTTTAGCAAGTATGTGCGCCACCCCCAGAGAAGAGGTAACCACTTGCCACGGTTCTACATGCACGCCAAATCCGGCCAGACGATCCACATATTGTTCTGGGGTGCGCGTCCCGTTATTTGTGGCAAAAGCGAATTTCAAACCGCCCAGTCTGATGCGGTCAAAAATTGAAGGGAGATCGCCAATGGGCGTATCAGCCTTCCAAATAACCCCATCCATATCAAGGATAAGAGCCTGGATATTAGGTAGTGACATATGTGTAAGGAATAAGGAATTGGGCGACCCCAATGGGGTCGCCCAATCTTCAACTATTTCTTTTCAGGAATTTCAAGAACCTGGTCCACCAGCCCATATTCAACAGCTTGGTGAGCATCCAGGTAAAAGTCTCGTTCCGTGTCCTGTTTTATCATGTCTACTGGCTTGCCAGTATGTCTTGCCATAATGTCGTTTAGGAGTGTTCGAAGGCGCAGGATTTGCTTGGTCTGGATCTCAATATCCGTAGCTTGACCTTGAGCACCGCCCAGGGGCTGGTGCATATGAATGGTTGAGTTCGGAAGGGCATAGCGCCGACCCTTTGTTCCGGCTGTCAGTAATACGGTCCCGAAGGAGGCCGTCACGCCGACAGCCACGGTGCTAATAGGATTAGAGATCATCTGCATGGTGTCATATATCGCTAACCCGGAATAAATCACTCCCCCAGGGGAGTTGATATACATTTGGATCTCCTTTTCGGGATCTTCCCGGCTCAAAAACAATAATTGTGCCACGATAAGGTTGGCCACCTGATCATCTATTGCTGTCCCAAGGAAAATTATCCTTTCCTTGAGCAGCAGAGAATAGATGTCGTAAGCACGTTCACCGCGGCCCGAAGACTCAATTACCATAGGAATGACATTATTTACATCTGGGATCATATTTTCTCCATCAAATAACCGCATGACCGACTCTTGTCCCGGTGATGCATTATGGAAAGATATTATTCTTTACTCTTTCCTGCAGTCTTTTTAACAGGTTTTTTTGCTATTTTAGTAGAACCTGCAACTTCCTTTTTTGCAGTTTTTACCTCTTTAAGCGATGATGCTGTAGAGGTCTTTTTCACTGTTTTTTTCTTTGGTTTCGACAGCGCTGAATCCATGGTCCCCTCCGCCACGGACAATTCCGGAACCTGACCAGTAGCTATTTCCTTAAGCCGGTTGAGGGTCTGCTGGACATAGGCGCGATTGGCAGATTCCATAGCTACAGCATTCATTACCTGCTTTGGAGGCTTTGATTTGCCACGCATGGTTTTTTGAAACGTGGAATCGCCCTGGTATTCACCCCAGGTCTGTTCAAAAGAGGATTGCAGCATTTGTTGAGTTACTTCCAATTTCTCAATTTTTGCCAGCTTGTCAAATATTATCGAGCGCTCCAGCCGTTTCACGGCTGCAGGCTTGGCTTCCTCGGTAATAAATTTCTCCTGGTCCATTTCACGGGTTTTAAGATAGGCTTCCATGTCCAGACCTTGTTCAGCCAATCGGGATTTCAAATCCTCCATAACATGTTCCACTTCATGATCGAGAACTTGCGGGGGATATTTTATTGTGGCACCTGCTTTGATTTGTTCCAGCACCTTGGAAAAATAGTCATCATCGTAATCCGCTTTTGACTGGGTTGCCAGGTTCGCCTTTACCGCAGCGCGCAAAGCCTCAAGATTCTCAAATGGACCAACCTGTTTGGCGAACTCATCGTTCAGTTCGGGTAAGATGCTGCCACGGACCATCTTGATTTTTACATCAAACAAAACATTTTGTCCCTGAAGTTTTTCGTCCTTTGTATCCTTTGGATATTTATGGCTGAATGACTTGCTTTCTTCCACGTTCAGGCCAATCAGTTCTTTTGAAAATCCCATAAATGGAAATTCATCGGGTTTCTCACCTTCGCGAATAAAGATGGGGGTGCCGGGACGATCGATAACCGGGTCTTCGTCTTCGGTGTTTTTGGATTTAATTCCCTTCAGATCGACCATGACAAAATCCCCTTTTTCAATGGGGCGATTGACCGTTTCTGTTTTAGCGTACATCTGGCGTAATTCATCCAGGGAAGCCTCCGCCTTATCCTCACCAGGCTCTACCCAATCGTAAGGTAAGCGGATTGAACGATAGTCACCCAGATCCACGTCCGGGGCAAGAGGGACGGTAAAAGTAAATTTGGGCTTTTTTTCCAGGTCCTCAACTTTTTCCAAGGACCCGGCTGCAGCCGGTTCAATTTTGGTTTCTTCCAGGGCCTTTGGGTAAATTTCGTCCAGAAGTAAATCTACCGCCTCCTCGGCAATGATCTTTTCGCCGAAGCTTCGGACCACAACTTCATAGGGAGCTTTCCCTGGACGGAATCCGGGAATGGATTTGCGTTCAGATATTTTGCGAGCAGCTCGGTGTTTGGCACCTTCCATCTGCTCGGTTTCCAGTTCGACGATCATTGTGACCTGATGGTCATCACGAGGTTGGGTTTCGATTTTCAAAGTTTAATCCTTCTCTTCTTGTGAATATTTCATGGTGAAGTGTGGGGAAGACGGGACTTGAACCCGTACGCCTTGCGGCACAAAATCCTAAGTCTTGCGCGTCTGCCAATTCCGCCACTTCCCCGGAACTGCAAGATTATAAGCGCAAGGGGTTGGTGCGTCAATAAAGGGGGTGTTTCTGTTAACCATTTGCATATAAGACATCGCAGCTGTCCATTACGGTATAATCGTAAAAATAAAAATAAGGAGTCATCCTTGAGCCGTATCATTAACCCCGACAGCGCTGGAAAAGAGCGAATTCGCCTATCCAAGGCAGTTGTTCTTGCCATCCGCGAGCTGGCAAAACAAACTACACCTGGGCCCGAATCGCGAGATCTTGCCGCCTTTATTTCCTTGGCTTTATCCATCATTGCTGAGACGATCGACATCTCGGTTGCAGCCTGGGAGAAGCGTGGTTATTGGGTTAAGGCGGATAAATTTCGGATGGAGTGGGTCTGGAGCGGACAATCTGCGATAAAAATGGATCAGGCGGTGAAGGCAGATGATTGGGAAAAAGTCGCCCTGGTCGCTGCTCAGATAGCACAAAAACTTAATAGGATCACGGTCCCACCAGGGAACCGGCTTGGACATCCATGGGTGGGTGCATGGGATGAGTTGCGTCGGAGATAACCAATACCTCCAAGAGATAGTCAATCAAGGGGTGATGTACCTCGCGACCAGACTTGGATTACTGAACCTTCAGGCTAGAATTGGTTTGTCCTGGTTGCAACTACGACATCAGTTCCGGGGATCGAATAGAAACGCAGTCAGGGACAGGCTTACGTTCGCTTGAGGATGGTATTGGATTCAATCCATTTGAGTTCTTTGGTGGATGACCAATCGGTGGTATTTCCCGCAGAAAGGCCTTTGACGAAGTCCGCCAGCACAGGGGTAGAACCATATTAAGCATTCAAAACACCGAGGCCGCATGGGTTTCATATGGTCATAACTCAGGAAAGCATCGCAGGTATGGGGGATATATGCATTTGTTTCACCAGAAGTATGGTCGGTAAAGGGACCTGAATCCTACCATATGGTCCCGCTTTCCCCCGCTATGGCGTTGGCGTGAGGGTTGTTGCATCGACCACCTTGATCTTAACGATCCATGCTGATGAACCGCCAATGCCGAAATAAATACCATTCGGATCGCGAAAGCGCCAATAGCCTGTATAGGTACCGCTCGTTCCTGGTGCGATGAGATTAACAGAAACGTCCACCTCCTGTCCAGGGGTTACTGTCCCTGTTGTCAATGGTTGGGAATAGTTGCTGGGAACTCCCATGTCGTCCTGGCGATCAAAAACCAGTTGATAGGAAGAGTTCCAGATGCAGGTTCCAATGTTTTTCAACCTCCAGGTCTTGGTAAATGCCTGGTTTGGAGACATGCTCGTATTATCCGGCACCGTCACATCAATCGTTGCATCGCTATATCCTACAAGAAGGCAGGGAACAGGGGTTTGAGAGGGGGTGTAAATAGGCGAAGTAGACGGAGAGGGTGTAATAAAGCTGGTCGGCATGTTCGGGAAAGTAGGAGTGACGATTTCGGAAACTTTTGTCAGTTGTGCTGAGATGGTCAGTGCCACCTGGGTGAAGATAGCCTCGGGGGGTACCGTTGGCGTGAGGTGCGAACCGGGCAGGTTGCAGCCAGTGATCATTACCAGGGTAAGAATTGCGCAGGGGACCAATACATGTTTCATATTCACCTCCTTAATTATAAAAAGTCTACCCATTTAAACAAAACAGGTCAATGGCTACAACTCATTTGATGTTCGCTGACATGGAAATCTATAGGAGAGATGGTTGAAAAGTTGGGCGGTGTCCATTTAAGAGCAGGAATGGTGCGGCTCGATGAACCGGTATGCCTATTAATTTTAACACACCCAGATCCATGATCTTGGTTTGTCTCCGCATCTTCAGGATCGCCTCAGCACTCTTTATACCAATTCCAGGAATTCGGAGCAACATGTGACGCTCGGCATTGTTAATTTCAATTGGTTGCTCGATTAAATTATTCTGCGCCCAGGTTATTTTTGGATCCTGCTGAATTGGCAGCAGGCCATTTGTCTCAAATGGCAGTTCTTCCACATCAAATCCATAGTCCCGCAATAAAAATGACGCCTGATATAAACGGTATTCACGGATCAAAGGAGTGGGAGACTGATTTTCCAAAGGAGTATCAGGAATAGGATTAAAACGGGAAAAATATGTGCGCTTTAAACCAAGTACCCGATAGAGATATTGTGTGGTGGATAATAATTCTAAGTCGGATTCACCCGCAACCCCAACGACGAACTGTGTCACGGATGAAGGCCAATGACTATTCCAACCACGATGAGCCGGCTGGGTTCGTCGAATTTCATCCATCCACTTCAATGGCTGAAGGAGCTCATCGATATATCGTTTATGCGGGGCAAGTTTAGCCAGTCGCTGGGTATTGGGTGCCTCTAGATTTATAGAAACCCGATCGGCCAGTTGCATCGCCCTTTCCACCTGGGAACGATCAGAGCCAGGCATTATTTTAAGATGTATGTATCCGCGAAAACCAAGTTTGGTCCGCAAAATGTCCGCAGTATCCAGCAGTTTATCCTGCGTATGAACACCACCCCCTATTAAACCTGAACTCAGGAAAATGCCTTCGGCAATATCTTTCCGGGTAAGCAGAGAGAACAATCCGGCAAAATCCTCTGGTTGAAATGTGACTCGCCTGAAGTCCCGACCGGCGCGGAAGGGGCAGTAAAAACAATCCCTTTCGCATGCCGAGGACAACAATGTTTTTAGAAGCTTTATCTTCTGACCGTTGGGGAGGACCGCGGGATGAATAAAAACGGTGTCAGGATAGTTTCCGCCCCTTCCTTGAAAGGGTGCCCCGACCAGGTTGTGATCTTCGGCTGGTTCAAAGGACATCTGCTCACTAAGCGCCATCAAACGGACAATATCACCATTCATGAGTTGATTATAGAACAAAAATTCTAATTGTCAAGCATCAACCTACCATCTCATGGAAAAGAATATTTGAACACCCAAGATTTTAATCGGATGCCGTTCAAGGCTCAGATATTGATCCAGATCGACATCCTAGATTCACCCCGGTTTGCCCACAGGTGATAGGGGATAAAGGTCAGCGGATCTCAGCTTGTATATTTGGCTGAGATGGATCCTGCGCCTCCCAGAAGAGAAGAGGAGAATTGAAACCGCAAGGCTGTTGGATCAAGTTGTGTCGTGAATATATCAAGATCTGGATTAACTAAACTTTCCAAACAGTAAACCAAAGGACCGCGGGTAAGTACGACTTTACCGGAACAAACATGAACCCTGGGGGAAGCGGGGTGAAGCTTGATCTCCATGGGAAAATCTATATCCACGATATCACCGGGTTCCCAGGTGCGTGGATCGTATCCGGAGGCTGGTGCTTCATCCTGGTTCTGCGTTGGAAAGACCGGGTGGTCGATATTCATTCCGTTAATGAAATAGCGACTTGGTCTACCCGTGAAGATATCCGCAACCACAAAGTCGATTCAGCGCTATGGCCAGGACTCGGCATGATGCGAACCTTTCCATCCCAGGGAAATCCTGACTCCATGTCTATCCCAACAAGTGTTTCCAGGGTGGGTTTGGTCTGGCAGCCGATGTGCTGATGTACCCAGGTACCATTTCCTTGAGTGGAGAATACATGTTTTCCAGGAGTGGCCCAGGTTCGGGAAAGATTTGAAGGACAACAGGGGACCAGGAATCAGGGTCGCCTGTTTACTCCACCGCGACAGGCAAGGGGATTATTATCTAAATAGGTATCTATGTTCAATCCCCATGCCTGTAAATAAAATATTCCTGGATTTTCGATCGGTCCGCTGATGGGCTGGAAGCGTTTTTTCTACCCACCAAATTGACATTCCTCCAATTATATTCCTTTGTGGCTACAGTTGCTCCGCTGGTGTGAAGGATGGAAGGAATAATGGGGTAGGGAGGATGAATAAACATTTCCAGTATTGTTCCAAATATTGAATATATAATCCCAGAGTTATTTCCGTGCGATTTAGGAAATAGCTATCACGAGCAGTGAATTTGGAAGTGGGTGACTTGACAAGGAACTAGTTTCAGTATAAAATGCTATTGGTATTGATAAGTATTATTATCATAAACAAATGGGAACAGATAATTGGATGATCAGTATTGAGGAAGCCATAGAAAAATGCCTGGACACTGTCCGTCTGGCTCGCAGCGAAAACACCCGCCGCGCTTATTCGAATGCCTTGTCACTCTTCAGGTCCGTTTTGATAGACAAGGGCCTGGATCCACAAACCACAGCTGTACAGAATATCACTGAGGATGCAGTATCATGGATGGCCGATGCGCTTAAAGTATATTCTCCGGCAACCGAACAATTATACCTGGCTGCCACAATCAGGTTTTTCGAATATTTGGCTGCGGAAAAGCTCTCGGAAATTAATCTGCCCCGTTTAAAGCTACTTCTACGCCAGCGTACGCGACGACCGGGTCAGCGGTTACCCCAGTTTCCCAGGGAGGATATCGAGAAAATCCTCGCTTTTGTGAATAATTTCACATTAACTTTGTCTGATAAACCCGGTATTCAGCTACGCGAAATTCGTGACAGGGCATTTATACTCACTTTGGCGGATACGGGCCTACGTGTGCATGAGGCATGCAACCTGAGGCGTGGAGATATTGACTGGAACGAAGGCCGGGCCGTCATCATCGGTAAAGGCAACAAACAAGCCGTTGTCCGTTTCTCCACGCGGAGTCTTCAAGCGTTGAGGGATTATCTTAATGCCAGGGCAGCGCTGGACGGTGGCTCCGGACGTGCCTTGCCCTCCCTGCCCCTCTTTGCCCGTCATGATAAGGGGGCGGGTAAGAAAATCAAGCCGATCACGTCCAGCACCGGGCGCAACATTGTCAGCGAACGGGTCCGGCAGGCGCTCGGTGAAGAAGCAAGCGGCCGGATTACCCCTCACTCCTTCCGCCATTACTTCGTGACCACTGTCCTGCGGGCGTCCGGGAACCTTAAACTGGCACAAGAGTTGGCACGACATGCAAACATCCAGGTCACGCAAAGGTATGCTCATCTTTCAAACGATGAACTGGACCAGGGATACCATAATATTTTTGAAACGAAACAGAAATCCTAATGGCCTCACGTTTATTTAAAACTCGCTCCGTGATCGTTATCGGCGGTGGACCGGCCGGATTGATGGCCGCTGAAGTATTGATGCAGGCGGGTGTCCAGGTCGATCTGTATGACAGCATGCCCTCCACTGGCCGAAAATTCCTGGTGGCCGGCAGGGGTGGTCTAAATTTAACACATGCGGAATCACGCGAGCAGTTTCTATCCAATTATGGGGATCGCCAGCCTCAACTCGAGCCGATCCTGGATCAGTTTGGTCCGGACAACCTGCGCAGCTGGGTCCACGGGCTCGGATTTGAAACCTTTGTGGGAACATCCCAGCGGGTATTTCCGGTAGGCATGAAAGCTGCACCGATTCTCCATGCATGGCTCGAGCGTTTGCGCACAGCTGGAGTAAATTTCCATGTACGCCATAAGTGGTTGGGCTGGAGTGAGGACGGTTGCCTGCGGTTCTCGGCACCGGACGGTGATAGATCCGTATTCGCCGATGCAACCATCCTTGCCTTGGGAGGTGGCAGCTGGAAGCGGCTTGGCTCTACCGGAGAATGGGTGCAGATCCTGACGGATTGTGGCATCACGGTTGCCAGCCTCAAACCATCCAATTGTGGATTTGATGTCGCATGGAGTAAAACCTTCAAAACCCGCTATGAAGGGACACCTTTGAAAGCAGTCATTCTCTCGTTCACTGATTCAAAAGGACATTTCATCCGCAAACAGGGCGAATTCATTGTGACCTTGAACGGAGTGGAAGGCAGCCTGATCTACGCACTATCGGCACAGCTGAGGGATGAAATAGAAGCCGCCGGAAAGGCGGTCATAAACCTGGACATGGCCCCCGGCTGGTCAAAACAGCGCTTGATCGAGCGGTTGTCCCAACCGAGAGGGTCGCAATCCTTGGCAAACCACCTTAGAAAAGCGGCCAAGATCCAGGGGGTAAAAGCCGGTTTGCTGTGGGAATTCGTGCCAAAGCAAAAATACGAAGATCCAGCATACCTTGCTTCAATTATTAAAGAACTACCCATCCCTCTGCTCGCGCCACGTCCTCTCGAGGAGGCGATCAGCAGCGCAGGAGGGGTCGCATTTGAGGAGCTGAATGATCAGTTAATGATTCGTTCCCTGCCGGGTATCTTCTGTGCTGGAGAAATGCTGGATTGGGAAGCCCCCACGGGTGGGTATCTTATCACAGCCTGCATGGCCAGCGGTCGGTTCGCCGCTCAGGGAGCTCTGGCCTGGCTTGGGTCTGTCCGGGAAGGCTGACATTCAGTTTGAATGCGATAAATATCCAATCCTAATCCCCGATATTCTTGACAGCTCGGACCCATCAATGATAAACTTTACCGGTTGATCGAACTCTAAAGAAAAGAGGCGCACCGATGTTCAATTATCATCTGGAAAATATCCTTGTTTCGGCTGTTAAGGGTGTGATTGAACCTTCTCGGAGTGCGCCTGCTGACCGATAGCGGTCAAAATCAAGTTCCTGAATTGGACACGGTGCACTCCAGCACCGTGTTTTTTATCTTCAAGGCTAGAAAATGACAGGCATCAATTCAAAATCAACTTATTTTGACTTTCGCAATGTCCTCGGGAAAAAGAAACTGGCTGGCATCTGGCAAATGATGACCAGTTATCGCCTGGCTTACGCAGCCGCCAATTTTTCCGTGGGGATTTCAGCTTTGGCGAAGACTGCGACATATTTGCTATTGCGCAATTTTGCTGACACGATTCTCGGGACGACCCGACCATTCGCCGGCTCCCTGTCAAGAACCCTGATCCTGATCGCCGCCGGTTTTGTGTTGCTGGCATTGGTCGAGGGTAGCTTCTCTTTCTTTTCAGGGCGCCTCGCCGCCTACTCCGCGGAAGGGATCACCCGCCGGCTGCGGAACTTCCTCTTTGACCATATTCAACGTCTAAGCTTCTCATACCACAGTAAAACCCCCACCGGTGACCTGATTGAACGCGTGACCTCGGATATGGATTCTGTCCGCAATTTTTTCAATGATCAGGCCATTGGCTTGGGTCGGGTCATTCTCCTCTTCATTATTAACTTCGCCGCTATCTGGTTCTTGAGCTGGAAACTTGCACTAGCCTCCGTCGTGATCATCCCGCTTATCCTGCTCGTTTCGATCTGGTTTTTTAATAGGATCAGCAAGGCTTATGAGACCTACCAGGAGCAGGAGGCAATTCTATCGACAACCCTCCAGGAAAACCTGTCAGGGGTGCGCGTGGTCAAGGCCTTTGCACGTCAGAAATACGAGAAAGACAAGTTCGAGAAGGATAACTGGGAAAAGTTCCTGCGGGGAAAAAAATTGCTCAAGATGCAGTCTCTCTTCTGGCCGCTTTCCGATGTTGCATGTGGAATCCAGATGTTAGGTGGATTCATCTTTGCTGCAATCCT
>Ga0182021_10001652_pt1 | contig 25809 bp, 19 predicted proteins | sample 612E3MmetaG_FD_120493 | JGI IMG/M metagenome (GOLD analysis project Ga0182021, IMG submission 120493) | Permafrost microbial communities from Stordalen Mire, Sweden - 612E3M metaG (Illumina Assembly) | ecosystem: Environmental > Terrestrial > Soil > Wetlands > Permafrost | place: Sweden... | reverse complement strand
GGGCGCTCGAAATGTCGCACTCATGCCCCCAAGCTTGAAAAGTCACCGGGGCGGTGTCCAGAAAAAAGCGCTTACCCCCTGAATCTACAGGAGATTATTGACGACCATGAATTGCCGCTGTCCATTCAGGGCGATTCCAGGAAACGCACATTCAGGGGCTGGGATGGCTCGTCCCTGTGTTTTGCGATTCTCGCCCCGGGACTCAGGGACGAGCGGTCCGGGCCCCTTGAATTGGCCCTGGGCTGCTGCGAATGACGAGGTTTTTGAATGGGCTGCCAGGCTTGCTAGCGCTTTTCGGGTCCGCGCGAAGCGAGGTCAAATTGAAATCTCTTCACCTCGGCAAACCGGCCATCCTCGCGCAAGAGTTCCATCAGCTCAAAACCGGTGGTTTTTCCCGACCAGGGAAACTGCCGTTTGTTGACGACCTCAAACGGTGAGACCGGAGCCTGTCGTTTTTCAAGCAACTCACGGACATCCGCGCACGCTTTGCGGCGAAGGGACTCCGGAAGTTTGAAATGCTTGCGGAGACCGAAAGAGCCGCGTTTCAGGCAGTAGCAGTCCAGGTTCAGCGCCCGCCGCACAGAACCCAAGGACCAATCTCCCATTTCCGAGCCGAAGTCGGCGTGCAGACGCTCCCGGATTTCCTGGACCGTGAGCGGACGGTCGCTGGCTTCCAGAACCGCGGTGACCGCGGTATTGGCCGCCAGCCAGCGCGACCGCACTCGGGGCTGATCAGGCTGGGGAAACTCCACCTGGAGGCTCCGGGCATACTTGATGGCTTCCAGAAACTCGAGGACGCGCAGGTCTTTGAGGCGGGCGCGGGTGGCCGCGAGTTTGAAGGCGGTCTTGAGCGGCAGACGCCATTCACCTTCTTGCAGCAGTTGCTTCAGCGCCTTGAGCGCCTCTTCCTGACGGCCGGGTCGGGGATCGGTACGGTGTTCCTGTCCGACCGGCCAGGCGGGGATGTTCGGATTCATCTCGCCCAGCAAGCGGACATAGAAGGCGAGCGGGTAGCGCGGTGGCGCCTTGGCTCCGGCCAACCATTGCGACAAGAGCGAGGGGGTCAAGGGACACACGGCTTTGCTGCAAGCAGCGGCGATGGCTCGCAACTGAGCGGCCAGCCCCGGACCGCCGGCTTTGCGCAGGAGCGGCACGACCAGTTCCATGACCTGCCGCACCCGTTCGCGCGTGAGGTGGAACTTGTCTCCCACCCTTCTCAGGGTCCAAAACTGCTCGCCCTTTCCCGCACCGAGGCGCAGCAGCAGAATCTCGCGATGCCGCGCTGACAAGGTCGCGATGGTCGCATCCAGCCCGCGCAACATGCTGGCCAGATTCGCCGGTGTCAGGCAATCCCGCGGAATGACGAACTCGCCGGCGGCAATCCGCTTCAGCAACTGAACCAGTTCAGTGAGGGTGGTCGGTCCGCAATTCCCCAATTGCCGCAGCTCGCCAAGGGCCAGGCCGTGCAGGTCACCCAGGCGCTTGATATGCTTCTTCTGAAACAGTCCTTGCAGCCGGACGGAGGAGGGTAACTCCTGGGGGTCCCAGTCCCAAAAGCCCGCGGGGACTGACAGGCAGCCCGGGCGCACAGGCTGCGGTTGGGTGGCAATGGCGCTTTTCGATCCAGTAGTTTTTGCTGTTTTGGTTTTCACAAATTTCAATGTTATGGCTTGTTCTCGCCAAATGATTTGCTCTATTCATCGGAATTTGGCGCAAGCCTGTCAAGCTATATACGCGCGCACCCGGCGGGTGTCAACTCCTCATTTAGAGAACTTTCATCGTGGGACTATCCCCCCTTCCATCGCCACATTCAAGCCTTTTTGGCTGTTTGCTGAGGCGGCCTCATTTAATCTTGTACAGATGCGCGCCAAAGGCTGAGAAGTCGTCGGCCAGGGAATCGTCTTGAACCCGAGCGGTGTGAATTTCGTAAAGAGCTTTCGCCCGCCGCCCGTCCAGGGCGCTGCCGGTAAATCGCACGGATTGGGGGCGGTCGGATTTGTTGCGCAACAAACCGGCAGAGGCTGGCGGCGCAAACAGCATAAGGAGAGGTGTCTTAGCCGTCCAAACTGGCTAATTGGCAAAAGCGGCCCTTTCGTTCTATGCTGTTGCCTAATGAAGGATCGCGACGCGGTCAAAGTGCTGATTGTAAACGATGACGGCCAATATCTGGCCGGGACCGCAATCGCGTGGGAATTTACCGAGGACCGCAGCCGGGCCAAAGTATTTGACTATGTGGGAGACCGGGTGGCGGAGCAAATTGACCTCGTTCGCCGGGTCCACGGGAAGGTCTGGATCGCCGTTAAATTAGACCCGCGCGAGGCTTATGAGTTTTGTGACCGGTGCGGGTGCCGGATGGTGGCATTCCGGACGTATTTCGATGGGAAGCAGTTTTTGTGTGCGGATTGCCGGGAGGTCGCCCCGTGTGATTGAGGCGGGAAAGGGCTGACGGTCTGCCGATTACAGATCTGCGCTGCTGCCGTTTCCCGTGGGTGAGCTGCCCGATTTTCCGGGCGCTTTCCTCAATGGTGACATCAGCGCCGCCAGCGCAATGCCGGCTATCAGTCCGGCGAGATGACTTTCCCACGAAATGCCGGTGGAGACGGGCAGTATTCCCCGGATCATTCCCCCATATCCCAGGATGCAAATCACCGATAGACAAAGCGTGCCGAAGGTGCGTCGGAAGAGGGCCAGGGAGGCGAGGTAGCCAAAATAACAGAAGATCAAGCCGCTGGCCCCGATATGAGAGGCCTGGCGGGCAAAGAGCCAGGTTAGAATCCCGCCCAGCAGGATGCCCGCTGCGGTCACCACGGCGAACTCGGTCTTGCTGCGGCCACAGAGGATGCCGCCCAGAATCAAGAGCGGCAGGGTGTTGGCCGCCAGATGCCGGAACGAGGCGTGGAGGAAAGGAGCCCAAAGGATGCCGATCAGACCGTTGAGTTGGCGCGGGGTGATGCCGTGCTGGGCGAGGTGGCCTTTCCAAATCAGGCTGTTGAGCGCCAGGACCACCCAGCATACAGCCGTCAGCACGATGATGGGAGAGAATCGTTTGAGCACAGGTTCGGTTGCCTAATGAGTCATTGCTGTCGGTTGTCGCTTGGTTGACCGTTCGCGTGGTTCAGAAGTCCACCAGGATCTGGTCGGAAAGATAGTCGCCCCAGTCAACGGCTACCGGTTCGGTGAGTTCGTAAGAGCGGGAGAAATCCTCCTCGAACAGCTCCCGTTTGAGCCGAGCGGCGAAGCCGGGATCGGAGGTGGCGACGTTGTGTTCCTGGCAGAGCCGGAGGCTGAGGTGGTTCAGGTTGGCGGAGCCCAGGCAGGCCCAATCGTCCACCAGCAGGGCCTTCACATGGGTCATGCCCGGATAGAAGTAAATCCGCACGCCATGCTGCAAGAGATAGTTCGCGGTGACCAGGTTGCTGCGGCCCGCCGCCTTGAATTCATTGATCCGCGGCAGGACCACGCGCACATCCACGCCGCGATTTCGCGCCCGGACCAGATCGGTAATCACGCGTTGGTCGAACAGGTACGAACTCTCGACATAAACATAGCTCTGCGATCTGAGAAGGGCGGCCAGCACGGCGGCGCTGAAAGGCTTCCAAGCGGTCTTGGTGGGCAGCAGACGCACTTTGATCCAACGCTCCGGGTCCGGCCGGGCCTGGGTCGTCCTCGGCCCGCTGGTTAAGCTGGCGACGTAGGCCAGGTCGCCCAGCGCGCCGGCGTGGGCCCAATCGCGTCGGAATTCGTCTTCGAGGGAAGCGACCACCGGGCCTTGCACTTCGACCATCAGGTCATGCCATTCGTAGCGGTATTCGCGGCCGATGTTCATCCCGCCCAGCCACGCGTGCGTGCCATCCACCAGAAGAACCTTCGAGTGATCGGCGGAGAACCAGGGATTGAGGAATGGCCGCACCCGAACTTGGGAGTCTCTTCTTAAATAGGAAACGATGGAGGCCGGAAAAACAAAATCTTCCGGCAGCGGAGTGCCGGGAGGTGAGGCGCCGGCGCCGATGCTGCCCAGCCGGTCCAGAATGACTTTCACCTCGACCTGCCGCGAGCGCTGCTTGAGCTGGTCGGCGATGCCAACGGCCACATCATCCCGGTCGAAGATGTAAACATCGAAGTGGATGTGATTGGTGGCGGCGGCGATGGCCTGCTGCAAGCGTGAGAAGAACCGCTCCCCGTCAATCAACAGGTCGAGAGCGCCCTCCTCCTGCCGCGTGCCGGTGCACCGATCCAGCCAGGCTTCCCATTGAACCAGATCCATGGTTTTGCGGCCCGCGGGCTCGGGGAACTGATTGCCGGGACGGGGCATGGGCAGCCGCAGCAATCTGACCACAGTCTGAACCGCCAAGTCGCCCAGCCGGGCGACACTGGAGACCGGATTCTTGAGCAGCGCCAGCCCGTGACCTTCCAGCAGTAGGGCGCTGAGGCCCTGAGCCGTAGTGGAAAGGCTCAGTCCGCGCTCGGTGTTGTCATAAAGAGCGGCCGGGGCCAGCCAGACACACTGACGCTGCCGGTGATCGAGCAGGAGCGGTTGGGCAAATCGGCGGGTATTGGGAGCCATCAGAAGAAACAGCGATTGGCCCGGATGATTTCTCGCCAAATCCTCCGCCACCAGCCGCGCCAGCAGCTCCAGGGTTTCCTCGGTCGAGTATCGGCGGTCAATTACCACTTCCTTTGGCTGCTCGCCGATCGGGACCGAACGGATCGCCCCCTGTGCACCACGATACAGGAGCCGGTCGGCGAGAAACCCCTGGTAATAAATCGCGTGGGTTGGAGCGGCAGGGGTCAAGGCGGAGAACAAGTTGGTAGCCAATCGGCTCCACTCCGCGCCGGCAACCACCGTTGCCTCACGCCAGCCGCGTTCGTCCTTGGGCAGGCGTGGAAGCCTCTGGTTCCAGCGCAGCAACGCCGAGGTGACTTTGTAACCATCGGAAGGGATCCGATGCCATATCCAATGGGCTCCGAATTCGATGACGTTGGTTTCACTGTGAAAGTAGATGCGGACGTGGTCGCCTTTGACAAACACCCGCGGAATCGGGGCGGTCGGCGCCGTGAGACTGCGCCATTCATCCAGTGCTTGTTGTTTGGGGGCCGCCGCAGCCCCGTAAGTTCTGGCTGCTCCGAAAGCAAGCAGGAGCGCGGCCAGCACCGCCGCGCGGACAAGTTTTGCGATGTGTCCCATGCTCACTCCTGGGAAAGGGGAAACAAAGCTCACGTCGTCTTCAAGAGGACAAAATGTCCGAGCCTCACCCGGGTCATAACCCAAAGCCGATCCGACCTCTCTGAAGGTTCGCTTAAGCCCGCCTGGCGTAAGGCAGCGACCACGGTTTGCGATACTCCACCCCAACGAGTTTGTCGGCTTCAGAATCGCCGGCGATTCTCTCTTTCGCGGCGTCCCACACGACCTTGCGGCCGGTGCGGTAGGCGATGTTGCCGAGATGGGCAACGGTGGAGACGTGGTGGCCGAGGTCCAGGTTGAGGACCGGCTGCTGGCGCGATTTCACGCACGCCAGGAAGTTGCGCACATGGGCCGGTCGCGGGTCCGGGCTGCCGGGTTTACGCTGGTTGTCGAGGTTGGCCGGCTTCTTCTCGGTGCGAATTTCCCAGCCCTCATCGTTGAGAATGATGTTGCCTTCGGTGCCGCTCCATTCGACGCCCCACGAGCGGTTATACAGGCCGTTGTTCAGGCCGGCTTTGTGCTCCCAGATCAGCGTGTAGTTCGGGAACTCATACACGGTGACCTGAGAGTCGGGCGTTTCGGAGTTGTCATCCAGGACGAACTTGCCCCCGCAGGAAAAGGCGCTCTTGGGCGCGTCGGGGCCCGTGCCCATCAGCATCATGTTGATCAGATGAACGCCCCAGTCGGTCATCAGGCCGCCGGCGTAGTCCCAGAACCAGCGGAAGTTGAAATGGAAACGGTTGGGATTGAACGCCCGCTTGGGCGCCGGGCCAAGCCACAGATCGTAGTCCACGCCCGGAGGAGGCTCGCAGTCGGCCGGCTTGCCAATGCTGGGGAGCCAATCCAGGTAAGCCCAGCCGCGCACGATGCTCACTTTGCCCAGCTTGCCGGAGCGAATGAAATCACCGGCCTCGATGATGTGCTGGCAACTGCGCCACTGCGACCCCATTTGGACGACGCGCTGGTGGCGCTGGGCCGCCTCGAGCATCGCGCGCCCTTCGTCAATGGTCTTGGCGAGCGGCTTCTCGACATACACATCCTTCCCGGCCTGGCAGGCGAGGACGGTCGGCAAGGCGTGCCAATGGTCGGGCGTGGCGATGAGCACCACATCCACATCCTTGCGATCGAGCACGCGGTGGAAGTCCTTCACCGTATCGGGTTTCCTGCCGCGCTTCTTCTCGCAAATCTCGACCCCTTTGGCGATCCTCGATTCGTCCACGTCGCAGACCACGACGCAGTCCACCTCGGGGTTGAGGAAGAAACATTCAAGGTCGCCCTGTCCCATGCCGCCGCAGCCGATCAGGCCGAGGCGGACCTTGTCGTTTGGGCCCGGTTCGGCGGCGCGGACGGACCGGACAAAGGGGGAGGTGAGACTGTTGAGGGCGACGGGCGCCAGACCGGTAGCCAGGGCGGATTTACCCAGGAACTTGCGGCGGGAGATCGGTGTCATAATTCGAACTCTTGATGGCATTCCAAGCAAAACGGTTTACTGCCAAAACGGGGTAAAACTGCCACGTCGGTTCGCCTCCGTCGAGGCTTAATTGGCCCGGCTAGCGATAGCGGAGGCTGGAGAGGTAGCCCCAGGCGATGCCCATCCCGAAGCCGACGGTATGGACGGCGTTGGCCACGTTGGGGACGAGCGGCGTAAAACAGGCCAAAAACCAGAGGATCATCATGATGACCGTGGTGGGATGGAGATAGAGGCCGGAGCCGGGATCAAATTTGCCGCGAATCCAGACGTAGCCCAGCAGGCCATAAACAACTCCGGACATGCCGCCAAACATCGGGCCACGGTAATAGAACTGAGCCAGATTCGAACAGGCGCCGATCACCAACACGAGGACGGCGAGCCGCCCCGAGCTTTGCCGGCCCTCGATCATGCTGCCGAGATCGTGCAGCCAAAGCAGGTTGAACAGGATATGCCACGTGCCGAAGTGAATAAAGATGGGCGTGATGAGCCGCCAAATCTGGCCGTGGCAGATTTCGGGCAGGCTGGTATTCCATTCCAGGAAATGGCCGCTCAGGGTGTAGTCGCTGATAAACAGGTTCATGATCGGCCGGGGCTCGGCGCCGAGCCGTGAGACAATGGCTACCACGATGCTGAGCATGATGAGCACAAACGTTAGCGGGCCGAATCCGTAGGCTCTTAGCGACTGGAACAGGTGCCGCCGATCGAGCAGCTTCTGGCGATAGGCCGCCTGGCTCTTTTCTTCCTTGGCCCTCAATGCGGTCGCACTCTTCCCCTGTGCCTGGTATTTCGTGTCTGCGGGGTTCTGACGAAAGTCTTCCAGCAGGCTGGCCGCGCGCTGGATCTTGTCCTCGTCATGAATCCAGATGGCCCAGCCTTCATCCGGGTGGTGCTCGACCTGGTTCTCGATGCCCTGAACGTAGAGATAATCCCCAAAGGTGCGGGCGGCCGGTTCGTCCGCCAAATGGCCGATGAGTCGCATTCGGTGGCTAGGCCCGCCATTCCAGATTCACAACCTGGCCGTGGGCTTTATGGCTCGTATCCAGACACCGCACTTCCAGCCGCATGCCTTGGCGCTCCAGCGTCGCATGGACCCAGCCGGCCGGCTCGCCCTCGCGAAAGACGTAGGCGACGGGCGGGAGGTTGACCAGGTGGATGCCGCTGGGGTCCCGGTCCACTTGCCAAACGTGGGTGTGGCCGAAGATGTATGCCTTGACCTGTTTTCTGGGGCGAATGATTGCGAACAGCGCTTCGGTGTCTTTCAAGCCGCTGACACTGGCCCGGGTACTCGGGTTGTGATGAATGAGAACCACTGCGGGCTTGTGGCGGTTGGCGTCCAGTGACCTGGCCAGCCAATCCAACTGTTCCGGGCCGAGCAGACCCGGCGTCGAGAGCGTTTTCTCGAGCGAGTCGAGAACGAACCAATTGACGCGCGAGGTGCGCATGAGGGCGACTTGGCGGTCAGTGAGGGGTCGTTTCGCCGCTTTTTCCTGCTGCAAGGCTTCCCAGAAACGCTCGCGGTTATCGTGGTTGCCCAGGGCGAGATGAACAGGCATCTGGTCTTGGCGAATGGGCTCCAGCAACTTCGCCACCTGGGCATAATCGGCGATCTGGCCGCTATTATAGGCGCAATCGCCGGCAATAAACACGCCCGCGGGACGCTTGGGCAGCGAGAGCAGTTCGCCCGAGACACGGGTGAAGTGGTCTGTCATGTTGATGCCGCGCGCGACCTCACTGGGGTTCGCGGCAAGGTGGATGTCCGCCAGCAACGCCCAGGAGTCGGCATCGGTGCGTTTGCCCGCGGCGAGCAACTCGGGACCCAGTGCGAGCGCCGCGCCCCCGGTCAGGGAGCGCACGAGGAACTGGCGGCGCGAAATGGCAGGCAGATGAATCGGCACGACCTTTTCCTACGCGCCCCGGGGCTGCCGCTCAAGTGTAAAGTTCAGGAGCGGTTTTCGGATTTCTCCCTTTTCCGCCTTTTGGATTTGTTTCGGGCTTCGGATTTCGGATTTTGGGGTTTAGGCAGTCGGCGGCGGGTGGTACTGCAGGGGTGCATCAAGCTCCCAATTGCAGCCCAGGTTGGGTAGGGACGTTTCGCCGAGACGTCCGTGTTTGGGCGAAGACGGACGTCTCGGAGAGGCGTCCTTACCAAGGCTATCTGGAGCTTGATGCAGCCCTGGTGGTACCGGCGCCCCCCTGTTACAGGCTTGATTTAGCGCCGATTTATTCGAATTTGTGACTGCCGCAACGCGAGTCGCGCGTTGGGGATATTGACCGAGCGTTGCTTATGGGAATGCATACCGAAAAGGCGAAGCCACCCACCTGGCTGCGCACGGCTTTCATCGGACGCCATCCCGAGCGGACGCTGCGGCGCGTCGCGGTCTTGGTGGTGGCCGGCCTGGTTGTGTTCGTGGTGTTCAGTTGCCTGCTGCTGCCGATTCGCGTCGAGGGCATCAGCATGCTGCCGACTTACCGGAACCGCCAGTTCAACCTCGTCAATCGCCTGTCTTACTGCCGCCACGAACCCCAGCGCGGCGATGTCGTCGCCATTCGCACGACGGGCTTCCATATTATGTACCTGAAGCGGATTATCGGTTTGCCGGGTGAAAGGGTTGCTTTCCACCGCGGCCACGTGACTATCAACGGCCAGGTTCTGAGCGAACCCTATCTCAAGTTCGCCTGTGACTGGGAACTTCCGCCAGAGGTGCTGGGGCCCGACGAGTATTTCCTCGTCGGCGATAACCGCTCGATGCCGCCCGGCGAACACTTCATGTTCAAGGCATCCCGCGCTCGGATTGTTGGAAAGGTTTTATTTTGAAGAAATGGTGGCTGCCTCTTGTGTTCGTGGTGGTACTGGCCGCCCTTGGCGTTTGGGGTTGGCGCGCTGTGTTTCCAGGCCCGGCGCAGGTGATCCGTCAGCGCCTCACTGAACTGGCCCGGACCGCGTCCTTCTCCGCCGGCGAGGGGACGTTACCCCGGCTGGCCCATGCCCAGGCGCTGGCCTCGCTCTGCACGCCCGATGTCACCATCGCCGTGGATATTCCCGGCCATGCCCGACAGACTTTCAGTGGTCGCGACGAAGTGCTCCAGGCTGCCGTGGCTGCCAGGTCGGGTGGGTCGAGCCTCAAAGTCGAATTCTTCGACATCCTCGTCACCCTCTCTGCCGATCGCAACTCGGCGGTCGCCAACCTCACCGCAAAAGCCAAAGTCCCGCGGGAAAACGATTTCTACGTGCAGGAATTGACGTTCGGGCTCAAGAAGGTCGAAGGCAAGTGGCTCATCTTCCGCGCTGAGACGGTAAGAGATCTGTCTCCCTATGCTGTCACGCGGTATGCTGGCATGCTCCAGAACTACCGGCCGACCCTTAATTTAAAATCCACCTGGCGCTTGAAGGTATCCACCTTTGCCACCACAACCTCCACCTGGTCGCCCAGCTTGAACACGCGCCGGGTGCGGCGTCCGACCAGTTGGCTGCGCTGCGCGTCGAATTGGTAGAAATCGTCGCTCAAGCCGGAAAGCGGCACCAGCCCGCTCATGCCCAACCCGGGCACATCCACGAAGAATCCGAAGTTCCGCACATCCGTCACCAGCGCCGAATAGGGCGGCGGATGGGCGGACTTCACCTGCCCGATCAGGAAGGCAAACATCTTTACATCGCGGCTGTCGCGTTCGGCGTCATCTGAATTGCGTTCCGTCTCCGAGATATGGTCGGCCACGTCTGGCAGCGAGCCGGGGGCGAGGCGCTGCCCGGGTTGCTGGAACAAAGCCCGATGCACCAGGAGATCTGCGTAACGCCGGATCGGCGAGGTGAAATGCGTGTACTTCTTCTTGGCCAGCCCGTAGTGGCCGAGCGGTTCGACGGCGTATCGCGCGCGCATGAGCGACTTAAGAAACCCGATCTTCAACGCCTGGCCAATCGGCAGCGTATTGAGCTTCTGCAACAGCCGCTGCACTTCGTGCCGGTTGGACAAATTGCCGCATGGAACATGATGACTGAGAACATCTTCGCGGTACTCCTGGAGGCGCTTGTTGTCGGGCGGCTCGTGAATCCGGTAGATCGCCGGGCGATTCAGGCTCATGAGACGCGCGGCCACGGCCTCGTTGGCCAGCAGCATGTATTCTTCGATGAGCTGGTGCGAAATGTCGTTCTCGACCTTCTCGATTCGCAAGACGCGGCCGCGCTCGTCGAGCCGGATCTTGGTCTCGGGGAAGTCCAGGTCCAGCGAGCCGGCTTGAAAGCGCGCGCGGCGGATCTTCTGCGCGAGCGCGTTCGCGTCGTGCAGCATTCGTTCCCCGGCGTCGCGCGGCGAGTGTTGCAACAGCGCGAAGACTTCCCTGTAATTGTACCGGTGTTGCGAGCGGATGACGGCCGGATAGAACTGAGTCTTCAGCACCTGGCCCTCGGTTGAAAGCAGGAATTCGACACACTTCGTCAGGCGATCCACCTGCGGCTTGAGGGAACAGAGTTCATTGCTCAGCGCCTCGGGCAACATGGGAACCACACGGTCCACCAGATACGTCGAATTGCCGCGCCGCCGGGCCTCTTCGTCCAGAGCGCTGCCCGGCTTCACGTAGTGCGATACATCCGCGATGTGGACCCACAGCTTCCAGCGACCGTGGTCTGCCCGCTGCAGGCAGATGGCGTCATCGAAATCTTTCGCGTCCTCGGGATCAATAGTGACCACCTGAAGCTGCCGGCAATCCACGCGTCCGGCTAAATCCACCGGCTTGACTTCACGGCCGACCGCGTTGGCTTCCTGCAACACTTTCTTCGGAAAGTGCAGTTGCAGGTTGTATTGGCGGATGACGGAAAGCATATCCACGCCTTCGGCATCCGGCGCGCCGAGCACCTCGATGACCTCCCCTTCCGGATTGGCATGGCGCGATTTCCATTCGCGCAGCTCCACCACCACCTTGTCACTCACGCGCGCGGCCCGGCCAACATCGCGCGGCGGCGGGACGTAAATGTCGTGCGTAATGCGCGGGTCATCCGGGATGACGTAAAGAAACTGCCGGCCCCGTTGCAGGGTGCCGACCAGTTGGGTCCGGGCGCTCTCCAGCACGCGCACCACGCGGCCCGTGACTTCCTCGGGTTCGCGCCGGCCATGCCGTGGGAGCGCATCCCGCCGCACGAGCACGTGATCGCCGTGCATCGCCGTAGCGGTGGCGTCGGGCGAAACTCGGATCGCGGGAATCTTGGGATCATCCGGCTGGAGAAAGCCGACCCCCTGCCGGTTCATGCGAATGCGGCCCGGCACCAGATCGGCGTCCAGCGGGAGAGCGTAACGGTCGCCCTGTTTGACCCGGGCGATCTGGCCGTGCCGTTCCAACTGCCCGAGCACCCGCTCCAATTCCGGTTGCTGATTCCGCGCGAGCCCAAGTCTTGCCCGTAACTCTACGGCATTCAGCGGCGTGTAATTCGGCCGCCGCAGCAACTTCAGAATCCTGGCTTCCATAGTTTCGCGGATTGCCCGCCGCGCAATTCAACCGCCTACGGCAGCGTATTGATGAACTTATCCGCCTGCGCAATCGCGGCGTTCATATCTTCCAGCAGCTTGCCGATCTCCACCTGGATATTGATGCTCTCCCCTTTCAGCGAGGCGATCGCCGCCGCATTCAGGTTATGTTTCAAAAAGAGCACCTGATCGTGTAACCGCGTCAACACCGGGTCCATGCTTTCCTCGGCGTGTTTCAGGGCCGCATAGAGTTCGTCGTAGCGCTGGCGGGTGTCGCGCAATTGCTGGCGGCTCTTGTCCCGTAAATCCGCCGAGGAGATCTCCTTGATCTCCTTCTCCCATTCATTGAACAAATCGCCGGCCACCGTTTCCACTTCCTCGACGCGCTTGTGCACGACAGTCGCGCGCTCGACGGAACGCTCGTAATCCTTGCTCAGGGAATTGTATGTCTTTTCAAGGTTGCCGCCCTGGAAGCCGGTCAACTCCTTCAACCGCGTCATGGCGTCCTTGAATTGCTCGCTCGCCGCCTTTTGATCGTCGCGCGCGGCGACCACATTCTTCTTGAGCAGATCGCGCTTATAGACGCCCACCTTCTCCCACGCCCAGTAAGACGCAGTGCGGCAACCACAAATCAGCAAGGCGGACAATAACAAGCCGGAAGCAACCCGTATTCTCATGCCGCCTAATCTACGCCAGTCCACAGCTCGCGCAATCCTCGAATCACACCGGCTGCGGAAGGCTCGACTGGTCGGCCGCCAGCCTTTACTGTGCGTGGCGTGTTTGCGGCGCTGCTATGCACGATACTGTTCTCCGTCTCCATCACCTGCGGCCATCGGTCGGCCAAGCTCATCGGCGGGACGGAGGCCAATTTCTGGCGGCTGACGCTGGCCGCTCTGTTGCTGGGCGTGTGGGCTTATGTGTTTGGGGTCGGCATGGGCGGCGCAGCCTTTCCCCTCTTCTGCCTGAGCGGGGCGGTCGGCATCGGGGTCGGCGACGTCGCCCTCTTTCAGACGCTGCCGCGCCTGGGCTCCCGGCTCACCTCCCTGCTCACCGGCTGCCTCAGTGCTCCGCTCGCCGCGCTCATCGAATGGGTTTGGCTCGGCACCACGCTGAGCCAGGCACAGATATTATGGGGTTTGCTCATCGTCGCCGGTGTCGGGCTGGCGCTGATGCCGGGCGAGCACCTGCAACGGACCCGGCGGGAGCTCTTCGTTGGGACGCTTTTCGCCACGCTGGCCTCGTTCTCTAACGCGCTGGGCGGCGTCCTTAGCCGCAAAGCTTACGAAACCGCGCGCGCTTACGGCGAGCACCTCGATGGCGGAAATGCTGCGTTTCAAAGGGTTCTCGGCGGACTGCTGCTCGGCGGTATATGCCTGCTGATCGTCAAGCGGCGCGCCTTCAAATTACAGGCCCACGCGCCGCGCGAGCTGGTCATCGAGGCCTCGAAGAGGAAATGGCGCAGCGTCTGGCCCTGGGTGCTGGTGAACGGGTTCGCCGGTCAGACGCTCGGCGTCAGTTGCATGCAGTGGGCACTTGAAACCATCCCGGCGGGCATTGTTTTCGCCATCCTCGCCATCACCCCCATCATGATCATCCCGTTCGCGCGCCTTCTCGAAGACGAGCGCCCCACCCCCCGTTCCCTGCTCGGCGGCGCCATCGCCGTCGTCGGCGTCATCGCTCTGGCCTTGTCCCGCTGAGGTCTTCGGCCTGCGGCGCTGACGTGCAATCGGCGAGCCGTGGCCCTTCTCCGAGTCCCCCGGTGCGTTTGAGATTGCCATGCTCTCGGCTTGCTCTTCGGAGGCCCGGGCATTAGAGGTTGCTTTTGTGAAAGCCCCTGCTCATCAAAAACTCCTCCAATGCCTCGGCTCCCTGGCGCTGGTCTTTCTGTTGAACCAGGTCAACGCCAGGATCTATTTTCTGCACGCCGCGGAGCAGCCAGTCGTGCCCGGCGTCGTCATTGACTACCGCCCAGCCGCCTCGGACATCTACATCGGCTCGCCCAGCCTGGCCGTCTTGCCCAACGGTGATTACGTTGCCTCCCACGACGAGTTTGGACCCAAAAGCACCGAGCACAGCCGCGCCGTATCCCACATCTTTCACTCCCATGACCGCGGTGCCAGTTGGAAGAAGATCTCGACCATAGACGGGGCTTTTTGGTCCACCCTATTCACTCATCGCGGCGCGCTCTACCTGCTCGGACCGGATAAGCACCACGGCAACGTCCTGATTCGCCGCTCCACGGATGGCGGCGTCGCCTGGACCTCTCCCACCAATACCGCGACCGGACTATTGCGCGGCGACGGCCAATACCATTGCGCGCCCGTGCCCGTGATTGAACATGCCCGACGCCTCTGGCGCGCGATGGAATGGCGTCAGCCACCGCTCGCATGGGGGATCAACTACCGGGCCGGGATGTTGTCCGTCCCCGTGGACGCGGACCTGCTCCACGCGACGAACTGGACGTGCAGCAACTTCCTGCCCAGTGACCGCGCCTGGAATGGCGGCGACATGGGCGCGTGGCTTGAAGGCAACGCCGTCCTCACCCCCGCCGGCGAAGTGGTGGATATGCTGCGCGTGCAAACGCGGTCGCCCGAGGAGAAAGCCGCCATCGTGCACATCTCACGGGATGGCAAGACCGCCTCCTTTAATCCCACTACCGGCTTCATCAAATTCCCCGGCGGCGCCAAGAAGTTCACCATCCGGCTTGACCCCAAGACCAAACGCTACTGGACCCTGGCCAGCATTGTCCTGGACCGTCACCGTGCCGACAATCCCGGCGGCATTCGCAACACTCTCGCCCTCACCTCATCGCCCGACCTGCTGAACTGGGAGGTGCGGTGCCTCCTGCTCCATCACCCCGACGTCGCCAAACACGGCTTCCAATATGTGGACTGGCTGCTCGATGGTGACGATATCATCGCCGCCTGCCGCACCGCCTTTGACGATGGCCAGGGCGGCGCCCACAACTATCATGACGCCAACTTCCTGACCTTTCACCGCTTCGCCAACTTCCGGCACCTCACGCTGGCCGATTCGGTGCCGTAACTATTCAATGCCATTGGAGTGCGCCTGAGATGGGCGCAACAGGCTCCGACCCGTCCAGCGCGCGGGATGTTCCAAAACCTTACCGCTTTCGGACGTTGCTGCGCCCAAGGACGGGCACACTCCTCCCCAGCCACGTCAGAAGCTTGTTATCCCGCAACGCTGAGTTCGCGCTACGGATTTGGGGGCGGCGGTTGGGGTGCCGGTTCGGGTGCTGGCGCAACCGGTGCAGCCGAGGGCGCAGGCGTGGGCCTTGGCGGAGGCGGGCATCCGCATAAAAAGACGGCCAGAAGTGCGAGCAACAATACTGGATATATCTTGGTAAGTTTCATACGGCAGTACTCCCCTAGCACAAATGACAACCCCACGCAAGATGAAATTGATGAGGCAACCGCAATGGTTGGGCGATATCGGAACGCAATTTGCTCGACTCCGGACGGTGCGACCCGCTACTTTGCTGGTGCTGGTGTCACCTGAGCTGAACTATGGACGAACTATTAAGAATCCTGCAGGCCAACGCGCTCGAATCGCACGAGAACCTCGCCCGCATGTTGGGCCTGCCAGTGGCAGAGGTGAGCCGGCGCATCGCCGACTATGAGCGCGGCGGCGTCATCCGCGGTTACCAGGCGATACTGAACGAAGACCGCCTGGAGTTGGACAAGGTCACCGCCGTCATCGAGGTGAAGGTGACCCCGCAACGGGAGGGGGGCTTTGACACGATTGCCCAGCGGATCAGCCGTTTTCCCGAAGTGCGCTCGGCGCACTTGATGAGCGGCACCTACGACCTGTTGCTGTTCGTGGAAGGGCCTACACTGCGTGAGGTGGCGGCGTTCGTGAGCGAGCGGCTCGCCCCGCTCGACGGCGTCATTTCCACCTCGACGCATTTCATGCTCAAGACCTATAAGCGGTTCGGCGTGCTCATGCACCCGGAAAGCCCCGATGAACGGCTCGCCGTCTCTCCGTGACCGGATCAGCGCGACGGTGCGCGACATCCCGCGCTCCGGCATCCGGGATTTCTTCGATCTGGTCTCGACGATGAAGGACGTGATCAGCCTGGGCATTGGCGAACCCGACTTCGACACGCCCTGGCACGTTCGGGAATCCACCGTCTTCGCGCTCGAACGCGGCGCGACGCATTACAGCAGCAACCTCGGCTACCTCGAATTGCGCCGCGCCCTCGCCCGCTACGTGCAGCGAACCTTCGGGGCCGAATACAACCCGGACGACGAGGTGTTGGTCACGGTGGGCGTCAGCGAGGCGCTGGACCTGGCGCTGCGGGCGCTGCTCAATCCCGGGGATGAGGTGCTCTACCACGAGCCCTGCTACGTTTCGTACCGAGCGACGATCCTGTTCGCGCACGGCCTGCCAGTGGCCGTCGAGACGCGGGCCGAAGACGGGTTCCGGCTGACCCGCGCGATGCTCGAAGCCCGGGTGACGCCCCGCACCAAAGTCTTGCTGCTGAACTTCCCGAATAATCCAACCGGCGCGGTGCTAACCCGAACAGAGCTGGAGGACCTCGCCGCCTTCGCGCGCGAGCGGGACCTCATCGTGATTGCGGATGAAATCTACGCCGAGTTAACCTATGACGCCCCGCACACCAGCATCGTGAGCCTGCCGGGCTTGCGCGAGCGGACGATCTTCCTGCACGGGTTCTCAAAAGCCTGGGCGATGACCGGCTTTCGACTCGGCTACGCGTGCGGCCCGGCCGAACTGATCGAAGCCATGATGAAGATTCACCAGTACACGATGCTCTGCGCCTCGTCCCTGAGCCAGAAAGCAGCCCTCGAGGCCCTGGCGCGCCCCGAGGCCGACATTGCCGAAATGGTGGATGAATACCGGCGGCGCCGGAATCTCCTCGTGGCCGCATTCGCGGACCTGGGCCTGGAGTGTCAGCGCCCGCTGGGTGCGTTCTACGCGTTTCCCAGCGTGGCGAAGTTCGGGCTGCCGGCGAAGGAATTTGCCGTGGAACTGCTGCGCGAAGAAAAGGTGGCCGTGGTGCCCGGCACCGCTTTCGGCGCCTGCGGCGAGGGATTTGTCCGGTGCGCCTACGCGACCAGCCTGGACAACCTCAAAGAGGCCGTGATCCGTCTGCGCCGTTTCCTGGCCCGGCGCGGTTGAACTGCGGGCCGAAAAGGGTAGCCGGGGTCGAAGTCCGACCGGCCGAAATCAGTGCCTAACCGAGGACGCCAGTGGCAGTAGTGTCAAGCTGCGCCTGACGTGCCTACCGCGCAGGTGGCGTGTTGTCTTTGCTGGCCAACTGCTTAACCTGCTCGGTCACCTCCCCCACGATTTTCTGCTGGGGCTCTGTGAGGCCAGGAGCACGGGCAAGTTTGTTCAGCGCAGCCAGGCAGGAGCGGTAATTCGCGTAACGAACGCCCATAGCCACCTCGGACACTGCCTGTTGGAGGTCTGGGCTGGCCGTGGCAAAGGCCTGCCGCAGCTTGGGCAGAAGATCCGTTACGCCATGCTGGACCGGCGCCGCCGGGGGCTTTTGCTTGCCGCACCCGGGCAGCGCGAGCAGGCCAGCGAACAAGAACATCATTATCCAGTTTGTAGTCTTCATAAGTTCCGTATTATTAATTATCTATGGAGTTAGACGCCACGCAGCCAGAGGCCAAACGCGGTTTCTCTGAATTCATCTAACATTCTTACCTTGGCCAGCATCTTCAACGGCGCCATCCTCAGTAGCAATGTCCGGGGCCCGATAAACCTTCCCTAGCGCAGCGGATGAGTAGTGACATTCGTAAACCTCATCCAGTCGTTGAGCCCCCCCTTCGGGTAGGAACCGTTCACGTCCCAGTTTTTGCTGGCGGCGTCGGTGAATTTGTAGATTTCAGCGTGGCCGTCGTTAAAACCAATGCCATAGCCGAACCCATGAGCGCGGGACGGCAGGTCGAGGAATCGGTCCGCTCCCCCCACATCCACCAGCAGCATGGCGTCGTTAATGCTCGCCTGGTCCTCATCCGCCGCCAGCCAGGTCATCGAGGGTTGGCTCATCTCGGTCTCCTTAAAATAAACCGGACGATTGGGATCCCGCCCGCCTCCGGGAGTAAGTGCCACCCAATCCGGGGTCGCACCATAGCTCCTGCCGGCCATGAACGAATTCATCGAAATACTGCGCAGAATGGGCTTGCCCTTGAATTGGGCGGCGACACCTGGATCGTCGGCGATCCGGTGATCGGCCGGGCAGTGATAGCAGCCGAGCGCTTTGGTGTAAGGCCATAGCAGTCCAATCTCAATCCCGGTCGGATCGGCTCCGCCATAAACGTAGGAGCCAGGCAGACCGCCAGTCTCGGCATTGCCCCCGCACCAGGTGGCGGTGAAGCCGCCGTAGGTGGGATAGGACGAAACGATCCTGCCGGCATTATCGTCGGCATACAGTTTGCAGGCTACTCCAACTTGCTTCAGGTTGTTAATGCAGAAGGCTCGTTCCGCTTTCGCTTTCGCTTTAGCCAGGGCGGGCAGCAGGAGGGCGGCCAGGATGGCGATAATCGCAATGACAACCAACAGTTCGATCAACGTGAAGGCGCGACGAACCGGGCGCTGAAAGGGTTGATTTTGGCATCGGTTTAATGGTGACCACATAACTCAATATACTGCATGATGCGCTTTCAAGCAACCATCATACGCAACCTGATCTGGTCGTCAAGCTTTTCATCACCATTATTCATGAATCCATGAATCTCCTTCAGCCGTGCCGATACGGCCGCTCCCGCGCCAAAGTGTGCGGCAGAGGCCGCACCTGCCGTGCTTTGCCCTGCAACAAAACAGGTTGCCCCCAGCTCAAGGATACGAGATCTGGACCCGATAGAACTTGCTCGTCTGCGTGGCGCCCAAGTCCGTGACGGTGCGTTCGGTTCCGTTGTCGCTCTGACTGCTGTTGGTCAGGTTCCGCCACAGCGCGCCGCTGACCAGGTTCGTGCAGAAGACCACCGTGTAGGTCCGGTTGGTCCAGCGCGGACTGAACGTCAACTGCGGTTGGTTCGTCTGGCCCGCGACGCGGACGCGGAGCCTGAACACCGACGCCGGATTGGTCGGATCGAGGCCAGCCACATACTTGAACCAGTTGTTCTGCCCGGTGCCGTCGGCATCGCAGGTGGCGCAGGAGCGGCTGTCGTTCGTCGTTCCGTTGCCGCCGAAATATTGTTGCCGCCACCAATCGGGGATGCCGTCCCCGACACTGTCGGGCTGGAGTTGCTGGAACACGCCGTCGCCCGTGACGCTGACAGTCCCCGTCCAGCCGTTGGTGCTGCCGAAATAGAACCGCACGCCGGGGCCGATGTTGAGGATGCCGCTGCCCGTAAGGGTTTCCACGTACACCGCGCCCGGCCCGCAGAAATACGAGCGATTGCTTATGACCGTCACCGTGCTGCCTTCCAGTTGCACCGTGCCGAAGGCGTAGTTGTTTGTGAGGGCGCTCTGCCCCGCACCCAAATCGGCGCTGGGTTGATAGAGCAGGTGCGTGTTGGTGGCGCCGACGAAGTCCACCGTCGAGCCCTGGAGATTATAGCCCACGGCGTTGGTGCTGACACTCTGGAATGAACCGGCGACTTGCCACCGGTTCGGGCCAAGGAGCACCGACGTCGCAGAGACGTAACAATCGGCCATTACGAAGGTATGCCCACCCAGGGCGGAGCTGGCTTCCAGACACCTGTTCCACATCCGGGCGAAACCCTCGGCGGAGCGGAAGAGCACACTCATGTCGGGGGAGTTCAGGCCGCCATTGCTGAGGTCTTGCAGGAAATCGGGGATCAGCCCGTAGTGGGCGACCCCTTCAAAATTGATGTCCCATTGCCGATAGCCGGTCTGGCAGCGGATCATGGGCGTGTTGGTTCCAAAGATCGCCTGGTAGTCGTTCCAGACGCTCACAAGAGCAAAATAGCGCCAACGCTTGCCATGCTCGTCCGAGGAGTCATTCATCACCTGGGCCAGCGGGCTTCCGTGCGCCTCTTGGGAGAGGTAAATGGATTTGCCAAGTTCCTGGCAATTGCCATTGTCCTGATCGGTGCCGCACTCGCAAATACCCAAGTCGCAATCCTCCGTGCAGATGTTGTAGCCTCCCCAGGTCCAGAGCATCCCCTTGGCGTATTGCATGGTGTGGTTGCAATTGACATTGTGATCGCTTAGCTCGTCTTGAAAGGCGTCGCAGTCATCGCCGATCTGATCTTTGGTCAGGCTTCCTCGGTTGATGCGGTTGTAGTCAACGTAGTTATAGTAGTATGACAGGGCGCTAAAGAAGGCGGCTTGTTCCTGGCTGTACTTGTAGCCCGAGGTTATCGGGCCCTTCTCATCATTCGAGTCGGTGTCAATGGACCGTCCGTTGGCCCAGGCGGTCATGGGCGGATGCCCATACTTGGTGTGCTCTATACTATTCGTATAGAGCACACCGTTGTGTGCGACCACCTGAGCGGTAATCTGCGGAGCACGCTGCGGATTGCTTCCACCCCCAAGTCCGTAAGCCGATTGCGGTCCAAACCGGGGTCCCGGGAATTGGATCATGCCATCGGCATCAGTTCCAAAGGCCACGTTCTGGCCGTGCAGCTTTTCCAGGGCGTAGAGATAGAGTTGGGCCCAGGTTTTCGACGTGCCGGCGCAGTCATTGGGGACCACTGAACTGCTGTACTGAGGGTCGGGGATCACGCTCGTGAAATCGTTGCAGACGGCGCCGGCGCTGCCATCCTCCCAACCGACGCCCATCAGGCCGCCCAGGCTGCGGATTTTGTCCAGTTGGTCCGCGGTGCGATGGTTTTCCGAGATGGTGATCTGCCACAACTCGCGGAAGCTGTTGTGGCCCGAATTGAGTGGATAGTTGAGGGGGCCGCTCGGCAGATTCGTCGTCGCGATGCCATACAGCCCGTCCCACGTGTGCTGCGACAGGTGGTCCGAATCCAGCATCATGCCCCGTTTCATCATTTCCAACACCGCCAACCGCCCCAGGGGGGTCAAACCTTTGACGTTGCGAACCCCGCAAGGTGCGTAGGGCGGACCGTAGGGCGAAGTGTGGGGCGGCGAATTGGTTGGTTCCGGATAGTGCGGATAATTCTCTGGCACGGGCAATAGATGCGCCTGGGCAAGCTGTGTCACGTTCGGATCATGCAAGCCCGCCATGTACAAGAGAAACGGTAATGCCGCATTTGGATCCTCAATCACAAAGTAGGTAGCGGCCGCGAGAATCGGCAGGATCGGAGCCAGACACGCGCTGGCGGCACCGGGTGGAACGATTGTTGGTACGCCGCTCGACACCAAGTCTTGGACGTGATCCACCAGATAACCTATCACAGCGGGTCCTCCGAAGAACCAGGCGAGTCCGATGCCAGCTCGAACGCCGGGATTCAAAAGCGGCTCAGTTTGGAATGTCGTGAAGAGCCAGAAATTGATATGATCCGACTCGTCGGCGGGTTCCACAGAAAGAGGGGTGCCCCCGTTTTGAAATTTGGTTCCGAAATTGAGCATGTCGTCACAAATCGGCGTGCCGCCGAACTTGTTATCCGCCAGGTGCACCGTGAACATGTAGCGGACGCCTTGAGAGTAGAGATGGTCAATGGCCGTCCAGACCGCATTGCTGGTGTAATTGTCCTCCGGATGGTCCTCGAGCACGAGGGTGTTGTGCGCCAGATTCCCCAGGTCATCCAGTTCGGAACCGAGGATGATCGCCATTTTGTTCCGGCGGACGATGTCGCGAAGCTGGAACGGATCGTAAGCCATCTCCATGAAATCGTTGTGCCGCGCGACGAAGTTCGTCAAGGCCGCGATTTCCGTGTCGCCCACCTCCAAATCGCGCAGCGGGGCGTTGGGTTGCCCCTTGGAGGCCGTGGCCAGCAATTCATTGTTGACCGCCAACGCGACCATAACGCGCTCGCCGCCGTTGTAGGCGCGTCGGATCCAATCATACCACATTTGCTGATGGCTGATGCTGGAGAACACCGGCCAGTAACTGAAACATTTGAACGGGTCCGAATCCCACCCAGCCCCGTGCGGCTCGGGCCCGCCTCCGTCTACGCCGTTGGCAAGCAATTGACGCCAATAATCGCCGTATCCAGCAATGAAATCAACTCCGCCGTGATCATTATCTATGTTCTTGTCATTACAACTCGCGAGCCCATGCTCCACGTCACTCGCGTGATCCGCGTTGTTATCCGGCACGGCGCCATCCGGCCAGCCATGCATGAGCCGCTGGCCAAAGCCGAGACAACTCGTCGGATGCGTGTGCATGTCGGCGAAGCCCCATAAGGGCGAGTCCCAGTCATAGTAATAAGTAACACCGTTGGTGATGAAGGAGGCCACGGCTGGATAGGAGTTGCCGCCGACGATGACGGATTCCTGGTCCGGTTCGATATCCTGGAATCGGAAATCGTCCACGTTGAGGTGTCCGTTGGGCGAGTCGTCTATGATGCGGAGGCATGCCCTGACACCCTTCAGATTTTGCACCGAAAACCAAGCCCGGCGCAGCAGTTCGCTATCATGACCAGTACAGGAGTCGTGAATGCAGTAACTGGTGCCATTGATGTTCTCGGGGTCGCTGGGATAACAATCGTAAATCCCGTGCGCCTGCACGAGCAGTTCAACGCGCAATTTGGTGGCAGCGACATTGCCATCGTTATTACCCCCGATCAGGAAAGTGATGTAGTCATTGGTAATGACAAAACTTTTCGACAACAGTGAGCCCATCAACGCGTCATTGAAACGGTCGTCAATGTTTCCCGCTGGTCCGTAAGTGTGGCGGCAACCCGTGCAGACCCACTTCGTGCCATGGTGCCCGACCGGGTAATAAAGGTCCCGCCAGTAATCGCCGCCGATGGTGTTGGTTAGTTGGGACCCGAGTTGGGGGATGCGCTTGACGGTGAGATAATCGCCCGCCACAATGGGGAAGTCGTTGGTGAAGTCGCCATACACGCCCCAGCCGGTGAGACACTCATTCTCGAATCCCCAGTTGTCGGCGTTCAAATCACCGCAGTAATTTGTCGCTACCTCATAAGCTGGAAGTGCTACCAAGAGTGTGTTCGTGGTCGAGTTGCCGGCCAGATCGGTGGCGACGATCCTCACCACGTTGGTGCCGCTCGGGAAGAAAGAGCCTGACGGGTGGTCCGTAGTGACTGTGACCCCGACATTATCCGCGGCGTTTACCTGGTAATAGACGTAGGCGCCGACTTGCCCGGAGGCATTCGTGATGGCGTTCATGGCCGCAATGGTCGGTGGCACCTGCAACCGCGGCGGCGTCACATCCCTGACCACCACGTTGAACACGCACACATTGCTCGCTCCACCGCGCGTGGCGATGCAGGTGACCACGTTCGTGCCCATTGGAAACTGGCTGCCCGGCGGCGGCGTGCATTGCACCGGGTAAACCAGACCGCTGTACATATTGGTGGCGCCCACCGAGAAATCCACGGCGACGGTCGGTTGTGCGCCCAGGTTCACCTGGATGTCCTGCGGGCAGGTCACTGCGATATATCCGGCATCACAGGTGCCCGTCACCTGCACCGTGAAGTACCCGCTGCTGATGTTTCCCAGAGAGTCGGTCGCCACGCAACTAACGGTGGTCCAGCCAATGGGGAAGACGCTGCCGGGAGGTGGCGTGCAGGTGACGCTGGGCGAGGGATCGTACGGGTCCGTGGCGGTGATCGCGTAATAGACCATGGCGCCGTCCGGCCCGGTGCACTGCGCCACCACATTGCTCGGCGGGTAGATCACCGGTTGCGCGAGATCGCGCACCGACAACACCGCGACCTGGCTGGTGGCCGAACCGCCCGCGTTGTTCACCACGACATCATAGTTCCCGGAGTTGTTCCAGGCCGCAGCGAAGACCGTGTAGCTCGAATTGGTGGCGAGGGGATCGGACAACGGCATGCCGTTGAACCGCCACTGATAGGACATCGGATTCGAACCGGCGACGACGACATTGAGCGTGGCGTTGCTGCCGGGCGGCACCGTCTGGTTTGTTGGTTGAATGAAAAGGTAAGGGCCCATGATCAACCGGGCCACCTGACTGGTCACCGAGCCGTACGCATTGGCCACCACCACATCATAAGCGTTGGTCAGGTCAGCATAAGTGTAGGCACCGACAGTCAAGCTTCCGTTGGTCCCGTAGCTCAAGGCGGTGCCGTTTGTGCGCCATTGATAGCTCAAAGGCGGCGCGCCGGCCGCCGTGAGGCTGAAAGTGGCGTTGCTGCCAGGCACGACAAGTAAAGTGGCCGGTTGGGTCAAAATCACCACCGCCAGGTCGCTGAACGCCACGGCCGGCAGTGTCTGGACGTTGGTGTTCGCCATCGTAAAGATCCGGTTGCCGCCCATCTGCGGTGTATTCGGTCCGGGAACCTCCCAAGCCACACCGCTGTTGGCATTGGTGGTGTACGCGAACTTATATTGTTCCGTCGCGCCCACCCCGTTGGTAATGGCCACCACCGCGGTATAGAGATTGGTGTTGCCGGAAGCTTGAGTATTCGTGGCCACGTTCACCCCGCCGCGCCAGCCGTTGAAAGTCCCCCGCACGTCCACCGTGTCCAGCGCCGGGTCGAACCGGCCTTCCAGCCGCTCGATGCTCATATCCACCTGAAAGGTCACCACGTTGGTTACGGTGGGACCGTAGGGAATATCATTAAAGTCCGCGATGGGCAGCACCTGCGGGCCGGCGCTCAGGGTAAAGAAGCGATTCTGGTTAGCCAGCGGGTCGCCCCACACCGGGCTTTCCCATTTGTCGCTGGTGTCAATGTAGAACTTATACTCGGCCGTCGTCCCGGGGGCTCCCAGCACCCCGAAACTGCCCACATAGACGTCCGTGCTCACCAGACCGAAGGCGTTGGTGTGGCGGATGGACGGATTGTTGGTCAGCGGGAGGTTCAGTCCCCAGCCGTCGAACGCGCCCCGGCCATAAACCGTGCTGCTGCCGCGCGTGAAGGCCCCGAGGTAGATCTGCTCCGCCATGTCCACCTGGAAACTCACCACGTTCGTCGGCACCGCACCCGGCGGCACGTCATTAAAATATGCGGCCGGCAACAGCACACTCCCCCCGCTCGCCGCCGGCAGCAGCGCGACCCGGTTGCCGGACATCCCTTCCCAGACATCGCCCGGTTCCAAGACAAATTTGTAGTCCATGACCATTTGATTGGCGCCGTAGTCGTAGCTGCCCGTGTAGATATTGGTATTACCGGCGTTGGGATTGTTGGTCAGGGGGAGAGGTGTTGCCCCCCAGCCGTTGAACGATCCCTTGACCACCACGGTCTGGGTGGCGCTATGGAATGTGCCATTGGTGCCGGCCACGCTCATGTCCGCCTGGAACGTGACCACGGATCGCGCCCAGGCGCCCTGGCAAACCAAGGCGACAAGACCCGCGCCGAGCCATTTTCCGAGAGTGGATGCCTGCCGGGCAAACACGGCTTTCAACTTGGAAAGAGCGGTTGGAACCACGAATACTCGAAACCCACGAAGCGCCAGAGGTTTGGTACAATGAACGTGCTCTCCGGACGGGTGAGCAATGGCCTTCTCGGAAGCCAATCCTCTTTCGTGTGTTTCGTGTAGTTCGTGGTTTGAACTGCCGATTGTGGGTTCAAACCGTAATCGAGAGACAGAGGCAGGTTTTTCATAGGTTGCTGAGGTTTTGGTTGTGGGTGTGTTTATTGTGGGTCTGGTTGTGATTGCGGCAGCTTGCGGCCGAGAGCCGGCCT
>Ga0182021_10001651_pt1 | contig 25824 bp, 27 predicted proteins | sample 612E3MmetaG_FD_120493 | JGI IMG/M metagenome (GOLD analysis project Ga0182021, IMG submission 120493) | Permafrost microbial communities from Stordalen Mire, Sweden - 612E3M metaG (Illumina Assembly) | ecosystem: Environmental > Terrestrial > Soil > Wetlands > Permafrost | place: Sweden... | reverse complement strand
CTGCTCGGCCTCGCGGTACGTGCTGGTGACGAGAAGCACCGTACGGTCGGCGTGGTTGGCGAATGCCGCAGCGAGCAGCGGCCGCAAGGCGGGAGGCGCCGTCACGTCGAGGACGGGCAGCCGGTTCCGGGCGTCGTCGATGCAGCGCCCGACCGCCCGGTCGGCCGCCACGACATCCACCAATGCCTTCACCGTCACGGCCGCCAACCCTACCCGCGCTGTACGACAGGCTCGGCCACGGCTCTGCCCGCGTCCCGCGGGGCCAGAAGAACGTACCTAACACCCCACGAGGGCGGGGTCCCACGCGTGACTCAGCCTCGCGACGGGCCGATAGGTACGTTCCTGTGATCGGCGATCACGCACGCCTCAGCTGTTGTACTTCTGCTGGGTCGCGTCGAGTCCGTACATGACGAGGCACTCGACGGCGTCGGCGGCGCGGCCGATCTCGACGGCGACGTCCTCGGACAGCGACTTGGGGAACTCGGAGAGTACGAAGTCGGCCGGGTCCTGACGTCCGGGCGGACGCCCGACTCCCCAGCGCACGCGGTAGTAGTCGCCGGTGCCGATCGCGCCGCGGATCGACTTGAGGCCGTTGTGGCCGTTGTCCCCGCCGCCGAACTTGGTACGGATGGTGCCGAAGTCGATGTCCAGCTCGTCGTGGATCACCACGAGATGGTCCGGCGTGATCTTGTAGTGGGCCAGCAGCTTGGCGACGGGTCCGCCGGACTCGTTCATGTACGTGCGGGAGGTGGCGAGGATCGCCTTCTCCGTGTCCGCCCCGACCGCACCCACACCGCTCGGCCCGACCCGTACATCCCCGGTGTTCGCCCGCTGCAGCGCGTGGGCGCTGAGCGTCACGCCCGCGCGGCGGGCCAGCTCAGCCACGACCATCGCGCCGGCGTTGTGCCGATGCGACGCGTAAGTGGGGCCCGGATTCCCGAGCCCCACCACGAGCCATGCCATGGACAGTGCTTACTCCTCGTCGATGTCCGCAGCCGGGGCCGGAGCCGCTGCCGCAGCCGCCTCGCCGGCACCGGACGCCGCATCGAGCTCAGCGTCGATCGACGACTGCGACGGGACCGAGTGGCCGGACAGGATGAGGTCGTCCGGGTTGCCGTTGAAGACCGCACCGGCAGGAAGGACGAGGTCCTTGGCGGCGATGACGTGACCGATCTCGAGGCCGGTCACGTCGATCTCGATCTGCGTCGGGATGTGGGTGGCCTCGACCTCGAGCATGATCGTGTTCTGGTCCATGATCACCATGACGTCGCTGGAGTGCTCGCCGACCGTGACGAGCTGTACCTGGACGGAGACCTTCTCGCCACGGCGTACGACGACGAGGTCGACGTGCTCGATGTTGCCGTTGACCGGGTCCTTCTGGACCTGCTTCGGCAGCGCGAGCTGCTTGTTGCCGCCCTCGATGTCGATCTCCAGCAGGACGTTCGCGACGCGCAGCGCGAGCTGGGTCTCGTGAGCCGGGAGGCTGATGTGTACGGGATCGGCACCGTGGCCGTACAGAACGGCCGGCACCTGGTGGGCGCGACGGAGACGACGTGCTGCGCCCTTGCCGAATTCGGAGCGCTGCGTGGCGCTCAGCGTGACCTGGTCGGCCATGTGATTCTCCTCAACCTCGAATGTCAGATGCGGCCATGTACGCCGCGCAGGAGCTCGTCCGAGGGAGGACCTAGTCGATCACGGGTGGCCGGGCAAACCGGGCCGCCCCTCGCCGAGGCAACCCGCACAGGCTACCGGATGGGCGAGGCGGTACGGAAACCGGCCCGGACCCCGTGCTACCGGAAGTCGCGCTCGTGGAACTGGTCGCCTTCGGTGCGCTCGGGATCGGCGACGCGCTCCGCCTCGCGCTCCCGGAGCTCGACGCGGCGGATCTTGCCGGAGATCGTCTTCGGCAGCTCGCCCACGAACTCGATGATCCGCACCCGCTGGTACGCACTGAGCCGTTCGCGGGCGTGCTCGAAGATCTCCTTGGCCGCGTCCTGAGGGTTCGCGGCGATGTCCCGGGCGAGCGTCACGAACGCCTTCGGCACCGCCAGCCGTACGGGATCGGGGCTGGGCACGATCGCGACCTCGGTCACGTACGGGTGCTCGAGCAGGATCGACTCCAGCTCGAACGGCGAGATCTTGTAGTCCGACGCCTTGAACACGTCGTCGGAGCGCCCCACGTACGTGAGGTAGCCGTCCGCGTCACGGGAGGCGATGTCGCCCGTGTGGTAGTAGCCGCCCCGACACGCCTCGGCAGTCATGTCCGCGTCACTGTCGTACGCATCCATCAGGCCCAGGATTCGCTGCGACAGATCAAGGCAGATCTCGCCCTCGTCCTGGGTCAGCTCGCCGGTGACAGGGTCGAGCAGCACGACCGGGTAGCCCGGCATCGGCCGGCCCATCGAGCCGTCCTTGACGACCTGACCAGGCGAGTTGCCGACGCTGCACGTCATCTCGGTCTGCCCGAAGCCGTCACGGATCGTCTGGCCCCAGGCGTCCCGGACGCGGCTGATGACTTCGGGGTTCAGCGGCTCACCGGCACCGACCAGCTCGCGCGGCGGCCTCTTCAGCTGGGAGAGGTCCGCCTGGATGAGCATCCGCCACACGGTCGGCGGTGCGCAGAAGCTGGTGACATCGTGAGCGTCCATGACCTGCATCAGCGCGGACGCATCGAAGCGGTCGTAGTTGAAGACGAAGACCGTCGCCTGGGCGAGGAACGGGGAGAAGAAGTTGCTCCACGCGTGCTTGCCCCAGCCGGGCGAGGAGATGTTGAGGTGCACGTCGCCCGGTCGTACGCCCAGCCACCACATCGTCGACAGGTGCCCGACGGGGTACGAGACGTGGGTGTGCCGGACGAGCTTCGGCCGCGAGGTCGTACCGGACGTGAAGTACAGCAGGCTGAGGTCAGAGGCCTTCGTCGGCTCGCTCGGCGTGTACGCGGTGGGCGCCTTCTCGGACTCGCTGAACGCGACCCATCCCGGCACCTGCTCCCCCACCCCGATCCTCAGTATCGACTTCGGCAGCTCGTCGACGCGGGTCCGCAGTGCCGTCGGCGCGACGACCGCCGTGGCGTGACCGTAGTCGACGCGGAAGGCGAGGTCGGCGGCGCTGAGCAGCGTCGACGTCGGGATCGCGACGGCGCGGATCTTGAGCAGCGCGAGCAGCAGCTCCCACAGTTCGATCGTGTTGTTGAGCATGACGATCACCCGGTCACCGGATCCCAGACCGAGGCTGCGCAGCCAGCGTGCAACCTGGTCGGAGCGCTCGGAGAGCTGTGCGTACGTCCAGGACGAGGCCACGAGCTCGGGCGACACGATCGTCACCGCGTTGCGGTTTGGATGTTCGCCGGCGATCACGTCGAACCACTCCGTGGCGAAGTTGAACTCGTCGAGCTCGGGCCAGCGGAACCCTGCGAACGCGGCGTCGTAGTCGGTGCCGTGCGCCATCAAGAAGTCGCGCGCCTCCCGTACAGCGTGAGTGGCGTCCGTCGCGGGACGAGGTGTGAATGCCATCAGAACTCCTTGCCACTCATCCGTGAGTTACGGCTTCGTAGCCTAGCCCTGAGATGTTCGCCGGGGCGTCGAGATCGCTCCGCCGTGGCAGGTCTACTGGATGGTCGTGGCGAGGTTGCTGAACAGTCGGCTCAGGTTGTTGCCGAACACCGCCACAGAGGCGACGATCGCGGCGGCGATCAGTGCCACGAGCAGCCCGTACTCGACGGCGGTCGCCCCCTTGGACGCCTTGCCGAGACGGGTCGTAAGCATGTACGCCAAAGTCGTCGCGTACGCACCGACAGCGGTCAGCATGAGTGGGCCCCCTCCCTCGTCCTCGCCATCGGAGCCCATCGATTTCATCGGTGTCCCTTCGCCCCCAGAAGGATCACGATCACTGTCGAGGGAGGCGCCCCGCCCTAACAGGGTGAGTGAGAGGAATGCCATCAGACGGGGACTCCGGTTCTACGACCGAGGTGCGCCGGCTACTACCACGGGCGGGGCGCATCGGGCCCAGGCACTACATGACGTTGCTGCTGCGTCGCTGGGCCGTGAGGCAGTACCCGTGCTGACCGCCTTCCTCACTGTGTGCATCCATGACCTGCATCGGCGCGGACTCATCGAAGCGGTCGCAGTTGACGACGAAGACAGTTGCCTGGGCGAGGAACGGGGAGAAGAACTTGCTCCACGCGTGCTTGCCCCAGCCGGGCGAGGAGATGTCGAGGTGATCGACTTCGGCAGCTCGTCGACGCGGGTCCGCAGTGCCGTCGGCGCGACGACCGCCGTGGCGTGACTGGGGTCGGAGCGGAAGGCGAGGTCGGCGGCGCTGAGCAGCGTCGGCGTCGGGATCGCGACGGCGCGGATCTTGAGCAGCGCGAGCGTAAGTGGCGGCCGAAGCGGTCACCGAGGCGACGACTACGGCGTGACCTTCGTCGTGATCTTGGCGAAAACGCCGCTCAGGGTGGTACCAAAAACAGCGACCACCGCGATGATCACGGCGGCGATCAAGGCAATGAGGAGCCCGTATTCGACTGCGGTCGCGCCCTTGGCGGCGTTTCCGAGCCTTCCCTGAATGACGAACGCCATCGACGTGAGATACGCAGAGACCGCGGCAAGCAATGGAGTTCCCTTCCCTTGATCGTCGGGCCCTCGCCTGACGATTCCCCAGCCGTTCCCCCCGGAAGGATAGGTACGTGACGAACTATGACTGCAGTCGTACAAAGGCTGCAACCATGGTGAGAGGGCCATCATCAAACAATCTCCCGTGGTCTATCTCCGGGCGCTCGACGGAGCGCCTTGAGCGGCGGAAGAGTCCGGCGAAGCACGGGAGTTGTCAGGGTGACCCGTCGGCCGATAGGCAGTACCCGTGCTGACCGCCTTCCTGACGGGCCTGTTGACGGGCCTCTCGCTCATCGTGGCGATCGGCGCACAGAACGCGTACGTCCTGCGGCAGGGACTGCGCCGCGAGCACGTCGGCAGCGTCGTGGTGATCTGCGCCGTGAGCGACCTCCTGCTGATCGCTGTCGGCACGCTCGGCATCGGCACGCTCGCCAGGTACGTGCCGTGGCTGCTCGTCGCCCTCACCTGGGCCGGTGTCGTGTACCTGCTGTGGTTCGCGTACCGCTCGTTCCGGTCAGCGATGCACCCTGCCGCGCTCTCGATGGGCGAAGACGCCGGTCGCCGGTCGATCATCGCGACCGCCCTGGCCCTCACGTACCTCAACCCCCACGTCTACCTCGACACCGTGGTCATGCTCGGCACCGTGGCCACTCAGCAAGGCGCCGCCCGCTGGATCTTCGCGGCAGGAGCCGGTACGGGCAGCATCGTCTGGTTCACGGCCCTCGGCTTCGGCGCCAGGGCTCTGTCGAAGCCCCTCGGTCGCCCCAGCACCTGGCGGGTGGTGGACGTTCTCGTCGGCCTGACCATGCTCGCGGTGGCGGTACGCCTCGCGACCGAGGCCCTGTAGGGCCTCCCGAGGCCGCCCTGCCCGCGTTCGGTTCATCATGTTAAGTGGCCGAGTTGTACCTTCACACGGCGAATTCGCCATGTGAACCTCCGATTCACCCACTTAACGTGATGAACCGACGGGCACCGGCAGGCGGCACCCGCTCGGACCGTACCGCCGTCAGCCCTCGTTCATCAGGCTCGTGACGGAGCCCTCGGTGAAGACCTCCTTGATCGCCTTCGCGATCAGCGGGGCGATCGAGAGGACGGTGAGACACTCGACGTCCACCGACGGGTCGATGGGGAGCGTGTTGGTGACGATGACCTCTTTGAACGCCGAGCGGTTCAGCCGGTCGGCGGCAGGCCCGGACAGGACCGCGTGCGTCGCGGCGGCGATGACGGCCTTCGCGCCACGCGCCATCAACGCATCCGCGGCCAGGCAGATCGTCCCGGCGGTGTCGATCATGTCGTCGACCAGGAGGCAGACCCTGCCCTCCACCTCGCCGACGACCTCGTGCACGGCGACGGTGTTCGCCACGTTGGGGTCGCGCCGCTTGTGGATGATCGCCAGGGTGCAGCCGAGCTTGTCCGTCCACTGATCGGCCATCCGTACGCGCCCGGCGTCGGGCGAGACGACCACGAGGTCCTCCTCGCCGTACTTCCTGGCGACGTACTCACTGAGCAGCGGCATGGCGTGCAGGTGGTCGACGGGACCGTTGAAGAAGCCCTGGATCTGGGCGGCGTGCAGGTCGACGGACATGATGCGCGTGGCACCGGCCGCCGCGTACAGGTCGGCCATCAACCGCGCGGAGATCGGCTCGCGGCCGGCGTGCTTCTTGTCCTGACGGGCGTACGGGTAGAACGGCGACACCACGGTGATCCGCTTCGCCGACGCACGCTTGAGCGCGTCGACCATGATCAGCTGCTCCATCATCCACTCGTTGACGGGCGCGTGGTGCGACTGGATGACGAAGGCGTCGGACCCACGTACAGACTCCTCGAACCGTACGTAGATCTCCGAGTTCGCGTACGTGACGGCGCGCATCGGCACCAGGTCGACGTCGAGGATCGAGGCCACTTCGTTGGCCAAGGCTGGATGCGACCGGCCCGCGAACAACATCAGGCGCTTCTGATCCTTCTTCGTCAGACCGGTGCTCACTGCTGTTCGCCCTTCTTCGCCCTGAGGGCATCGTCGGCTGCTGCCTCGGTCTTGGATCCGGGTCGTCTGCTGGCGACCCAGCCCTCGATGTTGCGTTGTCGGGATCGGGCGATCGCGAGCTCACCGGGTCCGACCTCGTTCGTGATCGCCGAACCGGCAGCCACGTACGCACCGTCCGCGATGTCCACCGGCGCCACGAGCACAGAGTTCGACCCGATGAAGGACGCCTTGCCCACCGTCGTACGGCTCTTCGTCACCCCGTCGTAGTTCGCGAAGATCGTGCCGGCCCCGATGTTGGCGCCGTCCCCTACCTCCGCGTCACCGCAGTACGTGAGGTGCGGCACCTTGGCGCCCTCGCCGATCACCGCGTTCTTCGTCTCGACGAAGCCGCCGATCTTGCCGCGGGCTCCGAGCCGGGTGCCGGGACGCAGGTACGAGTACGGGCCGACGTCCGCACCGTCGCCGATCACCGACAGCGACGCCTCGCACCTGCGGAGGTGCGCTCCCGCGCCGACCTCGACATCGGTGAGCAGAACGTCGGGGCCGATCGTCGCGCCCTCGGCCACCGACGTGGCGCCACGCAGGATCGTGTTCGGGTACAGCGTCACGTCCTCGGCGAGGTCGACGGTGTCTGCCACCCAGGTCGTGTCCGGGTCCATGACCGTGACGCCGGCTTGCATCCAGCCGATGAGGATCCGCCGGTTGAGCTCCTTCGAGAGCACGGCGAGCTGTACGCGGTCGTTGACGCCCTGCGTCTGCCACGGGTCGTCGATGAGGTGTGCCCCGACCGTACGGCCGATGCGGTTCGCGTAGCCGATGACGTCCGTCAGGTACATCTCGCCCTGGGCGTTGTCGGTGCCCAGCTCGGCAAGCCCGCCACGCAGGGTCGCGGCGTCGAAGACGTAGATGCCCGAGTTGATCTCCCGGATGTCGCGCTCGTCGTCGGTCGCGTCCTTCTCCTCGACCACGCGGGTCACGCGGCCGTGCTCGCGCACGATGCGTCCGTAGCCGGTCGGAGAGTCGATCACGGACGTGAGCACGGTCACCGCGTTGTCCGCGGCACGGTGTTCGGCGACGAGGCCGGCGAGCGTCGCGCCGGTCAGCAGCGGTACGTCCCCGTACGTGACGACGACCTCGCCGGACAGCTCATGGAGCGCCTCGAGCCCGATCCGTACGGCGTGACCTGTACCGAGCTGCGGTTCCTGGATGGCCTGGACCGCGTACGGGGCGATCTCTTGCAGGTGCGCCGAGACCTGCTCGCGCTCGTGGCCGACGACGACCACGAGGTGGTCGGGTTCGAGGGAGGTCGCGGCGGTGATCGCGTACGACAGCATCGAACGGCCGCACAGTTCGTGGAGGAGCTTGGATCGCTTCGACTTCATCCGCGTCCCGCTGCCGGCGGCGAGGACGACGACGGCGGTCACACCAGCGCTGGATTCGTGGGACACGCGCGCTCCTTTGCTAGTGGCTGTCGCTCCCCGGGTAGGAGTCGAACCTACGTCGCTTTGTCCTGATTCAAAGTCAGGCGGGCCCTGCCGGCAGACCAACCGGGGAATGCGAATCGGGTGGGTGCCGAATCGCCTCCAACTCTATAGAAGGATGCCCCGCTCGTCTCCTTACCTGACGACTGCGGCCACCGCTTCGCTGACGTAGCCGAGGTTGGCGTCGTTGAGAGCCGCGATGCACAGGCGACCGGAGTCCGTCCCGTACACCCCGAACTCGCTGCGCAGCCGCAGCATCTGCTCCTTGGTGAGGCCCGAGTAGCTGAACATGCCGACCTGGTCGGTGATGAAGCTCATGTCCTCGGTGACTCCGGCGGCGGCGAGCCCCGCCACGAGCCCCGACCGCATCGCCTTGATCCGGTCGCGCATGCCGCCCAGCTCCTGCTCCCACAAGGTGCGTAGCTCGGGATCGGCGAGGACGTGCGCGACGATGGCGGCGCCGTGGGTCGCCGGGCTCGAGTAGAGCGTACGGATGATGACCTTGAGCTGGCTGAGCACCCGCTTCGCCTCAGCGGCATCGGAGGTCACGACCGACAGGCCGCCCACACGTTCTCCGTACAGGCTGAACGACTTCGAGAACGAGGTCGCGACGAGGAAGCTCAGACCGGCGTCGATGACCTTGCCGACGACGTACGCGTCCTCACTGAGCCCTTCGGCGAAACCCTGGTACGCCATGTCGAGGTACGGGACGAGGCCTCCTGCGCCGACGGCGGCGATGACGCGGTCCCAGTCGGCCGGTGCCAGCTCGTACCCGGTCGGGTTGTGGCAGCGCGCGTGCAGCACGATGATCGTGCCCGGCGCGGCGGCCTCGAGGTCGGCGACCATGCCGTCGACGTCGACGCGGCGGTTGACCGGGTCGTAGTAGCGGTACGTGGCGACCGGGAAGCCGGCGCGACTGAACAGGGCCTGGTGGTTCTCCCACGACGGGTTCGAGACGAGCACGGTGGCGTCGGGGTTGCTGAGCTTCAGCAGGCCGGCGCCGAGACGCAAGCCGCCCGTACCGCCGAGCGCCTGGACCGTGACGACCCGGCCGTCCGCGACGACCGCAGACTCGGCGCCGAAGATCAGCTGCTTCATCGCCGCGACGTACGCGGGCATGCCGTCGATCGGCAGGTAGCTCCGGGGCTTCTCGGCGTTGGCGAGCGCGTGCTCGGCGACCTTGACGCACTCGAGGAGCGGGACCTTGCCCGTCGCGTCCAGGTAGACCCCGACGCCGAGGTTCACCTTGGTCGGGCGGGTATCGGCGACGAACGCCTCGGTGAGGCCGAGGATCGGGTCAGCAGGAGCCTGCTCGACAGCGGAGAACAGCGACATCACGGGTCCTTTCGCGTGGTGTACGGCAGCATATCGGCGCCCGCTGGGTGAGGCCCGAGGGTTTCCGAGGCGACACAGGCCCCGCGTTGGCGCTCACTCGCGAGCAAGGCCAGACTGAGGGGGTGCCTCACAGCGAACAGTCCCGCGCGCGCCGCGGCCGGATCCGGATGGCCGGAGCGCAGCGCCGGGACCAGCTCATCGGGGTCGCACGCTCCGCGTTCGCCGAGAAAGGCTTCGACGGTACGAGTGTCGAGGACATCGCCGCGAGAGCCGAGGTCTCCAAACCCGTCGTGTACGAGCACTTCGGCGGCAAGGAAGGTCTGTACGCGGTCGTCGTCGACCGGGAGGTGCAGACGCTCCACACGGCGATCCACGAAGCCCTCATGACGCCGCACGCCGGGTCGCGACGCCTGATCGAGCTCGGGACGATGGCATTGCTGGACTACATCGAGTCGTGCCCCGAGGGGTTCCGCATCCTCGTCCGCGACCGTACGGGCGGCGAGACCGGAGGGTCGTACGGCAGCATCCTCGCCGACATCGTCACGCGGGTCCAAGGTCTGTTGGGAGCCGTCTTCCTGCATCGCGGGCTCGATCCGAAGGCCGCCCCGCTGTACGCGCAGGCGCTGACCGGAATGGTCTCGATGACCGGGCAGTGGTGGCTCGACAACCCCCAGCTGAGCAAGGCGGAAGTCGCGACCCATCTCGTGAACCTCGCCTGGAACGGCATGCACAACCTCGGCAAGGAGTTCCACCTGTCCGACGAAGCCGGTCACCTCGCTGATCCGGAGCGGGACCTGTAGTTCACCCCGGGGCAGGCCAGACGCTCGCATCATGCCCGGCGCGCGCCCGGCGGACCGCTTCATGTCCCGGGACATGTGGCTGAGCGCCGATCCAACCTGGATGAGGACCAGCTGACATGGGACCGTCCCATCCTGTAGTTCACTCCAGAAGCATGTGAACGCTCCAACTTTTGGAGACTGCGCGTCCAGGGGCCCTTACGGTCGTGGCATGACCGTCCTCGCCTCTCCCGAGAGCCTCCTCGAGACGCCTTCGCGGAACAGGTGGCAACGGCTACTACCGTCCTCACGCGTCATCGTCTGGGTCTGGATCATCGCCATGTCGGCTGTGCGGGCCGGGACGACGCAGGAGCGCGACCCGTACTGGGAAGCCAGGGCCGGCCTCGAGAACCTGACCGGCACGCCCCTGATCCGCCCCGACAGCTGGAGCTGGGCCCCTGTGCCGGACATGTTCTACGCCAACTCGCCGGGCTGGAACCTGCTTCTCGGGGCGTCTTGGCTCGCCGGTCATTACTGGGGTCTGTTCCTGTTCACGTTCATCGTGCTGATCGCGTACTTCGGCATGGCTTACGTCCTCGCCAGACGGCTCGGCGCGCACCCATTGGGCGCTCTCGCTGGACTCACGGTCGGCTTCATCCTCGCCCTGCCCATGTTGTCCGCGCGCGGCACTATCGGCGTTCAGCTGCTCCTGTGGGTCGGGATCTTTGTCCCGCTCTGGTGGCAGCGTCGGCTTGCCCGCACCTCGCCGGTGGGTAACGCCTTGGCTCTGTTCGCCATCGGCGCGGTGCTGTCGGTGGTCGGCAACTGGGTCCACCTGTCGTTCGTGGTGATGGCCCTTGCGCTGGCCGCGAGCTGGGGCGTCTTCTGGCTCGTGTCCGACTGGCCGGACGGCGGTGTGAAGGCCCGCCTGGCCGACCCTCGGCGGTGGGCCGCGGCCCTCGGCGGCGGCCTCGGGTTGGGCGTCGGGATCCTCGCCACGCCGTACGGAATCGCGATGACGCTCGAGCGCTCGCGGGTCACCGCGCAAGTGTGCGCGGACTTCATCCTCGAATGGGTTTCTCCGTTCACCCCCGGCCTGTCCGCTCAATGGCCCTTCGTCGCCATCAGCATGCTGCTCGTCCTTATCGGCATCGGAATCTGGTTCGTCCGTCGGCTCCGCAGAGGCCCCATCGACCAGACGTTCGCGTTGGCGTCGGCGATCTGCATCATGGCCGTGCCGTTCGCGGTCGCCGGCATGTCGGCGCTGCGTTTCCTCGGAGTGTCGGCGCTCATGCTCGTGCCGATCCTCGGCATGGGCATCACCAGCCTTGGACACCGGGCGCGTACGTGGGCACAGCGGCTTCCCGACACGTCGGCTGTGAAGGAATCCGCGCTGCGCTGGACCCGTACCAGCAGTTGGCGGATCGTCCTGACGCTGGTCGCGGTGCTGCTGCTTCCCTTCGCTGTCTGGCTGGGTCCGGTGAACCACGCCGTACCTGAAGAGCTGGAGGCCATCAGGGCGCTGCCGTCGGGCTGTCGGCTGTTCACGACCGCCGCCATCGCGGGCCCGACGATCCTCGACCGGCCGGATGTTCCCGTGTGGTACGACGGCCGCGCGGACTACTTCGGCCGTGCCCGACTGCGGGAGGCCCTCGAGTACTTCAACGGCAAGGCGGCGACCTCTGCGCCTCCGGGCGCCTCGTGCGTAGTGCTCCCGGTCACCGGTCAGTCAGAGTCGCTGCCGCTGGCCACTGCCCGCATCAACGCCGACCCGGGGTGGTCCTTCCTCGGCTCGTACAACCAATTCGATGTGTGGGTACGTACTGCCTGAGTGAGAAGATGCTGGGCATGCCCGTCACCGAGTCCTGTCGGCAGCGCGCCTTGTGAGCCGGCTCGCACGGAATCGGTCCCTATTCGGGGTCGCTCTGCTCTTCATGATCAACGGCGCGACCGTCGCCACCTACGCAGCCTCGCTCCCAGGGTTGCGCCTCCGCCTCGGACTCACGGAGGCGACCGTCACGGTCGCACTCCTCACGCTCGGCGTCAGCGCCATCGTCGGCCAGCAGCTCGCCGGGCGCATCAGCGACCGGCTCGGGCTGCGTCGGGTCTGTCTCGCCGCCATTCCCGTACTCGCCACCGGGTCGCTCGTCGTCGGTCTCTCGCCGACCTTCGTCGTCCTGCTCTGCGGCGTCGCCGTGATCGGCCTCGGCAACGGCTTCCTGGACGTCGCCATGAACGCTCTCGCCGTGGAGGTCGAGAGGGCGCGCATGTACCCGGTGATGAGCCGCATCCACGGCACATGGTCGCTGGGTCAGCTCATCGGCAGCGGCGTGGTCCTCGTCGCGGCGGTCATCACCCCGGGCGCGGGGCTCGTCCGCACGGCAGGGCTCATGACGTCAGGGCTCGGGCTCGTGTCGCTCCTTGTGGGCCTGCGGATCGTGCCGTCCGCCGTAGGCCATCACGAGCAGGGCGTACAGGGTCAGCGGCCCGTCAAGACGAAGCTGCCGCGCGCGATCTACCTGCTGGGCGTGATGAGCATGGGCTTCGGGCTGAGCGAGGGCACGGGGATCGACTGGTCGGCCCTGCACGTGACCGATGTCGCGCACGTGTCGCCCGGCATCGGTGCGCTCGGCGTGACGATGGTGTCGGGCTGCATGATGATCATCCGGTTCGCCGGCGACGCGATCGTCGCGAGGTTCGGACGCGTGTGGGTCGTACGCGTCGGCGCCGTGACCGCGGCCATCGGATTCGTCCTCACCGCGACACTGTCCGCGCTGCCACTCGTGCTGCTCGGCTGGGCGCTCGTCGGGCTGGGGATCGGCATCATCGCCCCGCAGGTGTACGCGGCCGCCGGCTACCTCGCCGGCGCTCGGGGGCTCGCGGTGACCGTGTCGTTCGGGTTCACGTCGATCCTCGTCGGCCCGGCGATCATCGGCTGGCTCGTCCACGGCGTCGGCATCCAGCACACGATGTTCCTGCCCGCCGTTCTGGCGATCGTCATCGTGTTCGGCGCCCAGATCATGCGGGCCGGCGAACGCCCGAACGCCATCCAGTAAGGGGAGCCGAACCGCGACGCGGCAGGACGTGATCAGTCGAGCGGCCACGACGCGCCCGACCGGTACGGCGTGTCGAGGCACGAAACGACCCCTCGATCCGCCGGAGCGTCAGGCCGACGGCTCCTGCTCGTCAGCGACCGACAGCAGCAAGGCGCGCAGCAAGGTGGCGAGCTTCTCGCGATCGGGGCCGGGCAGGTCGGTAAGCAGCCGTTCCTCGGAGACCAGCAGGTCCGACAAGGCGGAATCGACCACCGCCAGACCCGTGGGAGTCAACGAGACGATCGCTGCCCGGCCATCGCTGGGATGGTTGTCGCGGGTGACGAGCTCGCGCTCGACGAGCCGTGCGATCCGGTGCGTCATCGTGCCGCTCGTGACGTGGGTCTGACGGGACAGCTCGCCGGGCGTCAGCCGGTACGGAGCGCCCGCGCGCCTCAGCGCCGCGAGCACGTCGAACTCGAACGCACCCAATCCGTGCGCGGCGAACGCGGCGTCGCGGGTGGTGGCGTGACGACTCGCGAGCCGACTCACCCGGCTGAGTACCTGCATCACATCGACCTGGAGGTCCGGCCGCTCCCGGTGCCATGCGGTGACGATGTCGTCGACCTCGTCGCGTCTCCCCGCTGGCTGCCTCATGCCCGACATATTGCCACCCGGCACCCCTGCCCATGCGCGAGGGTCCGCCGATGGGCACGCGAGGAGCCGAACCGTGTCAGCTGTTGCTGAGCACGCGGGCTCCCGGCACCGGCCCCTTGGCTCGAAGCACCGCCCTTACGGACGTGAACGACGAGAGGCCCACGGCCAGGTTCACGGCGTCGTCGTCGTCGGCGCACAGGAAGGCGACCGTCGGGCCGGAGCCGCTGACGATAGAGGTGATGCCGCCGATGTTCAGGCCTTCCTCGAGAGTCTCGAGGATCGGCGGGTGCAGCCGGATCGCCGAATGCTCCAGGTCGTTGCACATCCCCATCCGTACAGCCTCGAGGTCATGCGAGGCGAGCCCCGTCATGAGCTGGTCGACGATCATGCGCGGCGTCGTCTGCGCCGCGCTGTACAGGTCGTAGTCGGCGAACACCTTCGCCGTGGACAGGCCGCCGTGCGCCAGCGCGAACACCCACTCGTACGACCCCTTGCACAGCGTGGGCGCCAGCTGTTCGCCGCGGCCGGTACCCAGGGCGCAGCCGCCCATGAGCGAGAATGGCACGTCGCTGCCCAGCTCGGCGGCGAGCGTGAGCAGCTCGGACTGGTCAACGTCGAGGCCCCACAGCACCGAGCACGCGAGCAGCGCGCCGGCGGCATCCGCCGAGCCTCCGGCCATGCCTCCCGCGACGGGGATCCGCTTCTCGATCATCAGGTGTACGCCGAGCTCGGCCGTGCCGTGCCGGGAGCGCAGCAACTGAGCCGCCTTGATCGCGAGGTTCGACCCGTCGAGCGGCACCTGGTCCGCGCCCTCACCGGAGACCTCGACGCTGAGACGGCCCCTGCGTGCGGGAGTGGCCGTGACGATGTCGTACAGCGACACGGCCATGAACAGCGTGGTGAGCTCGTGGTAGCCGTCCTCGCGTCTGGGCGAGACGGACAGGGCGAGGTTCACCTTCCCCGGTACCTGGACCCGTACGGCCGCGTCTACATCGCTGGACTCCACGGGTCCGAACCTACCCGCCTCCTCGGACGCCCGAGGGAAGGTGCGGGACGATCGCCGCGAACTGCTGGATCGTGAGCGTCTCGCCACGCAGCGTGGGGTCGATGCCGGCGGCCTCGAGCGCGTCCGACGCGGCGGCCGACGATCCGAAGACCCCGGACAGCGCAGCGCGCAGCATCTTGCGCCGCTGCCCGAACGCCGCGTCGATGACGTCGAAGACCGTTTGCCGGTCGACGCTCGACGGTGCCTCGCGGCGCGTGAACGCCACGAGCCCCGACTCGACGTTGGGCACGGGCCAGAAGACGGTGGCGGGTACGGTTCCGACGCGCGACGCCGACGCGTACCAGGCGAGCTTCGCCGACGGCGTCCCGTACACCTTGCTGCCGGGCGGCGCGACGAGCCGGTCCGCGACCTCCAGCTGCACCATGACAAGGCCCGACGCGATGCTCGGGAACGTCGCGAGCAGGTGGAGGATCACCGGGACGGAGATGTTGTACGGGAGGTTGGCGACCACCCGTGTCGGAGGCGGGTCGAGCTCGGTGAGGCGCAGCGCGTCGGCCTCGACGACTGTCAGCCGGTCAGCCGCGTCGGGGAGCCGCTCCGAGACCGTCCGTGCCAGCCTCGTCGCCAAAGACGACTCGATCTCGACCGCTGTGACCCGCGCGCCGGCCTCCAGGAGGCCGAGCGTCAGCGATCCGAGCCCAGGGCCGACCTCGAGCACGACCTCACCGGGCTGGACACCCGACAGCGCGACGATGCGCCGGACGGTATTGGGGTCGATGACGAAGTTCTGGCCGCGCTGCTTGCTGGGGTGAAGGTTGAGCTCGTCGGCGAGGACACGGATCGTGCGGGGATCGAGCAGGCCCGACCGGGCACCGGGCTCAGCCATCGTCGCCCCACGGCCCGCCGAACGCCTCGAACGTGTTGGCGGTGAGCTGCCGGCACGCATCGGCAAGGTCCCAGCCGCGCTGGGCGGCCACGAACCGTACGGTGTGGGCGACCAGGTACGACGCGTTCGGTCGGCCCCGCGCGGGGACCGGGGTCAGGTAGGGAGCGTCGGTCTCGACCAGCACCTTCTCGCGCGGCGTCACCGCGAGCGCCTCGCGCAGGTGAGCGTTGGCGTTGTACGTGATGACGCCGGGGAACGAGAGCCAGAAGCCCCGCTCCACGCAGCGGCGCGCGAAGTCGGCGTCGCCGGAGAAGCAGTGCATGACGACCCGGTCCGGCAGCGGCCCGGCGTCGAGCACGTCGAGCACGTCATCGTGGGCGTCGCGGTCGTGGATGACGAGGGTCACGTTGGCTGAGCGTGCGATCGCGATGTGCGCGGCGAACGCGTCGCGCTGACGGGCCTGGTCTGCCGGATCGAGCGTACGGAAGTAGTCCAGCCCGGTCTCCCCCACGCCACGTACCTGCGGGCCGAGATTCGCCAACCGCTCGATCTCGGCAAGCCCCGCCTCGACGAGCTCCGGGTAGCGGGCGACATCGTTCGGGTGCAGCGCCACGTTCGCGACGACCTGCGGGTGATGGGTCGCGTTCTCGACGCATCGGCGCGAGCTGGTCACGTCCCAGCCGACGTCCACGAGCCGTTCGACGCCGACTGAGCGCGCCAGCTCCAGGTTGGCCTCGACCGGCATTCCCACGCGCTCGGTCACCGAGGCCAGGTGCGTGTGGGCATCGATGACCGAGTACGGGAGCGGCGCGGGCAGCTCGGGCATGCCCCACGTCTCGGGAGAGATCACCGGCCCAGTCTGGCAGAGCGCCGCGCGCGGGACCTCCCGACGCCTACACGTCGAGCTTGTAGCCGAGACCTCGTACCGTCACGAAAAGCTTCGGGGTGGCCGGGTCGGCCTCGAGCTTGGCGCGCAGGCGCTTGACGTGGACGTCGAGCGTCTTGGTGTCGCCGAAGTAGTCGGAGCCCCAGACGCGGTCGATCAGCTGCCCGCGAGTGAGTACCCGGCCGGGGTTGCGGAGGAACATCTCCAGGAGCTCGAACTCCTTGAGCGCGAGACGTACGGGCTCGCCATGGAGCGTGACCTCGTGGCGCTCGACGTTCATCCGTACGTCGCCGGCCTCGATGACGTCCGGGATCGGCTCGTTGTCCTGGCCGCGGCGCAGCACCGCCCGGATGCGGGCGACCAGCTCGCGGTGGCTGAACGGCTTGGTCACATAGTCGTCGGCGCCGATCTCCAGCCCGACCACCTTGTCGATCTCCGAGTCACGAGCGGTGACCATGATCACCGGCACGCTCGAGACCTGCCGCAGCTGGCGGCACACCTCCACGCCGGAGAGACCCGGCAGCATGAGGTCGAGCAGCACGATGTCGGCGCCGGCACGAGCGAACTCGTCCAGACCGGTACGACCGTCGGCCGCAGCCACGACCTCGTACCCCTCGCGTCGGAGCATGTACGAGGTGGCCTCGCGGTAGCTCTCCTCGTCCTCGACGAGTAGCACACGGGTCATGAAGCGACCTCCTGGTCGTTGTCTGATGATGCCGGATGATCCGGCGAGATCCACGCCGGCAGCCGAAGGGTGAAGGTGGACCCACTGCCCACTTTGCTCCAGACGGAGACCGTGCCGCCATGCGCCTCGGTCACGAGCTTGACGATCGACAGGCCGAGGCCCGTACCGCCAGAGGCTCGACTGCGGTCGGGGTCGACCCGGAAGAACCGGTCGAAGATCCGTTCCTGGTCGGCCTCGGCGATGCCGATGCCGTTGTCGGTGACCGCGATCTCGATCACCTCGTCGTCGCCGTGCTTCCGGCGGGCGCAGGTCACGGCGACGCGCGCACCGTCATGACTGTACGAGATGGCGTTCGCGATGAGGTTGGCCACGGCGTCGATGAGCTGCGGGCCGTCACCGATGACGTCACCGGGGTCCCGGTCGGACACGGTGAGCGTCACGTGGCGCGCACGGGCCGTGGAGGCCAGCCGGTCGACGGCGCGACGTACGACGGAGCTGATGTCGATGCCCTTCGCCTCGCGCAGCGGGTCGTCGGACTGCAGCCGCGACAGCGTGATGATCTGCTGGACGAGTTCCGCGAGCCGTGCCGACTCGCGCTGCATGCGGGTCGCGAAGCGGATGACCATCTCGGGATCGTCGGACGCCTTCTCGACGGCCTCGCTGAGCAGCCCGATCGCGCCGATCGGGGTCTTCAGCTCGTGGCTGATGTTGGTGACGAAGTCACGGCGGGACAGGTCGATGCGGTGCTCCTCGGAGATGTCGCGGGCCAGGACGACGACCACCCCGTCCCGCAACGGCGCGACGGCGACCGCGAGGTTGGCCGGCACCGCGCTCGTACTGCCTGGACGTTCGATGGTCGCGTGGTCGGCGAGACCGGAGCGACGTACGGATCGTACGAGCTCGAGCATTCGTGGCGACGCCACGCGCGAGCCGCGGGCCAGGCCCATGGTCCGAGCGGGTTCGGTCGCGTCCAGCACGTCGTCCTCGTTCCCGACGAACAGCGCCGCGACGCCGCTCTCGATCGCCACGATGAGCGCATCGGGAGGTACGACCGGTACGGCGGGCTCGACCAGTACCGGGTCGCGTCGCGAGTAGCGCCCGACGAGAAGGCCGAGGGCAAGGGCGATCGAGCAGAACAGCACGACCAGCCAGGAACTCACGGCCCGATCCTATGCAGATCAGCCGGGTCGAGGGTCGCGCGGCCCATCTCAGGGCGGCTCGGCAACCAAGGGTTCGGCCGTCGTTAACCTGCGCGTCGCCCAACGCCACCCAGGTCGCACGACCACGGCACGTACCGTGAGCGACCGCAGGGACACACATCTATGCTGAGCACGCGGCGCCCCGGGCGGTGCTATCTCAGAGGACAGGCAGGATATGCGAGAGACCTACCACGGGCAGCTGGACGCCATCGTCGTGTCCCTTGTCGGGCTCACCGAGACCGTGGCGGACGCGGTGAACCGCGCCACCCGGTCCTTGCTGGACGCCGACCTGCCCCTGGCCGAACAGGTGATCAGCGACGACAGGATCGTCGACGCCGCGCACGATGACATCGAGCAGCGCGCCTTCGCTCTCCTGGCCCGTCAGTCGCCGGTCGCCGGAGAGCTGCGTACGATCGTCGCCGCGCTGCGCATGACGAACGCGCTCGGCCGCATGGGCGACCTCGCGGCGCACGTCGCTAAGGTGGCCCGGCTGCGCTATCCCGACTCGGCTGTACCGGATGCGCTGCGCGAGAACTTCCGCTCGATGGCCACGCTGGCCGAGTCGATGGTACGGACGGCCGCCGCGACGCTACGCGACCGCAACGTCGAGAACGCCGCCCAGCTCGCCGAGGACGACGAGGAGATGGACGAGCTGCGCGCGTCGCAGTTCCGCGTCCTGCTCAGCGACGACTGGAGCGAGGGCGTTGAGAAGGCCGTGGACGCGGCGCTGCTCGGCCGCTACTACGAGCGCATCGCCGACCACGCCGTCAACATCGGCAGCCGCGTCATCTACCTCACCACCGGCAGCGCCCCCGAGGGCGACCAGTGGCCGAAGGCCTGACCGGTTCCCGACCCGCCTGACACTCAGGGGACCTCGTAGTCCACGGGCTCCGTGAACTCCAGGCCGCCCTCGCCGATACGGCACTGCGTACCGGCTGGCTGGCGCAACGCGACGAGGCTGTACGCGATGTCCATCTTGGACGCCGTGAGGTGGAACGCCGCGGGCACGATCAGCCACCCCGCGTACGGCCCCGCGGCCACGCCCACCACCAAGGCGGCTGTCAGCAGTACGGCTGGTGCGAGCGTGACGAAGACGAACCGGCCACGTCCGTACAGAGCTTCCGTACGGTCGAGGCTCAGCAGCGGGTACGGCGTCGTCTCGAAGTGAAGGCGTGGTCTGTGGCCGACCAGCACCATCGCCAGCGCATGGATCGCCTCGTGGACGATCGCCGTCACCGCGCACGCAGCGAGCAGGATGGCAACGACCAGCAGGATCCCGACCTCACCGGAGAATCCGATGCGGCCGGGACTCTTGTGCGTCGACAGGTACAGCCAGCCGAGGAGCAGGGCGGTGACCGGAAAGGCCAAGAGCCCGGTGAGCCCCAGCATGACCTCGGCGGCCCTGCTGCGCTCCCACAGCTGGACCACGGACGCCGCGCCTACTTCTTGCCCTGGTTCTTGACGGCTTCGATGGCCGCCGCGGCGGCGTCGGGGTCGAGGTACCGACCGCCGGGCGTGACCGGACGAAGATCGTCATCGAGCTCGTACAGCAGCGGGATGCCCGTGGGGATGTTGAGCCCGGCGATGTCCGCGTCGGAGATGCCGTCGAGGTGCTTGACGAGCGCGCGGAGCGAGTTGCCGTGCGCCACGACCAGCGTGACCTTGCCGACGCGCAGGTCGGGCACGATCGCGTCGTACCAGTACGGCAGCATGCGGACGACGACGTCGGCAAGGCATTCGGTCGCCGGACGGGCCTCACTCGGCAGGTCGGCGTAGCGCGGGTCGTTGAACTGCGAGTACTCGGCGTCTTTGGCGATGGGGGGCGGCGGGGTGTCGTACGAACGGCGCCAGAGCATGAACTGCTCCTCGCCGTACTGTGCGAGCGTCTGCGCCTTGTTCTTGCCCTGCAGGTCGCCGTAGTGACGCTCGTTGAGGCGCCAGGAACGCCTCACCGGGATCCAGTGGCGGTCGCACCCGTCGAGCGCGAGGTAGGTGGTGTGGATGGCCCGCCGCAGCACGGACGTGTGCACCACGTCGGGGAGCAGGTTCTCGGCCTTGAGCAGCTCGGCGCCGCGCTTGGCCTCGCCGATGCCCTTCTCGTTGATGTCGACGTCCACCCAGCCGGTGAACTGGTTGGTCGCGTTCCATTCACTCTCACCGTGGCGGAGCAGAATCAGCGTGGAAGTCATGGCCGCAGCCTATCGGTGCCGCACCCCTTCGGAGGGTCCGGGTTGGACCTGCCACGCACGATGAATCCATGAGCTTGCCGATCGAGGACTACGCCCTCATCAGCGATTGCCGTACCGGTGCACTGGTCGGCCGGAACGGGAACATCGAGTGGCTGTGCCTGCCGCGGTACGACTCGCCGTCGGTGTTCGCCGCCCTGCTCGGCGACGAGGAGCACGGGCACTGGCTGATCGCGCTCACCGATGCGAACGCCACCGCGACCAGGCACTACGTCGACCGTACGTTCGTGCTCGTCACGCACTGGGTCACCGCAACCGGCGAGCTCGAGGTCGTCGACTTCATGCCCCGCGGCGACCACCTCTCCAACATCGTGCGACGCATCCGATGTGTACGGGGTGAGGTGGAGGTGGTCGAAGAGCTGCGAATGCGCTTCGGCTACGCGACAGCCCTGCCGTGGGTACGGCGGGTGGGCAGGGGCGCCGACGAGAGCCTCGTCGCGATCGCGGGACCGGACGGGCTCGTACGGCGCGGGCCGACGCTCCAAGCCGGTGAGCGGCACCACGCCGCCACGTACGCGCTCACCGAGGGCCAGGCCATCGATGTCTCGCTGACGTGGTTCCGCTCCCACCAGAGGCCGCCGCACGCGATCGACATCGAGGCCGCCCACCAGGAGACGATCGCGTGGTGGCGCGACTGGGCCTCCCGGTACAGCCACGAGGGCCCGTACTACGACCACGTCATGCGGTCGCTGCTCGTCCTGCGCGCGCTCACCGACGAGGAGACCGGCGGGATCGTGGCCGCGGCGACGACCAGCCTGCCGGAGCAGTTCGGAGGCCAGCGCAACTGGGACTACCGCTACGTCTGGCTCCGCGATGCGGCTCTGACTCTGTCCGCGTTCCTCAACCACAGCTACATCAGCGAAGCGCAGAACTGGCGCAACTGGCTGCTGCGCGCGATCGCCGGCGATCCCGTCGACATCCAGACCATGTACGGGCTCGGGGGCGAACGGTACCTGCCGGAGCGCGAGCTCGCCTCGTTACCGGGCTATCAAGGGGCGTCACCGGTACGGGTGGGCAACGCCGCCGTCGACCAGTTCCAGGGCGATGTGATCGGCGAAGTCATGGTCGCGCTCCACGAAGCCCGCGAGGCCGGGGTCACCGAGGATGCGTTCTCGTGGCCGCTGCAGCAAGCACTGATGGGCTTCGTCGAGGAGCACTGGGACCAGGCAGACCGCGGCATCTGGGAGATCCGCGGCGAGCCGCGGGCGTTCACCCATTCGCGGGTCATGATGTGGGCCGCGCTGGACCGCGGGATCTGCGCCGTACGGGATCACGGCCTCGACGGTCCCGTCGAACGCTGGGAGGCGTTGCGGGAGCGGATCCGCGACGACATCGAGTCGCAGGGCTTCAACCAGTCACGGAACTCGTACGTCCAGTCGTACGGCTCGACCGCCGTGGACGCGTCGTTGCTGCACCTGTCGCAGGTGGGGTACTGCCGACCGGATGATCCCCGCATGCTGGGCACGGTCGCAGCCCTCGAGCACGACCTGCTGCGCGACGGGCTGCTCATGCGGTACCGGATCGATGACGGCAACGACCTCGACGACTTCCCGCCCGGCGAGCACCCGTTCCTCGCCTGCTCCTTCTGGCTCGCCGAGCAGTACGCACGCTCGGGCCGCCTCGACGACGCCCGTACGCTCATGGACCGCCTGGTGGGCCTCACGAACGACGTGGGGCTGCTCTCGGAGGAGTACGACACGGTGGCGGCCCGCCACGTCGGCAACACGCCTCAGGCGCTCACGCACCTCGCGATGGTGCAGGCCGCCGACTGGATCGCGCGCGCGTCGGAGAGCGACTCGCTGCGCGGCCGGCCGGCGGGCCCCGCGGTCGGGGAGCCGCGACTCGGGCGCAGGCCGGTCAGGAGGACGGGGCCGGCTGCTCAGGACGGTCGATGAGCCGTCTCCAGGTGCCGTCGGCCTGACGACGGACGACCTGTACGCGCGTGCCCTTGCCGTCCCGGGATGGGGTCGCCGTGAGGGCGATGTCCCCGGCGAAGAGTGTGGGAAGAGGCTGTTCGTACTCGAACTTCGACGCGTTGGACAACCACGATGCGACGAAGTCACGAATCGCCGCACGGCCCACAGTGAGCTGCCCCGGCGGGAACGCCATCACTGCGTCCTCCTCGTAGAGATCGGCGACCCCGTCGGCATCGCCGGCGTTCGCACGCTCCACGAACAGCGTGGTGATCTCTTCGGGAGTGCGTGCACCTTCGTACCGCATGGTCGATCCCTTCCTAGGGCTTCGTACTGTTGAGCCTAGGCGCGCCACCCTGAGACCAATCACCGTGCGTGAGGCAGAATCAGCCTCATGACCCGTCCCATTGCCCTCGTCACCGGCGCATCCTCAGGGATCGGCGCCGCCACCGCCCGACTGCTCTCGTCCGACTACGAGGTGGTCGTCGCTGCACGTCGCGCCGACCGGATCCAGGCGCTGGCCGAGGAGATCGGCGGACGGGCAGTCGTGTGCGACATCACCGACGCGACGCAGGTCGCCGCACTCGTTGACGCCATCGGTGACCGGCTCGACCTGCTCGTCAACAACGCCGGAGGTGCGCTGGGGCAGGAGCCGGTGGCCGACGCGGACATCGACGCCTGGATCGGGATGTACGACACGAACGTCGTCGGCACCGTACGTGTCACCAAGGCGCTGCTGCCTGCGGTGCGCGCCGCCGAAGGCACGATCATCTTCGTGACCAGCGTCGCCGCCGATGGGCCGTACGAGGGTGGCGCCGGCTACTGCGGCGCGAAGGCCGCGGAGCGGATGATCGCGGGCTCGATGCGGCTCGAGCTCGTCGGCGAGCCCGTACGGATCTGCGAGGTCGTGCCCGGCATGGTCTACACCGAGGAGTTCTCCCTGACCCGGTACGGGGGCGACGCCGAGCGCGCGGCCAAGGTGTACGAGGGCGTGCCCGGGCCGCTGGTCGCCGACGACATCGCCGAGACGATCGCCTGGATCGCCAGCCGTCCGCACCACGTCAACATCGACCGCATCGTCGTACGTCCGCTTGCTCAGGCCGCCCAGCACAAGGTGTACCGGGTGTCCTGAGTGGACGCGGTTCGCCCGGTGTCTCAGGTCCCTGACAGGATGGCTCCGTGCGCTTTGTTGTGATCCGTCATGGACAGTCAGGAAACAACCTCCTGTGGGAGACGACCGGCAGTGAGTCCGGCCGCCACCCCGACACCCCGCTGACCGACACCGGTCACCAGCAGGTCGAGCTGCTCGCCGAGCAAGTACAGGCCGTACTGCCCTGGCGCATCGACGCCATCTACACCAGCCTCATGGCCCGAGCCGTACAGACCGGTGCCCCCATCGCGGCGGCACTGGGCCTGCCACTGGTCGGGCGCACCGACATGTTCGAGGTCGGCGGTCCGTTCGACCTGGACATGACGACGCTGGAGCGGTCCCCCAACCCGGGCGCCTCGGTCGACGAGCTCCGCGCCATCTCCGACCGGCTCGTGCTGCCCGACGGCGCCACGGACAAGGGCTGGTGGACGGGACCCGTCGAGAACGAGACCGACGGCCCGACGACACGCGCGCACAACCTGGTCTCCGACATCCGCGCGAAGCACCACGACAACACGACCGTGGCGCTCGTCAGCCACGGCTACTTCTCGCAGTTCCTGTTCCGCGAGTTCCTCGGCATCGAGGCGATGCCCGGCTGGATCGAGGTCCACAACACGAGCCTCAGCCTGTACGAGGATGCGCCCGAGTTCCAGAGCTGCCGCGCGCTCCGCATCAACTGGACCCCGCACCTGCCGGAGCACCTGGTCACCAACTGACCGCGACCCGACAGGCATCCCGGTCGCGGTTTGGGGACAGCACGATGGCCCGTACCGGAGCGCTCCGGCACGGGCCATGCTTGTGGGGGTTACTCGAACTCGACGAGCCCCTGGCCGCCCTGGACGGACTCTCCCTGGGACACGAGCAGCGCCTTCACCTTGGCGTCGGCCGGAGCGGTGATCTCGGTCTCCATCTTCATGGCCTCGAGCACGACCAGCACCTGGCCGGCCTTGATCTCCTCACCCTCGGCCACGAGGATCTTCGACACCGACCCGGACAGGGGCGCGGTCACACCGTTGACGACAGAGGCCGGCATGGACGCGGTCTGCGGAGCCGTCGAGCCGACGCCCCCGATGACGATCGCCCCGAGCTGCGTCTTCTCGGTCTCGTCGACCTCCACCTCGATGTCGTACACGACACCATTGACGGTCACCTTGAGTCTCATAGTAGATAAGTCCTTATCGCAGGTGGATGGGTGCGTGGTTCAGCTGACTGCGCCGGGTAGCCGACTGCCACGCGGCGGTGTTCCGCGCGAAGGAGGCCTGGCGCTTGCGGGCGCGGTGTCCGAGGTAGGCCGCGACGGCCGCCGCGATGGCGACCATCACGTCCTCGGAGACCTCGTCGTTGGTCAGCATCCGGATGCTCTTGATCTCGGACTCCAGCGAGTCGACGCGCTCCGACAGGCTCTTGACGAGCTCGAGGAGCTCAGCGTTGGTATCGGTCATCGATCACACCGGCCCGAGGCCGTGCTTCTTGGCGGGCCGCAGCTCGCGCTTGTTCACGAGAAGTTCGAGCGCCATCGCGACCTTCCGACGGGTGTCGGCAGGGTTGATGATGTCGTCGACCAGGCCACGCGACGCGGCGACGAACGGCGTGGAGAACGTCTCGCGGTACTCATCCACAAGCTCCTGGCGCCGGGCGTCGGGGTCGTCGGCCGCATCGATCTCGCGCTTGAACACGACAGACGCCGCGCCCTCAGCACCCATGACGGCGATCTCCGCGGTCGGCCAGGCAAACACCTGGTCGGCGCCGAGGTCCTTGCAGGCCATGGCGATGTACGCGCCTCCGTACGCCTTGCGCAGGACGACCGTGATCTTCGGGACCGTGGCCGCCGCGTACGCGTACAGCATCTTCGCGCCGTGGCGGATGATGCCGCCGTGCTCCTGGGCGACACCGGGCAGGAAGCCGGGGACGTCCACGAGCGTGACGATCGGGATGTTGAACGCGTTGCAGAAGCGGATGAACTTCGAACCCTTGTCGG